>Ga0207661_10000545_pt1 | contig 24110 bp, 19 predicted proteins | sample KBSC713LmetaG_FD_184337 | JGI IMG/M metagenome (GOLD analysis project Ga0207661, IMG submission 184337) | Corn rhizosphere microbial communities from Kellogg Biological Station, Michigan, USA - KBS C7.1-3L metaG (SPAdes) (version 2) | ecosystem: Host-associated > Plants > Roots > Rhizosphere ...
GGACCAGCACAATCGCGAAGGCGACAAACGCCATCATCATCGAGTTGACCGACCAGCGTTTCTGCATGACGCCGCCGTAGAGAACGACCAATCCGGGGATGCTCATCAGCCCCACCAGGGTGGCGGCCGTGAGCTGCCAGGAGTTGGCCCCTTCGCTCAGATATTCCATTGAACCGGCGCTTCCTTTCTTTGCGGATGGACTCGCTCACCCTGCCGCCCAGGCTCCCCAGGCCATAGGTACAACTGTCCAAAGATCGCCGCCCGAGCTTCACCCGGATGGCGAATTCCCGGCCCCCGGCGGGCGATAAGGTGGCTCCGCGATGCCACTGGAAGGTCATTACCAGCGCCAGAGCACCCCGCTCTACAAGCTCAGCGCCCGCGAGCGGAAGGCCGCTCTGGCGGCGCTGGCAGCCACCCTCGTCGCGATGCTGGCCGTGGTCTTCTTCACCGTCGGCGACAGCAACCCCGGCCCGGCGCAGGGGTGCATCCGCTCCGAGGTCGCCGGCATCGTCGGCGCCGAAACGATCAGCGCCTGCGGCCAGGAAGCGGTCGAGGTCTGCGCCCGCGCGGCCCGGTTCGACGGCGCTCGCGCCGAAACCATCGTCGGCGACTGCCGGGCCCAGGGCGTCAAGTTCTAAGGGCGAGCGCTCAGCCGAGCGCGGCGACGAGGGCGCTCAGCTCCTCGTCCACCTCGCCGTCCAGCCTCACCTCGGCGTCGGCGTCGTAGGGCGTCTCGCCCTTGGTGACGATCGCCAGCCGCCCGCCGCGCTCGAGGGTCAGCTGCGGCAGCCCCGCCACCGGGTGCACCGCCAGCGAGGAGCCGACGCAGAGCATCAGGTCGGCGGCCTCGGCCAGCTCGGTCGCCCGCTCGATCGCCTCCGCCGGCAGCATCTCGCCGAAGAGGACGACGTCGGGTTTGACCGCCCCGCCGCAGGCGGCGCAGAGCGCCACCCCGCGCTCGTCGAAGAGGCCATCGACCTCCTCCAGCCCGAAGGAGGCGCCGCAGCCGGTGCAGGAGGAGGTCTTGATCGACCCGTGGACCTCGATCACGTTCTCCGAGCCCGCCGCCCGGTGCAGGCGGTCGATGTTCTGGGTGATCACGCCCTCGATCAGCCCCCGCCGCTCCAGCTCTGCCAGCGCCTCGTGCGCCCGGTTCGGCTCTTTGTCCCCGAGCGACTGGAAGCGCGGCCGGTAGTAGGACCAGAAGCGCTCGGGGTCGCCTTTGAAGACGCTGATGTGGGCGACCTCCATCGGGTCCACCTTCGCCCACAGCCCCGTCTCCGGCGTGCGGAAGTCGGGGATCCCCGAGGGGACGGAGACCCCCGCCCCGGTGAGGGCGACGGCGCGGCGCGACTGGCCGAGCAGCTCGGCCAGTCGCTCCACCTGCGGCGTCGCTACCTGCCGCTCCACTTCGGGCTGCGCTTGCCGAGGAAGGCGCCGATGCCCTCTTTGGCGTCCTCGCTGGCGAAGGCGGCGGCGAAGCCCTGCTTCTCGGCCTCGATCCCGGCGTCGATGTCCCCCTGGTGGGAGACGGTCTTGATCTGCTCGACCGCGACCGGCGCCTGCGCGGCCAGCTTGCGGCCCCACATCAGCGCCGTCTCGAACAGCTCGTGGTCGGGGACGACGCGGTTGACGAGGCCGAGCTCGAGCGCCTCCTCGGAGAGGATGGCGTCGCCGACCAGATTCATCTCCAGCGCCTTGTTCGGCCCGACCAGGCGGGCCAGGCGCTGGGTGCCGCCGAAGCCGGGGATGATCCCCAGCTTCACCTCGGGCTGGCCGAAGACGGCGGCCTCAGCGGCGATCCGCACGTCGCAGGCCATCGCCAGCTCGCAGCCGCCGCCGAACGCGATCGAGTTGACCGCGGCGATCGTCGCGACCCGCGCCTTGCCGAAGTCGCGGAAGAGCGCGTGGGCGCGGTTGATCAGGTCCGCCCCGCTCGCCTCGTCCAGAGTCGTGAAGGCCTTGATGTCGGCGCCGGCCGAGAAGACGACCGGGACCGAGGAGGCGATCACCATCGCCCCAACCTCGCCGCCCTCCTTGATCCGGTTCCAGACCGTCTCCAGGTCGGCGATCACCTGCGGCGAGAGCGAGTTCATCGGCAGGTTGGCGAGCCAGGCGATCGCGACGCCGTCGCGGGTCTCCAGCTTCACGGTCTCGGTCTGCTCGCCCTCGTCGGCCTGCGGGTAGGGGTAGAAGCCCTGACCCGTGGTCAGCCCGTGGCGGCCTTGGGCAACGAGGCGCTTGAGGGTGACCGGCGGGCTGAAGCGCTCGCCGTACTTCTCCTCCAGCCCCTCCATCGTCTCCAGCACCTGGTCGAGGCCGGTGACGTCGGCTTTCCAGAACGGCGGCAGCAGGCCTTTGCGCGGGTCGAGCCCGGCGCCGGCCATCATCCCGAGGTCGATGTCGCGGACCGAGCAGACGCCCTCCTCGACCAGCAGGCAGGCCTCGATCAGGGCGCGGCTGGAGAACATCGCCACCAGCTCCTCGGCGTTCGGCTCTCCCTCGCCGGGGACGTTCTGCTCGCCGTCCTTGAAGAAGCCCTCGCCGCCGGTCTTGGCGCCGAGCTTGCCTTCGGAGACGAGGCCGCGCAGGCCCTCGTGGACGTAGAAGCTCTCGCCGTAGGACTCGTTGAGGTGCTCGGCGACGTGGAAGACGGTGTCGAGCCCGAGCAGGTCGGTGAGGAAGAACGGTCCCATCGGCGCCAGCTGGGCGCCAGCGATCGCCTCGTCGATCGCCTTCAGCGACAGCCCCTGTTCCTCCTGGGCGCGCCAGATCTCCCCCATCGTCGCCATCAGGATCCGGTTGACGACGAAGCCGGGGACCTCGCCGCAGACGATCGGCTGCTTCTTGATCGCCTGGGCGAAGTTGTAGGCGGCGGTGGCGGTCTCCTGCGAGGAGTCCTCGCCGACGATCACCTCGACCAGCGGCATGATCGAAGCGGGGTAGAAGAAGTGGAAGCCGACGACCTTGTCGGGCCGCAGCGTCGCCTCGCCGATCTCGGTGATCGAGAGCGAGGAGGTGTTGGAGGTGAGGATCGCGTGGCCCGGCGTCGCCGCGTCGATCTCGCGGAAGACGGCCTGCTTGATCTCCATCTTCTCCGGCACCGCCTCGATCACGAAGTCGACGTCGCCGAACTCCTCATAAGTGGTGGCGCCGGTGATGTTCCCCATCACCTCGGCCAGCCGCGCGTCGGCCTGCTCCTGGGTCAGCTTCTCCTTCTTGACAAGGCGGGCGAGCTGGCCCTCGGTGACGCCGCGGGCTTTGTCGAGGGCGGCGTCGACGAACTTCTGGTCGATGTCCTTGACGACGACGGGGATGTCGGAGGCGGCGATCGCCTGCGCGATCTCGCCGCCCATGGTGCCGCCGCCGACGACGGCGGCCTTCGATACGAACATGAAGAGTGATCCCTCTCTTTTCGGCTTTGCAAGGCGGCGGGGCCGCGAAACCGCAGGCTATAGACAAGCCTGCGGTTCCCGCTCGTCGGTCTCCCCTTCCTCCTCCGGCTTGAACCGCTGGTAGGCGAAGGCACCGGCCAGCAACAGCAGGCCCAAGGCAACGAAGGAGAGGGCCCGGGCCAGCTCTTCCAGCTCGGAGAGGTCGTAGGTCCAGACCTTGACGATCGCCACCGCCAGCAAGGAGAGGCCGCCGAGGCGGGCTTTCCACGAGCGCCGGACCATGCCCCAGACCACAGCACCGAGGCCCGTCGCCGTCCAGAAGGCTGACATCCAGGACTGGCCGATCTGGCGGGCTTCGCCCCCTGCGTTGTCGCCGATCACGTCGATGATCGCGACCGAGCCGAGGTAGACGAAACCGGCGGCGCTGAGGTAGCCGACCACCGTCGCCGTCTTCGGCTCGATCTCGCGGCCGTAGAACCAGCAGGCCAGCGCCGCCCCGACGCAGCAGGCGATCCCGACGAGAGCGCCACCGAGGTCCTCGACCCCTTCGACGATCGCGTTCGGGGGCGCCTCGACCACCAGCGTGTGCAGGAACGCCAGGCCGAGGAAGCCAAGCGCCACGATCAGCAGCCGCTCGGCGTCGGAAAGCGCTGGAGAGGGTCCGCGGTCGACCCGCGTCGACATGTAGGCCAGCGCTGCGGCCATCACCGACCAGATCACCACCAGCATCGGGCCGTCGAAGGCGTTCGCCAACCCGATGCCGCCGAGGGCGATTCCCCCCGCCGTCAGCAACGAGCCAATTTCGCGGTGGATGCCGGTACGGATCGCAACGCCGCCGAGCAGGAGATGGACGGCGGCGAAGCCGAAGATCCAGGCGTTCAGGGCAAGGGCCGAGTCTTCACCGACGACGGAACACCCAAAGCTGAAGATGAACACGCTGCTGCAGAGGAGCAGCAGCCAGGAGGAGACCGGAAGCTTCTCTTCTCCCCGGACCCGCAACTCGTAGCCGAAGGCGGCGGCAGCGTAGAGAATCCAGAATCCGGTCAGGACCGCGAGGACGAGCAGAACGGGCTCGCTGGGATTGCGTTCCCCCTCCCAGATGATGAACCCGCTGTTCCAAAGCCAGGCGATCAGCTGCGGCGCCGAAACGGCGAAGGCGCCGAGTGCCAGCCAGTTCCAGCGCTGCCAGAGGAGGACGCCGACGCTCGCAGCGAGAGCCAAGGCGACAAAGGCGATCGCGCCACCGTCGATGGGGGTGCCGGCGAAGACCGGCGCCGCCAAGGCCCCCAGGATCCCCACGCTCGCAACCAGCATCGATGACCAGCGGACAGCGATGAAGACGCCGAGGACGCCGATCAGGGCTGCGGCCTCCAACCCGATGATCGGTGAGATCAGGTCGTAGGTCTGCGCGGCGACGACGGTCGTCGCATAGAGCCCGGGGATCGCGACCGCGACCGCGACCCGGGCCGCCTCCAGGCGCCCCTTCTTTTCGTGCAGCCAGAGGCCGAGGCCGAGCAGGAAAAGAGAGCCGAAGGCGGCCATCAGAGTCCGGATCTCCTCGGTGAACCAGCTGCTGTCCACTGCGCTGCGCATCAGGAAGATGACGCCGAGCAGGGTCGCGAGGCCGCCGACCCAGGCGAGCACGCGGCCGCCGAAGAGCCGCTCGAACTCGATCCTGGTGATCGGGTTCGAGGGCGGCGGAGGTGGCGGCGAGTGGCCGGGCGGAGGCTCTGACGGGGGTCGGAAGGCGGGCGGGACGTCGTATCTCGGATCTTGGTTCATGGCTTGCTCCTCGAGCGGTTGACGAAGGGTTATTGACCGACGGTCAACACCGTAGCAATCTTGTCAACCTTTGGTCAACAAGCCGCTACACTTGTGCGCATGACCGGGCCCGCCTACCGCCGCATGGACGTCGACGAGCGCCGCGCGCAGCTGCTGGAGCGCGGGGCGGAGCTCTTCACCAGCCGGCCCTACGACGAGCTCTCGATGCAGGAGATCGCCTCCGAAGTGGGGATCTCGAAGGCGCTGCTCTACCACTACTTCCCGGGCAAGCAGGCCTTCTTCGAGGCGACGCTCGGCGCCTGGGCCGAGCGGCTGTGGGAGCGGACCGCCCCCGATCCGGAGCTGCCGCCGGTCGAGCAGCTGACCAAGAGCCTCGACGGCTTCCTCTCACTGGTCGAGGAGAACGCGGTCGCCTACCGCAACCTGATGCAGAGCGCGACCGGCGTCGCCGCGATCCGCGACCTGATCGAAGAGGTACGGCGGGCGACCGCCCAGCGGATACTCGACGGGGTGTATCCCGACGGTGCCCCGCCGAAGGCGCGGACCGCGGTCAGCGGCTGGCTCTGGTTCATGGACGGGGCCTGCCTCAACTGGATCGAGCACCGCGACATCGGGCGCGAGGAGATGCGGGACCTCCTGCTCGGGGTGCTGATGGGCGCCCTGATCGCCACCGGCTCACCCCCGGACCTCGCTTAAGTCTCCTCGTCGCGCCGCCGATACAGCACCTTCATGCGAAGGCGGGGGAAGCACCTGACGATCCTCGGCGCGCTGCTCTGCTGCGGCGCCCTACTCGGCCCTTCGGCGGCCTCGGGCGCGGTGCCGCAGGCGAAGCTGGTCGGCGACGGGCGCGCGATCGCCCCGCCCTCGGCACCGCCGGCGGTGAAGGCGATGATCGAAGGCGCGAACCGGATCCGCCACGGTCCCTACGTCTGGGGCGGCGGCCACCGCAGCTGGAGCTCCCGCGGCTACGACTGCTCGGGCTCGGTCAGCTACGTGATGCACGCCGCCGGCCTGCTCGAATCGCCGCTCGACTCGACCGGCTTCATGCGCTGGGGCGCCGGCGGCGCTGGCTCCTGGGTCCGCATCTACGCGAACAGGGAACACGTCTTCGCGGTGATCGCCGGCCTGCGCTGGGACACCTCCTACAGCGAAGACGGCGACCGCAGCGGCCCTGGCTGGTCTGAAGTGATGCGCCCCACCGGCGGCTTCCGCCTGCGCCACCCCCTCGGGCTCTTCAGCGCCACCCCCCTCTCCTAAGGCATCCGACTTTCGCCCCACTCGGGTGTGCCGAGAATCGGCTACGCGACAGCGGGGATAATCCCCGCCGTCCCAGCTTTGTACGGCGGTACAAAAGCGCGATACGGCAGCCGCTATTAGGCTCTGTGACGCTCTTTTCGAGGGACCGAGACTTTCAATCAATCGCGCCGGGAGATCCGGGCGCGCTAGTGGGGGAGAACCCGAACCGATGACTCGCATTCGCCAGCAAAACGTGACCGCGGCCCAGTGGAGCTCCAACGGAGGAGCCCTCGGCGCGCAGGACCTGACCATCCCCGAGAACAACCCGTTCGGGCAGAACGTCTTCTCGGCGGGGGCGCAGAAGGAGCGGCTGCCGAAGGACGTCTTCGAGAAGCTGCAGACCACGCTGGAGGGCGGCGAGGCCCTCGACCCCAGCCTGGCCGACGCTGTCGCCGAGGCGATGAAGGAGTGGGCGCTGGAGAACGGCGCCACCCACTACACCCACATGTTCCAGCCGCTGACCGGCTCGACCGCGGAGAAGCACGACTCCTTCTTCGAGCCCGGCGGCGAAGGCAACGCGATCGCCGACTTCTCCGGCAAGGAGCTGATCCAGGGCGAGCCGGACGCCTCCTCCTTCCCGACCGGCGGCGTCCGCGCCACCTTCGAGGCCCGCGGCTACACCGCCTGGGACCCGACCAGCCCCGCCTTCATCCTCGAGAACCCGAACGGGGCGCTGCTCTGCATCCCTACCGCCTTCGCCTCCTGGACCGGCGAGGCGCTCGACGCGAAGATCCCGCTGCTGCGCTCGATGGACGCGCTCAGCCGCTCAGCGATCAAGGCGCTGCGGCTGCTCGGCGACGAAGAGAGCCAGCGCGTCTTCACCACCGTCGGCCCCGAGCAGGAGTACTTCCTGATCGACGAGCAGTACTTCTTCGAGCGGCCCGACCTGATCGCGACCGGCCGCACCCTCTTCGGCGCCAAGCCGCCGAAGGGTCACGAGCTCGACGACCACTACTTCGGCTCGATCCCGGAGCGGGTGCTCGCCTTCATGCTCGAGTCCGAGCTGGAGATGCGCAAGCTCGGGATCCCGGTCAAGACCCGCCACAACGAGGTGGCGCCGGCCCAGTACGAGATCGCGCCGATCTTCGAGAACTCCAACGTCGGCTCCGACCACCAGCAGTTGCTGATGCAGACGCTGGAGAACGTCGCCCGCCGCTACGGCCTCGTCTGCCTCCTGCACGAGAAGCCGTTCGCCGGCGTCAACGGCTCCGGCAAGCACAACAACTGGTCGATGGGGACCGACACCGGCGCCAACCTGCTCAACCCGGGCGAGACGCCGGCGGACAACATCCACTTCCTGTTCTTCTGCACCGCGGTGATCCAGGCGGTCAACAAGCACCAGGGGCTGCTGCGCGCCTCGGTCGCCAACATCGGCCAGGACCACCGCCTCGGCGCCAACGAGGCGCCGCCGGCGATCATCTCGATCTTCCTCGGCGGCGAGCTGGAAAAAGTGTTCGAGGCGATCGCCACCGGCGAAGGCGACCCCAACACGCCGGCCTCCTTCCTCGACCTGGGGGCGCAGGTGCTGCCGCCGCTGCCGCTGCACGGCGGCGACCGCAACCGGACCTCGCCGTTCGCCTTCACCGGCAACAAATTCGAGTTCCGGGCGCTGGGGTCGAGCATGTCGCTCGGCTTCCCGAACACGGTCCTGAACACGATCGCCGCCGAGGCGATCGACGAGCTCGCCGGCAAGCTGGAGGCGAAGCTGGACAGCGGCGTCGAGATGCCGCAGGCCGTGATCGAGATCGTCAAAGAGAGCTACCTGGCCAACAAGCAGATCTGCTTCGGCGGCGACAACTACTCCGAGGAGTGGCACCAGGAGGCCGAGCGGCGCGGGCTGAAGAACCTGAAGACCACCCCGGACGCGCTGCCGGAGGTGCTGGCCGACAGCACCGTCCAGGCCTTCGAGAACTACCACGTCCTCTCCAAGGGGGAGCTCGAGTCCCGCTACGAGGTCTGGGTCGAGCAGTACTGGCTGCGGGCCAACATCGAGGCGGAGACGGCCTTCTCGATCGCGAAGACGATGATCCTGCCGGCGGCCCTGCGCTACCTGGCGCTGATCGGCGAGTCCGGCGTCTCGGCGATCGAGGGCGAGGTCCGCGGCCTCGTCGACGAGCTCGTCGCCGGCCTGGGAGAGCTGGAAGAGGCCAACGCCGACCCCGGCCTCGAGGGGCTCGAGATGGCGGTCCACGCCCGCGACAAGCAGCTCGGCGCGATGGCCAGCGTCCGCGACGCGGCCGACAAGCTCGAGCGCGTCATCGCCGACGACCTCTGGCCGCTGCCGAAGTACGAGGAGATGCTCTTCATCAAGTAGCGCTGCGGTGGACGGGTCTCAGCCCTACTGAGACCCGTCTTCGTTGTCGTCACTCTTCTTCACCGCTAGATAGATGATGTAGCTGAGGAGGGCTAGGCCGATGATTGGGATCAGGCCGCCGAGGACGGCCCACCAGGTCTCAGCTGCAGCGAGGGGGAACACGAGGCGTCATCATGACGCCCGATCCTCGACGCGCATCCGCAGGCCGTCGCGCGGCGAGAGGGTTGGCATCTGGCGGATCGTCATCGTGCGGCCAGGGAGGGATTCGAGGCGGAGGCGCTGGAGGAGCTTCGTCGCCACCAGCTTCACCTCGGTCTGGCCGAAGCGCTTGCCGATGCAGATGCGGGAGCCGCCGCCGAAGGGGACGTAGGCGCCGCGCGGCAGGGCCGCCTTGCGCTCGCGGGCGAAGCGCTCGGGGATGAAGGCCTCGGGCTGGGGGAAGACCTCGGGCAGGCGGTGGCTGGCCCATGAGCAGTAGTTGAGGTAGGCGCCCCGCGGGACCGTGCAGCCGCCGAACTCGAACTCGCGGACCACCCGGCGCGGGCCGATCCAGGCCGGCGGGTAGAGGCGCAGGACCTCGTCGAGCACCATCTCCAGGTAGGGCATCTCCTTTTCCAGCTGCTGCGCGGTCGGGGTCTCCCCCGCCAGCACCCGGTCCTGCTCCTCGTGCAGGCGCCGGGTCGCCTCCGGGTGGCGGGCCAGCTCGTGCAGCATGAAGGTCAGGGTCGAGGTCGAGGTGTCGTGGCCGGCGAACATCAGGGTCATCACTTGGTCGCGGATCTCGCGGTCGCTGAATTCCTCGCCGCCGGCGCCGCGGGCGCCGCAGAGCAGGCTGAGAATGTCCCGGCGGCCGGGGTCGGGGTGGGCGCGGCGGCGGGCGATCTCGGCGAAGACGATCTCGTCGAGGATCTCGCGCGAGGAGACGAGGCGGCGCCAGGGCGTGCCCGGGCCGCGCAGCAGCCGCAGGCCGAAGTCGATCCCGTAGTAGCCGAGGGCGCGCTCGAAGTGGTGGGCCGCGGCGGCGCCCTTGCCGGCCTCGTCGGGGTCGAGACCGAGCAGCGCCCGCATCGCGATCCGCATCGCCAGGTTGCGCATCCACTCGTAGACGTCGACCACCTCGCCGACCGGGAGCGCGTCGATCGCGCGGTCGGCCTCGATCGTCATCGCCTCGGCGGCGACGGCGACCTGCTCGCGGTGGAAGGCGGGCATCATGATCGCCCGGGCGCGGTCGTGGTAGTCCTCGTCGACCGTCAGCAGGCCGTCGCCGAGCAGCGGGATCAGGTCGCCGAAGCTCGACTCGCGCCAGTGGAAGTTCTCCGGGTGGCCGACGGTGACGAAGTGGTTGGCCTCCGGGCCGAGCATGAAGACCACCCGCGAGTGCAGCAGCCGCAGGCTGAAGATCGGGCCGAAGCGTTCGTAGGCGTCGAGCAGGAGCGGCAGCGGGTCGTGGGCGATCTGGTGCGTGCGCTTCCAGCTGAAGTCGACGTCCCCGGGCGGGAACCTGCCCCTCCCCCGCCACTCGTCGACGAAATCACCGACCACCCGGCGCACCGGGTTCCCGGACATCTCCGGCGGGCGGGCGACCGGCGCCGTGGTGTCGACCGTGGCCATGCCGGGATCGTAACTGGCTACACAGCCAGTTCGGTCGTTTCCAACATTTGAGACCCTACAGGGGCCAAAAGGGTGGAAACGATCCAGGATCAGGCGGCTGAAGCGGCTAGCTGGCCGCAGGCGGCGTCGATGTCGCGGCCGCGGGTGAGGCGGACGGTGGCGGTGATCCGGTGCTCGGCGAGGATCGCGCGGAAGCGCTCGATCCGCTCCGGCGAGGAGCCGTCGTAGCTGCCGGTCGGGTTGTAGGGGATGAGGTTGACCTTGTAGCCGCGCGGGTCGAGCAGCTCGGCCAGCTGGCGGGCGTGCTCGGGGAGGTCGTTGACGCCGTCGAGCATCACGTACTCGACGAAGACCTTGCGGCGACGGGCGGCGCGGTAGCGCTCGCAGGCAGCCAGCACCGCGGCGATCGGGTAGCGCTCGTTCACCGGCATGATCTGCGAGCGCAGGCCGTCGTTGGGGGCGTGCAGGGAGAGGGCGAGGCTGACGGGCATCTCGCACTCGGCGAGGCGATCGATCCCGGGCACCCAGCCGACAGTGGAGATCGCGGTGCGGCGGTGGGTGACGCCGAGGTCGGGCAGCAACCGACTGGAGTCGAGGACGTTGTCGATGTTCATCGTCGGCTCCCCCATCCCCATGAAGACGACGTGGTCGATCTCCTCGAGGCGGCGGAAGTGCAGCGCCTGGTCGAGGATCTCGTCGACCGTGAGGTTGCGCCCGAACTTCATCTGCCCGGTGGCGCAGAAGGTGCAGGTCAGCGGGCAGCCCGACTGCGAGGAGAGGCAGACCGAGCGCCGGCCGTCCCGGTAGCGCATCAGCACCGCCTCGATCGGCCGCCCGTCGGCGGTGTGGAAGAGGGTCTTGACGGTGCCGTCGTCGGACTTCGCCTCGGCGGCGACCGTCAGGGTCGAGAGCGGCACCTGCTGCTCGAGCCGCTGCCGCAGCCCCGCCGGCAGGTTCGTCATCTCCTCGTAGGAACCCGCCCCGCGGGCCACCCACTCCCACACCTGACCGGCGCGGTAGGAGGGCTCGCCGGTCTCGGCAAGGGTGGTGACCAGGAGATCGCGATCCACGAGCCGAGTGTAGGGACCGGACGCAGTTGTTCCCGCATACCGGGAACAAGTGCGTCCGGTTATGGATGCAGCTTCTCGCCGCGCTTCAGCATGGCGACGAACTTCCGCAGGCGGCGCTCACGCGTCTCCGGCTTCTTCGCCTCGTCGAGGCGGTAGAGGATCGCGTAGCGGTTGGCGCCGTCGAGGGAGGCGAAGAACTCGGCCGCGGCGTCGCTTGCGTCGAGCTCGCGCTGGAGGTCCGGTGGAACCTTCGCGGTCCTCTGACCCTCGTACGCGGCCTCCCAGCGACCGTCCGCTTTCGCCGCTTCGACCTCGGCCATGCCCGTGTGCCGCATCCGCCCCGCCTCAATCAGCGCTTCGGCCTTCTCGCGGTTGATCTTCGACCAGCGTCCGCGCGGTCGCCGCGGCGTGAAGCGCTGCAGGAAGTGCGTCTCGTCGAAACCGCGCTTCTGGCTGTCGATCCAGCCGAAGCAGAGGGCCACCTCGAGTGCCTCGGCATAGGTGACGCTGGGCTCCGACGCTCCTTTCTTCGCGATCTTCAGCCAGACGCCGTCGGACTCCTGGTTCTCCTCCAGCCAGCTCTCCAGCTCGGCGGGGCCGGAGAAGAGATGGATCGGGAGCTCGGCAGCCACGGGATTCTGTCCCCGCATACCGGGGACAAATGCCTATCGTCGCTACAACCCCGCCGCGTCGGCCAGGAGGTCGACCTGGGCCGGGTCGCTGGAGCTGGGGAAGAGGAAGAGCTCCTGGCAGCCGGCGCTCTCGAAGGCCTCGATGTACTGCTTGACGGTCTCGGCGTCCTTGGCGGCGGAACCGGCGATGAAGTTGGCGGTGTCCTCGCCGAGCCAGGCGTAGTAGTCGGTCAGGTAGGCCTTGGCGTCCTCCTCGGCGCGGGCGCCGAGGGAGAAGTAGGCGAGGGCGGCGTTCTGGGGCTGCTCGGAGCGGCCGGCGCGCGACCAGGCGGCCTCGAACCCCTGGCGCCACTCGGCGAACTGGTCCGGCGGCGCCCCCGCCGCGATCCAGCCCTCGCCGAAACGGGCGGCGCGCTCGAAGGAGGCCTCGACCGAGCCGCCGACGAGGACGTGGGGATCGGAGGGATGGTCGGGGCCCATCTCCTCCCCCTCCCAGACCTCCCTGATCCGGGCAAGCATCGCGTCGAGGTCGCGGCCGCGGGTGCTGGTGTCGACGCCCGCGATCTCGTAGTCGTCCTCACGGCCGCCGAGGCCGATGCCCAGGGTCATCCGGCCGCCGGAGATCACCTGGATGCTCGCCACCTGCTTGGCCAGCGCCACCGGGTTGACCCGCAGCGGCCCGAGCAGGACCGTGGTCGCCAGCCCGATCCGCTCGGTCACCGCCGCGGCCGCGGCCAGCGAGGTGAGCGGCTCCAGGTTCGGGTAGGCGAGGCGGTCGATCGTCCCAAGGCTGGAGAAGCCGCGCGCCTCGGCTCGACGCGCCCACTCCGTCAGTTGCTCACCCGTGGTGCCGGGCACCGCGTTTGGCAGGCCGATCGCGAGGTCCATCCGATGCTCCTTCTGGCGGGGTCTGTGGTCCTGGGAACGGTAGCTACCCGGTTTCGCGGGGCAGCTCTCCCAGCAGACGATCGATCGCCCCGCGGGCGTAGGCGAAGACGGCGCGGTCGCCGCTCAGCCGGTAGCGCGCGTTCGCCCCCATCACCAGCGAGTAGAGCTCGAAGGCGAAGCGCTCCGGGTCCTCGACGCCGGCGATCCGGGCCTGGCGCTCGAGCTCCCGCAGCCAGGCGTCGAGGGCGGCCGCGATCGCGTCGCGGACCGGGCCGGGCCGGTCGTCGTACTCGGCCGAGGTCGCCGCCCAGAAACAGCCGCCGGAGTAGTCCTGCAGCTGGTCGAGGTAGCGCTCGGCCATCGCCCGCAGCCGCGGCGCGCCGTCCGGCTGCTCCAGGGCGGGCTCGATCACCCGCGCCGTGAAGCGCTCGGCCGCGGCCCCGACCGTCGCCAGCTGCAGCTCCTGCTTGGAGCCGAAGTGGGCGAAGAGGCCGCTCTTGCTCATCCGCAGCTCAGCCGCGAGGCGGCCGATCGTCAGCCCCTCCAAGCCCTCGGCAGAGGCAAGGTCGACGGCGCGGTCGAGGATCGAGGCCCGGGTGCGAGCACCCTTGGCGGGCTTCGGATCCCTCTCGGTGACGGGAGTCACAGACGTAGGATATAAAAAAGCACGAACGTTCGTTCAAGCGGCCGCAGGGCCGGTCCAAAGACTCAGGAGGACGACGATGAGCGAGTACACGGTGAAGAAGATCGACGAGATGGAGGCGGTCTACCTAGGGGCCTTCAAACGCGCGCGCGCCGAGCTGGGGGTCGAGTCCTTCGGCCTGCAGGTGATCGACATGCCGCCGAACTTCGACAACTATCCCGAGCACGACCACGCCGAGGACGGCCAGGAGGAGGTCTTCATGGCAATCCGCGGCGGCGGCGAGATCGAGATCGAGGGCGAGCGCTTCCCCCTCGATCCCGAGCACATGGTCCGCGTCGCTTCCGGGACGAAGCGGAAGGTCTGGCCGGGACCCGAGGGGATCCGGATGGTGATCGTCGGCGGCGTGCCGGGCGGCGCCTACCAAGCGCCCGACATCAGCAGGCTCGGCGAACCGGATCCGATGCGGAGCTGACCGCTCGCGGATAGGCTGGGGGCCTGATGCGGCGCCTCTCGTCCCTGGCCGTCCTCGCCCTCTTCGCCGCGCTGGTGCTGCCGGCGGCGGCGCCAGGGCAGACCTCCGACCACAGCGAAGACGCGATCGTCGTCATCTCCGGCGACGTCGCCGTCCCGCGCGGCCACACTGTCGACGGTGTCGTCGTCGTCAGCGGCGACGTCCGGGTGGCGGGCCACGTCGACGGGGACGTGGTGCTGATCTCCGGCGACGCCCTCGTCTCGGGCAGGATCGACGGCGACCTGATCACCTTTGGCGGCCAGGCCCGGCTGCTGCCGCGCGCCTACGTCAGCGGCGACGTCCGCTACGGGGACGAACGCCCCGACGTCGCCGGCGCCGCGATCGTCCGGGGGGACGTGACCAAGGAGAGCGGCTTCGACTCCTTCGACCTCCTCCCCTTCGTCGGCGCCTTCGTCCTCTGGCTCGGAGTCGGCCTCTCGATGGCCGCCCTCGGGGCGCTGCTGCTGCTCCTCGCCCCCCGCGCCGCCGACGCCGTCTACGAGCGCTCGCGGCAGGGGCGCGGCCAGCTGATCGCGATCGGGATCGGGGTCGCGATCGCCCTGCCGGTCGCCGGCGCGGTCGCCGCGGTGACCTTGGTCGGGATCCCCCTCTCCTTCGTCATCCTGCTGGCGCTGCTGCCGCTGGCGGCGGTCGCCTACTGCGCCTCGGCCTGGGCGCTGGGCCGGCGGCTGGTCGGCCCGCCGCGCAACCGCATCCTCGCCTTCCTCGCCGGGCTGGGAATCCTGCGGGCGGCGGCGCTGGTGCCGGTCCTCGGCTTCCTCGTCGGCCTCGCCGCGGTCCTTTTCGGACTCGGGCTGCTCGCCACCGCTACCGTCGCGGCCCGGGATCGGAGCCCGAAGCCCGATCGCTCCCCGGGCTGGCGTCAAAGCCCGGACAGCTGAGCACCGGCAGCCGCGGGTAGCGCGGATAGGCCGGATCCTCGCGCGAGCGCTCGCAGAGCGAGAAGACCGAGCCGCGGGTATTGGGTACGAGGCGCTGATGGAGACAGCGGTCGCAGAGGCCGGCGGGAGGACGCGCTGAGGCCATGTCCCGAACCTAGATCATTCGCCGCGACCGCAAACTGCGGCCTCGACCGGGGCGGGTCGCGCCTTGCCGACGCCTAGCCTTTGCGGGATGCCCCGCGCAGCAAGCCTCTTCGACGCCGACGCCGCCTCCTTCACCGGGACCGTCGAGGTGATCAGCGTCCGCTTCCGCGGGGAGGACGGCAGGTTCGCCGTGCTCTGGGTGCGGGACACGGACTCCGACGAGCGCTTCGCGGTCGTCGGACCCGTCGGCCACCTCGACGCCGGCGATCGCGCCGAGCTCAGCGGCGAGTGGGAGGAACACAGCACCTACGGGCACCAGCTGTCCGCCCAGGGGGCGGTGCCGATCGACCCCTCGGACCGCGACGGACAGATCGCCTATCTGACCACCCTCCCCCACATCGGCCCGGCGCGGGCCGAGCGGCTGGTGGAGGCGCACGGCGAGGGGGTGCTGCAGGCGATCGCCGCCGACCCCGAAGGCGTGCTCGGAGCCGTACGGGGCCTGACTCCCGAACAGGCCGCGGAGGCGGCCGAGTACTGGCAGGAGACCCGAGCTGTCCGCGACCTCCACGTCCAGCTGGCGCCGCACGGCCTCGCCCACCTCGCGGGAGCGATCCACGACCGCTTCGAGGACGAGGCGCTGACGATCCTCCACAGCAACCCCTACCGGCTGACGGAGGTGGGCGGCGTCGGCTTCGCCCGAGCCGACAAGATCGCCCTCGCCCTCGACATGGCTCCGGAGTCGGACGAGCGCCTTCAGGCCGCCGCGGTCTACGCCCTGAAAGAGGCCGAGCAACAGGGCAACAGCTTCCTTCCGATCGAGGAGCTCACCAAGCGGGCGGGAAAGCTCACCGGCGTTCCGGCCGACCCCGACGTCATCGCGGGGGCGCGCGGGCTGGTCGACGAGGAAGGGTGCGTCTACCGCAAGCGGATCCTGGAGAGGGAGCAGGCGGTCGCGGAGACGCTCCTGCGCCGCGCTGCCGCCCCTGCCCATCTCGACCACGAGCCGGCCGAGGAGCCGCCGGAGGACTTCACCGACGAGCAGTGGGCCGCGGTGAGGGCGGCCTTCGTATCGCGGATCTCGGTGATCACCGGCGGACCCGGAGTGGGGAAGACGCGGTGCACCAGGGGGATCGTCGAGGAGGCCAGGGCCGCGGACGCGAAGATCGCCCTTTGCGCGCCCACCGGAAGGGCGGCACGGCGTCTTGAGGAGGCAACCGGGCACGAGGGCGAGGACGAAGGCGAGGACGGGCGCAAGTCCAAAGCCAAAACGATTCACGGCCTGCTCGAATGGATTCCCGGGCAGGAGCCGGGCTTCCGGCCGGGTCATCCTCTTCCCGTCGACCTCGTGATCGTCGACGAGTCCTCGATGTTGAACCTCCAGCTGATCGAGGTGCTGCTGGACGGCCTCGCCGAGACCACCCACGTCGTCTTCGTCGGCGATGCCGATCAGCTGCCGCCGATCGGGGCCGGGAAGCCCTTCGAGGACCTGATCGACTCCGGCGCGGTGCCCGTCGTGCGGCTGACCCAGATCTTCCGCCAGGCGGCCAAATCGATGATCACCACGGCGGCGCACGAGATCAACGAAGGCCGGCCGCCCCACCTCGAGCCCGCCGAGGATCAGGAACACGACTTCTTCTTCATCGACCGGGTGATGGCGGAGCGGGCGCTGGCGACGGTGGTCGAGGTGGTCGCCGAGCGAGCACCGGCGAAATTCAGCGTCGACCCGATCCGCGAGGTGCAGGTGCTGGCGCCGATGTACAAGGGGCCGGTCGGGATCGACCGGCTGAACGAGCGTCTGCAGGCGGAGCTCAACCCGGACGGAGAACCCGCTCTGCACGGCCGGTTCCGGATCGGCGACCGCCTGATCCAGACCCGCAACTCGCATGAGCTGGAGCTCATGAACGGCTCGATCGTCTTCCTCCGCGCCGACGACCCGGCGAAGAAGACGATCAGGGTCGAGACCGACGACGGCGGCTCCCGGGTGATCCCCTACAGGGACGCCGACGACCTCAGCCTCGCCTACGCGATCTCGGTCCACAAAGCGCAGGGCTGCGAGGTGCCGGTGGTGGTCGGCGTCTGCCACCGCGCCCACTCGCACATGCTGAACCGCCCGCTGCTCTACACGGCGATCACCCGCGCCCGCGAAAGCTGCATCCTCGTCGGCGACCAGGCGGTCCTCCGCTCCGCCGTCAGCCGCAACGACAGCGGCGGCCGCCACTCCGGCCTCGCCGAGCGGCTGCGCGCCAGCCGCTGAGCTGCATCTAGCCTAGGTCGATGGAGAGGAACCGCCTGCCCTGGGCGGAGATCGGGGTGACGCTGCTGGGGCTCGGCCTGATGACGCTCGTCGTCGTCCTCGTCGACCCCCTGCGGGACTCGGTGACGGCGGCCCTGCAGGGGGACCACGACGAGGTCCGCAACCAGATCGACGAGCTCGGCGCCTGGGGGCCGCTGCTGATCATCGCCCTCACCGTCCTCCACGCGATCGTCTTCTACCCGGCCGAGATCGTCGACGCCGCCGCCGGCTTCGCCTACGGGTTCTTCCCGGCGCTGCTGCTGGTGATGCTCGGGTGGCTGCTGAACGGGCTCCTCTGCTGGGCGATCGGCCAGTCGATCGCCCGGCCCCTGCTCGACCGCTGGTTCGGCGCCAGGCGCTTCGAGCGGGTCGAGGAGGCGATCGAGCGCGGCGGGGCGACCCTGCTGATCGCGATGCGGCTGATCCCGATCCTGCCCTTCAGCATCGTCTCCTACGCCGCCGGGGCGGCGCGGGTGCCGCTGCCGCGGTTCCTCTGGACGACCGCGGTCGGCTACCTGCCGATCACTGCGATCTCGGTCTATTTCGGCACCCGGCTCGAAGACCTCTCCCTGACCGACCCGCTGGTGCTCGGGACCGGCCTCGCCCTGCTGGCCCTGCTGGGAGCCGGGCACTGGACGATGCGGCGGCAGGGCCGGCGCAGCTCGGCCTGAGCCCTCAACCGGCGGACTTGACGCGGAAGCGAAAGACCGCGGGGGTCGGGTCGGTTACGCCCGTCGGTCCCTGTGCCTTGACCTCGAGCGCGTGGCGACCGAGCCCGTAGCGGCGGACGAAGCGGCTGGCGCAGGAGCGGTAGGGATGGCGGTCGACCCTGCAGAGGAAGGAGGCGCCCGCCGGGTCGGAGCCGAAGCGGAAGACGAGGCGGACGCTGCGGGCACGGGCGTGGACCACGGCCCTGGGATGGCGGAGGAGCGTGGTGCTCGGCGCGGAGGGGCGCGGCGAAGGGACCGGGCCGGCGGGCGGAGCCGACTGGGCAGGCGGCGCCGGGGTCGTCGCGGCGCCGCTGAGGGTTTCCAGCGCCGGCGTTGGTTCGCTCGGCCCGTCGCCGCCTTCGATCGGCCCCGGCAGGCCGGCGATCGCGGCGAAGGCGTCGACCCGGCCGGCCCCGGCGGCATCGGCCGGGAAGCCACCGACCGGCGCCGCGGTTTCTTCCAGCCTGTTCCGCACCTGCTGGGGCGGCAGGGTCGGTTTGGCCTGCCGCACCAGCGCCGCCACCGCGGCCGCGTGGGGCGCCGCCGCCGAGGTGCCGCAGAAGTGCCACTTGCCGGCCTGGGGGAAGGCGAAGAAGGTGGTGACGCCGCAGTCGGTTGCGGCCAGGTCAGGCTTCGGGATCACTTGCGGCGACCCGAGCGGCAACGCCGGCGCCGGGCCTTCGACCGGTCCGAAGATGTGGGTGACGGGGCCCCGGGAGGAGTAGCGCTCGATCCGGGTGCTGTCGCTGTAGGGGACTGCCGCGACCGCGATCGCGCTCGCGGCGCCGGCGTGGCCGAAGACCGCCGGGCCGACGACGTCTCCCCCGCTCGACTTCGGGTACTCGGTCGCGCTCACGCCGCCGCCGTTCTGGAGGAGGATGAACTTCAGCCGCGGGCTGGCGCCGAGCCGGCGGTTGATCGCCAGCTGGACGGTCTGCGAGCTGGCGCTGCTGTTTTCCCAGCTGACGATCTCGACCGGCCGCTGGGTGCCGCTGATGTTGGCTTCGGTGGATTTAGCGAGGACTTTGGTGCCGCCGCTGGAGAGCAGGTAGGCGTCGAGGTTGGTGCCGACGCCGTTCCAGGGTTCGGCCCACTGCAGATCCAGGGTCAGGGTTTCGTGGGCTTCGACCGTGATCCCGAAGGTGTCGTCGCTGCCGGGGCCGGAGTCGAAGTCCATGCACTGGGAGCCGCCGGTCACCGCGGCCGGGCAACCACCGGAGTTGCGGAAGGCGGGCGCTTCCCAGGAGGCGATCCGGTTGCCGCCGGAGTCGAAGAGGTTGTCGTTGCCGGCGGCGCTGAGGTAGGTGACGCCGGCGTCGACGACGTTGTTGACGGCGACCGCGATCGGGCCGTCCTGGAAGAAGGGCTCTTCGAACCAGGCGACGTCGTCGACGATGACGCCGGCCCCCGCCCCGCCTTCGGAGGCCGGCCGCGCCAGCGCTTCGATGTTCGCGGCGAAGGATTCTTCGCTTTCGAAGGCGGTGGCGAAGGCGAGGTTCGCGTGCGGCGCGAGGTCGTGGACGATCTGCAGCATCGCCCGGCCCTCGTCGGTGCCGTCGGCGGGGCCCTCGGCGAGGACGTCGACCGGGAGCTGCTGCCCCGAGCAGGTGCCCGCCGGCCCGGGGAGGTCGCCGGAGAGAACGTCGCCGGCCGCCCCGGTCGGATCCGCTGCGGCGCTGTCGTAGGAGTCGGAGAGGACGCCGATCGTCTGCCCCTTTCCGCGCAGGTCGAAGGCGGAGCGGGCCTGGTCTACCTGAAGCTGGGAGAGCCCCTCGGAGATCGCAGCGCCGCCTTCGCATTGACCCGCGGGGGTGAAGGTGACCGGCGCCCGCACCTGCCAGACGGCGCTGACGCCGGGGACGGCGGCGACTTCGGAGAGGCGGGAGGGAGCGACGGAGAGCGTCGCCGTCTCGGTCTCAGCGCTAGCGCTGATGACCCGCGCCCCCGCCTGGCGCAGGCCGGCGAAGGCCGGTGCGACCCCGCCGGGGACGCGGGCGGTGACGAGCACCCGGCCGCCGTCGCGGACGAGGCTGCCGGGCCCTTCGAGCGGCAGGCCGAGCCGGTCCGCCTGGGCGGCGAGCGGCTTCGCGGCGACGGCCGGCTCCGCCAGCTCTTCCAGTGGAGGCGAAAGCGGGCTCGGGGCGGCCGCGGCGGTGGCGGGCAGGACCGCGCAGGCGACTGCGAAGACCAGGGCAAGGCGGCCGGCTGCGGAACCCGAGGACGTCACTCATCTCTATATCGGCACGAACGAAAGCGAGTAAAGCCCTCATTTGGCGCGGCAGCGGGGAGTGATCCTGCTACGGTCCCCTGCGTTAGGGCCGGTGATTACCGGCGAAAGTTGTGCGTAGCGCTCGCAGTCGTTGCTTCATCGCATCCTCCGCGTTCGCAGCACATGAAGTGGAGGCAATGCATGCCGACTGGAACTGTCAAGTGGTTCAGCGACGACAAGGGCTACGGGTTCATCACGCCCGACGACGGCTCGAAGGACGTCTTCGTTCATCACAGCGCCATCCTGGGTGAGGGCTTCAAGTCCCTGACCGAGGGCGCCAAAGTGAGCTACGAGTCCGAAGAAGGCCCCAAGGGCCCGGCCGCGGCGAGCGTTCAGCAGCAGTAGTCGCTAAACGCTTCCAGTAGTACGAAGCCCGCCTCCTGAGGCGGGCTTCTTTCTTGGTATGGCGTCGCATTTCGGCGTCCTCGGTCGTCGCGTGCAGAGCACGCCACGCTCCCTGCGTCCTTGAACTGCTTAGCCATACGACGCCAACTACTCTCAGAACTCGGAATGAAGACCCAAGACAAACTTCGGAACATCGCGATCATCGCTCACGTCGACCACGGGAAGACGACCTTGGTCGACGCGATGCTGTGGCAGACCGGGACCTTTCGCAAAGGGCAGGACGTCGCCGAGCGGGTGATGGACTCGATGGACCTCGAGCGCGAGAAGGGGATCACGATCCTCGCCAAGAACACCGCGGTCACCTACGGCGAGACGAAGCTGAACATCGTCGACACGCCGGGGCACGCCGACTTCGGCGGCGAGGTCGAGCGGGCGCTGACGATGGTCGACGGGGCGCTGCTGCTGGTCGACGCCAGCGAGGGGCCGCTGCCGCAGACCCGGTTCGTCCTCCGCAAGGCGCTGGAGCGGAAGCTGCCGATCATCCTCGTCGTCAACAAGGTCGACCGGCCGGACGCGCGGATCGCCGAGGTCGTCGACGAGGTCTACGAGCTCTTCATGGACCTCGACGCCGACTCCGAGCAGATCGACTTCCCGATCGTCTACACCAACGCCAAGGACGGCTGGGCCGCGCTGGAGGAGGGGGTCGAGGGCGAGGACCTGAAGCCGCTGCTGGAGCTGATGCTGGAGAAGATCCCAGCGCCGCAGTACGACGAGGGGACGCCGCTGCAGGCGCACGTGACCAACCTCGACGCCTCCCCCTATGTGGGGCGGCTGGCGATCTGCCGAGTCCACCAGGGGACGATTCGCTCGGGGCAGCAGATCGCCTGGTGCCGCGCCGACGGCAGCGTCCAGCGGGCGGCCGTCTCCGAGCTCTACGTGACCCAGGGGCTGGAGCGAGTCATCGCCGAGGAGGCCGGGCCGGGGGAAATCATCGCCGTCGCCGGGATCGAAGAGGTGACGATCGGGGAGACGCTGGCCGACCCCGAGGATCCGCGGCCGCTGCCGGTGATCACCGTCGACGAGCCCTCGCTCTCGGTCGTGATCGGGATCAACACCTCGCCGCTGGCGGGGACCCAGGGCGGCGACAAGCTGACCGCGCGCCAGATCCTCTCGCGCCTCGATGCCGAGCTGGTCGGCAACGTCTCGCTGCGGGTCAAGGAGACCGAACGGCCGGACGCCTGGGAGGTGCAGGGCCGCGGCGAGCTGCAGCTGGTCGTCCTGCTGGAGATCATGCGGCGCGAGGGCTACGAGCTGACCGCCGGGCAGCCGCAGGTGGTGACGCGCGAGATCGAAGGCAAGACGCACGAGCCGGTCGAGCGGCTGGCGATCGACGTCCCGGAGGAGCACGTCGGCGACGTCACCCAGATGCTGGCCGGGCGCAAGGGCCGGATGGAGCAGATGGTCAACCACTCGACCGGCTGGGTGCGGATGGAGTACCTGGTGCCGGCCCGCGGCCTGATCGGCTTCCGCACCGAGTTCCTCACCGTCACCCGGGGCAGCGGCCTGATGCACCACGTCTTCGACCGCTGGGAGCCCTGGGCGGGGGAGCTGCGCACGCGCCAGACCGGCTCCCTGGTCGCCGACCGCCGCGGCCAGACCGCCGGCTACTCGCTGATGAGCCTGCAGGACCGCGGCCGGCTCTTCGTCGGCTCCGGCGAGGAGGTCTACGAAGGGATGATCGTCGGCGAGAACTCCCGCTCGGAGGACCTCGACGTCAACCCGACCAAGGCCAAACAGCAGACCAATATGCGAGCAGCCAGCGCCGACGTCCTTGAGCGCCTGGCGCCGCCGGTCCGCCTCTCCCTGGAAGCCTCCGTCGAGTTCGTCCGCGAGGACGAGTGCGTCGAAATCACCCCCGAAGCGATTCGCCTGCGCAAGGTCGAGCTCGACAAAATCAAGCGGCTGAAGAGCTCGAAGCAGCGCGCCAAGGCCCCCGCTCGCTGAGCAGCCGGGCGACCCGCGGATCACCACCTCCGGTTCGCGCTGCAGCCGCGGCCCGGTGACCCGAATCGAATGGATCCCCACCAGCAGCAGGTCCTCCTGCCGCTTGCGATCGCGCTCGAAGGCTGCCCGCGTGCCGTGGGTCTCGAAGACGTCGAGTTCGACCGCGAATCGATACTCGGGCCAGTAGCAGTCGAGCTCGAACCCGTGCTCGAAGTAATTCGTGTGCGGCCGCGGAAGGCCCGCGGCGATGACGAGCTCCAGGAACCGCTTCTCCAAGCTCGAGCGCGTGAAGCTCGTGGGCGCATAGAGCGCGATCGCCGTCCGCAACCGCTTGTGCCCGTGATGCCCCACGGTCCGCGCCAGCAGCTCTTCCACCGCCCGTAGGTCAAAGAGCCCCAGCTCTTCGGAGCGCTCCACCATCTTCTCCAGCCAGTCGAAGCGAACGTCAGCGGCCGCGTCGAGGAGGGTTCGCGGCGGCGAGGTCACCGGGATTGCTTCGCGCAACGCATGGTCCTCGGGAACGAGAGAGCGCGCTTCGTGAAGCCGAATAGGCGGCCGACGCTTCCGGTGGTGCGGAGTGCTTACAGAAGCAGGTAAGGGGGAGGTTTTCGTCAGGCCCCAGAGCCACGCAGCGGATACATGACTCAAGAGGGCATCCGGGCCACAGGCCAGAACTGCCGCGAGGCAGCGGCCGTGGGTTGAGAGACGGGGGTAGCCCACCGCATAGACCCCGGGATAGATCCGATGCAAGCGCCCGGCGTTGGCGGCTCGGTAGATCTCCCCTCGTGAGTAACCAAGCGGCCCGGTCAACTGGCGGATCGAGACGACTCCGTGCTGCCGGTCCGCGAGATCAGCAAGTGGGCCATGTACAGCAGAAGGGTGTTCCGGCCTTTTGTTCCGCATAGAGGTACAAAGGACCGGAGCGCTCCCATCTCTCCCCCCTACCCCGCTGCAGTTCGTCCCGCGACCGCGCTCCGTGCGCACAAAAAAGCCGCCGGCCTGGGGCCGGCGGCTTTGGTGAAGCGGTGACGGTTGGAGCTAGACCGTTGCGGCGGCTTGCTCGGACTGGCTCTGCTCGGACGCCTGGGCCTTGGGCTCGGGGGCGGCGGTTTCCTGGCGGGGGAGCAGGACTTCTTTGGCGATCACGAGGCGCTGGATCTGGCTGGTCCCCTCGTAGAGCTGCATGATCTTCGAGTCGCGCATCAGTTTCTCGACCGGGTACTCCTTGATGAAGCCGTAGCCGCCGTAGACCTGGACGGCGTCGGTGGTGACCTCCATCGCCGAGTCGGCGGCGAAGCGCT
>Ga0207661_10000546_pt1 | contig 24039 bp, 21 predicted proteins | sample KBSC713LmetaG_FD_184337 | JGI IMG/M metagenome (GOLD analysis project Ga0207661, IMG submission 184337) | Corn rhizosphere microbial communities from Kellogg Biological Station, Michigan, USA - KBS C7.1-3L metaG (SPAdes) (version 2) | ecosystem: Host-associated > Plants > Roots > Rhizosphere ...
CGGCGATGGAATGCAGATCAAGCGGTATTTCCGGCGCGCGCAGTCCGGGGTCGACCTTGCCCAGCGGCAGAAGCGTTTCAAGCAGCACGTCGTCACTCCACGAGATGAACGGCTGCTGTAGCCTATCACGCCAAGGCTTCGGGCCAAGCCGTCGCGCGCATACTGCGTTTTCCTGTTTGAAGCATCCTAAGCGAATGCCCGCGCCGCGTCGATTCCAGCCCTATCACGACATCACCGCGGCCGGACAGAACGAGCGCTGGCGGAAGGGGTGTCAACCGAGGTGGGTTGATTTTGTTCACGTATTTTAGGTTTCCGGATTTCACCCCACGCCCTACCCCGCGTCCGGATTTCGACTGAGAGGCGATATTTTCCAATCCTTGGAAGATTGACGGTGCCGATTTCTTCTATATATTGGAAAATACTCCATGGGAGATGGAGAAACAAACAAACCAAGGAAAACGACATGACCACCCTCAAGCAGACGGAGCAAGTCGTAATGCTCGCAATCTTGCGTAAGCAGCCCGACGCGTATGGCGTCTCCATCTACGAGGAACTCGAAAAGCGTCTTAATAAAGCAGTTCCGATGGCGACCATCTACGCCAATCTCGAAACTTTGGAAAAGAAAGGCTTCGTAAAGAGCAAACAAGGCCAGGCGACTGCCGAACGTGGCGGCCGCGCGAAGATGTTCTTCGAAATCACAGGCAAAGGGCAAATGGCCCTCAATGCATCACTTCAACAACTCGACCGCCTGCGGGCGGGCGTCAAACTTGTGGGAGCAACTACGTGACCGATCTAAAGTGGGAAATTGAGGAATTCTCGGATGGGAGCGTTGAAATCAAAACTCTCCTCCGAGATGAAATCGTGCGCCGCGATCTCATTAGAATACCGCCCGGAGCCGGCCGAGACCACTACCTGCACGAATTTATGTACTCGATCGGAAGAGATTATGAAGCAAGGAAGGAATTCCAGCGCAAGAAATTGGAGTTGCAGGCTCGCATTCATGATTTGAAAGCAAAAATCGACACACGGGAAAAGCCGGCCTCCCCTCCGATCCTTGCCGAGATGCTAATATCACTGATCGCCCCTGAGAAAACAGCACAGGTTCAATTGGGCGACCTGCAAGAGATGTTTCAAAAGAACGTTGAGCGCTGCGGCGAAAGGGAGGCGCGTCGCATGTATTGGATTCAGGTCACCGATTCCGCGTTGCCGCTTCTCTGGGGTTGGATCAAGCGCCTTGGGCTTTTCACGTTTTTCGTCGACTACGTTCGTTCGAAGCTCGGGCTCTAGGTCCATCTCTATGCAGTGCCCCCATTGCAGCATCCATTTCCACGACAACTGGGAAGCCAGTCAGATTCGCCGCGAAGGCGCGCAGCTTTCTGACCCTAGCGGCAGGTGGCTTTATCGCACCGCAAGTTGTCCAGGCTGCGAGAACGTTACGATCGAACTCGGGCAAATCATAGACTCTTTGGGAAACGACATATGGGGCCGCGTCTATCCTGTCGGAGCCAATCGCGGGCCTGTTCCGAAGGAAGTCCCGGGCAACATCGCCCAAGATTATGTAGAGGCGTGCAACGTGCTTTCTATCAGCGCGAAAGCATCCGCCGCGCTGTCTCGGCGTTGTTTGCAGCACATGCTCCGGAGCCATGGTTACAAAGCCAGGGATTTGGCGAACGAGATTGATCTTCTGTTCAATGAAGCCGATCCACTCAAGGCTCTTCCGCTGAGACTGCGACAGACCATCGACGCAATCCGCAACTTCGGCAACTTCGCAGCCCATCCGAACGAAGACAAAGCTACGTTGGACATTATTGACGTCGAACCTCACGAGGCAGAATGGTGCCTCGAAACGATCGAAGAGTTGTTCGAGCACTTCTATGTGGGGCCGGCCGTGGCAGCCGCAAAGAAGGCAGCGCTGAACGCCAAATTGGCTTCGGGTGGGAAGCCCAACGCCAAGTAGCGATACGCGGCCGGCGCCGGTGCTGCGCCCTGAGCCGCCCCGGAGGAATCAATCTCGATTCAGTGGAAGGCGGACCGGAACACTCCGCGCCGGAGAGCTATGCGCAAAGGCGATGTGAGGCGCCGCCGCGATTGCACGCGACGTTGCGGCGCCGCCCGGCGCCGCTGGATCGCCGCAGGTCATGCCAGCCTCACTCGACACCGATGCAATGGCCGGTCCGCGCGCGAACTCGACGAGCGAGGACCTCGCCGAGCTTGAGCGTTGTGCGACGCAACTTGGCGAAACGCTGCGCGGCCACCGCAGCGCCACGCTTGGCGCTGTCGCCAACGGAATGCTTACCGCCGAGGTGGCGCTCGTTCGCGTGGAAACCGTCCGAAGCCTCGAAGCGATGTCGCGTCACGCTTGGCGCTCTGCTGCGCATCTTGTCCGTCGCGGCTAGCTCGGCGATGACGAGCCACGGGCCGCACCGGGCGGCTCGTTTGCCAAGCGATCAACTCGCCTCGATTTGCTCTTCATCGGCTTCCCGGACGCTGACAATCGCGCCCCGGCCGCGGCTTCAGTAATCGCAAGAATGATGCGCCGAACCTCTGGATCCTTGATCTTGTAAAAGGCGCGCACTAACCGCAGCGCTTCGGCATCGCCGGAATCGTAGATCATTGGGCCTGTTCCTCCTGCGGCGGAGCATTTTTTGCGGATGAGCGGCGCGCGCAATTAACTGGTTTAATGTGGGCCGTTTGTGCGCGCGGACCCGACCAGGGCTGCGCGCAAGCAAACGCGCCGCGCATGGAGATGCAGGCGTGCCCTCCGAAAGCAGGACAGCTGGAAGCGTCATGCCAGCTTGATGCGCTCGACCGCGCGGCGCAGCCCGTTGACTGACCGTCGCGTGGTGGCTGCGGGCTCCGAGGAGGCATGGGTCTCGATGGTCAACGAAAGGGGCGCATCGCGGGCGGGCAGCGTCGCAGCCAACAGGGTTTCGATCGGGATATCTCCCTCGCCAACAGCGACGAAACGGCGCGCCGCATTGGCATAATCCTTGATGTGCAGCATATCGGTGAAGGGCATCAGCCGCGCGAGATCCGCAGCTGATGGCGGCGTGGACGCCCGATAGGCATTTGCGATGTCGGGCAAGGCCCGAAGGCGCGGATGCCGATACGTCGTCACCAATGCCTCGAGTTCGGCTAGCCCAGCGATGTTGCACACGCCCTCATTCTCGACATGCACCTTCATGTCGAACTTTTCGGCAAGGAGCAGCAGATCGTCAATGGGCTCTCGCAGGTCGTCCAGACGGTAGTCGTCGTAGGCCAGATAGCTGAAGACCCGGACGTTGCGCGCGCCGAGGATATCCGCAGCCACAAAAGCCTCGGCATAGACATCGCGCGGCGGCCGGTCGCCGAGCGCAAAGCCGAACTGATCGCCTTCGGTTCGCGCAATCCGGCCCGGCGGGCTCCATTTCAGGAGTGGCGTGCAGATGCACGACACCGACAATCCCGCAGCACGCACGCGTCGTGCCGCATCTGCCAGATCGCCACGTGACAGCGCCAGCACGTTGCGGCCATCGATGACACGCAGATCAATTGTGCCGATCCCTTCCTCGCGCGCAAAGGCGAGCCCCTCGTCGAGGGAGGGAGATACTTCGTCAGTGATCAGGCAAATCGTCAGATCCGAGCGGCGCATGGGACAATCAGGCTGTCCTTAAGCGCGGCACAAGCCGCAGCGCGTTCTCGCGGTCGACCGCGTTCAGATCCTCCGCCTTGAAAAACTCGGCGAGTGGCTTGATGTATTCCGCCGCCCGGCGATAGGGGAAGTCGGTGCCAAGGACGATTTGCGAGACCGGCACCATCTTCGCGAGCGCCGACAGCGTGACATCGTTCGGAATGGCCGCGGTGTCGTAACAGAACCGCCGTATCTGCTTCTCGACCCGATCGCGCGTGAACTTTTCCTTGTAGGGCGGCCGCATCAGCGCCTGCACGGTGAACCGTTCATAGAACGCGGTGATCGAGCCGCCGCCGTGCGACCATATCCAGTTGATATCAGGATATTTCTCGGCGAAGCCGGAGAAGATCATCGAGAAGATGGACCGCGTCGTGTCGGTGCCAAACTCGATATAGGCCTCGTCGACGTCGCGAACCAGGTTGACGCAGCAATTGGCCGAGGTGGGATGGGTATAGACAATGGCCTTGCGGCGGTTCAGCTCCTGCCAGACCGGCTCGAATTCCTGGTAGCCGAGCCATTTGTCGCCGTAGCTCGTCATGATGCCGACGCCGTCCACCTTGAGCGTGTCGAAGGCATATTCGATCGCTTTCAGGCTCTCGTCGACGTGCGGGAGCGGCAGCATCGCCCAGGTGCCGAACCGCCCGGGGTGATCGGCCTCCAGCTTCTTGGCGAACTCGTTGGACTCCCTGGCGACGCGAGCGGCCGTCGGGGCATCGAGACCCTGAAGCTGCGGTGTCGTCGGCGACGTCATCGCCGTCGCCACGCCGCCCGCATCCATGTCCTCTATGGTTTTCTGGACCGACCAGTTTGTCACCGGCGGAGTGTCCTTCTTCATGCTCTTGAGTGCGTCCAGCCAGGCAGGCGGCGTAATGTGGTGATGCACATCGATGCGATGTGGCTTGGTCTCTGCCATCGCTTCCGCCATGAAACCAGAGGACGCTGCAGCGCCGAGCGCCAGCGTGGCAGCGCTGCCGACCAGAAAACGGCGGCGATCGAGGCTTGCACCGTGCGAGAGGCCACAATTGCAAAGTGCAAACTGGCGAGTCGATGGCGTGACGGTCATGATTGCTTCCTTCCCTGATTATTGGGGGAGTGATCCCCTTCTCCATGCATGTCGCAACTTGCGACCGCGGCCGTGCCGCACCAGAAGCGACTTGAACAAGCAGGGGAATACAATTGATTTCGAGCCAAAACTCAACAAATTCCAGTCGGCCAAGAGGTTCGGACAAAAGGCGTGCGGGTGGTCGGATTGACCCGCCCTGACCTGGGGATCATGATCCCAAGCGTTACGCTTGACACGATTTATGAAAATCGGCTTGTCCGGCAAATCAGTCGCGCAAGCTGTTGAACTGGCGTGGGATCTCACGTTGCATAGCTCGCTCCCCGGCTTCTCGTTTCACTTCAACCACTGATGCTGTGCCAGATAGACGGCGGCGCCCGCGAAGTATCCAAGCAGGGCGAGCCAGCTGACGCGCCGCAGATACCCGCCGAATGTGATTTTCTCGATACCCATCGCAGCGACCCCTGCCGCCGAACCGATGATCAGGATCGACCCTCCGGTACCGGCACAATAGGCAATAAACTCCCAAATAAAGCTGTCGGTCGGAAACTGGGAAAGGCTGTACATGCTCATTGAAGCGGCGACCAGCGGGACGTTGTCGACGATGGCGCTGAGTAAACCAAGCAAGATCACAATGATGTCCTGCCTACCTACAGTTCGGTTGAGCCAATCTGCGAGATCGGCGAGGATTTTGGAGTGCTCCAACGTGGCAACGGCGAATAAGATGCCCAGGAAAAACACGATGGAGCTGTGGTCAATGCGGCTGAGCGCATGCGCCACTGTCTTCTGCTCTCGGCCGGGCTCGCCGCTTCTGTGAAGCAACTCTCCGGCCAGCCACAAAGCGCCGAGCCCGAACAGAATCCCCATAAATGGCGGCAGGTGGGTCAATTGCTTGAATGCGGGGACGAGCACGAGTACCCCGATCCCGAGCAAGAACATGAGGTTACGCTCGAAGGGCGGGACCGCCGAGAGGCTGCTTTCTGGCTTCCGAGAAAATGAGCGGCCCGCAAACTGACGACTCCCGAGGGTCAGCGGAACGAGCAGGTTGACGGCGGAGGCCATAAATAAGCCCAACACAATTCCGAGCGCGCTGACCTGCCCACCGATCCAAAGCATCGTCGTCGTCACGTCTCCCATGGGCGACCAGGCGCCGCCTGCATTAGCTGCAATCACCACCATCGAGGCGACCATCAGGCGATCCGATTCACGATCCAGAAGCTTCCTGATGAGTGAGACCATCACGATCGTAGTCGTAAGATTGTCGAGGATGGCACTCAGAACGAACGTCACCCAAGCAATGAGCCAGAGTAGTCCCACCAAACTCCGCGGTCGGATCCGCGATGTCACGACTTCGAAGCCGTCGTGGGCATCAATCACCTCTACGATGGTCATGGCGCCGAACAGGAAGAAAACGATCCGTGCCGTTACGGCAACGGTTTCGGTCAATTCGTGCCCCACCTTCTCTTGGTCGCCGGTCGAAAGCGCATAGATTGTCCAGAGCAATCCTGCTCCGATTAGCGCGGACGCCGCCTTGGTCACACCGATTGGATGCTCCAGAGCGATGGCGACGTAAACAAGGGCAAAGACGGCGACGAGAGTGATAATCAAGAGGCAGTCTCCCAGATGGCTTCGCCCTATGAAACATCGTGGTGCACCGCGCCATGCGACGAAGTGCCGTGCCATCGTTTTGGAACGATCAGTCGAAATTTGCTCTCAGCGATGGCGAAGGAGCCCGTTCACGATGTGCTCCGGCCCCCCGATCCTGACGGCACAAGGATCGGGTCGTGCTCATCGCTCCGCTCCGCGCATCCAGTCGACCAGGAGCGGCCAGAGTGCCTTGTGAGCCCGTCTGCCCACGAGTGGGCCTACGTGCTGAAACGCAACTCCCAGCTCTGGTTCATAGGGAAAAATCGAAGGATTTCTCAAACCTCCCAAAGCGGATGAGGATGGGACCACCCGACTCGCATGATCGATGATTGCTGCGACAGGTATCTTGGCCAGCTGGTCACATCCGGCAAACCGCCCGAGCAGGTTAAGTTGGTTTCGCGCGAATCGATCCTCGCGATAGAGCAGCTGAAGTACGTCCTGGATCAATCGGCCACTCGGAGCGAACTCGTCCAAACTCCAGCGAATAACGGCGAGATGGATTGCTGACGCTTCCTGATCCTGCAGGCAGGCGCAAGCATCGGCAAAGCGGTCAAAAACGAATTCGTCCGGAGCGGCGGCAACGCTCGCCAGATCGAGAAGGCTTCCTGGAACGGAATCGAGGGACACTGCCGGTGAAGAACGCACAATGGGCTCCAGCGCTCCTGTCTGCTCCCCGAATTTCAGAGGCGCTTCAATGAGGACGAGTTTGCTGACCGGAGCCGCGTCAAAAGCCGCCGTGATCGCGGCGAGAGTGCCCCCGAGTGAGTGTCCGACGAGGATAGGGGCGTCGCGATGCTCAGCCGCAATCATCTCGGCCGCAAGGCCGAGCGAGCTTACGGTCGATTCGAGATCCCACTTGCCTTCGCGCTCCTCTGGCCATTCGTAGAGGTAAACGGCAAATCCGGCCTCGGCGAGATGCCGCACCACGCTCACGCCTGGCAAGAGATCGAATATGTATGGCCGCTTGATCGGGGCAGGCACGATCAAGATCGGAGGCTTGTCTTCCGAACACTGCAAGTAGCGTCGCAGCCGAAAACGCGATCGATCGATGCGATGCCATGCAGTTTCATGCGGACCGTAGCCTGCCCGCTCCAGCAAGCGGCCCGCTGCTCTTCTGGTTGAATCTTCAAGCGAAAAAAACGGAAGCATGCTATGACCTTCGGGCCGCCGCATCGGCTTGCCGTGACATCAACAGACCGAAGACAACGGGTTTCTGTTCCCGAATGTTCCGCCAGAGCGAGTCCAACAAGAAGAGCATTGGGCGCGGGCGCAAAGAGCGGTGGCAATGCAGTGATGGCAAGCATGACGATGCGCCGCAGCGCATCGGAGCTAGGTATGCACCCGGTCAAATGACATGAAGCGGCGCAACGCAAAGTAAATCGCGATCGGCGGCAGGGAATAGACCAGAGCGACCGCCATCATATAGTTCCACGGCGCCTCGTCGCTGTCGAAGAACTGATCGATGGCCGCCGCCACGGTCATGTTGCGCGTCGATGAAAGCAGCATGAACTGGTAGAGGTAGTCGTTCCATGCCAGCAACAATGCATAAACGCCCACCGCTACGAGCGCCGGTGTCATCAGTGGCAGGTAAATGCGCAGATAGATCTGGACAGGTGAAGCACCATCTATCCTGGCGCACTCATCGAGCTCCATCGGCACCAGCTTGCCGTATTGGTGCAGGATCAAGACGGCGTACGGCGTGGCGAAGGCGACATAAGCAGCAATTACCGCCCAGAGGCTGTCGGAGAGCCCGTAAACATGCATGATATGGACGAACGGGATGATCAGGATCGCCGTCGGCAGCATGTAGGTCAGTAGCGCGGCGTCACCGATGAGCTGACCACGGCGGAGCCGCATCCGTCCGATCGCAAAACTCGCGAGCGAGCCGATGACCACGGTGAGCATCATCGTGGCCAGGCCGAGAAATATGCTGTTGCCGAACTGATGCCAGAAATGTTCCAGATACCAATGGTCTTGGGTCCAGATCACACGAAAACTCTCGAGCGACGGATCCGTCGGCCAAAGGCTGCCGGTGAACTCCTGACCCTCATCGTCGAGCGCAATGAGCACCATGTTATAGACCGGTAGCAGCGTCCAGATCAGGAGCACGACGCCCACGGCCGCAGCGGCGATGCCGCCGGCAAGTCGCCACCCATGGCGGTACCGACGGCGCGCGCTGCGATCTCGGGCAGCCACACGGCTCATTACAGTTTCATTGGCGGGTCGACCGGTCATAGCTGCACGCCGATCCTGTGCAGGCGCCGTATCAAGAGGATAACGATGGGGATGACGAGCGGCAAAGCCGACATCATCGCTGCCGCTCCCAGCTCCGGATGGCCAAAGTTGAACGCCTGGTGGAAGCCGTAGGTTGCCAGCACGTCCGTTGTGCGCGCGGGCGCACCCGAGGAGACGAAATAGACGGTTGGAAAATCACCGAGCGTCCAGAGCGTAGAGAGCAGCGTCGCGACGAGATAGACATTGGCCATCAATGGGAATGTCACATGGATCGTCTGCTGGATGGAGGTAGCGCCATCGATGGCAGCCGCTTCATAGATTTCCCGTGGGATCGCCATCCGCGCGCCCAGGAATATCAGTGTCCAGAACGGCAGCCACTTCCAGATATAGGCGACAATGTTGGCCGCCATTGCCGTGCCTCGTGACACCAGGAACAGAGGACCGTCTGCGCCGGTTACGGCGGTCCACAGGGTGTCAAGGAGCCCCCATTGCGACACCAGCATGTAATGGATCGACAGAAAGACGGACAGCGCCGGCAGCGCCCAGGGCAGCAAGAACACGACCAGGAGCGAGCGGACCCACCAGCGTCGCTGCATAAAGAAGCCGGAGACCAGAAAGGCAAGAAACATCTTCACGTTCACGCCGATGCAAACGAACAGCAGCGTATTGATGAGTGTGTCGACGTAGCGAGGGTCGGAGAACAACAAGCTGTAAAGCGCCGGCCGGCTGCCCATCCACAGGCCGAACACGACGGGGTAAGCGACGAAGGCCGCGAAGACCGCCGCATAGGGAATAACGAAAGCGATTGCCCAGGCGGTGTCCGAACCTTGCAGGCGGAAATACCAGCGGGGACGGCGCGCCCGGCCGGCAGCCATGGAAGTCTGGAGCGACAGAACCTGCTGCGCGCTGCTCATCGTGCCCCGCAGAGCATCTATCCCTTCACGCCGCCCATGGTCAGGCCGGCCGCCATATTCCGGCGGAACATGTAGTAGATCATCATCGGTGGCAGCGCATAGACGATCGCCGTTGCCATCATGAGATTCCAAGGCGATTCGTCGCTATTCAGGAACTGCGCCAGGGCGACTGCGACGGTCATGCTGTCCGGCGTGGAGAGCATCAGGAAATTGTACAGATATTCGTTCCAGGCGAGCAGCAAGGCATAAGTGCCGACTGCGACCAGCGCGGGCGCCATGAGCGGCAGGTAGACGTACAGATAGATCTGGAGCGGGTTCGCCCCATCGATCCGCGCCGACTCGTCAAGCTCCATCGGGATCGATTTGCCATACTGCGAGAAGATGAAGATCGCGTACGGCGTGGCGAACGTGGTGATGGCCGCGATCACGGCCCACAGATGGTTGGTCAGCCCGTAGATTTGCATGATCCGATAGAACGGAATCGCCAGGAACGACGCCGGAATGACATAGGTCATCAGCGCTGCGTTCGTCAGGAGCCAGCCATTGCGAAGGCGCATCCGCCCGACGGTGAAGCTGGCGAGCGAGCCGATCAGCAATGTGAGAAACATCGTCATCAGTCCCACAAAAAAGCTGTTGCCGAACTGATGCCAGAAACGTTCGAGGTACCAGAAGCCTTCCGTGGCGACGACATAGAAGCTGTCCAGGGTCGGATTGGCCGGCCAGATCGTGCCCGCAAAGATGTCATCGTGGGCTGAAAGCGCGATGACTACCATGTTGTAAATCGGCGTCAGCGACCAAACGATCAGCACGATGCCCAGCAACATGGAGGCGGCTTTTCCCGCGCGGCGGGCGGCGCGGTAGCGCCATGGCGAAAGATGCCGGGTGCGAGCGACGCTCACAGCTGCCCCTCCGACATGCGCAGCTTGCGCATCAGGACGAAGATCAAGGGGATCAACACCGGCAACGCGGTCATGACCTCCGCCACCCCGAGACGGGGGAGGGATACGGTATAGGCATAGCGGATGCCGAGCGTGGCGAGCACCTCCGTCGACATCGCCGGGCCCCCGCCGGAGACAAAGTAGGTGGCGTTGAAATCGCCAAGCGCGAAGACGGTATCGAGCAGCACGCAGACGATGTAGAGGTTCGCCATCAGCGGCAGGGTCACATGGGTCAGGCGGCGCAGGTGGCTCGCGCCGTCGACCGCAGCGGCTTCGTAGAGCTCCTGCGGAATCGCCATACGACCGGCCAGCAGGATCAAGGTCCAGAACGGCAAGTTCTTCCAGATATATGCGCCGATGTTGGCGGCCAGCCCCAGCCAGCGCGAGTTCAAATAGACCGGCCCGTCGATGCCGGTCAGCAAATACAGCACATTGTTCAGCATCCCCCACTGCCCGTTCAGGAACCAGTGTATCGACATATAGGCGGGAAGCGCCGGCGTCGCCCAGGGCAGGATGAAGATGACCAGAACCGCTTTGATCCACCATCCCTTGCGCATGAAGAAGCCGGACAGCAGGAAGGCCAGCGCCATCTTCACGTTCACGCCGATACCGACGTACAATAGCGTATTGATGACCGCCGACAGATAGCGCGGATCGTCAAAGAGCTGGCGATACAGCGCCGGATCGCTGCCCATCCATAGCCCGTAGACAATCGGGTAGAGGACAAAGGCAAAGAAGATGACGACGTAGGGCAGCGCAAACGCGACGGCCCAGACACGGTCAGAGCCATAGAGCGTGCCGCGGCGAGCGCGCCGCCTGATCGCAACGGTCGTCAGGCGCCGTCCAGCCGGAAGCGCCTGCTGGGTTACACTCATGTGGCCCTCGCGATGCTGTCAGAACGCGACCCGCGAAAAGATTGCCTCCGCTCGCTTGAATGCCTTGTCGACCGCCTGTTCCGGCGTCATGCCGTTCTTGATGACGTCGGCATGCGCCTGTCCCCAGAGCTGCTCGGCACTCACCTGACCCCAGGCGGGGTTGAACCCTTCGTAGTTCGAAGTCGTCGGCCCGAGGACGGCCTCGCGCACATAGGGGGCGCGATGCGGGTCGGCGGGATCGAGCCACCACGGGTCATCCTTGACGACCTGCGGTATCGCCGGCACCCACCGTCCAAGGCCTACCTTCAGGTTGTCGTTCATGACCTTGGGCTGCATCCAGTACTTCATGAGATCCTTGGCGACCTCGACGTTCTTCGCTCCCTTCGGGATGAAGCCACCACCGGCATTCACCTGGGCTGCCATCGGCTGGCCATCATTGCCGTTGGGCAGGCCCCTGGTCACGACATCATGCATATACGCCTGCGTGTCCTTGATCATCGCCAGCTCAGTCGAGATCGTGCCGTCGAAGTCGACGACGAACACCTTTTCGTGGAAGGCGTTATTGTCGTCCGCATCGTTCCAGCTCAACGCCTCGGGCGGCACGTAGCCCTGCTTGTAGGCGTCGGTCAGGTAGGCGACGGACTTGATCGCCGCCTCGCGCACCTTCGGATCGTCGGTGTGCAGCCGACCATCCGGCGTGACCATATTGCCGCCGTTGGCGATCACGAAGGCCTGGAACAGGCCGTTACCGTCGTTCGGCCCGACCGTCGTGATTTGCAGGCCAAGCGCGTAAATCTTGCGCATGCCCTTGCCCCGGAGTTCCTTCTGCGCCGGCTTGAAGAAATCCCAAAACGCGTCCCACGTCTTTGGCGCATCGGACAGTTTCAGGCCGGCCTTGTCGACCAGGCTGCCCCAAATGTGGAACGGGATGCAGGCCTGCTTGATCGGCGCGAGATAGTAGCTGTGGGCTTTCGCGGTCTTGTTATAGAAAGTCGAGCATTCCCTGGCCGTCTTCGAAAGCTGCGCTTCGTAGGGCTTAACGATGTCACTGACATCGACCAACTTATCGTCCCACGCGTTCTGCGGAATGATGGACTGGGGCGCGTCCATGAAAACCAGATCGGGGACATCGCCGCTGGTCAGCGCAGAGACTGTCTTCTGGTTCTGCGCCAGGAACGGCATGATGCTGTAGTCGAGCGTATTGCCGCTCGCCTTCATATAGTCCGCGGCCAATTGCTTGAACGCCTCGTCCTCCGCCTTGACGAACCCCTGGTTGACCCAGACGGTCGCCGTCGTGGCGGCAGCATTGGCAATGTGTGGCTTACCCAGTGCGGCCGCAGCAGCAACTCCGAGAGAGCTACGCAGCACCGATCTCCGGCTATACTTGTCCATTCCCATCACCCTCCTGTCCGGAGCGCAACCCTTTCGAAAGGGCACCAAAGTTTTCTTGGTATGATGTAGGCGAACAGCCGGCTTTGATGTTCGCAAAGGTCCTATGTGATGTCAATGACTGTGGTCCCGACCGAAATTCAGCTTGGCAGAAATCGGACGCAGGTTTTGTGCGACGCGGAAGTGGAAGGTTGCGCTCCTCGCGATCAGAATGACCGACAAAACCGCCGCCGCCGGCGATGAGGCTCAGGTCGATTGCGAACGTGACCCCGGCGGCGCGAACCTACAATTTTGTTCATGCGGCTCTCTCGTCTCTCTGCCCGGGACTCTCGTTCGACGTCGACCACTGCTCTCCTTCCCACCACCAAAGCGCGGGAAAGGCTGCCTCACCGTACTTCGGCATATGTTCTGGATGACCAAACCGGTCCCAGCGGGCGGTGCGTTGGTCAAAGAGCGTCCATTGCGGCACGACAAAATGATTCCACAACAGCACCCGATCGAGCGCCCTGGTAGCTGCGATAAGCTCCTGCCTGTTACCGGCGAAGATGATGCGCTCGATAAGTGTGTCGATCGCCGGGTTCCTGATGCCGATCAGATTCCGCGACCCATGCTGGCTTGCGGCGCGCGAGCCCCAATTGTCGCGCTGCTCGTTGCCGGGTGTGAGCGATTCCGGCCAATTGGCGACGATGATGTCGAAATCCCACTCGCGAACACGGTTCGTATATTGGATGTCGTCGACCAGGCGAACGCTGACTTTCATCCCGAGCCGCTCCAGCGCCGGCTGATAGAACAGGATCACCCGCTCGAGATTCTGGTCCCCGATCAGGAACTCGACGGTCATCTGCTCTCTGGTGTCGGGATCGACGAGAACAAGATCCTTGACCTCGAAGCCTGCCTGCGAGAGCAGATCGAATGCCTTGAGGAGGTTGGCGCGCTCTGCGCTGTCGTCAGGAGTGGTCGGATTCCAGTAGGGCGTCGTGAATACCTCGGGCGGGACCTGGGAACGCAGAGGCTGCAACAGCTCCAGCTCGCGTCCCTGCGGCAGCCCCGAACAAGCAAGCTCCGTCCCATCGAAATAGCTTTCGATGCGCGAATATTCGCCGTAGAAAAGCTCCTGATTCAATCCTTCAAAATTGAAAGCGAAGTTGAACGCTCTTCGCACTCGCCTATCCCTGAATTTGGCGCGCCTCAGGTTCATCGCGAATGCCTGCATCATTCCGACGCTGCGGATCGGAAATTCCTCCTTCACGACGCGACCTCGCTTGACGGCCGGGAAGCCATATCCGGTCGCCCAGTTCTTGGCGGCGTTCTCGGTGCGCCAGTCGAGTGCGCCCGCCTTGAAGGCCGCGAAGGCGGCATCCGGATTGCGGAAATAATCGAATCGCAATTCCTGGAAGTTGTTGGTCCCGACATTGACGGGCAGCTCACTGGCCCAGTAGTCGGCCACCCTTTCATAGAGCACGAAACGGTCGGGCTCGAATTGCTTGACCCGGTAGGCGCCAGAGCCAAGAGGAGGCTCCAGAGTGGTCTTCGAGATGTCCCGCCGCTTGCCGGACTTGTCCGCTCCCTCCCACCAATGCTTCGGCAAGACGACAAGCTGCCCCATGACTTGCGGCAACTCCCGAATCCCCGAAGTGTCGAACTTGAAGGTGACCTCGCGGTCACCGGTCTTCTCGGCATGAACGACATGACGGTAATAGGCTGACAATTTTGGGCTGTACTCCCTGAAAGCATTCAGGGAGAACAGCACATCCTCGGGCAGGATCGGCCGCCCATCATGCCACTTCGCCGCGGCTCTCAAGCGAAAACTCACCCATGAGAAGTCTGAGGGGTAATTCGCAGCCTCGGCGATGAGCCCATAGATGCTCGCGGCCTCATCAAGCGAGGAAGCCATCAACGGGTCGTAGATGAGCTCGATCCCCTCGGCCAGGTCGCCCTTTAGCCCGGCGATCACCATGTTGAAGCTGTCAAAGGTCCCGAGCGAGCTACGGCGAACCAGGCCGCCCTCCTTGGCGGTCGGGTTCACATAGTCAAATTGCTTGAAGCCCGGAGGGTATTTCAGATCGCCGAGCAGACAGATGCCGTGTCTCCAGGGAAGCGATTGAGCGCTCACCGGGGCGGACTGCGCTGTTGCTGTCTTCAGAAAGGGTGTGAAAGCCGAAACAGCAGCTGCCCGAAGAATATCTCTTCGACTGAGGATCACGGGCGATCTCAAGAATGACAGTTTCGCCCCGCTCATTGAACGAAGCTTGCGCCGGAAAGTTCCTGGATCAGAGACGCACCGCGAGCGACCATCATTCTATCGGCTCCGTGGGTTTGTCCCGCCATGTACCATTGGTGCAAGTCGAAGCTTCTTCCGGATGGGTGGAAGCGCAACGGCGCTTCCTCCCAAACCCTTCGTCCTTTGGCGAAAGCACTGAACAGACGCAGGTCTCCGCGCGGGCGTGGCCTCAGGCACCACTGTTTGCGCCGCCCATCACGGGCCCGAACCGCTGCCACGTCGTGCCCTCGAAGCGGATCAATTGCAGCTGCCTGATCGGGGCAAAATTGCTCGAGCTGGTGTTGATGGTGATCCCGGGAAGCAGCAGGCCAGGATCAAAATTCTTCAAGCTCGCTGCCTGCTTCATGATATTTGCGCGCGTCAGATCGTTGCCGCACTGCTTGAGCACCTGAACCATGGTCCGCGCCACCGCATATGCATAGACCGTCGACCCGTCCGACTTGTCCGCGTCGGGTGCGTATTTGTCCATGAAGGCGTTCCACTCCTTCATGTCCTTGTCGTTCTTCCACTCTGGATCGGTTGCATCCTTCAGGTAAGCCGCCGAAATGATCCCTTGCGCATGATCAAGCCCAGCTGGCTTCAAGACGCTTCCAACTGAGGCGCTGACATTGTTCAGGAAGAACATCGGATGCCAGCCGATCTCGCCTGCCCTTCGGATCGATTGTGCGGCGAATTTTGGGGTCGTAATGTCCACAAACACGTCAGCACCGGAGGCCTGCAGGTTGACCATTTCGGAATCGATCGTCGGCTCCGATACATCATAGGCCTGCTCCGAGACGATCATGCTCTTCGCCTTGCTGCCAAGGCCATCGATCAGGCCCTTGAGGTAGTCCTTGCCGTAATCGTCATTCTGGTAGAGGACGCCGATCTTGGCGTTCGGCTTGTTCTTCAGGATGTATTTGGCGTAGATGGTGGTCTCGGTTTGGTAGCTGGGCTGCCACCCCATCGTCCACGGGAAATTCTTTGGATCGTTCCATTGGGTCGCGCCGGTCGCCACAAACAGTTGCGGCACCTTGTTGTGGTTCATGTAGCGCTGAATCGCCGTATTCGACGGCGTACCCAGGGAATTGAAGATCAGCAGCACCTGATCGTCTTCGACGAGCTTGCGCGCCTGTTCGACGGCCTTGGGCGGACTATAAGCGTCATCGTAGGAAATGAAGTCGATCTTGCGGCCATTGATGCCGCCTCCGTCGTTGATCTTGCGGAAATAGGCGGCCTCGATATGGCCGATCACGCCATATGCGGATGCGGGACCGCTATACGGCATGATGTTTCCGATCTTGATTGAGGTATCGGTGGCACCGGGGTCGTATTGGTTTGCAGCCAGCGCGAGACCCGCGGTGGCCACGAGCACGACAGCCGACACCGCCGCCGCTCGCCAGAATGCAGGGCGCATCGTTCTAATCCTCGTTGCTTGCCTTCGAGAAGGGAAGGCTTAGATGCCCCTTTTGGAGAAACATGGTTCCTACGATCCGGTTTCAACATTTGTTGCGAGGTGTTGCTATACTATCGGCTAGAATCGCGCCGGTGCCTCACGCCTCGCGCAGCCTGATCACTCGATCCCCAACTGTCGTGAGCTAACGGGTCACGACCGAGCGCACGCCGCGTCCGCCTCATACTTTGAGGGTGCGTCGAACGAGAGCTTCAGCGCATTACTCCAACCGGTCCCCGAGCCGATCGGTGAATGGCTCGTACCAGGGAGGTTACCGCGTCGTTATACGGAGTAGATACTCCCCGCTTGCGGCCATGCAGGACAATCGCGCCATTGATGGCATCGATTTCCGTCAGGCGGCCGGCAAGAATGTCCTGCAGCATGGACGGCGTGTGCTGCCGGTGCGCCGCGAAGGCAGCTTCGATCACCGTCCAGACCTGAGCTGGGTCGACGGCGTGGCCGGTTCGAGCTTCACTTTCCGCCGAACAAGATGCAAAGCACTCCTCTCGCGACATCCCAGCCAGACTTACAAAGGCTCATCCAATGATCGCTCCATGATAATCGTGCGTTCATCACCAAAGTAGCTATCGCGCACCGCCTTGAACCCAAGCCGCGCATAGAATGCTTCAGCCGTGACTGAAGACGGAACGGCCAACATAGGGATGCTTCTCTCGCGCGCTGTGCGCTCAATCTCGGCCATCAGCAACCTGCCGATACCACGGGCTTGAATATCGGGGGCGACGAAGACAGTACGGACTACGCTTCCATCGAGGCTTGCTGTTCCAACGACGCGGCTGCCAATCGTGGCAACAAAAATCGTGCGCTTGCCCATCAGCTGCAGCACGGCGCGCGGGTTGAAGCTACGCTCGACCCTTTCAATGATGTCGTTTGCATAGTCCTTCGCATTTGTTTCACGCAGCGCACGCAAGATGACCGCGCTTATTTCGTCGGCGTCATTTTCAAGCGCTGGGCGGATCGTGCATTCCATTTGGCCCCCCATCGTCCAGCAGTCACACCGGGTCGACGATCGCCAGGAATAGCGGCGACCGGTGTCTTCATTTCAGCCGGCTTCGCAGGGCGAATGATGCCTGTTGTGACGCCCTAGTAAAGGGCCTCTCTGCTCCCTGGAGGAGGGCTGCTCTCATGCCGGACCTAAATCTCGGGCCGGAGCCACCTTCAATTGCGGACCATTCCGCGCGGCTGTGCGGTCGCAAAGTGCCAGGCTTCAAAGCTTGCGAAAGCCGATCGAGCAGCCGACGAAGTGTGAGCTGGTGATCAATCTCGAGACCGCTAAGTCCCTCGGGATTGCGATCCCGCCAAGCCTGCTCATCCAGGCCGACGAGACGATCGAATAGAAACGCCTTCCGTCGCCATCCGGCGCGCGGGCAAGTCTAGACAAAATACGCTACGGCAACGAGACCGACCACTACCGAGACCAATCCCGCGATCAGCATCGGCAAGAGCGTGCCTTCGCCTTGGCTTGTCGATCCCTCGCGATCTCTGCCCACACCGTGGTCGCTTTCGATCATTGGCGGTTCCTTCCCAAGATTCATCGAACGATCGACCTTTCCGGAGGTCTGATGGTGTCGAAGCGGCCACCGCCGCCATATTGCCACGCAAGCGCGGATGGTCATGGATTGACCTCCACCCTAAAAGATATATTTCTTATACATCTTTTAAGGTGCCTCGACAAGGAAAAATGTGATGATCGAGACGTCCAGCACGCGGTTGGGCACGCTCGACATCGCCATCCCGCAATTTGCGGCAGTCGCGCAAAGCGAGGCTCAACGTCGCGGTCGATGAGCCCGCGCGGCACGCTGGTTTGATCGAACCTTACTCAGCCGCGCTTCTTTTTCGCGCCGGACGATCCGGACTTCGGCTTCGTCGCTTTCGCACCGGCCTTCGACGCTTTCCTAGCGGCGGGGCGGATCGCCGATCCGGCGCTGGAGGATGCGGTAGCCTTTCCTCCGCGTGCTCCGGCAGCGCCGTCCGATGCGCCGCTGGAAACGGTGTTGGCTTTCAGGTCGACCGTAAAATTGTCACCGATGCCGGTCTTGCCGGACGCCGGGTCGACGCTGATGAACTCAGCGGCAACCGAGGTGGGCGATACTGTCACTCGCAAGAAGCCGAAGGTGTTATCGTTATACACATCCAGCCTGAGAGGATTCCCGCTCGCGTCAGTCCCCGATTGCGGTGTCTTCTGCGGGGGCGGCCGGCGGTTCGGCGGCTTCAAGCCGGGCAGATTGTAGTAGCCGCCCATTCCCGCCACGACATAGGGAATCTGCTTGCCGCGAACGGATCGCGTATATCGTTCATACAGATGCGCATGGCCGGAGAGATACAGGTCCGGCAGAATGCCGACGTCGCTGCAGATCTGGTCGATCTGCTTGAGCATGGTGGGACTCGGTACATGCGAGGGGCTGCCCGTGAATGGCGGGTGATGTGTGGCAATGATCAGCGCACGCGGCGGCTGCTTGTTCTGTTCGGCTTTGTCCCGTTCGGCTTTCGCGGCGGCCAGGTGCTGTTGCAGGAATTTCAACTGAACGTCGCCGGCCTTCGAACCTGAGATCACCCCCTCCGTGCTGCCCTCGCTCGTGTTCGAATAGAGACCGATCAACTTCACATACGGCGCGTTCAGGGTGAAATATGCCCCCGGCTGATCCATCGTCGTTCGCACCGCGCCCTGGCTGTCTGGACTTCGCCCCGGCTGCTCGGTGCAAAAGTTGGCGAGGAAGGCGTCCAGAGACTTGGCGGTCTCGCCCTTGTACAGGGCGCCATCGTGATTGCCTGGAATGGCGAAGATGGGCGCATCGTAATTGCGGTACGGATCGTAGAACTGATCGAAGTAATATTGATCCTGGCCAAAATAATAAACGACGTCGCCCAGATGATACCAGAACGAGGCGCCGCTCGCGAGGTCGTCGGCCATGGCGTCGGCCACGGCAAACTGGAATTCCGGATTGTGAATTCCGCCAGTGTCGCCGACGGTGTGAAAGACGATCTGGCCGGCTTTGACGATTTTCTGCTCGAGCTCCGTACCAATCACCGAAGATAATTCCATCGGATCGGTGCTTCTGGCAGCCTTAAACGGCTCCAGTTGCTCAAGCCCCTTGGCCTTGGTATCGGCGTCAATTTCCTGTTTGCTGAAACTGCTAAAATTATCGGGAGTTAGATCGGGATCTGCGAACTTGCGCTGAGTAGGCATAATTCCTCCTCGCATCCGGTGTTCTTGAGCAACTTCAAATGTGCAACCGTCATCTCAACAGGAGTGCAACTGCCAGCCAGCCGCACCCTTGCAATCACCTCAGCTGTCTTGAATTCGCTATCTGTCATGCCCTGCTGCGTAAACCACATGTCGCAAGGAAGCACTTTCTACGACGTACCCGCCTCCGATTGACGCCGACAAAGCTCGGCATCATCCATCATTCAGTGGCATCGGGCACGATATACAATAACAGGTTGTAGTCAAACTCAAGTTAAATTGCAGGTATGAAGGCGGACCGGACTTTTCCGACGATCACTCCGACTGTCACCGTCCGTTCGGATGGCAGCTCTTCCCTTCAAGCGCAGGGCTATCGCATATGCAACAGAACGCGGTTGGCGGTCTCTTCGCGGCCCATCCTTCGAGACGGCGCTGACGCGCCTCCTCAGGATGAGGTCCTATTTCGCGGCGAAATCTTAGACCCTCATGGTGAGGAGCGCCGCTTGCGGCGCGTCTCGAACCATAAGGCCCGGCTGTGTCCACAGCCACGAACAGCCATATGCGATAGCCCTGCCTTCAATTGGGACGGATTTGCGGGAACGACCACTCCGCTTTGCTTTATGCAGGGATGCGGGCACGATCTGCTCAAGCACACCGAGCAGGCTCAGGCTATCGAGCGCGGCATGCCGCGTCTGATCACCAGCTCTGTTGCTGATAATAGTTCTGTTGCCCCTGATAATAGTATTGGCCGCCGCGCCTCATCGGGTTGACAGGTTGGGGGGCCGGATTGCGCTGGAAAAAGAAGAACGGGGCAAAGCCAGAGCCGTCTTCGCCGCCGCGGCTCGCAACCATATCGACCGTTGGCTTTCGCGTGATAAAGCCGCCCTGGGGCTGGTTGTTCAGCACCGCGACGAACTCGGTGCGATAGTTGGTCTCCTTGCTCAGCGGCTCGTCGGAAACGATGATCGAGGATCGCGGCACGGCGGTCGGCGCGATGCGGTCGAGCACGTCCTGCGGGATGGTGATGCGGTCGAGCGCGTCCTTGGCGTCGTCGCCGTTGTCGATCGTGACCACGCTCCAGCGCAGGCCCGTGCCGCTCTTCGCCATCGCCGTGAAAATATGCGTGCCGATCGGCCTGTCGGGATCGCGGATCGTGACCGGAACCTCGATGCTCGAATCGAACACCTCGCCGCCCCCGTCCGGCGCCGGCTTATGCGTGTTGCGACGGACGTAGAGCTTCTGCGTGGCGCGGCTGATATAGACCGAGACCGGCTCGAGCGCGAGCTTCGCCTCTAGCGCCGCCTTGGCGGTGGCGGCCTTTGCCTTCTCGGCCGTCTTGGCCGCGTCCTTTGCAGCGGCAGCAGCGTCGAGCTTTGCCTTCGCCTCGACCCTCGCGGTGTCGAGCTGCGTTGCCACTTGCTCGACCTTGGTGGCGACCTTCTGCTTTACATCCTCGGCCTTCGCCTTGGCCTGATCCGTCTTGGCGGCGGCCAGCACCTTATCGGCGTATGCGGCTTCGGCATCGGCGTTCTTCTTGAGCAATTCCAGCTTGCGCAGCGATGCCGTGACCGGTGCCGCCTCGCGCGCCGCAGTCCCGGCAGCCTTCTTCGCCTCGTCGGCCGCGCTGGCGGCGTCCGCGGCCTCGCGGGTGAGCGTCTCGGCGCGCATTGGGGCAGCCGCAAGCGCTTGCGCGTTCGGCTCGAACAGCGCCGGGTGGGAAAAATCGACGGGAGCCGCGTCGTTCGGCGAGATGATCACCCGCATTCCGATCCACGTCTTGTCGAACAGCTTCTCCGCAAAGTCGTACGGCATCCGCACGCAGCCGTGCGAGGCCGCATATCCGGGCAGCGGCCCACCATGCAGGGCAATGCCGTTCCAGGTGATGCGCTGCATGTTCGGCATCCAGGCATCGTCATACATGGTCGAGTGGTGGTCCTTGTCCTTCTCGATGACGGCGAAGACGCCGGCCGGCGTCTCGCGTCCGGTGGTGCCGGTCGACACCGGCGCGCGCAGGATCCAGCCGTCGGCATCGTAGAACGTGACCTTCTGGCTCTTGATCGACACGATCGCCATGATCGGCTCGCCGGCCTCGCGCGGCGCCGTCGCCTCGACGGCCGCGGGGTGCGCCTGCCGCGCGGCCGCGCCGGCGGAGAGCGCCGTCAGCGCGGTCAGTGCCGCAATCGTCACAATGGCGGGAAGCCCGCAACGCCGCTTCGCCACCGTGGATTGCGCCGTCGTCAATCGATTTGCCATGCCATTCCCCGATCGAAATGCCTGCCCGCGCTTTGCGTCGATGAAGTGTCAGATCGCACTTTTTGATTAACTAACCACCTACCACAACGTCCACGCGACCAATTCGCTCCACGTTCCGCCGGCAAATCTCTCATATACGACAGGACGCACAGGAGGAAGGGTGGCTCGCGGTCGAAATTGGCCGGTGACGGACAGCCGTGGCGCAAGTTGAGGCCAATGGTCGAATAATGACCCGAAAGGTATCGCGCGCGGCCTCCACCGGTGGTGGGTGGCGAAAACGGACTTGCGCGCATCAGGGCCTCGTCTGCTTGCAACGCGGACTTGCGACATAGCGGGAGTCACGGCCAGCAACGTGGTCCCCTGGAATCAATCGTTGGTTGCCCGGATGTCTGCCGGGCGATAGTCTGGTCTTGCATGCGGCGGCCATGCACCTCGTTTCGCCGAGATAATAAGGAAGAGGAGGAAACATGAGTACTCCCGCTCGTCGCACTTTCCTTGGGCTTGCAAGAGGCGCTGTTGCCGTAGCTGCCATCTGGGTAGCGTCAGCGGAAGCGCAGGAACGCAACTCGGTTACCCTCATCGAGAACGTCCGGATCTTTGACGGCACGCATCCCTCGCTTTCGGCCCCCTCAAGCGTCCTGATCAGGGGCAACATCATTGAAAGGATTTCGACCAACCCAATCCCGATCGATCGCCGTGCCGACACCCAAATCATAGCAGGCGGCGGCCGCGTGCTGATGCCCGGACTGATCGATGCGCATTGGCACGCGATGTTGGTTCGCGCGACGCCGGCCCAGCTGTTGTCCAGCGACGTCGGATACAGCACGCTGCTGGCAGGGGCCGAGGCAACCGCAACGCTCATGCGCGGCTTTACGAGCGTTCGCGACATGGGCGGGCCAGCCTTCGCCCTCAAGCGGGCCATCGATGAGGGGGTACTGCCGGGTCCCCGCATCTACCCTTCAGGCGCTGTCATCACGATCAGCGGCGGCCACGGAGATTTCCGTGAGCTCATTGAACTGCCCAGGACCACCGCGACGCTGAGCCGCGTCGAGCAGCTCGGAGCAAGCGCTGTTGCCGACAGCCCGGACGAGGTTCGAAAGCGGGCGCGCGAACAACTGATGCAAGGCGCATCGCAGATCAAGCTGACTGCCGGCGGCGGCGTCGCCTCGCCCTACAGTCCGCTGGAGGTCACCACCTTCACAGAAGCCGAGTTACGCGCAGCGGTTGAAGCCGCTACGGATTGGGGGACTTACGTCGCCACGCATGCTTACACGACCACTGCGATTCAGCGCTCGTTCGCGGCCGGGGTAAAGGTCATTGAACACGGGCACTTGATGGACGAGGCGACCGCGCGGCTTATCGCCGAGAAGGGCATCTGGCTCAGCATGCAGCCCTTCGTCGACCTTAGTGGCGCAAAAATTCTCCCCGCCGTTCAGCAGCAGCAAATGATGCAAGTCGTTGGTGGCACCGCGACAGTGTACGGGTATGTGAAAAAATACAGGATCAAGACCGCTTTCGGAACTGACATTCTGTTTTCGCCCGCTCTTGCCGAGCGCCAGGGTCACGGAATAGTGGACCTGACGCGCTGGTTCACGCCCGCCGAAGCGCTCGCCATGGCGACATCAGCTAACGGAGAACTGCTCGCCTTATCAGGCTTGCGCAACCCCTATCTCGGCAAGCTGGGCGTCGTTGAACAAGGTGCCTTGGCCGATCTCCTGCTAGTCGACGGCAATCCGCTGGAACAAATAGACCTCGTTGCGGACCCGGCAAACAAGTTTCTGGTCATCATGAAGGACGGCGTTATCTACAAAAACACCGTTCCCAAGTGAGTGCGCGGCCGACATGAACCGGGAAGGAAGTCAACGACCATGCGGATCATTACGCTCGAAGAGCACTTTGCGGCGCCGCGATTTTTCGAGGGCCCCGGACGGGACATGAAAGAGCAGGCGGAGAAATTCAACAACGCGAGAGCCCTCAAGCTCATCCCACCGGCCATCTCGGCGAAGGGCTTCCCGGCATGTTCCAGCGCCTCGACGTCATGGCGCCCGCGATCACCAGGCTAAAGCGGCCGGTCACAGCCTATCTCAAGGAGAACATTCACTACACATTTTCCGGCTTCTTTTTCCCGCCGACTTTCCTCGCT
>Ga0207661_10000548_pt1 | contig 24015 bp, 17 predicted proteins | sample KBSC713LmetaG_FD_184337 | JGI IMG/M metagenome (GOLD analysis project Ga0207661, IMG submission 184337) | Corn rhizosphere microbial communities from Kellogg Biological Station, Michigan, USA - KBS C7.1-3L metaG (SPAdes) (version 2) | ecosystem: Host-associated > Plants > Roots > Rhizosphere ...
CAGGAGCCCAGCATGCCGCACATGAGCACGAGATGTCCGGTCCCCACGTCCGGCCTTCTCGCCCGACGATGTACTTGATGGTCGGGCTCCCCGGCGCCGGCAAGACGACCGTGGCCCAAGAACTGGCCAGGTCGCAGCGCGCACTGCGGCTAACTCCGGACGAGTGGCACCTTCCGCTCTTCGGCGAGTCACTGACGGCCGACGGCAAGCGCGACATCCTGGAAGGCCGGCTGATCACTGTGGCGTTGCGGACGCTGCGACTGGGGATCAACGTGGTCCTCGACTTCGGGCTCTGGGGCCGAGACGAGCGGTCGGCACTACGTTGGCTCGCCGACGAGGCCGAGGCGCTGTGCCAGGTGGTCTACCTGCCCGTCGACCCGGACGTCCAGCTCGCCCGGATCGCGCACCGTCAGGCCACGAGCCCAGAGGAGACCTTCCCAATGCCCGAGGCTGACATTGTCGCGTGGCGCAACCAGTTCCAAGTGCCCGACGCCGCCGAGCTCGCGGGCCAGGACAACCCCTTCCCACCTTCAGGGTGGTCGACCTGGCTCGCGTGGGCGATCGATCGATGGCCGACGCTCGACCCCGACACAACCTGACCACGTCGGCATGATTGTGCGGCCGATCCCGCGCGGCTGGGAGGCGGGACGTATCACGCGATCGGTGACCGACTCTACCGTGCATGAAGAAGCTGGCCGCCGGCGCAGGGATCGTGCCTCACGCGTCGCGTCACGGAGTAGACATGATCAACCAGATCGAATGCCGCAACCCAGAACCCCGGCCGCGCCTACGAAGACTCCTCGGAAGAGCAGTCGTGACCGCGATGGCGGTCCTCTGCGCCGTGGCCGGGCTCGTCGCCACGGCGCCGGGCACCGCCCGGGCCGATCAGGCTCCTTCGTTTGTGCACTGGGCGGCTGCCGGGCCCAGCGGCGCGACCGGAACGCTGTCCGGCGCGTCGGTGACCCTCGCCGGACCGATGGGCACGGCGTTCTACCTGCACGACGACTATCCGAACTTCAACTGGTCGGCATTCACGCCACAACTGCCCGCCACCGGCATGGTCGAGATCGTCGGCGGAGCCGGCCACACGTTCACCCTGACCTTCGGCGCACCCGTTCAGAATCCGGTCATGATGCTGGGATCGCTAGGCTCGATCATGACCTTCCCCTCCGGCACATCCCTCACCCGGGTCAGCGGCGACAGCGGCTTCCAGACCAACGGCCGAGTGGTCACCGGCACCACCGGACCGACCGACTCCAACGGCACCATCCGCCTCAACGGCACCTTCACCTCCATCACCTTCACCCTGGTACCGAACTTCACCGGCGGCAACGGCCTGGACGGCGTCTTCCTCCAAGTCGGCGGGACACGCTGACCGGACCGCTCAGCTATCGACAGTCCCACAGCTACCCTCAACCAGCACCGACCACCGGGTCCGCATCCTGACCGGATGCGGGCCCGACGGCCGCCCGCTCGGGCGCTTACCGGCGACCGGCCGTGACGTGCGGCGCGCCGGGTGGAGTCGGGGCCGTTTGCACGGACGCGAGCCCAAGGTCAATGAGCAGACGTACCGCGGGCGGACCGTCGAGCTTGCCGGGAGCCGCGTCATGTATTAGGACCTATCTATGACCCGGCGTACGGCGATCCCGATGACCTTGTTCGCGATGGGCCTGGCGTTGGGGGCGCCCCAGGCCGCGACGGCTGCGCCCACGGTGCCGGCGGTCGCCGCCCGCGCCGATGCGCTGCCGCTCGGGCCGGCCGGGCTCGAGGAGACCCGCACGACGCAAACCTTGCAGCCCGGCGTGACGCTGACCCGGATCGTGCGCGGTCATGCCGACCCGAGCCCGGTGTGGACGGTCGAGGTGGCGATCCCGGCCGGTCCGGGCTCACCGGATCCGGACGCTCCGGCGGCGGCGATCAGCGATGAAGCGGCCGCCCGCGCGACGGCCGACCGGCTGCGGGCGGCGGGCCTCGATCCGCGGGTCGAGCGGGTCGACACGCCGCCGCTGTCCGACTTCTCCGGCGTCCTGGGCTGGCGGGTCCGGGTCGGCGCGGCCGCGACCAGAGAGCCTGCCGACGCCATCCGCCAGCAGGTCATCGCGGCCGGGCTGGCCGGTTCCACCGTCTACACCGGCTGGGACGGCGAACCTGATGACCTGGCCGGTTCCACCGGGCCGTGGCACGTCGACGTGCTGACCATCGATCCCCGGGCCTTCCGGGGCCGGCTCGAGTCGACCTACGGGCCCGACCTCGAGCGCCGGGAGACGACCAGCCAGCTGGCCGCGCTGAGCGGTGCCGGCGCCGCGGTCAACGCGGGCTTCTTCGTGCTCGATCCGGCGGCCGGCGCGCCCGGCGACCCGGCCGGCGTGGGGGTGTACGACGGACGGCTGCGCAGCGAGCCCGTCGCGGGCCGTCCGGCGCTGGTCGTGCGCGACGACGCCCGGCGGACGTCGATCGTGCGGCTGCGCTGGCGCGGGTCGGTGGGCGGCCTCACGCTGGACGGGCTTGATCGGGTACCGGGCCTCATCCGCAACTGCGGCGGGACCGGCGACAGCCCGACCGATCGGCCGCGGCACGACTACACCTGCACCGACGCCGACGAGCTGATCGCCTTCGACGCCGCGTACGGCCCGCTGACGCCCAGCGGCCCGGGCGCCGAGGTGGTGCTCGACCGCGGCGGCCGGGTCATCGAGGTCCGGTCGGTGCGGGGCGGGACCGTTCCGGCCGGCGGCCGGACCGTGCAGGCCACCGGGGCGAAGGCCGACGCGCTGCTCGCTGTCGCCCGTCCCGGCCGCAAGCTCGTCGTGCGGGCGACGCTGGTCGACCAGCGGGGCCGGCCGGTGGCGACCGCACGGGACGAATCGATCGTCAACGGCGGCCCCGAGCTGGTCCGCGACGGGCGGCTGCACGCAACGCCGGCCGCCGACGGAATGGTCCGGCCGGGCGATCCGAGCTTCTATTACGGCTGGGTGCACAAGCGCAACCCGCGCACCATCGCGGGAGTCGACGCCAAGGGCCGCACCGTGCTCATCACCGCCGACGGCCGCAGCACGGCCAGCCTGGGGCTCGGCATCGCCGAAGCCGCCGCCGTGGCCAAGGCGCTCGGGCTGCGCGACGCACTGAACCTCGACGGCGGCGGCTCGACCACCATGGTGGTCGGCGGCGCGGTCATCAACGTGCCCTCGGACGCGACCGGCGAACGCCCGGTCGGCGACGCGTTGGTCGTGGTACCGGCCAGGTGACCGCGCGGGTGCCCACACCGGCGGTCAGGAGCGTGCCGACGGACCGAACCGGGCACCCTGGTCTGGTCACCGGGCCCCGGCCCGGGGCGCCGCGCTCGATGCGCCCAACGCTTCGTGGCGCGGTTCAGCGGTGCCAGAGCACGGCGGACGGGGCCGCGGCGGTCAGCTCGACGTCGCCGGTCCAGTCCAGCACGCCGGGGCCGGGCCGGTAGCGGCGGTCGAGCAGGAAGCCCCGGCCGAGGTGGGTGACGTGCACCGGCGCGCCCGAGTCGGTGCCCACCACGGTGCGGTAGGCGGTGACCTCGGCGATCTCGTCCACCGTCGCTCCGGGCGGCAGTTCGATGGCTGTCGCGGCCGGATCGTCGCGCTGGATCGACCCGAGCGGGACGCCGTGGTTCGACAGGTAGACCGTCTCGCCGCTGGTCAGCCGGACGCCCAGCGCGACACCGATCCACGAGTCGTCGCCGTCGTTCGCGCCCTGCGTGGTCTTGTCCACCACGGCGTAGAGGTAGTTACGCTCGTCGCTGACGTCGAAGGTTGCCGGGGTCGTCGGGCCGGGCGCCTCGATCTTGCCCTCGCGGACCATCTCCTTGGCCATGATCGCGTAAGTCCACGGGTTGACGTCCATCATGTGCTCCCGCGGCTGGCCCGCCGGCAGCGTCTGCTGGGCCGACAGGAAGAACCGCATCGGGTCGCTGACCTGGTCGCACATGGTGTTGTTCGACGTACAAGTCTGCAGCAGCGCGTGGTCGCCCTCGTACCGGCCGGCGAACGGCACGGTCTGGTGGTCGCCGGCCTGGTAGGCGTCCCGGCCGGGCACCCGCTCACCCCGGTCGTCCAGCTCCACCGCATAGACCCACTCGATGTCCGTCGTGCGGCCCCAGCGAGCCATCAACGCCGGTGGGACCGCGCCGGTGCCGCCGTCCTCGTTGCTCCAGACGTAGGAGTAGAGCATGACGAAGTGGCCGGGCGTGCTGGCGGGAATGCGCTCGTGCCAGGCGATCAACGGGGTGTCGTCCATGGAATTCTGGTACTGGTCGCCGGTCTCGGCGAGGTTGCGCCCGTACACGATCGGCGCGAAGCGCAGCGCCTGGTACTGCGGATCGTGCCTGGTGTACGTCGTCACGTGCAGGCTGTCGATCGTGACCCTCGCGTTGTCCGCGGTCGCCGGCGTGCGCTCACTCGCGAAGTGCACCCCGAGCACGTGCCGACCGGCCCCGATGGCGCCCAGGCCGAGCTGGCGGTGCAGCGCAGCGGCGCCGGTGACCACGAGGTCGGTCGTGTACTTGCCGTCGACCGAGATCGATACCACCACGGACTCGGCGTTGGGGGCCGCCCAGTCGGTGCCGGGCGCCGCGGCGCGCAAGTCGACCAGCGCCTCGCCGGCGTGCTTGACCACGATCGCGACCCGGGCGTCTGGCCGGTGGCGGCTCACCGTCAAACAACCGCCTGTGCCGGCCGACGTCGCACTCGCATCGGCCGGGCCGCCGAACGCACCGACCGCAGTACCGATGAGCGCGACGCTGGCCGCCAGGGCACGACCGATTCGCATCACGATCTCCCCCTAAGATCACATTGAACCATCGAACTATATCGGCTTCCGCGGGCGCTGCGCTCTCCCGGTCTGGACGCGTGCGATTCGGTGACGCGCCGGCCGGTTCAGTCGGCCCGGCCAGTGATGTAGCACTCCTGCTGGTTGAGCACCCGGAAGCGGTCCGCGCCGAGCAGCGCCAGGGACGGCGCGGTTTGGGTGTGCATGGCGCAGAGCGCGGCGATCTTCTGGTCCAGCAGCTGTTCGTCGAGTTGGACCCGCACCGCCAATTCCGCCATCGGGACGCCGACCGGGCGTTCGTCGGTCATGTACACGCCCCACTCGTCGTAGTCCTTGCCGAACTCGGCCAGGAACTCGTCGGTAATCGCGGCGTGCAGCAGCCGTCCCGGCCGGCCGGCCGACTGCCAGGCCATGCCGGCCCAGCCGGACACGGCCTGATGGTCCGGGTGGAAGGTGGCGCCGTCCGGGCCGAACGTGAGGATGGTGTCCGGTCGCACCTCGGCCAGCAGGCTCGCCAGCCGCTCGACCGGCGGGCCCGGGTCCAGGGTGGCCAGGCCACCGTCGGGCAGGTCGAGGAAGTGGTGCTCGGTGACGCCGAGAACGGCCATCGCGGCCGCCGCCTCGAACCGGCGGATGCGGCCGAGCCGCTGCGGCGGCCATCGGGCCGGATCGTCGGTGCCGTGTTCGCCGGCGGTCGCGCTGACGCATACGACGCGCTGCCCGAGCGCCGCCGCCGCGGCCATGATGCCGCCGGCCAGAAACGTCTCGTCGTCCGGGTGTGCCCAGATCGACAGGATCGTGCCGAGTTCCCCGACACGATCCTGGTCGATGCTCGTGGTTCGCGATTGCAAGGGTGGTCCCGTCTGGTTCTAGCGGCGAGCTTCGTACACAATGTTGAACGGCGTTTCGGCGACCCGCCGGAAAGTGCCGAACCCGGCGTCCGTGACGATCCGGCGCATCGGCTCCTCGCCACCCTGCGCGCCGATGGAGTAGCCGCCTTCCTGGGAGAGTGCGTTGGGTACGCACAGGAACGTCGAGAACGAATAGTAGATCCGCCCGACCGGGTTGAGGTTGTCCCGCACCGTCGCGCCCGCGTAAGGCTCCACGATCATCCAGGTGCCGTCGTCGGCCAGCTGCTCCAGCACGTGGCGGGCGGCGCCGAGCGGGTCACCCATGTCGTGCAGCGCGTCGAACGTCGTGACGAGGTCGAACGGCCCACCGGTGAAGGTCTGCGCGCTGGCGACCTCGAAGGCCATCCGGTCGTGGAGTCCCTCCTCCGACGCCCGCTTCCGCGCCGTCGCGATCGATTCCGCATGCGAGTCCGACCCGATCACCGTCGAGCGCGGGAACTCGGACGCCATCAGGATCGAGGAGGCGCCGTGCCCGCAGCCGACGTCGGCGACGCGCGCGCCGGCACTCAGTTTCGCCTCCACCCCGTCGAGAGCCGGCAGCCACGAACCGATCAGGCTGGTGCTGTACCCGGGCCGGAAGAACCGTTCGCACCCGTCGAACACGCCCGCATCGTGGCTGTGCCAGCCGACGCCCGCACCGGTCCGGAACGCCTCGGCGATCTGGGGCTCGGCGCGCAGCGCGGCCACCGCGAGTTGGAACGCGCCCGGGACGAAAACCGGACCATGCGGGTTCGTCAGCGCGAGGGCCTGCTCCTCGGTGAGTGAGTAACTGTCGGATTCCGCGTCGTACTCCACGTAGCCGCCGGCCGCCTGGCCGCGCAGCCACTCCTCGATGTAGCGCGGTGCCGTGCCGGTACGCTCGGCGAGCTGCTGGGGCCGCATCGGGCCGGCGGCGAGCGCCGTGTAGAGCCCGAGCCGTTCGCCGACCACGACGTTGCCCGCCGCCATCGTCGCGCCCAGGTCGCCGACGAATCGGTTCATGAACTCCATCAGCCGTGCTTCATCGATCGCCATGTTGTGTCCTCTCGAATGGGTCGGGTGAGTAGATCGACCTGTTGCGCGCGTCGTCGTAGTAGCGGGTGGTCGTAGTAGCGGGTGGTCGGCTTGCCGCACGGTCGGGCGCGGCTCATTGGGAGGCGGGCGGCGCGAAGAACTCCAGCGCGATGCCGTCCGGGTCCTTGAACGAGAGGGCGGAGCCGTAGTGGGCGTCGATGATGCCCCCGTGCTCCACTGACAGCTCTTCCAGGTAGCGCATCCACCGTTCGAGATCCGCGTGGTCGGTGGCCGCGAAGGCGATGTGGTCAAGGCCGGGCCGGAGCGGGTCGAAGCCGCCCGCCGGGCCGCCGTCCGGAAAGCCGTGCAGGCTGTAGAGCATGCCCCCGATGGCCCAGACGACGTGCCGGAACGGCCCGGTGTCCTCGTCGAGGACGGGGTCCGCGCCGAACAGCCGGCTGTACCAGGGCACGCTGACGGACAGGTCCGTCACCGTCACCGCGACGTGTGTCAGTGCGGGAAAAGGTTTCATGAGAGCACTCCTGGTGATCCTCGGAAGGTTCGTGTGAACGGTCGGCTCAAGTTGTAGGCCGGGGCAGGACCACCCCGACACGGTTCCGCCTACCGAGGTCGGGTCGTCGAGGTACCGATATCCGGGGGCCGGCGGCGCGGCACGGGGGGCCGGTGGTCACGTGCCAAGATGGGTGCGATGGGCGGGACGATCCTGGAGCGTGACGACGAGCTGGCTGTGCTGGGGCGCGCCGCTCGCGATGCCGGCGACGGCTCGGGCTCGGTGGTCCTGGTCTCCGGTGAGGCCGGGATCGGCAAGTCGAGTCTCGTCGAGGCGATCCGCGGGGTGCTGCCGGCGGAGGGCCGCCTCCTCGTCGGCTACTGCGACGACCTGGCGACACCGCGGGTGCTCGGTCCGTTCCGGGACCTGATCGGCAGCGTCGGCACGCCGCTGACCCTTGCGCTGCAGCGCGGCGACCGGGCCGCCGTGCTCGAGGCAATGCGCGACGAGCTGGGCTGGGCGAAGCAGCCGACAGTGCTGGCCGTCGAGGATGTGCACTGGGCCGACGAGGCCACCCTCGACGTCCTGCAATACCTGGTACGCCGGGCGGCGCAGCTGCCGCTGGTGCTGGTGCTGACCTACCGCGACGACGAACTGGGCACCAACCACCCGCTGCGGCAACTGCTCGGGCTCGCCTCACGGCTGGAGCGGGTTCGCCGGCTGCGCTTGGCGCCGCTGACGGTGGCCGCGGTGCGCCGGCTGAGCGTCGACGCGGACATCGACGCCGGCATCGACGCCGACGAGGTGTTCGCGGTCACCTCCGGCAACCCCTACTTCGTCGCGGAGGTGCTGGCTGCGGGCGACGCCGTGGCGGTGCCGTTGACAATCGCGGATGCCGTGCGAGCCCGGGCGGCGCACCTGGAGCCGGCCGCGCTGGAGATCGTCGAGCGGCTCGCCGTCGTACCGTCGGCGGTGCAGCAATGGCTGGTGGAGGCGCTCGTGCCGGCGGGTCCGGCCGCGCTCGCCCCGGCCGAGCAGCTCGGCCTGCTCACGGTCACGCCGAGCCGGGTGAGCTTCCGCCACGAGCTGACCCGCCGAGCGGTGGTGGACTCGATGCCGGCCGGCCGGCGAATGGCGGCCAATCGCAGTGTGCTCGCCGCGCTGCTGGGCCGGCCCGGGATCGAGGTGTCGCGAGTCGTGCACCACGCAGCCCAGGCCGGCGACCGCGACGTCATCCTGCAGTACGGGCCGGTGGCCGCCCGGGAGGCGTCCGCCGCCGGGGCACACCGGGAGGCCGCGGCCCACCTGCGGCTGGTGCTCGACCAGCATCCGGTGCTCGACCGGCCCGCCGAGGCCGATCTGTGGGAGGGCTTCGCCATCGAGAGCTACACCATCGACGCCCCGGCCCTGGACGCCCTGGCCGCCCAGCGCCGGGCCGTCGAGCTGCGCCGTGGTGACGATCCGTGCGCTCTCGGTTCCTCACTGCGATGGCTTTCCCGGCTGTACTGGTGGGCCGGGGACCCGGGCCAGGCGAACGCGGCGGCCGACGACGCTATCGAGGTCCTCACCACCGCTGGCGACGACGACCTGCTCGCGATGGCGCTCAGCAACAAGGCGCAGCTACACGCACTGGCCGGACGCGACGCCGAAGCCATCGGCGTCGCCGAGCGGGCCATCGCACTCGGCCGGCACGCGCCGGCCATCCGGTCGCACGCGCTCAACAACCTCGGCCTGGCACTGAGCCGGCTCGACGACGCGCGGGCGACGGCCACGTTCGAGGAGAGCCTGCGGGTCGCGCTGGCCGCCGGCGAGCCCGAACACGCCTGCCGGGCCTACATCAACCTCATCTGGCACGACATGACGCAGCTGCGCCTCGACGACGCCAAGCGGCGGGTGGCCGAAGGCGTCGAGCTCGCCGAACGCTCAGAGTTCCTGTCCTACTCCCGGTACCTGCAGATGGCGTCGGGAGCCGTCAGCTTCGCCACCGCCGACTGGGACGACGTCGTGCCGGCCACGGCGTACGCGCTGGACAGCTCCCCACCGGTGCGCTGCCACGCGCTGACCCTGATCGGCCGGACCCGGCTGCGCCGCGGCGAACCCGGCGCGATGGACTCGCTGCGCGAGGCGTGGCAGATCGCGGCGCGCCTGCGCGAGCCCTTCCGGGTCGGGCCGGCCGCCGCCGCACTGGCCGAGGCCGGAATGCTCGACGGCGACGACGCCGCCGCCACCGCCGAGCTGCTCGAGGCCCACGAGCTGGCCAGCCAGTTCGGCACCACGGCCGTGCGGGCGGAGCTGATGTACTGGCTGGGCCGCGCCGGCCGGCCCGTCAACGAGCCCGGCCTGAACCATCCCTACGCGCTGCTCGCCGACGGCCGGTGGCGGGAGGCGGCGGAGGCGTGGCGCGCGGCCGGCTACCGATATGAGCACGCGGCCGCCCTCGCCGAAAGCCCGGACGCCGACGACCAACTGGCGGCGCTGGCCATCCTCGACAGCCTCGGTGCCGAGCCACTGGCCGGGCTGGTCCGCGCGCGCCTGAAAACCCTCGGGGTGAGCCGTATCCCCCGCGGCCCGTTAGCCGGCACCCGGATCAACCCCGCGGGGCTCACCGAACGCCAGCTCACCGTCGTCCAGCTGCTCGTGCGGGGCATGACCAACACCGAGATCGCCGCTCAACTGGTCCTCTCGGTGCGCACCGTCGACAGCCACGTCGCCGCGGCCCTGGACAAGCTGGGCGCCCGCAGCCGCAAGGACGCGGCGCGGCGCGCCGCGGAGCTGGGCATCGTCGACGCCGCCCGATGAAACTCGGGCGGTGCACACTTGAGGCGACCAACTCGGGGCGAGCCGGCGTGATCGTTCACTGCTGCAGGCCGGTGTACGCGGCGGCGAACGCCAGTGTCTCCGCGCCGTGTGCGATCAACTGGCTGACCGCCCGGGCTCCATGGCCCACCTGGAACTCGTGGCGCAGCAGCACCGGGCGGTCGGCCGATGCGGTCGCGTGCTGGAGGGCGGCGCAGGTCTTCCAGGCGTGCATCGGATCGACGCGTGTATCGCCGCCGAACGTGGAGAAGAGCACGGCCGGGTATGCGGTGCCCGGCTCGACGTGGTGGTACGGCGAATACGCAAGCAGCCAGGCGAACTGCTCCGGATCGGCGGCCGACCCGTATTCGTCGGTCCACATCCGGCCGAGGGCGAACCGTTCGTAGCGGACCATGTCCAGGAGTGGTGCCTGGCACAATGCCGCGGCGAACAGCGCTGGACGTTGGGTGATCGCGGCGCCGACGAGCAGGCCGCCGTTCGAGCCGCCGGACACACAGAGCTGCTCAGCGGTCGTCCAGCCGCTCGAGATCAGGTGCTCGGCCGCCGCGTAGAAGTCGTCGAAGGTGTTCTGCTTGTGTGCGCGGGTGCCTGCGCGGTGCCAGTCGGCGCCTTCCTCGCCGCCACCGCGCACGCCGGCGATCGCATACGTGCCACCCGCCTCGACCCACGCCAGCACGGTCGGGGCGTAGGTCGGCGAGAGGCTGACGTTGAAGCCGCCGTATCCGTAGAGCATCGTCGGGCGTGGCGTGCCAACGCTCGAGCCTGCGCCGTCGAGGACGCCAGCCGGCGCGACGACCAGGAGCGGCACCGCGGTGCCGTCAGCGGAACGGCTGGTGACCTGCCGCGTGTCGATCTCCGGCGCGCTGGTCTCGCCGGGCGGCCGCCACCACGCCTCGACGGTGCGCGACAGCGCGTCATAGCGCATCACGGTGCTGGGAGTGACCATGTCGGTGTAGGTGAACCACGCGCTATGGCCGCCATCCGGATGGTCAGTGAGGTCGGACACCGAGCCCAGACCGGGCAGTCGGACGAGGTCGATGCGCTCGCCGGTCCGCGCGTCGTGCGTGGTGAGCTCGCTGATCGCGTGCCGGCTCCACGCCGCGAGCACCAGTGGCCGCCCGGCTTCCGGCCCGTCGAGCAGCGCGTAGCCGGTCAGCACTGCGTCGTCGTCTTCGGCGAGGAGGTCGGTCCAGGTCCGGGGGTTGGGATCGGTCGGGTCGGCGACCGCAAGCCGGCGTCGCCGGGACCCGACATCCGTGAGGAGGTAAAGGCGGCCGTCACGGCCGATCCGGGCGATGGTCCGGCCGTCGACACCCGCCTGCACGACGCGCAGATAGGGCGCCGCCGGGTCAGTGGCGTGGAGGTCGGCGATCCAGATCTCGTTGCGCGGCGCCGTGCCCCGGCTGCAGCGGACAATCAGCCACCGGCCGTCGGGGCTGGTCGTCAGGCGGTAGAGGTCGGCTTTGTGCCGGCCTGCGCCGAAGATCATGGTATCGGTTCGGGAAGGTTCGCCGATCCGATGCAGATAGACCCGTTGGTGGTACTGCTCGTCGCCGGCGGGGACGTCGTCGGGATGCAGCCGGCGGGTGTAGTAGAACGCGTCGCCGCCGGAGCGCCACGCCACCGAACCGTGGCGCGTGCGATCGATCGGCCCGTCGACAACCTCGCCGGAGCCGACGTCGAGCACCCAGAGTGCCGGCTCCTCGATGCCGTCGCGCGACAGCTGGTACGCCAGGAACCTGCCCTCGTGATCAGGTTCCCAGCTGTCCAGCGTCGTGTGGCCCGAGCCGTCCAGCATTTCGGGGTCGACGAGCACCCGCCGGTCGGTGGGCGAGCCGCCCGTGTACAGCGCGTCGAGTTCACGCCCCCCGTCGCGCCGGGTGGCGAACCAGCGCTGGCCGCACCAGGTGGGAGAACTGACGGCACCGACCTGGTGGAGTTGGGCGAGCCGGGCGGCCAGCCGGTCGCGACCGGGGAGCCGGGCCATGTGTTCGGCGTAGAGGTCGTCCTGCCGGGCGAGCCAGCGAGTGGTGCGTTCGTCGGTCCGGTCCTCGAGCCAGCGGTAGGGGTCGGGGACCGTCCGCCCGTGCAGCCGATCAGCCAGACTCTCGCGGGGCGCCGCCGGATAGATGCTCCGCCGGGTATCCATGAATGCACCGAACCATTTATCGCAAGCATTGTCCAGTGCGGGCACCGGAAGTTCACCGGCAATTGGGAGGCAATCGGCAGGCAATCGACTGACATCTTTGAATGGCGTCACCTCGGTGTTGTCACAGGTCGCGCCGTGAATGCCCGCAGAATGCGTTGCCGAGCGTCCACTTGCGGCGTTTCAGAGGCGTACCTATGGTGGCGAAAGGGTTGGTCAAATAGTCCAGCCGAAGGCAGAGGTAGGAGGAAACCAATGCAAGCAACGCTCGAAAATGGCGGTCTCGCCGTGCTGCAGTGGGATCCCGGCGAGGAAACCGTGGTTCCCAACAACCACCCCCGGTACGCCAGCGCGTTCACGTGGGACAGGGAGGACGACACCGTCGTTCCGGGCCACCACACCGTGTCCGCCAATCCGTTCACGTGGGACAGGGAGGACGACACCGTCGTTCCCGGCCACCACACCATGTCCGCCAATCAGTTCACCTGGGATTGACGCTGCCTGACTGACGGGTCATGACAGGTGAGTTGCCGTGCGCCGGCGCGCTCGGGCGCACGGCAACTCTCCCCGATCGACCGGTGTTCCGACGCTGAAATGGGGTTGCTGATGGCGACATGGGCCGAAATGGAGGCGCTGTCCCCGCCGGTCGCTCGGCTGGGGCGAAAGCTGCTGGTCGCGAAGGGGCGTGGATTCCTCGCCACGGTCCGGGCAGACGGCGGCCCACGCGTGCAAGCGATCTGCCCGGCGCTGTGGGACGGTCGTCTCTACGCAGGCATCATCAAGGCCACTCCAAAATATGCCGATCTGATCCGGGACCAGCGGTTCGCGTTGCACGCACCCCTGGCCGAAGGAGATACGGAGTTCTGGATAACTGGCGTCGCCCAGGTGGTGACCGACGCGGAGACTGAGAAGATGATGGCCGCCAATCCGTCGTGGGAGATGCCGGTGGTGAATGGCATGTTTCACCTCGACATTCACACCGCGCATGGCACGATTTTCCAGCCCGGCCCGGGAAATCAACCGATTCCCGACCGGCGATCATTTCGGGTGAAATCATGAAGGTCAAATCATCGACGACATCGGTCCGCTTCGTGCAGATAGCGCCGGGCGAGAACGGCTCGAGTGCAATTCGAACATTCTCGCGGCGGTGGTTCAAGCTGCCCTTCGCGGTCGACGAGGCACTCGACATGCTCCGGTCGTTGGACACGGCAAACCACACGACAATGCCGGAGGCGCAACGTCAGTTCCGGGCGATGCTCATCGAGGGCGGCAGCGCGGCGCCCGTCGACCCGAACAGGTTCAACGGTGGCGTCCGGGCGTTCGAACTGGTCGGTGACGGCCCACTCTTCGACACGCTGCGTAGAACCGATGCCGAACTGTCGAAGGCGCCGTCCCGGTCGCTGTTCGACCCGCCGTCCAAAGCGTCCGGACCCGGGCTCGTCGTTCTCGTCTCCAGCGTGGCCGACCGCGAGCGGGCCCTCGAAGCCGGGTCGGAACTGGCCGCGGCCGGCCACGCACTCCTGCCGTTCGTCACATTCGACGGCCGCGGCTGGCTCGGCCCGCTGATCACGCCGGACGGTGCGCTGACGTTGGGCGACGTCGCGCTGCGACTGGCGGCCAACGCCGACCGATGGCCCGGTTCGTCCACCGATCAGGTCTGCGAGGTTGGCGCCGGCCCGGCCGATGCGGAACTGGCCTGGATCGCCGCGATCATCCGGGTCGAAGCCTGGCGGTGGCTCGCCGGCGAGCCGGTCCTGGCGGCCGGACACCTGCTCGAGCTCGACCCATCGAGCCTGTCGATCCTGAGGCATCCGGTTCTGCCCTGGCCGTCCGGCCGCCCGGGAGCGGCGGCGACCCCAGAAACCTTCGACGTGGCGTCGTTGGTGGACGAGCGGACCGGTGTCATCACCCGCCTCAGCCGCTTCGAGCACCACACCGACATTCCGCGGCGGCTGATCTCCGTCCACGCGCACGTGTCCAACATGCGCAAGCTCGGACCGTGGAGCACTGACAGCACCACCGCGGGCACCTCGTTCGAGACCGAGCAAAGCGCCCGGCGCGCGGCGATCGGAGAGGCGGTTGAGCGCTATTGCGGCAACATCATTCAGCCCGGGCTCCTTCGACGGGCGTCGTGGCGCGAGCTGACCGACGCCGGCGAGTATGCGCTGGATCCGGATTCCCTGGTGCTGTTCTCCGACCAGCAGTACGCGGCGGCCGGATTCCCCTTCACCAGGTTCACCGCCGACCTGGAGACGTTCTGGGTCGCCGGCCGCTCGCTGACCCATGATCGGCCCGCCTGGCTGCCGGCCAGCCTGTCGTACGCGAACTGGCACGTCGGCCCGTACGCGGCGACACCACCGCTCACCAATCTGTATTACGCGGGGCTGGCTGCCGGTCCTGACCTGGATTTCGCCATCACCTCGGCCTTGCAGGAGATCGTGGAGCGGCACGCCACCATGGTGTGGTGGTCCAACGCGCAGCCATTGCCGTCGATCCGTGAGTTCCCGCCGGATCTCGCCGCGTTGTGGAACGGCGGGGCAACGCGGGCGGCTCAGCGGGCCTGGCTCATCCCGCTGCCCAACGAGTTTGACATCCCGGTCATGGCCGGCGTCGTCGAGCACACCCGCGACGAGCTGTTCACCGTCGGCTTCGCCGCTCGCTCCGATCCGCGGCAGGCCGCCCTCAAGGCGTGGGCGGAGGCCCTGACACTGCAGGACGGTGCCCGCAATCTCGACCGGCCCACGGGCGGCTACCGCCAGTCGGTTGAGCGCGGCGAGGTGACCGACAAACACATCAAGCCGTGGCGGGCCGACCGGCGCTATCTCGATGACTACCGACCGGACTTCCGGGACGTCGTGGACCTGATGTGCCAGTTGCAGATCTTCCTCGACCCGCGCGCCACCGAGCACGTCAGGCCATGGGTCGACACGCCGGCCGGCCCGCGCATCGACGACATCACCACGATGCCGGATGCCTCGCTGCGCGGCTACACCGAGGCCATCGAGTCCAAGGGCTTCGAGATCTTCTACGCGGATCTCACCACGCCCGACGTCGCCGGCACCGGCCTACGGGTGGTCAGGGTGTTCGTGCCCGGTCTCATCGGCAACTTCTGCGCCGCGTTCCCGTACCAGGGCAAGGGCCGCCTCCGCGACGCCGCTGTCGAGCTCGGCTGGCGATCGGCACCCCTCGCCGAAGAGGAAATCAACGTCTTCCCACTGCCGCACGCATGAGTGCGCCGCCGAACGAGCCGGGTGGGCCCGGTGTGCGAGACATCGCCGCGAAGGCGGCCGGCGACGTGCAGTTTCTCACCGATCGGCGGTTTCCCGGCGGCCTTTGGGCAGCGCTGGTGCGCAGCCCGCACCCGAGGGCTGAAGTGCAGCGCATCGACACGACGGCGGTGCTTGCGCAGGATGGCGTCGAGGCGGTCTTCACCTGGGCCGACGTGCCGGCGACCGCATACAACCCGGCCTTGACGCCCGGGGATGCGGTCAGCCGTGCGACGCGCGACAAACAGCTGCTCACCCGGTCGCCGCGGCACGTCGGTGACGAGGTCGCGGTCGTGGTCGCCCACACCCGGGCGCAGGCGTACCGTGCGGCGCGGGAGGCACCCGTCGTCTGGGCAGTCGGCGAGCCGGTGCTGACCCTCGAAGCGGCGCTGGCGACCCGGCGGGTCGGCCGGCTGGGCCATGGAAGTGAGCGGGCCGCTCGCGCGATGGCCGTCGCCGACGTGACCGTCGAGGACCGGTTCACGTTCGCCGCGGCCCAGCACACCTGCCTGGAAGGCGCGGCCTGCGTGGCGCTGCCCGGCCTCGGCGACACCGCGGTGGAGATCTGGACCAACACCCAATGCCCTGCGCAGGTGCGCCGTCAGGTCGCGTCCATCCTTGCGATCGACCCGGCGGCAGTCCGCGTCCGGAAGGTCGACGAGGGCGGCGGGTTCGGTGCGAAACAGGACCTCTACGCCGAGCCACTCGCCGCCTGGCTCGCCCTCCGGCTGGGCCGGCCGGTGCGGCTGGCCAGCACCCGTGCGGAAGAGCTGAGCGCCGGTCGGGTGCGCTCGGGAGGCCGGATCGACCTCCGGCTCGGATTCCGGCGAACCGGCGTCATGGTCGCCAGCGAGATGGCCGCCGTCCTCGATTGCGGTGCGTACGTCTCGCACACGCCGTACGTCCTGAGCTGCCTACCCGGACACCTCGCCGCCGTCTATCCAAGGGCGGCGCACGGCTTCACCGGTTCACTGGTCACCACGGACACCATTCCGTCCGGCGCCTACCGGGGCTACGGCGTCGCGGAGGCGAACTTCGCCGTCGAACAGCTCATGGACGTGGCCGCCGCTCGACTCGGCCTCAGCCCAGCCGAGATCCGGCTGCGCAACCTCGTGGACGACAAGGAAGGTCGCGGCATCGCGGCGTGCCTGCGCAGGATCGCGGGACGCTCGGCAGCGCCCACCGGCGACGGCGCCGTCCGGCGCGGATATGGCCTGGCCGTGGCGGCCAAGCACAGCATCACCGGCGACGACTCCGACACCACCGTCGCGGCCGTGACGCTGATGCCCGGCCCGATCCTGCTGCTCACGACCGGCACTTGCGACAGCGGTACCGGCTCGAGCCGGGCGCTCGCCCGGATCGTCGCGGACGAGTTCGGTGCTCCGCTGGCCAGCGTGCGGGTCAGCGAGGGCGACACCGCCCAGATCAGCGACCTGGGCAGTACGGCGCAACGCAGCGTGTACGTCGGCGGCGCGGCCGCGCGGCGCGCCGCGCGGAGCGCCCGCGCTGCGATCGTGCGGGCCGCCGGCGGCGAGCGGAGCGACCTCACGCTGCGATGGCCATTGCTCGTGGACGCCGGTGGCCGGCCAGCCGTCCACCTCGGGGATCTGGCCGCGGCGCGGGACGCCGGCACACTTGGCGCCCGCGCCGCCGCCCGACCGGATGGACGCGGCGCAAGCTACTGCGCCCTCGGCGTCGAGGTTGCGGTTGACGTGGGCACCGGCGCCGTCCGGGTGGAGCGGGCCGACGCGGTCGTCGACTGCGGTTCGGTGCTGGACGCCCGCGGCGCCCACGGCCAGGTGGCCGGTGGCGTCGTGCAGGGCATCGGGCTGGCCTGCTTCGACGAGTGGACAAGCGGGCCAGACGGCCGCGGCCCCGCATCCATCCTCGAGCACGGGGCCGTGCGGGCCGCCGACGCGCCCGAGGTCCGCGTTGAGTTCCTCGACCCGGCCAATGGGCACTCGCCCAGCGGTCTCGGGGAGTTGCCGATCGTGCCGGTCGCCGCCGCAGTGGCGAACGCAGTGGCGGCCGCGACCGGGGTGCGGTGCCCACGGACGCCGCTGCGGGCGCCGCAGGTCTGGCAACGCCTGCGCCAGCATCGGGACGGGCCGACATGACCGCCACGACCATTCTTGCGCCGTCGAACCTCGACGAGTTGACGCAGTGCCGGCCGATCGCCGGCGTTGCCCCCGAGCCCGCCGTGCGTCTGGTCGGCGGCGGGACACTGGAGATTCCCCGCTGGCACGCGGAGGGCGCACCCCGATACGGAATCCACCTCGGCGCACTGCCCGAACTCCTGGTACACGGTCCCAACCGGTGTGGCGCCGGACGGACGCTGGCGCAGATCGCGACGGACCCCGCGCTGCCCCAGCTCCTGCGGCAGATCGCGGGGGCCTGTGCGACACCCACCATCCGGAACCTGGCCACGCTTGGCGGCAACCTCGCCGCCTGCCGGCCCGGCTGTCTGGCGGTGGCACTGCTCGCATTGGACGCGACGGTCACGATCCTCCGGGGCGACGGTCGCCTCGCCGCCGTACCCGTGGGGGAAATTGTCCACAATGGATTTGGTTCGGACTCGCGTTGCCCGGACGTGCTCGTCGAGGCCGGCTGGCGCAACCCTCCAGCGGTGAGCTCGTCGCGGCGACTCACCCTGCAGGCGGGGTCGGGTCCGGTTCTGGCGACCGTCGCGGTGGCCGCCCACCGGCGTCGAGAGCGGCTGCACTGGGCCGTTGCGGCCGGCGGAACCGGTGTGCGCCCGCAGCGGCTGCCGGCTCTCGAACGGCTGCTCGACGCCGGCGCGCCAGCGGGGAAGGCGCAGGCGGCGGCCGGTCACCACGTCATCGTGCGGCCGTCCGCCGGGCAGTCCGGCGACGAGGACTACCTGCGGCACCTGGTCGGCGTGCTCGTCGGCCGGGCCGTCCAGGACGCGAGAACCGAGGAGACGCGATGAGCGATCACACGGTGATCTTCCTCAACGGTGTGGCCGTACCGGCGCCGCACCCCGGTATGAGGCTGCTCGACTGGTTGCGCGACGAGGCCGACGACCGCAGCCCGAAGGAGGGCTGCGCCGTCGGGCAATGCGGCAGCTGTGCCGTGCTCGTCGACGGCCGACCGGTGCCGTCGTGCTGCACGCTCGTCCACACCGCCGCCGGACGGCAGGTCTGGACGGCGTCGGGGTTGGTGAGAACCACGGCCGGGCGGGCGGTGCAGGATGCCCTCGCCGAGCACGGTGCGATCCAATGTGGTTTCTGCGCGCCGGGCATGACGGTCGTGTGCGTCGGCTGGCTGACCGGCCGCGCCGCCGACACGTTGACGCGGGCCGATGCGGCCGATGCGCTCGGCGGCAACATCTGCCGATGTAGCGGATACGCGCGGCTGATCGATGCCCTGCTGGACGCGGCCGCTCGTACCGAAGGAACGGCGCCGTGAGCGCCCCGGGCCTCACCGACGTGCTGCGGCAGCGGACCTTTCGGCTGCTGTTCATTGGCGTGACGACGTCCCGGATCGGCGACGCGATGACGTTCGTCGTGCTCACCTGGCTGGCCCTCAACCTCGGCGGGCCGCGAGCGGTCGGCCTGGTGGTGTTCATCGGCGGCTGCGTGACCCCGATCAGCGCTCCGCTGATCGGTCATCTGCTCGACCGGCTCGGTCTGCGGCTGCTCATGCTCGTGGACAACCTCACCCGTGGCCTGCTCATGGTGGTGCTGGCTGGATTGGTGCACAGCGGCCACGTGCGGCTCGCGCACATCGTCGTCTTCTCGGTTCTCAGCGCGCTGCTCTCGCCGGCCACCGAACTCGGCCAGGATGTGGCCGTTCCGGCGATGCTTAAGTCCCGCGAGTTCGACGCGGCCAACCGCCTGCTCGCCGCCAGCTGGGACATCTCGGCGTGGATCGGCCCGGCCATCGCCGGGTTTGGCATCGAAGTCATCGGCTCGGCGCTGGTGCTGCTCCTCGACGCGTCGACCTTCTTCGTGATGGCGTTCGTCGCGCTGAGGATGCCCGGTCGAGCCGCGACCAGAGCGGACGACGAGCCGGAGCAGCATGGCAGTCTCCGTCGGCTGCTCAGCGGCTTCGTGCTCTTGTGGCGGCTCCGGCCGGTCGCGGTGATGACGCTGGTCGGCGTGGCCAACCTCTTCCTCGGCGGCATGATGGAAGTGTTTCTGCCGGCCTACAACAAGCTGACCCTCCACCAGGGCGCCGCCGCATACGGCCTGCTGATATCGGCCGCCGGGGCCATGTGCCTGCTCGGCACGCTGGCCTTGACACCACTCGCCGTCAGGCTCGGATACGGGCCGGGCTTGATCGTCGTTCTCGTCGCCCGCGGCCTGGCGGTGCTCCCCCTTGCCTTCGTCGGATCCTGGGGCCTTGCCGTCTTGTTCATAGCGATCGCGGCCGTTCCGGACGGCTGCTTCTTCCCGATGTCGCGAACGGTGCAGCAACGCCTCATCCCCCCGGGCGTCCGCGGACGCGTACAGGGTGCGAAGGGCGCCCTCAACGTTCTGGGATTCCCACTTGGCGGGGCCGTCTCCGGCCTGCTCCTCGCCACGTGGGGGCCACCGACGACCGCCATCGTCATGGGCTTGGGCTACCTGCCGCTCGCACTGGCGATCGTGCTGACTCCCCAGATCATGCGACACGTGGCGCCAGCGGACCCGGACCCACCGGAGGCTGACGGCCGCCCCGAACTCATCGCTTCGGCCCCCGCCCCTGAATCCGCGGACTAGCTTCGAGGAGCGCACACCGATGGAGATCGTCGCCCGGATCAAGCAACTCGAAAGCCTCGCTCGTGATCTGCGCTGCTGGGAAGTCCGCCGCTGGTGCCTGATCGACGGCTGGACCGTCGACGGCGCACCGCTGCCGCCCGGCGCGGTCTGGGCGTCGGCGCGCCAGCTCCACGAGGTGGAGTGCCCGACGGTTGCCTTGCCCGGCACGTGGACCCTGGACGAGCAGACCTACCTGGAAATCGGCGCGTTCGGCTACGGCGCGATGCGGTTGCTCGGCGACAACGGGTCGACCTGCGTCCATCCGGTCAACGAGTACAGCCGCCGGTTCCGGCTGCCCGACCGCCGGTGTGCCGCGCGGGCCATGCTCGCGCCGATCCGGGACCGGCGGGTGGGCCTGTCCACGGTCGGCGACCGATGGATGGCCCGGGTGGTGCAGGTCGAGCCCGACATCGATACCTTCTGCCGGACCGTCCAGGCGGTGTGCGACCTGGCCAAAACCGACGAGCGGCGTCGAGACGATGGGCTGGAACTGGCCGAGGCCGCCGTCGCGACGATCTCGTGGCCAAGCGGGAGCGCCGACTTCGTCTCCCGCATCTCGAACCTCGAGAACCACCGCCGACACTGGTTCGACGTCGCCGTCCGGGCCCATCCGGCGCCGCTGACCGACACCCAGCGCAGGAGCCTGCGCGCCGCGCTCACGACCCTCCTCGATGGGCTGCGCGAGTTGAAGGCGAACGACCGGACCGTCGGCGCGGTCGACCTGATCGGATACGCGCACACCGACCTCGAATGGCTGTGGCCGGAGCCGATTTCCGTGCCCGCGGTCATCGGCCAGTTCGCCGGCGCGCTCTCGCAACTGTCGCGGTTCCCCGAATACCGGTTCGGCCAGGCCGGTTCCTATCTCTACAGCGTGCTCGAGCGCCAGGCTCCCGACGTCTTCACCGACCTGACCGCCGCGGTGGCCGACGGCCGGTGGGAACTGCTGACCGGCATGTGGGTCGAGCCGGACGCGACCATGCTGAGCGGTGAGTCGTTGACCCGGCAACTGCTGCACGGGCAGGCCTACTACGAGTCACGTTTCGGCCGGCGCAGCACGGTCTGCTGGTTGCCGGACACCTTCGGCTTCACCGGCGCCCTGCCGCAGTTGCTCGCCGGCGCCGGCATCCGGTACTTCTTCACCACCCGGCTCGCGCAGACCGACGTCCGGCCTCACCACGGCAGCCTGTTCACCTGGGAGGGCATCGACGGCACGCGGCTGCTGGCGCTTGCCACGGGCGGTCCGAAGGGCTACCAATGCGTTCCTTCGGTGCACTCGATCGTGGCCGCCTGGCAGGCGTACACCGAAGATGGCATCAACCCGCGCACGCTGCAGCCGCTGGGATACGCGAACGGTGTCGGCCCGACCGACGGCGACCTGGCCGATGCGCGCGCCATCGCCGAACTTCCGGGCCTCCCCGCGACCGCGTTCACCACCACCGCCGACTATTTCGCCGAAGCGGTCCGGCGGACCCGGTTCAAGCAACTGCCGCTGTGGCGCGGCGAGCTCTACATGGAGGAGTTTCGCGGCACCCTGACCACTCAGGGGCGCACGAAGGTGCTCCACCGCCGTGCGGAGTCGGCGCTGGTCACCGCCGAAGTGGTCGGAGCGCTCCGGGCCATGCGCACCGGCACGTTGCCGGAGGACCTGACCGACGCGTGGCATCAACTGCTGACCCGGCAGACCCACGACATCGTCAGCGGCACCTGCGTGGGCGAGATTCACGCCGCGGCCGAGAAGGACTTCTCCGACATCGCGGCCAGGGCCGCCGACGCCACCGAGCGGGCGCTGACGGCAATCGGGGCCGATCTGCCGGCGTGCGGTGCCGGCACCGGCATGCTGTTCGTCAACCCCACGCTGGCCTGGCGCCCGTTGCGGGGCATGCTGCCGCCTGGTCATCGGGGCGGGCAGCCGGTCGAAGGCGGCCGCTCGCTCGTGGCGTCGGCGGCCCTCGTGCCACCGCTGGGCGCGGCGTGGGGCGCCGCCTGGACGCCAGCGCCCGAGGTGACGGCACGCGGATCGGTCCTCGAGAACGACCTGGTCCGGGTCGAGGTCGACGACGCCGGAGCGCTTCGCAGCGTGTACGACCAACGGCAACACCGGGAACTGCTCGCAGGACCCGCGAATATCCTGCGCGCGTACCTCGACCGGCCGTTTCACTGGGACGCCTGGGAACTCGCGGCGAACTACCAGCGCTATCCGCTTGAGCCGCCGACCTGCGCCGGCATCGAGCTGACCGAACGCGGCCCGTATCGCGCCGCGATCCGGTTGACCTGGACGTTCCGGGACAGCCGTATCGAACAGGATGTCCGGCTGTGGGCCGGCTCGTCGCGCATCGACTTCGCGACCCGCGTCGACTGGCACGAACGACGGGTGCTGCTGCGCACATACTTCCCAACCGTCGTCGACGCCGACCACGCCACGTATGAATGCGCATACGGCGTCGTCCGGCGGCCGACCACGCTTGACACGGCCTGGGAACGGGTCAGGTTCGAGGCGGCGGCCCATCGGTTCGTCGATCTGTCCGACTCCGCCGGAGGGGTGGCGCTGCTCAACGATGGTCGCTACGGCCACCACGTCGAGGGCGGGTCGATCAGCCTGAGCCTGCTGCGCAGCCCGGCCTTCCCGGACCCGTTCGCCGACGAAGGCACGCATGTGTTCCAGTACGCGCTCTATCCGCACCCAGGCGGCTGGCTGGCCGGCAACGTCCTGGCCGAGGCGGCCGACCTCAACTACCCGCTGCCGGTGATCGCGACGGCCGACGCCGGATCCGGCAGCTGGCAGCCGATCTCGCTGAGCGGCACGCCGCTGGCGCTGGGCACGTTCAAACGTCGTGAGCAGGGCTCTGGGCTCGTGATGCGCGTGTACGAGCCGGCCGGCACTCGGGGCGCGGCCGCCGTCGAGCTGCCGCCGGGCTGGGCGGTGACCAACGAGCTCAACCTCCTCGAAGACATCGTCGGCCCGCCGGGATTCACCTTCGGGCCACATCAGATCCGGACGTGGTCGATCGACCGCGTCGACCAGTAACCGACGCCTTGTCGCCGGCACGGAAGAAAGGACGCGACAAATGGACGCGAAGGAACTGCTCAGCACCTACTACGGGCGGTTGGCCGAACATCGGTACGCCGAGGCCGCGGCGATGTTCCGCGACGACGGGGACGTGCTGTGGTCCATCCCAGGTGAGGGCCCGTTGGCCGGCCGGCACGAGTCGAAGGCCGCGATCGAGAAGGCACTGCAGACCTTCGCGGACGGGCGGATCGGTGAGGTCAAGCGCCCGATCCATGCCTACTGCGTGGCCGACGACGGCGAGCATGTGTGTGTCCAGTACCTGCTGCATCTGCAGCGGGAAGGCAAGACCTGCGGGATCGTCGCCATCGACGCTTGGCACATCCACGATGGCGCACTCGCCGAGGTGTGGACGTTCTTCGAGACCCTGTACGAGTTCGATGCCTGGACCCGGGCTGATCGTCAGCCGTGATCGGATCCGCCGGCCCCGTTCGTCGGCGAGCTGGGCCGCCGCCGAGCCATCGGCGCCGCGCGGCGTGCCCAGCACAGCCGGGGACGTGCAGGTCGCGGTACTGTACGACCCGACCGCGGGCCTGCTCGCCGCCACGCTGAGCCTCGCCGCCGCGGATCACGCTGTCCGCGCTCGGCGTCTCCTCCGACGCCGTGACCGACGTGGTGTTCAGCCATCACCACCCGGACCACACCATCAACGCCGCCCTGTTCCCCAACGCCAGATGCCACGACTTCCAGGCGGTGTACCACGACGACGTCTGGGAGGACCGGCAGTGGAACGGCGATAGCAGTCACCTC
>Ga0207661_10000549_pt1 | contig 24008 bp, 22 predicted proteins | sample KBSC713LmetaG_FD_184337 | JGI IMG/M metagenome (GOLD analysis project Ga0207661, IMG submission 184337) | Corn rhizosphere microbial communities from Kellogg Biological Station, Michigan, USA - KBS C7.1-3L metaG (SPAdes) (version 2) | ecosystem: Host-associated > Plants > Roots > Rhizosphere ...
AACGGGCAGCTCGGGGATTCCATGCAGTGGGTGCTGCCGAATGCCGAGGTCGACGTGCTCTTCGTCGACGAGCAGCCCTCCGACGTCCAGGTTCCGAGCGCGATCGAGATGAGGGTCACCCAGACCGACCCCGGCCTCAAAGGCGACACCGCCTCCGGCGGCGGCAACAAGCCGGCGACGCTGGAGTCCGGCGTCGTCGTCCAGGTGCCGCTCTTCATCGAGGAGGGCGAAACGGTCCGCGTCGACACCCGCAGCGGCGAGTACATCTCCCGCGCCTGAGCGCGCCGCCGTCCGGCGCTGGAACAATGTCCCCATGCGCAGATCCGACCAGCGGCGCGACGCCGTCTTCGTCAACTACCAGCGCGACGTGACCGGGCGGCCGCTGGAGGAGCTGCTGGGCGAGGCACGACAGCTGACGCGAGAGCTGGCCGAAGGGGTCGACACCCACCGGGAAGAGCTCGACGACGTGATCGCCGCCCACGCCCGGGGCTGGACGGTGGACCGGATCGCGCCGCTCGACCTGAACGTGATGCGGACGGCCCTCTACGAGATCGAGTTCACCGAGACGCCGGCGGAGGTGGCGATCGACGAGGCGGTGGAGATCGCCAAGGAGTACTGCGGGGCGGAGGCGCCGAAGTTCGTCAACGGAATCCTCGGTGCAGTCGCCCGCGAGCGGGAGCCCGCCAAATGAGCGTCCGCCTGCGGGAGATCTCCCAGCGCCTGCGCGAGATCACCGCGCAGCTGCAGTCTGAGGAGGCGGGCGACGGGCTCGCCGCCCAGCTGGCGGCGGAGGCCGCCGACCTCGCGGCCGAGGCGGTCGAGGAGGCCAACCGCGAGGCACGGCAGCAGGCGAGCGCCGAGTGAGCCAGACGTTCCGGTGTTCCTCTTCCTCGTATAGCGACGAAAGGGAACACCGCTGATGAGCTACCCGGAGGATCTGCGCTCCATGGTCGACGATGCGTTGGGGCGCTTGGCCTTCTCGACATCTGCTGCGACCACCGGCCTCGAGGAGGCGATGCGGTACTCGCTGCTCGCCGGTGGCAAGCGGGTGCGGCCGGTTCTCGCCCTTGCCACCGCTCGCGCCTTCGGCGCCGACCCGGAGCGCTTCCTCCCGGTCGCCTGTGCGATCGAGCTGATCCACACCTACTCGTTGATCCACGACGACCTGCCGGCGATGGACGACGACGAGCTGCGCCGGGGTCTGCCGACCTCCCACGTGAAGTTCGGTGAGGACGTGGCGATCCTCGCCGGCGATGGGCTCTTCGCCGAGGCGATGCGGCTCTTCTGCGAGCAGCCGGGCGATCCGCAGCGGGTGCTCGGAGCGCTGCGCGAGCTGGCGGGGGCGACCGGGGTCGACGGCATGGTCGGGGGCCAGTACGTCGACGTGATCGGGGCCGAGTCCGACGCGAAGGGGTTGCGCGCCCTGCACGCACTGAAGACCGGCCGGCTGATCGCCGCCAGCGTCAACGTGATCCTCATCCTCGAGGGCGCCTCGGAACCTGAGACAATGCCCTATCGCCGTTTCGCCGAGGAGCTGGGCGTGCTGTTCCAGATCGTCGACGACATCCTCGACGTGACCGAGTCCGACGAGCAACTCGGCAAGCCACATGGAAGCGACGAGAGACATGGCAAACTCACCTACGTCAGCCTTTTCGGTCTCGAGCGAGCACGCGAGCTGGCTGCCGAGTCGCACGCGAAGGCGACGGCGGCGCTCGGCGAAGCTAACGGCGAGACCGACGACCTGAGGCGCGTGGCCGACTACATCTTCACGAGGAACGAATGAGCGAAGAGCCCCCCACCCAGGGCACCAAGGACGAGACCAGAGAGCCGCTGCTGCCGGGGATCGAAGGCCCCGAGGACCTGCGCGGCCTCGACGACGAGCAACTGCAACGGGTGGCGCAGGAGATGCGCACCTACATCATCGAGACGATCGGCGAGATCGGCGGTCACTTCGGCGCCAACCTCGGCACCTGCGAGCTCACGGTCGCCCTCCACAGCCTGCTGGACTCCCCCCGCGACAAGGTGCTCTGGGACGTCGGTCACCAGGCCTACCCGCACAAGATCCTCACCGGCCGCCGCGACCGCTTGCCGACGATCCGCCAGTACGACGGCCTGGCGCCGTTCTGCTCGATCGGCGAGTCCGAGCACGACGTCATGGGCGCCGGCCACGCCTCGACCTCGATCGGCTACGCGGTCGGGCTGAAGGAGGCGATGCGCAAGGGCATCGGCAGCGACGGCAAGGTGGCGGCGGTGATCGGCGACGGGGCCCTGACCGGCGGCGTCGCTTACGAGGCGCTGCACGCGGCCGGCGGTCTGCAGACGCCGATCGTGATCGTCCTCAACGACAACGGAATGTCGATCTCACCCAACGTCGGCGCCCTCTCCCGCTACTTCAACCGGATCCGCCTCAACCCGCGTCTCTGGCATGCCCGCGAGGGAGTCGAGGACCGGTTGACGAAGCTGCCGCTCGGCCTCGGCAAACGGATCGAGCGCCTGGGACCGGAGATCAAGGCGGCGATCAAGGCCTACTGGGCGCCGGGCCTCTTCTTCGAGGAGCTCGATCTCGCCTACATGGGGGTGATCGACGGCCACGACGTAGCCGCGCTGCGAGAGGCCCTCGGCGAGGCCTTCGAAGCCGACCGCCCGGTGGTGGTCCACGTCCACACCGTCAAGGGCAAGGGCTTCGCCCCGGCCGAAGAAGGCGGGCTGGAGTCGATGGAGGAGTGGCACGCGGCGAAGCCGAAGTCGATCGTCGACGGCCAGCCGGTCATGATCGAGCCGAAGCCGGTTCCCGTTACCGAAACGGACTCGCCGGAGGGGATCGAGGTCCTCGAGAAGCCGCCGGCCGCCGGCTCGCCGCCGCAGTACACCAAGGTCTTCGCCGAGGCGATGGTCGCCGAGGCCAGGGCCGACGAGCGCGTGATCGGGATCACCGCGGCGATGGCAGGGGGGACCGGGCTGCAGCAGCTCCTCGACGAGCTTCCCCAGCAGTACTACGACGTCGGCATCGCCGAGCAGAACGCGGTCCTCCTCGCCAGCGGTCTGGCTCTGCAGGGTGCGAAGCCGGTCTGCGCGATCTACTCGACCTTCCTCCAGCGCGCTTTCGACCAGATCGTCCACGACGTCTGCCTCCAAGGGCTCGACGTGACCTTCGCGATGGACCGCGCCGGCCTCGTCGGGGACGACGGGCCCACGCACCACGGCGCCTTTGACGTCTCCTACTTCCGGCCGATCCCGAACGTGGTGGTGATGGCCCCGCGCGACGAGGCGATGCTGGTCCAGATGCTGCACACGGCGATCGCCCACCCGGGGCCGGCGGCCCTGCGCTATCCGCGCGGCGCCGCGGAGGGCGTAGAGCTGCCGGCGAAGCCGGAGCCGATCCCGATCGGCCTCGGCGAGGTCCTGGCCGAGGGGGAGCGGGTGGCGTTGCTCGGCTACGGCTACGGGGTGAGCGTCGCCCGCGAGGCCGCCGAGATCCTCGGGAAGCACGGCCTCAGGCCCACGGTCGCTGACGGGCGCTTCGCCAAGCCGATCGACGCTGCGCTGGTCGACCGCCTGGCGCGCGAGCACGAGCTGGTGGTGACGATTGAGGAGAACGTCCTCCTCGGAGGCTTCGGCTCCGCCGTTCTGGAGCACTTGGAGGACGCCTTCGCCGAAGCCCCGGGCGAGCGGGCGCGAGTACTTCGCGTCGGGCTCCCCGACGCCTATGTCACGCACGGCAAGCCAGCGCTGCTGCGAGCCGAGGTCGGGCTGACCGGGGAGTCGGTGGCCGACAGGGTGCTCAGCTCACTGCCCAGCGCAGCGCTGACCTGAGCGCCAGCACGCTGACCTGATCCGTCACTAATCAATTTTGACGATTGAATCAATTGGCGCAATCGATTAGCCTGCGCCAGTCTCTTCGGTGAAGAAGCAGGCGAAAGCCAAAGCGCTTCTGGGGGAACACCAAGGGGAGGAGAGACGCGCTCTCTATATGTGTGGATCCGCTTGGGAAACCGGATCTCTCGCGCCCGCCGTCCAGGTTGGGGCGCGAGGCGCGCCTGCAGCTGGACTTCCGAATCATTGAGGCGCAGGGACGGGCATTGGGCTCGGTGGCCGCGATCTTGGCTGGCAGTAGCCTCCTCTGAAAGGCCTCCAACGAAGGGAAATCGATTGGGCAATGCGGTGTCTGACCACGACTCGCCTCAGTAGCGGGCAGAGGCGGGCAAGGCAGCTCGCAGCGACCATCCGCGATCGCGCCATGCCCAGCTGAGCATCTGCTCGCGCGACGCCCCGGAGTCCTCGCGTGGCAGGACGAGAGCCCATCCCCGAGTTGATTCCGCTGCGCTACGAGCGGATGTCGGCCTCCGCGTTAGCTCCCGCACCGATTTCGTCGTTCAGCTCTGCGGCGATGCCCACCTATCCAACTTCGGCGTCTTCTCCGTCCCCGATCGACGCCTGGTCTTCGACTGCAACGACTTCGACGAGACCTGCGCTGGCCCGTTCGAGTGGGACGTGAAGCAGAGACTTCGCCCGGTTGGTCGCGACCCGCGGCCGCGACCAACCGGACTGAAGCCCTCAGGCCAGGAGCTTGGCCTTCGCCCGCTCGAACTCCTCCGGGGAGAGAGCGCCCTTCTCTTTCAGCTCGTTCAACTTGTGCAGCTCGTCGGCAGGCGAGCTGTGGGCCTGCTGCTGGATGTAGGAATCGAACTGCCCTTTCGCGTCTTCCTGGGCTTTGATCGTTCGTTCCCGCATCCCGTCGCCGCGGGCGATCAGGTAGATCAGCGCCCCGAGGAACGGCAGGATCAGCAGGAACAGGACCCAACCGGCCTTGCCCCAACCGGAGATCGCGTGATCGCGGAAGAGGTCCGAGATGATCGCGAACAGGATCCACAGCCAGGCGACGAAGAGGAAGAACTCGAGGACGAGCAGCAGCGCTTCCCCGAAGCTGATGTCGGCGATCGGCATCTATTCCTCCCAGCGGGCGGTCAGCTGGTAGATGATCGTCACGTCGAGGATGATCATCAGGAACGCCCACAGAGGCGCGGCGGGGAACCAGACGATCTGGGCGACAGCGTTGACGCTGACGAAGAAGATCGCCGCCAGCCGTGCCCAGTCGGCGCCGGCGAACAAGCCGAGGCCGGTGCTGGCGACGATCGAGCCGAGGATGAAGTGGATCCAACCCCAGGTCGTGACATCGGCGATGAGCACGCCCTGGCCGCCGACGAAGACTACTTCGTTGTTGAGGATCCCCGCCAGGCCCCAGAGCGCGTCCAGCGAGCCGACGATGAACAAGAGGACGCCGGCGAAGACGGTCCATCCCGTCGGCTGCCTTTCTTCCATGCTGCGCCGGTCTCGGCCGGCCCCACTGGTCTCCATATGACTCTCCCTCTGGAATCGATTTTCGATTGGTTCGCAGACAGCGCCCCTACCGACAACTCGCTGATCGCAGACAGACCTTAGAACTCGTCCGTTCTCAGATCAACTTCCTCAGGGCTGAAAACCCCGACAGAAGTTGGTAGACAACTGTCCGATCTTCCTCAAGCGTGCCCGAGTGCAGCCGATGAGGCCCCTTGTAGTCAGCTGAAAAAGGGCAAACCTGCCGCGAGGCAGGGACGCAAAGCCAGAGGTCTCCCTGAGGGAGACGGCTCAGCCGCCAGCTTGGTGAAAACCGAGTCCTTTTCGCATGCCTACAGGAGGTTCTGATGTCAACTGCAGTACAGAAAAACCGCTTCGGCTTTCTAGCCCTGGCGACCATGGTCACCCTGCTCGTGGCAGCGACGTTCTCGTCGTTCGCGCAGGCGGCCTGCAGTTACCCTGACGCGACGCAGGTCTTTGCGCCGTGGAAGGACAAGGGCTACTACCAGCTCGCACCGGAAGGAGGTCTCGAAGCCGGGGGCAGCGGCTGGTCGCTCGAAGGCGGGGCGCAACTGGTCGCCGACGATGGCGAAAGGCTGCACGAAGGGGAGCAGGAGGAAACCGCGGTTCTCCTCCCGTTCGGCGGTTCCGCGACCAGTCCGCCCGTTTGCGTTGACGACACCACGCCCAACTTCCGCGTAATGATCCGGAATCTGGGGGCTAAGGACGCGAAGTTGCGGGTGACCGTGACCTATGAAGGCACCGGGAAACCTGTGAAGGCGAAGAACAATGACATCCATAGCGACACCGAAGACAACTGGATGCCGAGCCCCTCGCTGAAACTCGAGACCGATAAAGAAGAAGAACGCATTGCGCGGATCACCTTCACCGGGAAGGATCCAAAGACCAATTACCTGGTCGACGACCTCTACGTCGATCCCTTCGCACGACACTGAACCAGGTCAAACGTGGGCAGCTGAAGGCTCCTTCGACGGGGCGGCGCATCGACGCCGCCCCGTCGCCGTTCGTCACGGCCCTCAAGCGAAGTGACCGGTTGAGCCGATAACTAGGGCGACGGGCAGCCGTCGTCCCATGAACACGATCGCCTCATCTCCAGAAGCGGAGAAGCTCTTCGCGCGCGGCCGGACGCGGGCGCAGACGGGCGCGCGCGGTCGTGAGCGGGTTGTCGAGGCGGCCACGGCGGCCACCTTCCTTGTCGTCGCCATCCTGCTGTCGCTGCTCGCCGGTTCCCCCCGAGCCTTCGATCCCAACGCCGCATTAGTCCTGATCGGTGCCTACGTGGTGGCTTGTCGCGCCAAGTTCGACATCGCCGATGGCTACACGGTTCCAACCGAGCTCGTCCTCGTGCCAATGCTGTTCGCCCTCCCGACGCCGATCGTCCCGTTGGTTGTCAGCCTCAGCTGGGCCCTCGGTCGGCTTGCCGACTACGCGACGGGCGCAACCAGCGCGCGAAGGGCATTTCACGTGTTCGGCGATTCCTGCCACGCCCTGGGGCCCGCCCTCGTCCTGGTTCTATGCGGAGCCCAGACTTTCTCGTGGGGCAACTGGCCACTGTATGCAGTGGCGCTCGCTGCACAGCTCGGATTCGACTTCGTCGTCAACTCGACGCGGATGCTGCTGATTGACGGAACCCGCGTGAGGGAGCAACTGCGCTTGATTGCTCCGGTTTACGCGCTCGACTCGGCACTCGCTCCGGTCGGCCTCTTGGCTGCCTATGCCGTGGTCGAGGGCGGCGCCGGCTTCTGCCTGCTCGTTCTTCCCCTGGCCGGGGTCCTCGCCGTGCTCTCCCGTGAGCGCAAGGCGAGGGTCGACCAGGCGTTGCTGCTCAGCGAGGCATATCAGGGAACCGCAATGCTGCTGGGAGACGTGGTCGAGGCCGACGACGCCTATACCGGAAGCCACAGCCGGGGAGTCGTCGAACTCGCTCTCGAGGTGAGTGACCGGCTCGGGCTCGGCGCTCGGGACAGGCGCAACGTCGAGTTCGGAGCCCTCCTCCACGACGTCGGGAAGATCGCCGTGCCGAAGGAGATCATCAACAAGGAGGGGCCGCTCGACGACGAGGAGTGGGCGATCATGCATCAGCACACGATCGAGGGCGAGCGGATGCTGCGACGGGTCGGCGGGGTCCTCGCCGAGGTCGGCCAAGTGGTCCGCGCTTCGCATGAGGACTTCGACGGCAGCGGCTACCCGGACGGGCTGATCGGCGAGCAGATACCCATCGAGGCACGCATCGTTTCCTGCTGCGACGCGTTCAGCGCCATGACGACGACTCGCTCCTACCGCAAGGCGATGCCGACCGAGCAGGCAATCGGGGAGCTGATGGCATGCTCCGGGAGCCAGTTCGACCCCCGGGTGGTCGCCGCCCTGATTTCGGTGCTCGAAGGAGACGAGCGGCGAGTCTCAGGCGTTTAGGGCCAGGAAGAAGCTCGCTGGATCTCCCCAACAGAAAACGCCCCGCCGGGGGAGGCGGGGCGCTTCTGGGGTTACTACAGGGAGGAGAGATATGTATCTCTTATATGTGTGGATCCGTGGGAGGTAGGTGAGCCCGGTTTGTGTCGAGTGCGTCGCTGTGGGAAGCAGCGAGGCGATATGTCGACGCGGGGATCAGCCTTGAAAGTTTTGGTCGTGCTCCTTGATCGGTTTCCTCTTGCGAATCCTTGACCAGCGTACGAACATATGTGCGACTTGTGTGTGAGTGGAGTCACAGAGATGCTGCAATTGACGGACTCTGCGGCCTCTCTACCCGATTTGCTCCAAGCGACCAGATCAAATTCGGTAACCGGTCGAAGCGCAATGTGACATCTCATCCTCAAGCCCGAATAAACGGCTAGATCCCCGGGCGCTCGCTAGCGTTCCCGGCGTGAAGAGGTCCCGGATAGATGCAGTTTTGGCCGACCGCGGCCTTTTTCCCTCGCGCTCCGCGGCGGCCGGAGCCGTGCGGGCAGGGGAAGTGCGGATCGGCCAGGACGGCCCGGTCGCGCTGCGGCCCAGCCAGCTGGTCGAGCCGGACGCGAGGCTGATCGTCGACGAGGGCCCGCGTTACGTCTCCCGCGGCGGGATGAAGCTGGAGAACGCGCTCGAGGCGCTGGGCATCGACGTCGACGATCGCGACTGCCTCGACGTCGGCGCCTCGACCGGCGGGTTCACCGACTGCCTTCTGCAGCGCGGTGCGGCGCGGGTGGTCGCCACCGACGTGGCCTACGGCCAGCTCGACGTCCGCTTGCGGCAGGATCCGCGCGTGCACGTGGTCGAGCGCCTCAACGCGCGGGAGATGGAGCCGGGGGACCTGTCGTTCGCGCCCGACCTGGCGACGATCGACGTCTCCTTCATCTCCTTGGCCAAGGTCCTGCCGGCGACGGTTCGCTGCCTGCAGCCGGGGGGCGAGGTGCTGGCGATGGTGAAGCCGCAGTTCGAGCTCGGCAGGGAGCGGGTCGGGCGGGGCGTCGTCCGCGCTGCCGCCGACCGGCGCGAGGCGATCCTCGGCGTCGCCACGGCGATCCGGCAGCTCGGGCTCCCCGTGCGGGGCTTCGCCTCCTCCGGGCTCCCGGGGCCGAAGGGCAATCGCGAGACCTTCGTCTGGGCGGGAGGGACCGGCCCGGGCCTCGAGGACCTCGAGGAAGCGGTGCTCGCGGTCGAGGGGGACGGGTGAAGACGGCGGCGCTGATCACCCACTCCCACCCGCCGAGCGCCTCGGAAGCCGTCGCGGTTGCGGCCGAGGTCGCCCACGAGATGGGCTGGCGACTGGCGGCGACCGAGGGGGAGCTGGAAAAGCACGGTGCCGCCGCCGAGGGGGTCGACGTCACCGCCGAACACACCGTCCCGGAGATCTGCCTGGTTCTCGGCGGCGACGGCTCGATCCTCCATGCCCTGCGCCGCTATGCCCATACGGAAGTCCCCGTCTTCGGCGTCAACTTCGGCACCGTCGGCTTCCTCGCCGCGGTCGAGCGCGACGAAGCGGCTGCGGGGATCCGCCGCGCCCTTGCCGGCGAGATCGAGACGATCCAGCTGCCTGGCCTCGAAGTGAAGGTCGACGGCAAGGAGCAGGTGGGGCTGAACGACATCACCCTCGCCCGTCGTCCCCACGACCGGGTCGCCGAGCTCAGCTACCGGATCGCCGGCGAGGAGGTCGGTCACGTCCGCTGCGACGGTCTCGTCGCCGCAACCCCGGCCGGCTCGACCGGTTACAACCTCGCCAACCAGGGCCCGATCCTCGCCTGGGGGGTGAAGGGATACGTCGTCAGCTACATCTCGCCCCACTCGCTGACCGCGCGGGCGCTCGTCGTCGCCCCGGGCGATGTCCTCCACGTCGTCAACGCGCCCGAACGCGAGCCGGTGGAGGTGGCGGTCGACGGCGGCAAGATCGCCGACCTTGCCGCCGGCGCCGCGCTCGAAGTCCGCTTCCTCGACTCGGTCAGCCGCCTCGCTCAGCTGCCCGGCACGAGTTTCTACGGCCGCATCAGAGAGAAGTTCGGCCACCTCGCCGTCTGACCGGCGCATATCGGCGTCCTCGCTCGCTCACGTGCAGAGCACGCTTCGCTCACTGCGTCCTTGATCTGCTTGGTCAGCCGACGAGGTGGGTTGTTTAGGGTGGCCCGCCATGGAGCGTAAGTGGTGGACCCTGGTCTTGGTCTCGGTCGCGACCTTCATGTTGCTGCTGGACGTGACGGTGGTCAACGTCGCCCTGCCGGACATCCAGCGGGAACTGAACGCGAGCCTCTCCAGCCTGCAGTGGGTGGTCGACGCCTACTCGCTGATGCTGGCCGCCTTCCTGCTCACTGCCGGTTCGCTCGGTGACCGCCTCGGCCGGCGCCGCGTCTTCACGATCGGGTTCGGCGTCTTCACTCTCGCCTCGTTCCTTTGCGGGATCGCCAGCAGCCCGACGCTGCTCAACCTGGCGCGGGGGCTGCAGGGCATCGGCGGCGCCGGCATGTTCGCCACCTCGCTGGCGCTGATCGGCCAGGAGTTCCACGGCAAAGACCGGGCGACCGCGTTCGGCGTCTGGGGAGCGACCGTCGGCGGCGCCGTCGCGGTCGGACCGCTGATCGGCGGCGTCGTCACCCAGAGCCTTGGCTGGGAGTGGATCTTTTTCGTCAACGTCCCGATCGGGATCACGGCGATGGCGCTGACCGAGCGCAAGATCGTCAACGTCTCCGCCCAGGACCCGGAGCCGATCGACTTCCCCGGGCTCGTCACCTTCTCCTCGGCGCTCTTCCTGCTGATCTTCGGCCTGATCCGCGGTAATCCGGAGGGATGGGGGAGCCCGCTGATCCTCGCCTGCCTGATCGGCGCCGGGGTCCTGCTGGCGCTCTTCGTCGCTGTCGAGCGCCGCAGCGACCACCCGATGCTCGACTTGACGCTGTTCCGCAAGCCGGCCTTCAACGGCGTCTCGGCCGTGGCCTTCTGCCTCTCGGCGGGGATGTTCGCGCTCTTCCTCTACCTGACCATCTACATGCAGGGCGTGCTCGACTACTCGCCGCTGGAAGCTGGCCTGCGCTTCCTGCCGCTGACCGTCCTCGGCTTCGTCGTCGCGCCGATTTCAGGCTCGCTCTCGCACCGGGTCCCGATCAGGGTCCTGCTCGGGACGGGGTTGACGATCGTCGGTCTCGGACTGCTGCTGATGCACGGGGTCTCGGTCGATTCGACCTGGACGACGCTGCTGGTCGGCTTCGTCCTCGCCGGGATCGGGATCGGCACGACCAACCCGGGGATCGGCCAGGCGGCGATCGCCGTCGTCCCGGTCGAGAAATCGGGCATGGGCTCGGGGATCAACACGACCTTCCGCCAGGTCGGGATCGCCACCGGCGTCGCCGGCCTCGGCGCCGTCTTCCAGGGCCGCGTCGACTCGAAGCTGGGCGAGCTGCTGCCGAACGCTCCCGACGGCCTCGGCGAAGCGGTCGCCTCCGGCGGCTCCCGCGCCGTCTCCGAACTGCCGCTGCCGCCGGCCGTCCACGACAAAGCCATCCACGCCGCCGACGTCGCCTTCGTCGGCGCCTTCAACGAGATCATCCTGATCGCCGCGATCGTCTCCTTCCTCGGCGCCGCCTGCGGCTTCCTGCTCGTCCGCAGCCGCGACTTCGTGCAGCCGACGGATGGCCCGAGCGAGCCGGCGGGCGGCTGACTCAGTTTCGCGCGAGAGATTCTCCGAAGAATTTCCGTTCTGCGCACCACCCGTGACAACAAGCTTCGTAGGGTTGAATCATGGCGGTGATGGCAAGGGAGAAGTGGACCGACGAGCGGCTCGACGACCTCGCGAAGCGGGTCGACAGGGGGTTCGCCGAAGTCAAGGGTGAAGTTCGCGATCTCCGGGCCGAAATGAACGAACGTTTCAACTCCATCGACAGTCGGTTCAACTCCATCGACAGTCGGTTCAACTCCATCGACGATCGCTTCGACGCGATGCAGAGGACGATGGTCATCGGCTTCGCAAGCATCGTGGCGAGTGTCGTCGGCGCAGTCGTCGCGGGCTTGGCGGTCGGTTAGTCGCAATTAGCGACTAGTACCGCGCAAGTCGGTCCGCGGCCGTTGCTACACAGATCCCATGCTGCGCGAGCTGCGGATCGAGAACCTGCTCCTGATCGAGCGTGCCGAGCTGCGCCTGGGGGAGGGGCTGAACGCGATCACCGGCGAGACCGGGGCGGGCAAGACGGTCCTCGCCCATTCGCTCGATCTTCTGATGGGCGGCAAGGCGCGGGCGCAGATCGTCCGGCCCGGCGCGCCGGAGGCCTGGGTCGAGGGGGTCTTCGATCTCCCGGAGGGGCTGCTCGAAGAGCCGGAGCTCGCCGAGCTGGCGGAGCGGTTGCCTGAGGGCGCTGAGGAGGTCGTCCTCGGCCGCCGGGTCTCGGCCGGCGGCCGCACCAGCGCCTTCGTGGCCGGCCGGGCCGCGACCGCCGCCGACCTGAAGCTGCTCGGCGGCCGCCTGCTGGCCTTCTTCGGCCAGCACGAGCACCGGCGCCTGACGATCTCCTCGGCCCAGCTGGAGGTCCTCGACGGCTTCGCCGGCGCCGAGCACCTGGAGCTGCGGCGGGCCTACGCCGAGGCGCACCGCCAGTGCGGGCGCCTGCAGGCGGAGCTGGCCGAGCTGCGCGAGCGCGAAGGCTCGCGGGAGCGGGACCTCGACCTCTACCGCTACGAGCTCTCCGAGATCGAGGAGGTCGCGCCGGTCCCCGAGGAGCGGGACGAGCTGGCCTCGCAGCGAGAGCGGCTGCGCCACGCCGAGGGTCTGCGCGAGGCGGCTGCCATCGCTCATGCCGGGCTGGCCGGTGCCGATGCCGACGGTGGCGGCGCCGCTGCATCGCTGGCCCAGGCCGAAGGCTCGCTGCAGGGCGCCGCCGGACTCGACCCCGGCCTGGACGCGCTCGGGGAGAGGGTGGCGGCGCTGGCGGTGGAGCTGGACGACGTCGCCTCGGAGCTGCGCAGCTACGCCGAGGGCGTCGAGGCCGATCCCGGCGCCCTGCAGGCGGTCGAGGAGCGGCTGGAGGCGATCGACCGCCTGGAGCGCAAGCACGGCGGCAGCGTCGAGTCGGTCCTGGCCCACGCCGAGCGCTGCCGCGAGGAGATCGCCCACCTCGAGGGCGCCGGGGAGCGGAGCGCCGAGGCCGAGGCGGCGCTCGTCGCCGAAGAGACGCGGCGGGCGGAGATGGGAGAGCGTCTCAGCGCCGGCCGGGAAGCGGCGGCCGCCCCGCTGGAAGAGCGGGTCGCCGCGGAGCTGGAGCGCCTGGCGATGGCGGGCGCCTCGCTCGAGGTCGGGCTGGAGCCCCACCCGGACGGCTATGGCTCTGCGGGTCGCGAGACGGTTGAGCTGCGGGTCGCGCCGAACCCGGGAATCGAGGCGGCGCCGCTGCGCGACGCGGCTTCCGGTGGGGAGCTCTCACGGGTGATGCTGGCGCTGAGCGGCCTTGGGCAGGCGGCGAGCGCCGGGACGATGGTCTTCGACGAGATCGACGCCGGGGTCGGCGGCAAGACCGCGCGGGTGGTGGGGGAGCGGCTGCAGGCGCTGGGCCGCGACCGCCAGGTTGTCTGCATCACCCACCTGCCCCAGGTCGCCTCCCTTGCCGATGTCCATTTCCGTCTGGAGAAGGACATCATGGGCAAGGAGGCCGTGGCCACGGTCGAGCGCCTCGAGGGAGAGGCAGTCGTGGCGGAGATCAGGCGGATGCTCGGCGCCGAGGAATCTGACCGCGCCGCGACCGATCACGCGCGCGACCTCCTAAAGGCCGCCTGACGCCGATTGCCTTGCCCCACTCCCCGCGGTTCGCCTAACCTCACCGGAATGGCCACCACTAGCCGTCGTCGTCTTCCCTTGCTTGGTCGCAGGAACGGGGCGCGGCCGGAGCCGCCAGTCGAGGGCGTCGCCCGCCTGGGGGAGCGGACCAAGCACCTGGTCAAGCGCCTGCGCCCGGGGGAGATCGCGGTGATCGACCACGTCGACATCGACCGCATCGCCGCCGAGGAGCTGATCGAAGCGGGGGTAATCGCCGTGCTGAACGCCTCGCCCTCCTCGCAGGGACGCTACCCGAATGCTGGCCCGCTGATGCTGGCCCGAGCGGGGGTGACCCTAATCGACGCGCCGGGGGGCGACCTGTTCGACCGGATCAAGGATGGCGACCGGGTGCGGATCGTCGGCGAGCTGATCTACGTCGGAGAGGAGCAGGTCGCGCGCGGCCGGGTCCTGCGCGTCCCGGAGCTGGAGCGCGAGATGGAAGAGCACCGAGCACGGATCGACGGGGCGCTGGCCGAATTCGCCGAGAACACGGTCGCCCACGTTCGCGAAGAGACCGACCTGCTGACCGGCAACATCGCCTTCCCGGCAACCCGCGCCTCCTTCCGCGACCGCCACGTCCTGATCGTCGTCCGCGGCGATCGGCACCGCCGCGACCTGAAGGCGCTGCGGGCATACATCCGCGACGTGCGACCGCTGATCGTCGCCGTCGACGGGGGCGCCGACGGGGTGCTCGAAGCCGGCCTCAAGCCCGACCTGATCCTCGGCGACATGGATTCCGCCAGCGACGCGGCGCTCTGCTGCGGCGCCGAGCTCATCGTCCATGCCTATCCTGACGGCCGCGCCCCGGGACGGGAGCGGCTGCAGCAGGCTGGCCTCGAGCACCGGGTGGTCCCCGCCGCCGGTACGAGCGAGGACGTGGCGATGCTGATGGCGCACGAGAAGGGAGCGGCGCTGATCGTCAGCGTCGGCGCCCACTTCAACCTGGTCGAGTTCCTCGACCGCAAGCGCGGAGGCATGTCCTCGACCTTCCTCACGCGGCTGAAGATCGGCGAGCGGCTGGTCGACGCCAAGGGGGTCAGCCGGCTCTACAACCCCAGCTCCACGCTGGCGCCGCTGGTCTTCTTCCTCGTCGCCTTCCTGATCCTGGTGACGATCCTCGTCGTCACTTCGCCGGCGCTGAACGACGTCTTCGAACTGGTCTGGCTGAAGATCCGCATCTGGCTTGGAATCGACTAAAAGCGCCTTCGCCTGCGGCTCGGCATTAGCCTTCGTTGGTCGATGGGTTACTCCGCCCGCTACCACGCCACCTCCCTGATCGCCGTCTTCATCGCCCTCGCGGTGGGGATCCTGGTCGGTGCCCAGTTCGGGGGCGACGCCCTCAACAACACCCGTAGGGACCTCGAGCACAGCCTCGTCGGCAACCTGCAGGACGCGCGCTCGCAGGTCGAGGAACTGCAGGCCGACCTCAATCGCTCCGACGAGTTCTCCGAACGCGTCTACCCGGTGCTGACGCGGAACCGGTTGCGGGGGAGGCGCTACGCGATCGTCGCCCTCGGAGGCCTGCCGAGCCCGGTCACCGACGAAGTCGAGGAGGCTCTGGCGCCGACCGGCGGGCGTCTGGTCGGGGTCGGCGTCGTGCGTGAGCCGGTCGACGTCAACGGCCTCGCCGAAGACCTCGCCAGGACCCGCTTTTCGGCGCTGCGCTCGAACTCCGACCAGCTCTCCGAACTTGGCACCGGCCTCGGCCGCCAACTGGCGATCGGCGGCAGCTTGCCCGAAGTCGTGCGGGGTCATCTCTTCTCGCGGGCCAGCGGCGACTTCGGGGGTCTCGACGGCGTCATCGTCGTCCGCGACCAGCCGGAAGACATGGGACCGGTGCAGAGGGAAAAGGCAGGCCAGCTGGAGGACGCGCTGATGAGCGGGATCACCGCGACGCGCGTCCCGGCGGTGGGAGTGGAGACCTCCAGCGACGACTCCTCCTCGATCTCCTTCTTCCACGGCAGCGACCTCGCCAGCGTCGACGACGTCGACCTCGCCGCCGGGAAGCTGGCGATGGTCTTCGCGCTGCTCGGAGCCGAGGGCAGCTTCGGCGTCAAGAACAGCGCCGACCGGCTGCTCCCGGACCTGCTCACGGAAGGCGAATAGCCATGTCCTGGGTCGGGCTGCCGCTGGCGCTCGCTGTCTCGTCGTTCGTCGTCCCGGCCGGGGCGCGCGGACTGCGCGATGCGGGGCTGGTGCGGGAGAACTACCGCGGTGTGCCGCTCGCCTTCCCGCTCGGGGCCGTGCTGGCCACCGCGGCGCTGGTGGCGCTGGCGCCGCTCGCCTTCCTTGACGACCGCGCCGACCTCGACCTGCTGGAGCCCGACCTGCGGCGCTGGCTGCCCTATCTGCTGGGGATCGTCTTCCTCGGCTTCCTCGACGACGCGCTGGGGCGGGGGGAAGCGTTCGAGGCACCGCGGGGATGGCGCGGCCACTGGGCGGCGCTGCGGGCCGGATCGCTCTCGACCGGCGCGATCAAGGCGATCGGGGCGCTGGCGCTGGCCGCCTACGTCGTCTCCGGGCGGGGGCTCGAAGACTGGCGCTACCTCGCCGACGTGGCGCTGCTGATCCTGACCACCAACCTCTTCAACCTGCTCGACCTGCGGCCGGGCCGGGCGGAGAAGGGACTGCTGCTGCTCGGCGCGGGCCTCTGCCTCGGGGCCTGGACCTGGTGGCCGCTCGAGCTGCTGGGCATCTTCGTCGGCCCCGTGATCGTCGGCGCCTGGTTGACCTTGGGCGAGCGGGCGATGCTGGGCGACACCGGCTCCAACCTGATCGGCGCGATCGCCGGAGTGTGGTTGCTGACGACGCTGGGGGCCGATGCGCGCCTCGTCGCCCTCGCCGCGGTCGCGGCGCTGACGATCTACGGGGAGATTCGCTCAATTTCCGCAACCATCGATTCGGTTCCGCCTTTGCGCTGGCTAGACTCGCTCGGCAGAGCATGAGTCCAGGGAACAAAGGCGACACCAAGTTCATATTCGTCACTGGCGGCGTCGTCTCGGCCCTCGGCAAGGGGATCACCGCCGCCGCGATCGGGCGCCTCCTCGTCTCCCGCGGCTACCGGGTCGCGCTGCAGAAGTTCGACCCCTACATCAACGTCGATCCAGGGACGATGAGCCCCTTCCAGCACGGCGAGGTCTTCGTCACCGAGGACGGGGCGGAGACGGATCTCGACCTCGGCCACTACGAGCGCTTCACCGACGAGAACGCGACCCGGGCCTCGAACGTCACCGCCGGCGCTGTTTACAACTCGGTGATCAAACGGGAGCGGCGGGGCGACTACCTCGGCGCCACCGTCCAGGTGATCCCGCACATCACCAACGAGATCAAGCAGAAAATCCTCATCGTCGCCGAGTCGCAGTCGGTCGACTTCGTGATCACCGAGATCGGCGGCACCGTCGGCGACATCGAGTCACTGCCGTTCCTCGAGTCGATCCGCCAGCTCTACACGGACCTGGGGCAGAAGCGGGCGATGTTCGTCCACCTGACGCTGGTGCCCTACGTCGGCCACGCCGGCGAACTGAAGACGAAGCCCACCCAGCACTCGGTCAACGAGCTGCGCCGGATCGGGATCCAGCCGCACGCGCTGGTCTGCCGCTCCGAAGGACGCCTTGACCGCGAGATTCGCGGCAAGATCGCGCTCTTCGCCAGCCTCCCCGTCGATGCGGTGATCTCCGCCCACGACGTCGACAACATCTACAAGGTGCCGCTCGTCTTCCGCGCCGAGGGCGTCGACGACCTCGTCCTCGACCACTTCGGGATGGAGGCTCCCTCGCCTGACCTGGCCGAGTGGGAGGAGATGGTGCGCCGCGCCGACAACGCCAGCGGCGAGGTGCGGATCGCCGTCGTCGGCAAGTACGTGCAGCTCGCCGACGCCTACAAGTCGGTGATCGAGGCGCTCGAGCACGGCGGCTTCCACCACGGGGTCGGGGTCAAGGTCGAGCTCGTCGACTCGGAGAACTTCGATCCCGAGCGGCTCGAGGGCTGCGACGGAATCCTGATCCCCGGCGGCTTCGGCGAGCGTGGGATCGAGGGCAAGGTAGAAGCGGCGCGGATCGCCCGCGAGAAGTCGATTCCCTATCTGGGGATCTGCCTCGGGATGCAGATCGCGGTCGTCGAGTTCGCCCGCCACGTCGCCGGCATGGAGGGGGCCAACTCGGCCGAGTTCGATCCTGAGACGCCATTCCCGGTCGTCGACCTGCTGCCGGAGCAGAAGGAGGTCTCCGACATGGGCGGGACGATGCGCCTGGGCGCCGACCCGGTGAAACTGCACGAGGGCACCAAAGCGCGCGAGATCTTCGGCGAGGCCGTGATCTACAAGCGGCATCGCCATCGCTACGAGGTCAACAACCAGCTGCGGCGCCGGCTCGAAGACGAGGGTCTGGTCTGCGGCGGCACCTCCCCGGACGAGCGGCTGGTCGAGATGGTCGAGCTGCCGAACCACCCCTTCTTCGTCGCCTCCCAGTACCACCCGGAGTTCAACTCGCGCCCGAACCGGCCCGAGCCGCTCTTCCGCGAGTTCGTCGGCGCCGCCGCCCGGCAGGCCGGCGAACGCCCGGCGGACGGCGGCGAGATCGAGGCGATCGAGGTCGAGCAGTCCGAAGTCCGCTCGGGTTAGCCTTCCGGCCGTGAGCTCACGGCTGCATGATCGTTTCGTCCGCTACTGCGAGGTCCGCAGCCCGACCGGAGAGGAGCGAGAGATCGCCGATACGCTCGCCGCCGAGCTGCGGGCGCTGGGACTGGAGGTGAGCGAAGACGACGCCGCCGTCGCCGCGGAAGCGGGCGCGGGGAACCTCATCGCCCGCTCGGCCGGCACCGGTGAGGCCTGGCTGATGTTCTGCGCCCACGTCGACACCGTTCCTCACAGGGGCCAGGTCGAGGTGGTCGAAGACGGAGGCGTCTTCCGCAGCCGCGGCGACACCATCCTCGGCGCCGACAACAAGGCGGCCGTGGCGGTCTTCATGGAGCTGGTCGCGCGGCACGCCGAAAACCCTTCGCCAGTCGGGGTCGAGCTGGTCCTGACGGTGGCCGAGGAGCAGGGCCTGCGCGGGGCGAAGGCCTTCGACGCAACGCAGCTGCGCTCCAGCGCCGGGTTCGTGCTCGATCACGCGGGTCCGGTCGGCGAGGTGATCGCCTCGACCCCGACCCAGCAGAAGATCCTCGCCGACTTCATCGGGGTCGAGGCGCACGCCGGGATCAAGCCCGAGGACGGGAGCAACGCGATCGTCGCCGCGGCGACGGCGATCGCGCGGATGGAGATCGGCCGGCTCGACGAGGGGACGACGGCGAACGTCGGGCTGATCTCGGGCGGCACCTCCGGCAACGTCGTCCCAGGTCACTGCGCGATCCACGCCGAGGCGCGGAGCCTCGATGCCGAGCGGGCGGCGGCGGTGGCGGGAAAGATAGCCGACGCTTGCGCCTGGGGGGCGAGCGAGCATGGGTGCGACGTCGACGTCCGGATCGAAGAGCTATTCCGCGGCTACGAGGTGCCGAAGGATTCGGCGGCGCTGGCGCTGGCCGAGCAGGGGCTGCGAGGAGCCGGCCTGGAACCGCGGCGGGTTGCGATCGGCGGCGGCAGCGACGCAAACGTCTTCCGTCGCGAAGGATTCGACTGCGTCCTCCTCTCCAACGGCACCGACCTGGTCCACACCTCCGACGAGATGATCCCGGCCCGCAGCCTCGACAAGATGCTCGAGGTGTGCGAGCGGATCGTCGCCACGGCGGCGCAGGCCGCGTCCTAGTGGCGAGCCGCCTGAAGCTGCGGCGCGGCCGCGTCGTCTCCGCCGCCCCGCTGGAGGTCGAGATCGCGGGTGAGCGCCGCCGCGCCTGGGCCGACGAGGCGCTGCTGGGGGAGATGCACGAGGGCGACGAGGTGGTCGTCAACGTCGCCGCCCTCGACCTCGGTCTTGGCTCCGGCGGCTTCGACGTGGTCCACGTCAACCTCACCCGCGGGCTAGAAGGGGGCGGCGTCGAGGGAGCCCACGTGATGAAGCTCAACTACACCTCGCTCCAGCACGCGGTCGAGCCGGTGGAGAGAAGGGATTCGAACCCTCGACCTTCTGCACCCGTCCTCGTCCTGCCCCTGCACGGACACCTGGCGCCGGCGGCCTGGGCAGTCGCTCAGGCGTCGTCGAATCTGCGGGTCGGCTACGTCCAGACCGGGGGAGGAGCCCTGCCGGGCTCGTTTTCCCGCGACGTCAGGCAGCTGCGCGAGCGCGGCCTCCTCGCCGGCCACGTCACGGCCGCCCCCGCCTACGGCGGCGAGCACGAGGCGCTCAGCACCGTCGGCGCCCTCGACGCCGCCGCCGCGCTCGGCTGGGACGCCGTGCTGGTCGGCCCGGGCCCTGGGATCATCGGCTCGGAGACGGCCTACGGCCACGGCGCCATGGCCGCCCTCGACAGCGCCCACGCCGCGCTCAGCCTCGGCCTGCCGACCATCCTCTCGCCCCGCCTCTCGAGCGCCGACCCCCGTCTCCGCCACCAAGGCCTGAGCCACCACACCCGCACCGTCCTCGACCTGCTCCTGGCCCCAGTCGACATCGCGATCCCACAAGACGAGCCAGAGATAGCTGCCGCCCTAGAAGGTCCCCGGCATCGCGTGCACCAAATCCCTGCAGACCTAGCCGTCTATGCCGCGGCGGAACTTCCCACGACCACTATGGGCCGCTCCCTGCACGACGATCCTCTCTTCTTTGCGGCGCCCTTGGCTGCCGGAACCTTTCTCGGCAGGCAGCTGTCCAGCTAATCGCTCCTCGCGCGGGTGGCATGGGCGCCGGGGACCCCGAGCATCCAGCGCAGGGGTCCCCGAACAGACCATGACAGGACCCGCGCGCCAAGCGCATGGTCCCGCGCGCCACGGCGCACGGTCCCTTGCGCCCCAAGGACTGCCCCACCCCAAGCCGAAGCAGCGCACATGGCAGTAGCGATCAAGCCCCAGTCCCCGGCGGCGCCAGCCAAGCCCGGCTCCGACGCACGCTTCGAGTCCCTCGTCCTCGACTTCCTCTCCTACCTGGAGCTAGAGCGCGGCCTCTCGCGGAATACGCTCAACGCCTACCGCAGCGACCTGCTCCAGTACGGGGAATACCTCTCGGCGCATAAAGTCGACGCGCTGCAAGCGAGCGCCGCCGACGTGGCCGAGTTCCTGGCGGAGCTGGCGACCGGGGAGGGGAGGCCGCCCTGTTCTGCGGCGACGATCCACCGCAAGGCGGCCTGCCTGCGCTCCTTCTACAAGCACCTGCGCCGCGACGAGCTGATCGGCGACGACCCGACGGCGGCGCTGAGCGCGCCACGGCGCTCGAAGAAGCTGCCCCACGTCCTCAATTACTCGGAGGTGCAAAAGCTGCTCGCATCGCCGCAGGGGAGCGAACCGACGGCGCTGCGCGATCGGGCCCTGCTCGAGGTGATGTACGCCTGCGGGCTTCGCGCATCGGAGACGATCGGGCTGGAGCTGGGCGACGTCGACCTGCGCGAGGGCTTCCTGCGGGCGCGCGGCAAGGGCTCGAAGGAGCGGCTGGTGCCGCTTGGCCGTCAGGCGATCGCGGCGATCGCCGGCTACCTGCGCGGCGGCCGGTCGAAGCTGGTCGGGGATCGCCACGAGGCGAAGCTCTTCGTCAACTTCCGCGGCGGCCCGCTGACCCGTCAGGGCCTCTACAAGATCGTCCAGCGCCACGCCCGCGACGCCGGCCTCGCCGGCAAGATGAGCCCGCACACGCTGCGCCACAGCTTCGCCACCCACCTGCTGGCCGGGGGCTGCGACCTCCGCGCCGTGCAGGAGATGCTCGGCCACGCCGATATCTCGACCACGCAGATGTACACGCACCTCTCGGGCGAACGCCTGAAGGAGGTCTACTTCAGCGCCCATCCCCGCGCCAGCGACTGATTCGGCGTTCGTCCTTTGTTCGCGGTATGACGAACAAAGGACGAACGCCGGCATGAAGTAGAACTCAGGCATGCCCGAGCTGCCGGAGGTGGAGACCGTCGTCCGGCAGCTGGCGCCGGAGGTCGAGGGGCACCGGGTCGAGCGGCTGGAGGCCCTTGACGAGCGCTGGTCGCGGCCGGTGCCGCCGCGGGAGCTGGAGACGGCGGTGAGCGGCGGCACGATCGAACGTCTCGGCCGCCGCGGCAAGTACATCCTGATGGGCCTGGACGGCGACCGGACCTTGGTCATGCACCTGCGGATGACCGGCAATCTGATCCTCCGTGAAGGGGAGGAGATGCTCGATCCCTCCGAGGGGCGGCGCCTCTACGAGAGCGAGCGCTCGACGGAGGAGCGGCACCTGCGGGCCCGCTTCGTCCTCGACGAGGGGCGCGAGCTGTGGTTCACCGACCCTCGCCGCTTCGGCGAGGCATTCCTGCTCGAGGACGACCAGCTCGAAGCCCGGTTCGCGAAGCTCGGAGTCGAGCCCTTCTCGCCGGAGTTCACGCCCCAGGCGCTGGGGGAGATGGCGGCCGGGCGGACGGCGCCGCTGAAGTCGTTCCTGCTCGACCAGTCCGGCGTCGCCGGCGTCGGCAACATCTACGCCGACGAGGCGCTGTTTCGAGCCGAGCTGCACCCGCTTTCTCCCGCCGGCTCGATGAAGTCCGAGCACCTGGAGGCGCTTCGGGACGGGGTCGTCGCCGCGTTGGAGGCGGGGATCGACGCTGGCGGCTCCTCGATCGACGACTACCGCGACGCCCGCGGCGAGAAGGGGTCGATGCAGGACGAGTTCCTCGTCCACACGCGGGAGGGGGAGGATTGCTTTCGCTGCGGGGGAACCATCCTTCGCATCGTCGTCGGCGGCCGATCGACCTACTTCTGTCCGGGCTGCCAGGTGCGGCTGCGACGGAGGCCAAAACGTCGGCGCGTCCGTTCCTAGCGTTCCTAGGTTCCGTCCGGTCTGTCGTTCATCTTTGATTTCGTGGCCGGTATTACGGTCAAGACGGAGGCGGTTGTTTTGCGGAGCATTCGCTACGGCGAGGCCGACCGCATCCTCCACCTCTACTCGAAGAGCCGCGGCCGGATCGGGGCTATCGCCAAGGGGGCGCGCAAGCCCCGATCCCGGTTCGGCGGCCGCCTGGAGCCATTTTTCCGTCTCGACCTCGTCCTCCACGAAGGGCGCAGCGACCTGATGACGGTGACCAGCGCCACGACCGTCGACGGCTATCCGCGGCTGCGCAGCTCCGGCGCCGCCCTCACCGCCGGAGCCCGCGCCTGCGACGCGGTGCTGAGGCTGCTCGCCGACGGCGGGTCGAACCCGCACGGCTACAACCTGCTCTGCCGCTACCTAAGCTTGCTCGACGACCCCGGTCAGCCGCGCAGCGCCGAGCTGGAGACCGCTCTCGCCTTCCGACTGAAGCTGGCTCTCGCCGCCGGGTTCGCCCCCGAGCTCGCCTCCTGCGCCCGCTGTGGCGAGGCCGAGCATTTCGTCGGCTTTTCGGGTGCCGCCGGGGGGGTTGTGTGCAGTAGCTGTGAAGCCGGCTCCTTCCCGCTGGCCGAGGAAGCCCACAGGTTCATGGTCGAGGGATTTGCGAATCCACTTAGCGAATCCCCAGAGGCCGAGCCACCCGCATTGCGTCAAGTGGAGCGAGCGATCAATGAAACGCTGGAGCACCACGCGCACGTACAACTTCGCGCTGCGGCTTAGGCAGACGCCTGCAAACCGGCGCATATCGGCGCCCTCGGTCGCTTGTGTGCAAAGCACACTGCGCTCCCTGCGTCCTTGATCTGCTTGGTTTTCGGCGTCTGATGTGAGGCGCTTATGATCGACGCGTGCCCGCCACCGCCGCCTTCGAGGACCGCATCTCTGCCTGGGAGGAGGAGTTTCTCGCCCCCCAGGCGACGCGGTCCTACCCGGCCCACCGTCACCGCGAGGAGGCGGACAGCCCCTTGCGAACGCCGTTCCAGCGCGACCGAGACCGGATCGTGCACTCGAAGTCCTTCCGCCGGCTGAAGCACAAGACCCAGGTCTTCGTCGCCCCCGAGGGCGACCACTACCGGACCCGCCTTACCCACACGCTGGAGGCCTGCGGGATCGCCCGCACGGTGGCCCGGGCGCTGCGGCTGAACGAGGACCTGACCGAGGCGATCGGGCTCGGGCACGATCTCGGCCACCCGCCGTTCGGCCACGCCGGCGAGGAGGCGCTCGACGCCGCGCTGCGCGATGCCGGCGGCGCCGGCTTCCGCCACAACGAGCACTCGCTGCGGGTCGTCGACGTGCTCGAGCGCGAGGGGGAGGGGCTCAACCTCACCGAGCAGGTGCGCGACGGCATCCTCAACCACACCGGATCCCGCAAGCCGGCGACGCTGGAGGGGCAGATCGTCAAGCTGGTCGACCGCGTCGCCTACATCAACCACGACATCGACGACGCTCTGCGGGCGGGCATCCTGCGGCCGGAGGACCTGCCGGCGGAGGAG
>Ga0207661_10000550_pt1 | contig 23997 bp, 22 predicted proteins | sample KBSC713LmetaG_FD_184337 | JGI IMG/M metagenome (GOLD analysis project Ga0207661, IMG submission 184337) | Corn rhizosphere microbial communities from Kellogg Biological Station, Michigan, USA - KBS C7.1-3L metaG (SPAdes) (version 2) | ecosystem: Host-associated > Plants > Roots > Rhizosphere ...
CTGGTCCTGGCGGTGGCGCTGCTGATCTCCCGCGCCCTCAGCGGCATCTTCGGCGTCGCGCTCTATCGCTACGCCCTCGACGGCGAAGTCGTCGGCGGCTTCACCCAGGAGGACCTGGAGTCCGCGGTGAAGGTCAAAGGACGCGGGCGCGGCAAGGCGACGCCGCCCGGAGCGACGCCCGGCGTGGTCTAGAACCCCTCCGAGATTTGGCCCCCTATAGGGGGCCTAACTTCGGAGTTGCGCGAAGAGCCGCGGGTCGTTCGAGCAGACGCCGTCGACGCCCATCGCGACGAGCTTCTGCATCCGGGGGAGGTCGTCGACGGTCCAGGCGATCAGCTCGGTCCGGGCGAGCTTGCAGATCCGGGCCAGGCGCGGGGTGACCAGCGGGTGGTAGACCCACATCGCCTCGACCCCGAACTGCGGCAGCTTCTGGGCGGCGAGGCCGGGGAGGCGGTGGCGCATCGCCACCATCGCCGCCAGGACCGGGCCCTTCGCCCAGCGCTTCGAATTCCAGTCCTTGGTCACTTTGGGATAGGTCCAGCCGCGACGCAGCGCCGGCTGCAGCTCGAGGATGCGGCCCAGCGTGTGCAGCTCCATCGTCGAGATCATCGCCCGCTCGACCAGCCCCCGCTCCCCCAGCGCCGCGACGACCTCCTCCTCCCTGCCCGGCAGCTTGATGTCGAGGTCGATCTCGACCCCGTCCAGCGGCGGCTCGAGGAAGGCGTCGAGCGCCTCGGTCAGCTTCAGCGGCGTCCGCCGCTCCGCGTCCTCCCAGTCGTGGGCGATCACCAGCGGGTGCCGCTCCTCCGGCGGTAGGTGGGCGTCCGGGAGCCAGAGCACGTCCATCTCGATCGTGTCGACCCCGGCCTCGACCGCCGCCCGGAAGCTCTCGACCGTGTTCCCGGGCGCAATCGAGTCGGCCCCCTTGTGGCCGACCAGGCGCAGCTTGCGCTCCTCTGAGGGCGCGGCGCTCAGAAGAGCTGGTTCTCGCCGGCGAAGATCTCGCTCACCGAGTCGTCGGTGAAGATGCGGCGGATCGAGTCGGCGAAGGTGCTGGCGGTGGAGAGGACGGTGATGTTGTCCGGGGCGTCGGGGCGGAGCGGCAGGGTGTCGGTGACGACGATCCGCTCGATCGCCGAGTTTTCCAGTCGTTCGAAGGCGGGGCCGGAGAAGACGCCGTGGGTGGCGCAGGCGATCACCCGCGCCGCGCCCTCGTCGATCACGGTCTGGGCCGCGGCGCAGAGGGTGCCGGCGGTGTCGATCATGTCGTCGACCAGGACCGCGGTCTTACCCTTGACGTCGCCGACCACGTAGCCGATCTCGGCCACCTGCTGGGCGGGCCGCTCCTTCTCCATCACCGCCCAGTGGGTGCCGATGCGGCGGGCGAAGTTGCGGGCGGTCTTTACCCGGCCGGCGTCGGGGCTGACGATCACCAGCTCGTCCTTCAGTTCCTGGTCGATGAACCACTGGGTCAGCATCGGCATCGCCGTCATGTGGTCGACCGGGACGTGGAAGAAGCCCTGGACCTGGCCGGCGTGGAGGTCCATCGTGAGGACGCGATCGACGCCGACCGCCTCCAGGCACTTGGCGACGATCCGGGCCGAGATCGGCTCGCGCGGGGCCGACTTCTTGTCCTGGCGGGCGTAGCCGTACCAGGGCAGGACGGCGATGATCCGGTGCGCGGAGGCGCCCTGGGCGGCGTCGGCCATCGTCAGCAGCTCCATCAGCGCGTCGTTCGGGGTCATCCCTTCCTGCTCGTAGGCGCAGGTCGACTGCACGAGGAAGACGTCGGAGCCGCGGATCGACTCCTCGTAGCGGCAGTAGACCTCGCCGTTGGCGAAGGTCTTCAGCGTCACCTGGCCGAGGTCGAGGTCGAGCTTGCCGGCGACCTTGGCGGCAAGGTCCATCGAGCAGCGGCCGCCGAAGACCATCATCCGCTTCGTGTAGTCGTGGTCGATGCCAGTCGCCACCTGTGGGCGCTCCTCGATCATGCTCACGGGTTCTTGTCCTCTCGCGTCTCGGCCGCCTTGCGGGCGGCGTATCCGTCGATGTTTCTCTGCGCGTTCTCGCTGACGGCCAGCGCCCCCTCGGGCACGTCGTCCTTGATCACTGCGCCAGCGCCAGTGTAGGCGGCGTCGCCGACTTCTACCGGTGCGATCAGCATCGTGTCGACTCCAATCCGCACGTCGCGGCCAATTACGGTGCGGTTCTTGTGGAAACCGTCGTAGTTGGCGGTGATCGTGCCGGCGCCGAGGTTGCTGCCGGGGCCGATCTCGGCGTCGCCGACGTAGGCGAGGTGCGGGACCTTCGTCCCCTCCCCCACCTGGGAGTTCTTGATCTCGACGAAGGTGCCGGCCTTGGCGCCGTCTTCCAGCAGCGCCCCCGGGCGCAGGTAGGCGAAGGGACCGACCGAGCAGCCCGCCCGCACGTCGCACTCGACCAGGTAGGAGTGCAGGACCTTGGAGCCGGCGCCGACGGAGGAGTCGATCAGCGTGCTGAGCGGGCCGACGACGGCGCCCTCGCCGATCCTCGTCTCGCCCTTCAGGGTCGTTCCGGGCTCGATTCTTGCGTCGGCGGCGATCTCGACGCCGGCGTCGACCCAGGTCGAGGCGAGGTCGACGATCGTGGCGCCGGCCAGCATGTGGGCCTCGAGCAGGCGGCGCCGGCCCTCGGCCTCGACCGCGGCGAGGTCGACGCGGTTGTTGACCCCCATCGTCACCGCGAGGTCCTCGGCCTTGTGGGCGAAGACGGAGTGGCCGGCCTCGCGCAGGGCCGGGAAGACGTCGGGCAGGTAGTACTCGCCCTGGGCGTTGTCGTTGGAGAGCCCCTTCAGGGCGGCAGCCAGGGGAGCGGCGTCGAAGGCGTAGGTGCCGGCGTTGATCTCGCGGATCTCCAGCTGCCAGGCCTCGGCGTCGCCGGCGGCTTTCGCCTCGACCACCCGCTCGACGGCGCCGGAGGAGTCGCGGACGACGCGGCCGTAGGAGCCGGGATCCTCGAGCTCGATCGTCATCACCGTCGCCGCCGCCTCGGTCGCCTCGTGCGCGGCCAGGAAGCCGGAGATGATCTCGGCCGAGATCAGCGGGTGGTCGCCGGAGAGGACCAGGACCGTCTCGCTCTCCTCGATCAGCGGCAGCGCCGCGCGAATCGCGCCGCCGGTGCCGTCGGAGACCGGCTGCTCGACGGTCTCGACGCCTTCAGGCAGCCCGGCGGAGAGGTCGCGCCCCGGCGAGACGATCGCGGCGACGCGTCCGGCACCGGCCTCGCGGGCGGCGAGGATCGGCCAGGCGACCATCGGTCGCCCGCAGACGGGATGCAGCATCTTCGGCGTCGAGGAACGCATCCGCGTCCCCTCGCCCGCCGCCATGACGAGAACCAGGGGTGGGCTCACGCCACCAATCGTATGTGCTCAGGCGCGCTTCGCGAGGTCTTTGCCGAGCAGTGCAACGGAGGTCAGCGTCCAGCCGGCGAAGATCAGGTCGATGCCGACGAGGAGGCCGATCGCCCAGTCGGCGGAGCTGGGGAACTTGGCGAGGATGAGGATCCCGACCAGGAGGCCGGCGATGCCGCTGAGGCCGAGCAGGCCGGCGTTCGCCTCGCCGCGGGCGATGAAGGCGATCGTGGTCCGGGTCAGGCCCATGAAGAGGAAGTAGATGCCGAGGACGAGGGTCAGGGTGAGGGTGCCGTTGTGCGGTTCGACGATCAGCCAGATGCCGACGAGGACGGTGAGGATCGCCCAGATCAGCCGCAGCACCAGGGTTCCCACCGAGTGCGCCGAGAACGCCCCGACGACCATCACGAGGCCGACGAAGAGCAGCAGCCAGCCGATGAAGATCGCCGTCCCGACCGAGGCCACCGCCGGCACCAGGATCGCGATGCAGCCGAGGACGATCGCGGCGACGCCGACGACCATCAGGGCCTTCCAGCTGCGGCTCAGGCCCTCGCGGACCTCGGGATCCAGCGACGCTCCTCCGATCTCCATGGAGAAGAAGCTAATCGCCCGCGCGGACGCCGCCCGCGGGCCGCGCGGTCAGACCTTGCGGTAGCGGGCGTCGACGATCGAGTAGAGCGCGAAGCCGGCGAGGCCGGCGGCGACGGCGCCCAGCAGCAGGGGGCCGTAGGAGGCCTCGGCGAGATTGCGCAGGGCGCCTTCCAGCCCGATCGCCTCCTTCGGGTTGTAGTCGAGGGCGGCTTTGAGCAGCCCGTAGCCGATCAGGGCGAAGATCACGGCCCGGGCGACGTGGCCGAAGACGCCGAGCGCGGTGTAGCCCTTTTCGACTCCCTCGCTCATTTCGCCCGTGTTGGCGTCGTCGAGGAACTTCCTCGCCAGGCCCTTGTAGGCCTGGTAGACGGCGACCCCGATCAGGATCACGCCGGCGGCGCCAACGAGGACGGTGCCCCCGGACCAGGCGAGGACGCCGCCGGTCGTTTCCTTCGGCGAACCCGAGCCGCCGCTCGCCGAGGAGGTGAGGATCTGGATCGCGGTGATGCAGAGGATGCCGTAAGCGATGCCGCTGTCCAGCGAGGAGAGCCGCTCGAAACCGCTGTCGCGCTGTTCGGCGCCGTGGCCGACGATCGCGCGGATCAGCCTCCAGAGCGCATAGCCCCCCAGCCCGATCGCGAGCAGGGCGAGCAGCAGCCCGCCGAAGGACTGGTGGGCGATCGTCTGCAGCGCGCCTTCCTGGTTGGTCGCCTTGCCGCCGACGCCGAGGGCGAGCTCCAGCGCCAGCACGCCAATGATCCCGTAGACCACGCCGCGGGCGACCAGGCCCGCCCGCGCCAGCCAGCCCAGCGTCTTCGCGTGCGCGAGCTGCTCGCCCTGGCCCTTCGCCTTGCTGTGCAATTCCTGGACTCCGGCTCCCACGTCGGTCTTCATCTCGCTCCGTTCCCGTTTGCGGCCGAGCGCGGCACGCAGACCGTGATCGCGTCGGCTTCCACGTCGACCTTGAACTTCTTCACCTTCTTGCGATCGCCGCCGTCGAGCTCGTAGCGGACCTTGCGGTCCAGCTTCACCCGCACCTTGCGGCCCTGGGTGACCCGCACGAAGGGCGAGCGCTCGGCGCTGCCGAGGGCGGTGCGCGCGGTCGCCCGCACCAGCTGGACCGGGCCCTCGGAGGTGAGGACGCCGACGTCGAGCTTGCCGTCGTCGGGCTGCGCGTCGGCGAAGACGTCGATGCCGCCGAAGAGCTCGCCGACGTTGCCGACCAGGATGCAGCTGGCCGGGCCTTCGTACCAGGGGGTGCCGTCGATCTTGATCTTCGCCCCGAAGGGCTCGCTGTTCAGCTTCGCGGCGCCGCCGACCACGTAGGCCGCGCGGCCGAGCCGGTCCTTGAGGTCGTCGGCGCCCTTGATCATCGCCGCGTCGAAGCCGGTCCCGGCCATCACCGCGAAGCGCTCGCCGTCGAAGCAGCCGACGTCGAGGCGGCGGCGGGCGCCGTGCAGGGCGACCTCGACGGCCTGGCCGATGTCGCGTTCGATCCCGAGGTGGGTGGCGAAGAGGTTGGAGGTGCCGGCGGGGACGATCGCCAGCGGGACGTCGGTGTCCTTGAGCGCGTTGACGCAGCGGCGGACCATTCCGTCGCCGCCCCAGGCGATCAGCAGCTCGGCGCCGTCTTCCAGCGCCTCTTCGACCGCGGCCGGTGCGCGCTTGCTCTTCGGGACCTCGGTCCAGAGCGGGTCCTCGACCCCCGCGTCGGAGAGCGTGCGCCGCAGTTCCGGCAGCCCGCCACCGACCGTCTTGCCCGCGTGGGCGACGACCGCGACCTTCATGCCCGCCGCCTTTCCGCGGCCGCCCCGGCGGCGCGGCAGGAGAACAGGAGGACGAGGATCGCGCCGATGCCGATGAGGACGCCGCCGGCGACGTCGAGCGGGTGGTGCATCCCCTCGTACATGCGCGACATGGCGACGAAGGTGACGATCAGGATCGCCGCGGTCCAGGCCAGCGCCTTCTTCAGGCTGCTGGTGAAGCGGGTGGTGAGCAGCAGGACCAGGCCGGCGTAGACCGCGACGGAGGCGGCGGTGTGGCCGGAGGGGTAGCTGGCGTCGACTTCGAGGTGTTCCAGGCGGTGGACCGAGGGGCGCTCGCGGGGGACGGCGATCGAGGTGACGCGGTAGGTGGCCGACTCGACCGCGAGGACGAAGACGGCGAAGGCCGCGATCAGCCACTGGCGGAAGTAGGCGCAGACGAGGGCGACGATGCCGACGAGGATCGGCAGCACCGGGGCGCCCCCGACCACGGAGCCGACTTCGGCGAACGTCGTCAGGGTGCCGGTGCGGTGCTGGGCGAGGGTGTCGTTGAAGCTCTCGTCGGTCCCTTCCAGCCCGAGGCCGCCCTTGGCGACGAGGACGTGGACGACGAAGAGGGCGAGCAGGATCGAGGCCGCGGCCAGCAGCAGGAAGCCGGCGAGCATCGCGAGGAAGAAGACGAGGGCCGGGTGGCGCGAATCCAGCCTGGCGGCGAAGCGGTCGGGGAGGCTGCCGCGGCGCGCCTCGAAGATCGGGACGGAGCGGCGAGCATCCGTGCGCTCCCCGGCAGGGGCCGGTGCCTGGCGTGATCTCTCCTCAACCGTCACGCCCCGATCTATCCCCCAGACGCGCCCATACTATGCATCGGGGCCTTTAACCAATCCCTGGTTTCGGGCCCGTTTGCGGGGTATTTCCCCCTTCTGATGCCGTTTCTTCTTCTTCTACTTATTTCTGCACTCGCCGGCCTCGGCGCCGCTTTCCTCACCCGTCGCTACCCCGGCCGCGCCTCTGCGCCGCCCGTGGTCGAGGTGGCGCGGGAGGCGGGCGAGCACGCCACCGGGGCGGCGGCGCAACGTGCGGCACGGGCGGCACGGCTCGACCCCGAGAAGGCAACCGGGCTGGCGCTGACGCTGGCGCTCCTCGTCGTCCTCGCCGGCGGCCTCCTGCTGGCGCTGCTGGCGGTCGTCGTCCGCAGCAGCGACGCCCTCGCCGGAATCGACAGCAGCGTCGCCGAATGGGCCAACCGCCACGGGAGCGCCTGGTCGCACGACGCGCTCACCCTGGTGACGCGGCTGGGAGAAGTGTGGGTGGTGGTACCCGTCGCGATCGTGGTCGCGATCGTCGAGATCGCCCGCACGCGCAGCCGCTGGGTGGTGCCGTTCCTGCTGGTCGTGATCCTCGGCGACCATCTCCTCACCAACGCGATCAAGCAGCTCGTCGACCGCGCCCGCCCGACGATCGAGGCCGTCGCCGCGACCCTCGGTCCCTCCTTCCCCAGCGGCCACACCTCGACCGCCGCCGCCTCCTGGGCCGCCTTCGCCCTCGTCGCCGGCCGCTGGTGGGGGCGCCGCGCCTGGCCCGCCCTCGCCGGCACCGCCGTCGGCATCGCCGTCGCCGTTGCCCTCAGCCGCGTCTTCCTCGACGTCCACTGGCTGACCGACGTCCTCGGCGGCCTCGCCCTCGGCTGGGCCTGGTTCGCCGCCTGCGCGATCGCCTTCGGCGGCCGCCTCCTCAGCTTCGGCGCCTCCGCTCAGGCCGCAGGCCGCGGGGCTGCTGAGGCCGCGTCGGCAGAGCCCCCCGAGGCCGCCTCCCGCTCCCGCTCGTAGAACCTCACCCACTTGCGGACAGCGTTGTCGGAGACGCCGTACTCGCGGCCGACCCAGCAGTAGCCATGAGCCTCGATCTCGGCGAGAAGCTGCTCGTAGGGCGGGCGAGTTACACGCCGATAAGCAGGGATCGACCGACCCCGCAACTTCGATCGGTCCCAGCGCGTGCCGCAGTCCCGAGAGCAATAGCGCTGCTCCGGCCGCCCTGGGAAAAAAGCCTTACCGCACCGACGACAGGACCTCTTCGATTTGGAACACGGTTCTTCCGCCCACAATGCGTGTCGAGGGTCGCTGCACAGTTCGGGCAAACGATCTGCAAATTCTCGATTCGGTTGTCGTTTCGGACGCCGTTGATGTGATCGATGATCATCGCCATACGCCGGCCTCGCCAGTTCTCGTCTTGGCCGCAAAGCTCGCATCGAGGTTCCTTCAGGCCCTCTTGGAATAGACGGCGCTTCAGGTTCTGACGCGAGCAGGTGGAGTCCTCGACTAGCAATTCCTCAAGCGGGCGTTTCGTCGTTCGGAAATTCATTTCCCGAGCCCGTGCTGGATCGAAGTGGTCGGTAGAGATCTCCCAGAGCTGGGCGTATTTCTTCAAAACCCTCCAGGCGCCCCCGGTGGAACACAGGCCGAGCTTTCGCAGGCTTCCCGCCCACGAGTTGGAGGTTGAGATTGCCTCACGAGCCTGCTCTTCCGAGTAACTCACAGGTCTTCCTGGCATGCGGAACATCCTCTCAAATGCCGCAGACAGAAAGATGCGACTGGGGGGCTCGGACTCGAACCGAGATACCCGACTCCAAAGGTCGGGGGCTTAGCCTGTTAGCCGACCCCCCAGAGCAGTACGTAGGTTAGATCAGAGTCACTCCTCCGTCGCCCGCGCCACCTTGCCGCCTTTCGCGCCGGGCTCCATCGCCGGGCCCCGCGGCGAGGCGATCCCGAGGACGCGCATCGCCTTTAGGCCGAGCCCGAGCTTCTCGCGACCCTCGGTGGCGCTGACGTCGTGGCCGCAGAGCTCGCGGACGCGCTCGAGGCGGTAGCGGATCGTGTGGCGGTGGGTGAAGAGCTGTTTGGCGGTGGCGGCGACGTTACCGTCGTTGTCGAGGTAGGCCTCGACGGTCATCACCAGCTCGGTCTCGTACTGGTCGTCGTACTCGTTCAGCGGCTGTACCGTCTCCGCGTAGAAGCGTTCGAGCTCGGCGGGGTCCTCGCTCATCGCCGGCAGCAGCAGGCGGTAGGCGCCGGTGTCATCGAAGGCGAGCAGGGAGCGGCCCTCGGCCTCGCCGACGTTGACCGCGAGGTGGGCCTCGCTGCCCGCCCGGTAGAGGTCGACGGGATCGGCGCAGCGGCGGCTGCGGCCGGTGGTCAGGTGGAAGCCGAAGAGGCTGTCGTCGAGCTCGCGCGCCAGCCCGGCCGCGGCCCGCGCCAGGCGCTCGTCGTCCTCGGCGGGGACGATCGCGGCGATCTCCGCCGCGGCCTCGCCGCCGTCGCTTGCCGCCAGGGACCCCGGGGCCAGCGCCCGCAGCGCCCGCTGGGCGAGGACCAGCACCCGCTCTCGCCACTCTCCCGTCTGCGCCGCCCGCGGCGCCGCCCGCAGGACGACGACGCCGGCGCCGCGATCGAGGTCGGCGCCGAGCTCCGAGGCCTGGGCGACGATGTCGCGGCGGTCGGTCACCTCGCGCCGCAGGACCGCCCGCACGAAGGCGCCCGCCGCCTCCTCGCTCTCCCACTCCGGCGAGCGCGAGCGCTCCAGCTCCAGCGCCAGCAGCGTCGTCACCATCCGCGCGATCGTCGGGTCCGGCGCCTCCTTCGCCCGGTAGCGCAGCTCCCCCACCGCGGTGTCGGCGACCCGCAGCTCCACCGTCGTCACCCCCTCACCGCCGGAGAGCAGCTTCTGCTCCTGGTCGGAGGAGGCGCCGGCCACCGCCAGCACGGCGCTGGAGCGGTCGATCAGGGCGACGCTGGCGTCGAGCAGCCGTGCTGCCGCCCGCGCCACCGCCGGCAGGCCGGCGCCGGACTCGACGGCGTCGGAGAGCGCCTCGAGCAGCGTCGCTCGCTCGGTTGATGCGGAGCCAGGCATCGACTCATTATCCGCGTACACATCCGAAGGCGCCGGATCCGCCGCCGTCAGAGACCGAGAATCCTGGTGATGTCCGTGTAGTAGTAGACGATCCCGAGCCCGATCACGACGCCGCCGATCACCAGCGCCGCGAGGACGAAGACCGAGAGGAAGCCCGCCGCCGCCTTCTCCCAGATCCGGCCGTAGGAGCTCAGCGCCGGCTGCAGGATCAGGGTCACGAAGACGACCAGGCAGATCGCCGCGGAGGCTCCGTAGAGCAGGTACTGGTGACCGAGGTCGGTCAGCGCGAGAGGCATCACTGCTCTGGATTTTGGCGCACTTGCGAGACGACCAGCCCGACGACCGCGGAGAACGAGAAGGCGGCGGCGCCGAGCGCCCAGCCGGCGCTGACGTCGGAGAGGTAGTGGACGCCGAGGTAGACGCGAGAGAGCCCGATCAGCGCCGTGAGGACGAAGCCGGCGACGACGACCGCCGTCGCCCGCGCCATTCCCGGCCGCAGCCGCAGGACGATCGTGATCGCCAGCCAGAGGTAGAAGACCGAGTGGGCGGCATGGGCGCTGGGAAAGGAGCCGTCGCCGCCGGAGCCGGGCGCTTCCCCGGGGCCAGGACGGTCGACGGCGGCGGCGAGGACGTCGATCCCGGTCTGGGTGATCGCCATCCCGCCGACGAGGACCCAGAACTCGACCCAGCGTCGCCGCCAGGCCAGCAGCGCCGCGCAGATCGTCGCCGCGAGGGAGACCGCGACCGCCGAACCGAGCCAGGAGACGGCCTTGGCGATGCTGGTGAGGGCGCCGGCCTGGAGGTGGCCGACGAGTTCGGCTGCGGTTTCGTCCCCCGGCGTCGGCCCCGGGTCGCCGCCGATCAGGACCGCGTAGGAGACGAGCACGAAGAGGGCGACCGCCAGGGTCGCCATCAGCGAGGTGAATTCGAGCCCGAAGGTGCCCCCCGGCGTCACCCGGTCCCAGAGGAAGCGGAGCTCTCGCCGGCGCGCCAGCTCGACCAGCCAGCGGGTGGCGCGGTGGTCCTCCATCCAGCCGACCGCCTTCTCGCGGTTCTTCTCCACCCGCAGCCAGCGGACGACGAAGACCGTGCCGGCGACTACCACGATCAGCGTCGCCAGCGCGAAGGCGCCACGGGCGGCGTAGTGGCCGGCGGTCTCGATGCTGCGTGAGAAGAAGTAGCCGATGAGGATGTGCAGCGAGGCCCAGAGCCCGGTGCCGAGGATGCTGTAGGGGACGAAGGCGCGATATCCCATCCCCGAGCTGCCGGCGATGAACGGCGCGAAGGCGCGGACGAGGCTGATCCAGCGGCCGATGAAGATCGTCTTGCCGCCGTGGCGGCCGAAGTAGTCCTCGACCTTCTCGAAGCGCTCGTGGCTGATCCCGAACCGCGGCCCGTGCTTCAAGACGAACTCGCGGCCGAGCCGGCGGCCGAGGAAGAAGCTGGTGGTGTCGCCGAGCCAGGCAGAGAACCAGGCGATCGCGATCAGCAGGTAGATGTCGATCGCGCCCTGGCCGGCGACGGCGCCGCCGAGCAGCATCACCGTCTCGCCGGGGACGACGAGGCCGACGAAGGCGCCGGTCTCGGCGAAGGCGAAGACGGCGACGATCAGGTAGGTCCAGGCGCCGAGCGTGTTGGAGAGGTCCTCGAGCAGCCCCTGCAGGTCGAGGTGGCCGAGCTGGCGGCTGATGAAGTAGTAGATCGCGCCGACGACGAGGACGGCGGCGCCGATTTTCAGCCGTTTGCGGTTCTCCCCGCCTCCATCCTCACCCGGCAGCTTCACGGCGCCAGTCTCGCGCGTCCGGCGGCGCAGACGATCGCTTCCTCGACCTCGAGCGATTCCGCCGCTGCCTTGGCGGCGGCGAGGTCGGCGAAGAGCCCGACCGCGGTCGGTCCGGAGCCGCTGAGGATGGCCTTGGGGGCACCCGCCGCGCGCAGCGCCGCCAGCGCCTCGCCGGTGTCCGGCCGCAGCGAGAGCGCCGCCGGCTCGAGGTCGTTGACCAGCAGGTCGGGATAGTCGAGCGGCGAGGCGCCGGCGCCGGCGATTTCGCGCAGCCGCGCCGCCAGGTCCTCCAGCTCCGCATCGCTGCGCCCGAGGCCGAGCCGGTCAGCCTCGGCGAAAACGGCGGCGGTGCTGAGGCCGCCCCCGCCGGGGAGGAGGACGGCGGCGTGCTCGACCGGCTCCGGCAGCGGCGACACCCACTCGCCGGCCCCCCGGACCAGCGCCAGCGCCGGCCGCAGCTGCGAGGGCACGTCGGCCCCGAGCTCGGCCGCCAGCGCGGGCAGGTCGGCGACCTCGCCCGCCGCCAGCCGCAGGACGGCGGCGGCGTCGCCGCTGCCGCCGCCGAGGCCGGCGGCGACCGGGACCCGCTTCTCGATCTCGATCCGCAGCGGCTCGTGCTCCCAGCCCCGCTCGCGCAGCCCCGCCAGCGCCCGCGCCGCCAGGTTCTCCCCCTCCACACCGGGGCAGACGACTTCGTCCCGCTCGGCCGGCGAGACCTCGATCAGGTCGGCCAGCGCCAGCGGCTCGAACAGCGAGCAGAGCTCGTGCAGCCCGTCCTCCCGCGCCCGCCCCAGGTAGAGGCAGAGGTTCAGCTTCGCCGGCGCGTGCAGGAGCATCAGCCGCGCAGCTTTGCGGAGAGGGCGGCGAACTGCTGCGGCGCCAGCGCCTCGGCGCGGGCGTCCTCCGGTAGGCCGAGCTCGGCCAGCGCCGCCCGCGCCGGTCCCAGGCTGCCAGGAGAGGCGTGCTCGAGCGAGCGCGCCAGCGACTTGCGGCGGTGGGCGAAGGCGGCGCGAATCAGCGCCCGGGTCTCGGCATCGGCGCCGGGACCGGTGCGGCGCAGGCGCAGGATCGCCGAGTCGACCCGCGGCCGCGGCTTGAAGACGGCGGGATCGACCGCCCGCACCAACTCGACCTCGCAGGCGAGCTGGGCGACCGCGCTCGGGCTCCCGTAAGTGCGGCTCCCCGGCCCCGCCCGCAGCCGGTCGGCGATCTCCCGCTGCACCATCACCGTCCACCGCCGCAGCGGCGGCAGCTGCTCGATCGTGCGCAGGATCAGCGGCGTCGCCACCGAGTAGGGCAGGTTGGCGACCATCGCAGTGGGGGCCGGCTGCAGCGCCGTCAGGTCGAGCTTCATCGCATCGCCCCAGTGCAGGTCGACGTTTGGCAGCGCCGCGACCGGCGCCAGCGCCTCCTCCAAGCCGCGGTCGATCTCGACCGTGTGCAGGTGCGCCGCCGCGGCGGCGAGCCGCCCGCTCAGGACGCCTTCCCCCGCCCCCACCTCGAGCACGACGTCCTCGGGCGCCAGCTCGGCGTCGCGGACGATCGCGTCGAGCAGGTTCGGGTCGGCGAGGAAGTTCTGTCCGAGCCGGACCATCAGCCCACCTCACTACCAGCCGAACAGATCCGCGGCGTTGGCCTCGACCGTGCGCTCCAGCTCCTCGTAGGAGACGCCGCGGACCTCGGCGACCGCCCGCGCGGTCTCGACCACGAAGGCGGGCTGGTTGCGCTTGCCGCGCATCGGCTGCGGCGCCAGGTAGGGCGCGTCGGTCTCGACCAGGATCCGCTCGGCCGGCACCTTGGCGGCGGCGAAGAGCAGCTCCTTGGCGCTGGGGTAGGTGGCGTTGCCGGCGAACGAGCAGTACCAGCCGCGCTCGGCCGCGTCGCCGACCCGGTGCGGGGCCGAGAAGCAGTGGAGGATCACCGGCGCCTCGCCTGCCTCGGCGTCGAGGGTGTCGAAGATCTCGTCGGTGGCGGTGGTCTCGCCCTCGGGGTCGCGGGCGTGGATCACGATCGGCAGGTCGAGCTCGCAGGCGATCTCGACCTGCGCCTTAAACGCGCGCCGCTGGTCCTCCGGCGCCGCCGTGTCGCGGTAGAAGTCGAGCCCGGTCTCGCCGATCGCCCGCACCTTCTCCTGCGCGCCGAGGCGGCGTATTTCGTCGGCCGCCGCGTCGTCGAAACCGCCGGCGTCGTTGGGGTGCCGGCCGACCGAGGCGAAGACCGCCTCGTGGCGCTCGGCGCTCGCCACAGCGACCGGGTTCGAGTCCGCCCCCATCCCGATCGTCAGCATCCGCTCGACGCCGGCCTCCAGCGCCGCGGCGACGAGCTCGTCCTCCTCGCCGTCGCAGAGAAAGAGGTGGGTGTGGGAGTCGATCATCGGACGGGTCAGCCTATCCTTCGCCCGATGCCGGACCCCGCCGACTACTACCGCGAGATCTACCTGCGCGGGCTCGGCGGCGAGACGCCGGCGATCCCGGTCGCGGTCGCCGACCTCGAGCGCGAGGCGATCGCGGCGATGGACCCGAAAGCCGCCAACTACGTCGGCGCCGGGGCGGGCTCGGAGGAGACGATGCGGGCCAACACCGAGGCCTTCGCCCGACACCGGATCGTGCCGCGGATGCTGCGCGACGTCGCCGCCCGCGACCTCTCGACCACGGTCCTCGGGACGAAGATGCCGGCGCCGCTGCTGCTGGCGCCGATCGGGGTGCAGAAGGTCGTCCACGAGGAGGGGGAGCTGGCGACCGCCCGCGCCGCCGCCGCGGTCGGGGTGCCGATGATCGCCAGCACCGCGGCCCACTTCTCGCTCGAGGAGATCGCCGAGGCCGGTGGCGAGACGCCGCGCTGGTTCCAGCTCTACTGGCCCAACGACCCGGCGCTGGCGCGGAGCATGGTCGAGCGCGCCGAGCGCGCCGGCTACGGGGCGATCGTCCTCACCGTCGACACCTTCATCCCCGGCTGGAAGCCGCGCGACCTGCAGCAGGCCTGGCTGCCCTTCCTCAACGGCATGGGCGTCGCCAACTACTTCCAGGACCCGGTCTTCCGCGCCGCGCTCGAGAAGACGCCCGAGGAGGACGCCGGCGCCGCCACCGGCCACTTCCTCGGCGTGCAGGCGAACCCGTCGCTGAACTGGGACGACCTGGCGCAGCTGCGCGAGATGACCTCGCTGCCGATCGCGATCAAGGGGATCCAGCACCCCGAGGACGCCCGCGAGGCGGCGCGGCGCGGGATCGACGGCATCGTCGTCTCCAACCACGGCGGCCGCCAGGTCGACGGCGCGATCTCCTCCCTCGACGCCCTGCCGGCGATCGCCGCGGCGGCGGGCGACGACCTCGCAATCCTCTTCGACAGCGGCATCCGCGGCGGCGCCGACGCCCTCAAGGCACTCGCCCTCGGCGCCGACGCCGTCTGCCTCGGCCGCCCCTACGTCTGGGGCCTCGCGCTCGGCGGCCAGGCCGGCGTCGAAGCTGTGCTGAAGATGGTCCTCGCCGAGCTCGACCTGACGATGGCCCTCTGCGGCCTCACCCGGCCCGAGCAGATCGGGCCCGAGCTGCTCGCCTAGGAGTCGATCTTCGGGAAGAGCGGCGGCACCCGCTCGACCTTCTGCCCGCCCTCGCGGGAGCCGAGCTCGGCCAGCGTCCGCCCCTCTTCGTCCAGTGCCGCCAGCAGCGTCTCGCTGGTCTGCGGCAGGTAGGGGATCAGCAGCAGGGTGACGACCCGCAGGCCCTCGACCAGGTTGTAGAGGACTTCGTCGAGGCGCTCGGGGTCGGCCTCGTCCTTGGCCAGCACCCACGGCTGCGTCTCCTCGACAAAGCGGTTGAGGCGGCGGACCAGGGCCCAGACGAGGTCGAGGGCCTGGGTCAGCTCGGCCCGGTCGAGCAGATCGCTGAAGCGGGCGACGGTCCCTTCGAAGTCCTCGGCCAGAGTCGCGTCGACCTGGGCGACCGGGACGACGCCGTCGCGGTAGCGGTCGACCATCGCCAGCACCCGGCTGGCGAGGTTGCCGTAGTCGTTGGCGAGCTCGGTCTCGTAGCGCTGCTCGAAGCCGGCGGTGGAGATCGAGCCGTCCTGCCCGAAGCTGACCTCGCGGAAGAGGTAGAAGCGCAGCGCGTCGGCGCCGAAACGCTCGATCACCGCGAACGGGTCGAGCACGTTGCCGAGGCTCTTCGACATCTTTTTCTCGCCCATCAGCAGGTAGCCGTGGATCACCATCCGCCGCGGCGGCTCGATCTCGGCGGCGAGGCAGAGCGCCGGCCAGATCACCGCGTGGAACTTGAGGATGTCCTTGGCCATCACGTGCAGGTCGGCGGGCCAGTAGCGGGCGGTCAGGTCCTCCCCCTCGCGGGCGAACTTCAGCGCCGTCACGTAGTTGAGGAGGGCGTCGAACCAGACGTACATCCGCTGGTCGGGGTCCCACGGCAGCGGCAGCCCCCATTTGAGGCTGGGACGAGAGAGCGAGACGTCTTCGAGCCCGCCCTTGATGAAGGAGAGCGCCTCGTTGCGCCGGAACTCCGGCACCACGAAGTCCGGCCGCTCCTCATACAGGCCTTCGAGCTGGCCCTGGAAGGCGGAGAGCTTGAAGAAGTAGTTCTCCTCGCGTTCCTTCTGCAGCGGAATCTCGTGGATCGGGCAGGTGTTGCCCGGCCCCAGCTCCCGCTCGGTTTTGAAGTCGGCGCAGCGCGGGCAGTACCAGCCTTCGTAGACCCCCTTGGTCACCCAGCCGTTGTCGTAGACCCGCTGCATGGTCTCCGCGACCCGCTCCGTATGCCGCGGATCGCTGGTCCGGATGAAGAAGTCGTTCGTCGCGTCGATGATCGGCATCAACCCCTCGAACTTCGCCGCGTTCGTATCCGCTAGCTCCTGCGGCGTCACCCCCGCCTTCTTCGCCGCGTTCTCCACCGGCTCCCCATGCTCATCGGTCCCGGTGAGGAAGAACACATCCTCCCCCCGCTGCCGATGATGCCGCGCCAGCACGTCCGCAGCCATCGTCGAATAAGCGTGCCCCAGATGCGGCTCCGCGTTGACGTAGTAGATCGGGGTGGTGACGTAGAAGCTGTTGTCGCTCATCCGGGGGAGGACGCTAGCTGAACACCGGCCCTAATCGAGCAGGCGTCGAAGATCGTCGGTACTGAGATCGGCGTCGCGGAGGATCCCGCCTAGGGTGCCCCGCTTGATCTCCTTGTGCAGCGGGACGACAAGGGCGATCCGACGACCATGCTTCTTCAAGCGAACATGGCTGCCGCGTTGCCGGACAACCTCCCAACCATCTTCTTCCAGTGCCTTGATCAGGCGCTTGCCGGAAACAACCGGCTGATGTGGGGTCACGCGGGGAGAGGGATCTTCCGCCGGATCACACCGGTGTCGAGTGAATCGCCGTCTTCGCGCAGTCCCTCGATATAGAGAGCGACCGCCTCGGTGGCATTTGCCATGGCGTCATCGAGGTCGTCTCCTTGGGTGTGCAGGCCCGGAAGTTCAGGAGCGTAGACGTGAAAGCCGCCTTCCTCCTGGGGCTCGAAGATCAGCTCGATTTCACTTGCGATGTCTGCCATAGGACCACCTCAAGGTTACTGACCCCGGTCAGCACTGACTACCGCCGCGCCTCGCGGCCCGTCAGCGCTTTGTATAGGTCGTTCGCCCTCGTTCCCGTGAGCGCGGCGACCACCGAGGCCGCCGCCCGAGGCCGCGCCCCGGACTGGACCAGGTGCCGCAACGCGTCGACGGCGAAGCCGACGTCTTTGTCGTGCTCGGAGGAGGCGGCGGGGGCGATGACGAGGACGAGCTCGCCTTTGACGTCGCCGCGGAAGCGGCGGGCTAGTTCGGCGAGGGTGCCGCGGGCGACCTCTTCGTGGACCTTGGTCAGCTCGCGGCAGACGGCGGCGTCGCGGTCGGGCGCCAGGGAGGCGAGGGCGGCGAGGGACTCGCCGACGCGGCGCGGCGACTCGAAGGCGACGACGGTCTCGGCCGAGCGCAGGACCCGCTCCATCTCGCCGGCGCGGCGGGGCAGGAAGCCCTCGAAGCGCCATTTGTCGGTCGGCAGGCCGGAGGCGACGAGGGCGACGGGGATCACCGAGGGACCGGGCAGCACCGTCACCTCGAGCGCGCGGTCGATGCAGCGGCGGATCAGCTTGAAGCCGGGGTCGGAGATCCCCGGCATCCCGGCGTCGGAGACGAGGGCGACGATGTCGCCGCGCTCGATCCGCTGCGAGAGCTCGACGGCGCGCGCCGATTCGTTGCCCTCGTGGAAGGAGACCAGCCGCGGCGCCGGCCGGATCCGCAGCTTGTCGAGCAGGCCGCCGGTGCGCCGGGTGTCCTCGCAGGCGATGAAGTCGGCGCTAACCAGCGCCTCGCGGACCCGCGGGGTGACGTCGTCGAGGTTTCCGATCGGGGTGGGGCAGACAACGAGGCAACCCGGCATCAGGCGCCCGCCTCGGCAAGCTCGCGCCGCGCCATCGCCGCGGCCCCGATCATGCCGGCGTCGTTACCGAGCGTCGCCTCGAGGATCGGCGTCTCGTTCATCGGCCGCAGGGCCCGCTGGCGCACTTCGCGCCGCGCCGGCTCCAGCAGCAGGTCGCCCGCGGCGATCACCCCTCCCCCGACGACGATCGCGTCCGGCTGGAAGACGTTGGCGAAGCTCGAGCAGGCGACGCCGAGCCGGCCGCCGATCAGGTCGAAGACACCGACCGCCAGCGGATCGCCGGCCAGCGCCGCCTCGGTCACCGCCTTGCCGTCGATCTCCCCGCCTTCGGCCAGCACCTTCCCCAGCGCCGAGTCCGGCGCGCTTTCCGCCGCCGCCCGGCCCTCGCGCCCGAGCGCGGTTCCGGAAGCCAGCGACTCGACGCAGCCGTGATTGGGGCAGTTGCCCTGGCAGGGCGGCCCGTCGGCCTGGATGACGACGTGGCCGAGCTCGGCGCCGGCGCCGGTCGAGCCGCGGTAGATCTCGCCGCCGAGGATGAGGCCGCCGCCGATCCCGGTGCCGACGGTCAGCATCACCATGTGCGGCTTGCCCTGAGCGGCGCCGTAGAGGTACTCGGCGAGGGCGGCGACGTTGCCGTCGTTGTCGACGAAGACCGGCAGGCCGACCCGCTCGCTGACGATGTCGCGGATCGCGAGGTCGGAGAGCGGCAGGTTGACGGCGGAGACGGCGATCCCCTTCTCGTGGTCAATCGTCGCCGGAATCCCCAATCCGACGGCGACGACGTCCGGCCGCGCGTCGCGCGCCTCCGTCACCTCGCGGACCAGCAGCTCGACCAGCTCGTCCTCGGTCTGGCCGGTCGAAGCCTCGCGCTGTTCGTAGAGTGGCTCGGTGCCGGAGAGGACGCCGACCAGCATCTTCGTGCCCCCGAGATCGACCCCGATCGTCTCGACAGAACTCATCGACGGGGGGCGGGGAGGCGGACGACCGAGTGCATCGCCATGATTTCTAGCCTTTCATGAGCCCCGACGGCGAGCAGCGGCCCCCAGGGCCGCCCGAAAACGAGCCCGAGTACAAGGTCTACCGCTCCCGCAAGGGCCTGTTTTCGCGCCTGAAAGGCGCCGATCTGTCCGGGTTGCGGGACCGTGCAAAGTTGCCTTCACGCGGGTCGCGCCGGGAGAAGGAGCCGCGCCGACCGGGCGCGCCGCGAGCGCCGTTCAACGTCCGCCGGGTCCTCAAATGGGTCGGGATCGCCGCCCTCGCCTGGATCCTGATCAGCCTCCTCGCCTTCGGGATCTCGGCCCAGATCCAGTCCTTCAAGCTCTCCGGCGAAGCCCGCGACGCCCTCCACGGCAACCCCTTCCTGCTGGTCAAGCCGCAGACGATCCTCGTCCTCGGCACCGACGCGCGCCCGCCCGGCAGCGGCGACAAGGAAGTCTCCGAGGAGTGCTTCGAACAGCAGGCGAAGGGCGAGAAGCCGCACAAGCCCTGCTACGAAGGCGAATTCCGCGCCGACACCCTGATGCTGGTCCGGGCCGGCGGCGGCGCCTTCCGCAAACTCTCGATCCCCCGCGACACCTTCGCCGAAATCCCCGGCCACACCCCGACCAAAATCAACGCCGCCTTCGCCTACGGCGGCGCCGCCCTGCAGATCAAGACGATCGAACAGTTCCTCGGGATCCAGATCGACCACGTCGCGATCGTCGACTTCACCGGCTTCGAAGACCTGATCGACGCGGTCGGCGGGGTCAAGGTCAACGTTCCGGTGAAGCTCTGCGCCGACATCTCCGGCGGTGCCGGCGGCGGCCAGGGCGGCGTCAGCATCCGCCTGCACAAGGGCGAGAACACCCTCGACGGCGAAAAGGCCCTCGCCTACTCGCGGGTCCGCCACGTCAGCGAATGCCCCGGCCCCGGCAAGAGCGTCTACTCGCTCGGCGGCTACGACGACCTCGACCGCGAGCGGGCCCAGCAGGAAGTGATCAACGGGATCAAGGACCGGCTCACCGACCCGCTCCGCCTCCCCTACAACTTCATCCACGGCCCGATCATCGGCTGGGACGCCCCGAAAGCGTTCGTCAGCGACATGGGCTTCTTCACGATGCCGCAGCTGATCCTCTCGGCCGGGATCGGTGGCAGCGCCCCCGCCGAAGTCCTCTGCAGCGAAGGTGAATGCAACGAAGGCCCCGGCGGCTCATTCGAAGTCCCGGACTCCGTCCGCAAGAAGGCCGTCCACAAGTTCCTCAACGGCTAGCCGGACCGCGATTGGTGAATTAGACCCCCTATAGGGTGGTTAATTCACCAATCGTCAGTCGGCGGTCGACGCGGCCGGCTTCGAGTCGGACTTCGACTCGCTCTTGCCGGAGTCCGACTTCGACTCCGAGGAGCCCGACCCGCCCGAGTCGCCCGACTCCGAGCCGCCGTTGCCGCCGCCCCGCTTGGTCCCGTAGTCGGTGTTGTGGAAACCCGAGCCCTTGAAGTGGATCGCCGGCGGGGTCAGCACCCGCGAGGCCGGCGCGCCGCACTCCTCGCACTCGGTCAGCGGCTCGTCGGTCATCCGCTGGATCGCATCGAAGACGTGGCCGTTCTCGCATTTGTACTCGTAGATGGGCATGGGGCTGCGGGATTATCGCAGCCGCTACCGTTCCCGCCATGGCGACCGAGCAGGGAACCCGACCGACCGAGGTGACGATGGAGGAGATCGTCGCGCTCTGCAAACGGCGCGGCTTCGTCTTCCCCTCCTCGGAGATCTACGGCGGCCTCGGCTCCACCTACGACTACGGCCACTACGGCGTCCTGCTGAAGAACAACGTCAAGGCCGAGTGGTGGAAGGCGATGCTGCAGGAGCGCGACGACATCGTCGCCCTGGACTCGGCGATCCTCCAGCACCCGCGCGTCTGGGAGGCCTCCGGCCACCTCGAAGGCTTCACCGACCCGCTGGTCCAGTGCCTCGGCAAGTGCAAGAAGCGCTGGCGCGAGGACCACTTGCGGGAGGCGGTCGAAGCCGAAGGGGGCGACCCCAACGCGGAGCTGCGGTGCCCGGAGTGCGGCGGCGAGCTCTCCGAGCCGCGCCAGTTCAACCTCATGTTCGAAACCCACGTCGGCCCCGTCGCCGAGGAGGGCTCGACCGTCTACCTGCGCCCGGAGACGGCGCAGGGGATCTTCATCAACTTCAAGAACGTGCTCGGCTTCGCCCGCAAGAAGCCGCCGTTCGGGATCGCCCAGGTCGGCAAGTCCTTTCGCAACGAGATCACGCCGGGCAACTTCATCTTCCGCACCCGCGAGTTCGAGCAAATGGAGATGGAGTACTTCGTGCCCCCGGCCGAAGCGCAGAAGTGGCACCAGCACTGGATGGCCGAGCGCGAGCGCTGGTACACCGAGCTCGGCATCCGCCCCGACCACCTGCGGGTCCGCGCCCACGGCGAGGACGAGCTCTCCCACTACTCCTCGGCGACCAGCGACATCGAGTACCTCTTCCCGATCGGCTGGTCGGAGCTGGAGGGGATCGCCGACCGCGGCGACTTCGACCTCACCCAGCACGCCAAGTTCTCCGGCGAGAAGCTCGAGTACTTCGACCAGCAGACCAAAGAACGCTACGTCCCGCACGTGATCGAGCCCGCCGCCGGCGCCGACCGCGCCACCCTCGCCTTCCTCGTCGACTCCTACGAGGTCGAGGAGGTCGAGGGCCGCCAGCGCACCGTCCTCCGCCTGCACCCGCGCCTCGCCCCGGTCAAGGTCGCCGTCCTCCCGCTCGTCTCCAAGGACGGCCTGCCGGAGAAGGCCCGCGAGATCTTCGGCGACCTGCGCCGCCGCCTCCCCACCGAGTTCGACGAAGGCGGCTCGATCGGCAAGCGCTACCGCCGCCAGGACGAGATCGGCACCCCCTGGGGCATCACCGTCGACCACCAGACGATGGACGACGACACCGTCACCCTCCGCGACCGCGACTCACTCGAGCAGGTCCGCGTCCCGATCGAGGGCCTGGGCGACGAGCTGGCCGGGCGCCTGGAAGCGCCCTGGCGCACGCCGAAGCTCGGCTGACCAACCGCCGTTTTCCGGTTTTTTTTCGAGAACTGTCACGTTTTCCCCGGATACCTCCCTAGGCTGCACCGGCATGGCCGCCTCAGGCGAAAATGCCAGGAAAAGCACCGCGCCAAAACCGGAGGCGTCCGCGGTGATCGAACGGGCGATCGCGGCGATGCGGCAAAACCCGCAGGCGCATTCAGTTGCCGATGCCATCGAGGCGGCCTGCCGAGGGCGGAGCTTCGACGTCGATGCGGCAGTGAAGTGGATCAGGGCCCCAACGCCACAAAGCGAGGAGAGCTCTTGAAGATCTCGCGCCTGGAGATCGAGGGCTTCCGCGGCTTCCGCGAGAGGCGTGACCTCACGCTGAAATCCGGGAGAAGCCTCTGCCTTCTGGCGGAAAACGGGCGCGGAAAGAGCAGCATCGCGGACGCGCTGGAATTCTGGAGCCTTGGCGATGTCAGCTGGACGCATCGCGACGGAATTGGACTCTCGGCCCTTGTGCACCTCGACTGCGAAGCCGCGGTCGTCGAGGTCAAAGTCGAGGGCATAGGTGTTGCCAGCCGCACGTTGTCCGGCAGGAAGCCCAGTGCCTTGATTCCGGGCACTGGGCCCCTGTCGGTCGACTTCAAGCCCGAGGGCCTACCAATCCTGCGACACCGGACCATGGTCGGGTTTGTCGAGAAATCTGCAAACGACAAGCGAAACGAGCTCCTTGAGACGTTGGGTCTGGCGAGCCTCAGCGAGTTTCGTAGGGGAGTCAGAAGCACGGCCCAGAAGCTGAAACGGCTCGAGAAAGAGGCTCTTCAGCAGCTGCTACAGGCGGAACGCGAAGCAGGTGAGGAGTTGGAAGATGAGCCTTTGCCCAAGGTGTTGCGAACGCTTTCCCGCGAGGCAGGCCTCTCCGAGACGCTGACGAGCGAAGATCACCTTCTGTCCTGGCAGCCGGATTCCCTGGCTGCAGATCCGGGGGGTGACCCCAGACCTCAACCGGCCGGGGCACTGGTCGAGTTGAGCGCGACCTTGGAAGAAGGGCCGCCGGAGGAATGGTCCGAGGCCGTAGCTGATCGGGCAGCAGCCGAGCGGCGGGGGATGGCTCTCCTGCTCGATACAGGACAGAACGTCCTCGTTGACTCTCAGGAGGACCGCTGCCCCCTCTGCCTCGTCGAGCAGGATCGAGCTGAGTTGCTGGAAAAGGTGGCGGCCCGGGCAACCGAATTGGCAAGCTCCAATCAGAAGTTCGAGTTGGCCGAAGCCCGGCTGCGAGAGTACGAGCTGGCGATCGAACGTCTCCAGCAGGCCCTCGCCGACTTTCTCGAGGAAGGGAGCCCGCTGCTCGAGGAGTTCGAAGACGAGCTGGGGATCTTCCGTGAGGCCCTAGACGAGCACAGCGACGGGCTGCGGGCCGCACGAGCATCCCGCTCGGCCGTGGAGATCGGGCCACCGGCACTCAGGAGCGAGATTCTCCAGGCACTTCGGCGGGAGCCTCTCGCGGCGCCAGCCGCTATCGGACCAGCGGTGCTCCGCCTCTCCAAGCTCAAAGGCCGAGTAGAAGCCGCAGCCCAGGCGAAAGCACAGGCCCTCGAGGCTTCGGGAAACCGCGAAGCCGCCGAGGCTGCGGCGAGGATCGCCGACGTCCACGTGGAAACGGCAGTTCAGCAGGCCCTCGACCGCATCAACGGCCCACTCACGAAGTACTACTCAGCATTGGTCGGGAAGCCCGTCTACTCCGACCTGAAGCTCACTTACACGGAGGGCCGAGCCGGAGGGATCGAGTTCACCTTCAAGTGGGACGAAAGGAAGGAGGTCAACCCACCCAAAAGGGTGATGTCGGAGTCGGAGCTGAACGCACTCGGTTTGGCCTTGTTCCTAGCGCGCCTCAAGAGCGATCCACCCGCGTGGCGCACGATGGTCCTTGATGACGTGATCACCTCCTTCGACGACGTGCACCAGACCAGGTTGATCCGCCTGTTATCGGCGGATTTCAGCGACTGGCAGGTGATCCTCCTGACCCACGACCAACAGTTGAGCCGGACCGTCGAGACCGACGCGGCCGGGTGGAAGAGCGAAAAGGTCATCGCCTGGACCCCGCGGGAAGGGCCGTCCTTCGGATCGGGGAGCATGCGCGCTCGACTCAAAGAAA
>Ga0207661_10000555_pt1 | contig 23828 bp, 14 predicted proteins | sample KBSC713LmetaG_FD_184337 | JGI IMG/M metagenome (GOLD analysis project Ga0207661, IMG submission 184337) | Corn rhizosphere microbial communities from Kellogg Biological Station, Michigan, USA - KBS C7.1-3L metaG (SPAdes) (version 2) | ecosystem: Host-associated > Plants > Roots > Rhizosphere ...
AGGCGAAATCACCACCACGTTCTCCATCGAGATAGGCACGCACGAGGAACAACCCGGCGACGCCGCCAAGCATCAGTTCCAGCGCAGGCCGGCCTTCAAAAAGCGGCGCCGCGTTCGGACGATGAATCCAGCCTGCCGCCGCCGCGCCAGGGAGGAGTGTTTCGAGACTCTTGTAGATCCCGAACACGTGCGATAGCCGCTCGAGTGTGTCGGGGGACAGCGCGCTCGGCAACGCTTTTTTCCATCGAAAGAAGGTCGTTCGCGAGGTGAGCCCGAGGAGAGCCATCTGCTGGGCGGCATCCAGCTCCCACTCGTCGGCGATGCGGAAGAACGTCGTGAGGCCGGCCCGCGCGAGTCGCTGCGGGTCGAGGGTCGTCGGTGCTGGTCGAGGAATTCGAAACGCCATAGGTCCGCCGTCGTCGGTCGCTCTGTGAGTATAGTATCGTTTGGTACTATAACGCAATAGAAGAGCCTAAGTGGAACAAAACACTAGAGCGGGGCTGGTGTGGCGGTACGCGCAACGCAATCCTCGGCACTCAGCACTGCTCACGCAGTCGGAGCCGCGTAAACGCTTCTTTCCCGTCGCGTGTCCAACAACTGTTGGTGTCCCCTCTCAACCTGCGACCATGCCCGACTACGGCGAACTGACAGACCTCCAGCTCATGATCATGAGCGTCCTTTGGAGCGAGCGCGAAGCGACGATCGGCACGATTCACGAGCGCCTCGCGACCCAGGAGCCCGTCGCTCGCAAAACCATCGCGATGATTCTGACCCGGCTCGAGCAGAGAAAGCTCGTCTCGCACCGAACGGATGGACGCGAGAGCATCTACAAGGCTCGCGTTGCAAAGACCACCGTCCTTCGCTCTCGGATGGCGAGTCTCCTCGGTGCCGTATTCGTCGGGCATCAGCGATTGGCGGGCGCCCGGGCGCTCGACCCGGCCGACGTTCGCGGCGGTGACGTCGACAAAATGGTTGCGCTGTTGCGCCAGCTCGAGCGCGATGTGAAGAAGGAGGGTTGAGCATGCCGATCATCGACGTCGTTGCAACAGCCATCCTCACGTACGCCGCGCACAGCATCGCCGCGTGCGGAATCGCACTCGTCGCCGCGCGCTTCATTCGCTTGCCACAGGATCGAGACGTCATTTGGAAGGCGGCACTCGTCGCTCCGATCGTAACCGCGGCCGTCGCGATGATCCTGTCGACGAGTGGTGTGCGCAGTCCGTTCATCGATCTCGCTCACGCCGCTCGCCACATAAGTCCGACGCAGCTCCCCGGCCGTCGAGTGCAAGTCCGTGTGATAAAGGAAGACGGTGAGCCTCACGTCGACCGATCGTTCACCGACCCAGTGGCATCAGCGATTTCGACCGGCGTAGTCGTCATCGCAATCCTCGCGTTCGGCGTTGCGTCGGCGCGGCTCGTGATTCGGCGACGACGACTCGCGGGTGCGATCTCTGATCGGCGACACATCGGCGAATTGGCGCTGACCGACGGCGGAATTGCGCTCGTGTCGTCGTCCTGCGAGCTGCAGACTCCGGTCGCGTTCAACCGGACCGAGATCTGCCTACCCGACGACGTCGTTCGTGAGTTCTCCGAATCGCATCGGCGATCGCTCATCGCGCACGAGGTCGCGCACCTCGAGCGGCGAGATCCGGCCTGGTTTCTCGCGACGGAAGTCATCGCGGCGCTGTCGGCTTTTCAACCGCTGACGGCTGCGGTCGCTCGCGCGTTTCGGCGCGACGTCGAGCTGATTTGCGATGAAATAGCCGTCCGCCGCACCAATGATCAGCATTCTCTCATCAGCGCGCTTGCACTCCTGGCGTCGCCATTCGACCCGCGCTCGTCGCTGCACGGGGCAGCGACCGCGTATGACGGATCGCCGCTTGTCGGCCGCGCCGAACGCATCGCGAGCCTGCGCCCTGACTCGGTCCACGCGATCGAACGCGGCCCCGTTCTCTGTGCCGTGGCCGCAGCGCTCGCAATCCTTTGCGCGTTGCCCGTCGTGTCGGCGGCGCCCCGGCTCACGGATCTCCCACTCAATCCCGCCGACGCCATCTCGAATCCTCATTTCAAGGGCGCGGTGAACATCGATGATCGAGCAACGATGAACGGAATCCGGCGAACCGTGACGGTATTTCGTTAGTCGCATTAGCCGCCCGCGATGAAGACTCTGATGCGCACCGGCCCGCTCGAGTTCACGAGTGACTTCACCACCGACGGAAGCAGTTGGACCTGAACTGCGTTGAGAATCGCCGGCAGATTGGTCTTGAGATCGATCCGCGTCACCTCCCATGCGCCGTCGATCGCATCCTCGGCTCGCTTGTACGCCGCGTGGGAATCGTATCGATCCGGGAGTTCGGCGAGATAGCTCGCGAGGTCAGTCCAAAGCGAGTCCATACGAGCTCGGTACGCGGCGCGCGCCTTTTGCAGCCCTTCAGCCTGATCGCGCGACAACAGCAACGAGTCGGACTGCTGAAGCACGAGACCATAGAGATCGGGAACGTTTCGTTCGTAGCGCCGTTTCAGATCCTGCGCGTCGGCCTTCAAGCCTTTGCGGCCGTCGCGGCCAGGCTTGAGCCATCGGTCGACTTGCTGTTCTTCGATCGCGCGGCCGATGTCGATCCCGACGTCAAGCGTCAAACGGAACGGCGCTCGCAGGGTTGTTAAGGACGGGCGCGTGTTGCCGAATCTCGGATTCACAGAATACTGAAATCGTTTCGTCGCCGGGTCCCACCCACGAATGTTGTACAACACTGGGTCCGGAACCGACGCTGTTCCCCACCCACGAAGGTCGTTCGAGCCATGCAGCAGTTGATCCAATCCGCCCAGTGGATTCGCGAGGTTGATCCCAACGTTCACTCGGCGGCTGAGGCGACGGCCGTCGCCGTTGATACCGATCCGCGTGTTGAGCGATGCGGTCCACGGTCCTTCACAGCTGGCCGCCCCCGCTGCTCGGCCGAATTGCGGCGCGAGACAGTCGCGAACCGACGACGATGACGACGACACCAGATCGCGCATCCCCTGCGACAGGGATCGATCGCTCGCGCGAGCGGGATCGAACACGAACGCACGATCGTTCGCGAGTCCGTCGCCGTTGACGTCCCCGCTGACGACGGGAGTGAACGGAAGCCCCGACTGCAGCTTGCCAAGGAGCGTGAACGTGATGTTGTTCGTTGCGTAGCCGGCTTGAAGAAGGAACTGATGACGCGCATCGAGATCGCCGCGCGTCCACGTGTGTTCCGTCGGCGAGTTGAACGTCGTCGCGTCGAACCCGCGTTGTAATGCTCGAATCGACGACAGAGTGTAGGCGCCGGCGACGTAGAAATTCGCGAAGCCGCCGCCGGCGAGATTCGGAGAGATGGTGATTGTGCCCTGCTTGCTGACGGACCGACCATCGCCTCTCGCACTCACGACTCGCGCGTAGTTCGTCGACACACGCGAATCGATCGGACTCACCAGACCGGAGGCCGGAACGATGCTCGACGCGTTCGCGAACATCGCGCGCCCTTCGTCGGGCAACGTGAAGAGCGGTGCATTCTTGAAGTTCAAGTCGTACGTGCCTGGCTGATTGAGGTTCAGCGAGTAAAGCCCTTCGACGGTGTAATTGAACGCCTTCGCGACGGACGACCAGGCGAGGTTCCCGCGCCAACTATGCGCCATCGACCATGCTGGATCGAACGCGAGGACCGCCGGCGAGGCATCGGCGAACGTGCTGACACCACCCGCACACGCAGTTGGAATCGCTGACGGCTCGGCAGCGAATGCCGACCATGCCGCGGCAGGAACGGATGTGCCGATGCAGCTGAGACGCGACTGCGATCCCGGTAGTCCGGTCGATACCATCGCGTTCGACAGCAGCGCCGCCGGTGTCATCCCGCGAAACTCGCCAAATCCCCCTCGCAGAACCCCCGGCGTGGTTCCCGTGAATCGGCCGAGCGGATTGCCGATCTGCGTGTTACGAATCTGCCCCGTACGATTGTAGTTGAATCCGAAACGCAGACTGACGTGCAACGAATGCGGCGCGCGATCGGTGCGCGCGCCGAATAGTTGTTCGATCGCCGAATTGTACGCCGGCGCATCGGTGAATGCGTTGCCTTCGACGCGTGCACCATAGAGAACCTGCCAGCTCGGATTGATGCGCCAGAGGTCGCTCGCGGCGACGAATGCATTCCATTCGGCTCCGCTGCGCTCGGGTGAGTTTAGAGTTCTCGTAAACGACGACGGCGAGGCGTTCGCGAGGTCCGTCAAGGAATTGTAGAAATACGTCCCGAGGCTGTTCGGCGTGACTTGCTGCGAATACCCGTCCAAGCGCACGTCGCCGCTGAGCTTCACTCGATGCCTTGGCGAGTTCGAGGCGTAGAATTGAATGTCGGTGGCGTTCTCCCACGTCCACTGCTTCGAATTGCCCGCCGGCGCTCCGTTGCCGCCAAACTGGAGTGAAGCCACGCCGGCGGTCGCGTCATCAAAATCGGATTCGACGCGAACGCGGGCGTCGGGTAGACTGAGATACGGATCGGTCGAGGTGCGCGTCAGCGAGAAGCTAGAGCGCATATCGGCCAAGTAGTCACGACCGAAATACGTCGAGTGCTGTGCCTGAAGGGACGTGATCTCTTGCGAGCTCTTTGCTGCATGGGCCGCGGTTGCCGTTGGCGTCGTCGCGAGCGCCCCGGTCCGCTGAAGCTTCGCGTACGCTGTGAGTCCCCATGTCGTCTTCGCCGGTCCGAGTGTCTCCGGATCGAACGGTGTGTGATCGAAGCGGCCGATGAACGACACGTTGTCGGTGATCGACGATGACGGAAGTCCGTTCGACGTCAGGGGCACGCCAGCCGCACGAAGCAACGACAGAAAACGGGCGGCGGAGTCCGGCGAAACACCGGCATGCTCGAGGAGATCAGCATTTGCTGATGCGAGCGACGTCACCGGCGCCGTTTTCCGCCCGCCTTGGACACCGAGATTGTAGTACCACTTGTCCTCGATCATCTCGCCGTCGGCGCCGAGGCTGGCGTTGCCGCTCGTGAAGCGCTGTCCGAGCCGGGCCGAGATTGGATCCGTGTACTGAAAGCTCGGCGCGTCGAGCGTAAAATGAGAGCGGCGTCCGCCGAACAAGCTGCCCGGCTGCAACTCGACGTTCGTGTTCGCACCGCTGAACCATCCGCGCGACGGATCGTACGCCGATGCTGAGACACGAACACGCGTGTTCGCGTCGCGCGGCACGTCGGCGCCGGCGAACGACATGCCATTCAGCGTCGTGCTGTTCTGATCGGCCCCGAGTCCGAGAACGGAGATCCCGCCATTCGTCTGGGAGACGCCTGGCATCGTGCCGGCGATTGCCGAGAGGTCGCCCGCGACGTCGGGCGGAAGCTTTCCGACCAATCCGCCAGACAGCTGCTCCGACGCGCCTACGTCCGCGCCGAACGCGGGGTTGCGATCCGGCGTCGGACGACGCGCCGTCGTGACCACCGGTCCGAGTTGTTGCGCGGCGGTGGGCTTGAGCACCGCGTCGACGACGAACACCGTGTCGTCGCCGACCCGCGTGACACGCTTGCGAAACGTGTCGTATCCGGGCGCCGCGACGTGAACCAGGTAGTCGCCGGTGCCATCGGGCCAATCTATGGAATACGCTCCCGATGCATCGGTCTTTGCCGATTTGAACGCGCGATCAGGTCCGCGCGTGACGATGACGTCGACGGCCGCGAGCGGCTTGTTCGGCGCCTGCGGTCCCGCGGGCGGACCGCCGGAAATCGTCCCGCGGACGATCTCATGGCGAAGCGCCGGCGAGGGGGCGGGTGTTTGTGCCGACAGACGAGCGGCGACGACTAGCAGCATGGCGGAGCGAACGGACACTGGCATCGAATGGCGCTCCAGGGGGTTGTGTCCAACGACTGTTGGACACAACGCTATTCCGGAGGGTTTCCAAGGAAACCATCGCGCGCGCGCTGGTGTCCAACAGTCGTTGGACTTGCCTAACCCCTACCTGGAGCGGTCGACCAAATGCCTTCTACGTACATCGCACGTGCCGCCGCCGCGGCCCTCTCCCTCGTTGCATCGGCAGGCATCGCGAGCGCACAAGGATCTTCGGCGAACGCAAAGCACGCCCCCATCTGCGCGAAGGGCGTAAAGGTCTACACCGATCGAAGTCAGGTGCCGGTGCCGTTCGATACGCTCGAGGTGCCCCGACCAGACGCGCCCGTTCGCGTCACGAACGAGCAGGAAGCAGAAGCCGCGGAGCTCGCGATGCGCGGCCGCGCCGGATCCGTCGGAGCGACGGGCATCCTCGTCACCGATGAGGTCCAAGAGGACGGCGGCAATCGCCAAGTCCGACGTTCAGTGAAGGGGTTGTTCGTCCCGGCAGACAGCGCTCGCGCCCACCAAGCCTGCAAGTAGCGAGGGCGATTAGAGAACGCTTACTGGTCCAAAACCGCGACGACGAGCCGCTCGTACGCATCGACGGCCGCGCACAGCTCGTCGACGGGCATTCGTTCGTCGTCGCGATGGGCGAGATGAATCGACCCGGGACCGAACAGATAGGGCGTTCCCCAATTCGTGAGTGCGGGAATGTCCGTCGCGAACGCTGCGACCGACGTCTTGAAGTTGTCGACCACGCCGAGTTTGACGGGAGGCACCACCGGCCCCCATTCCAGCGTCGCGCGGCCCGCGGCCCAACTCTCGATGATTTGCTCCACGACCGCCGGTGGCGTCACCAATCGGATCATCACGCGCCCCTCCGCCCACGGCGCTACGACGTTGTCCGCAACGCCCCCGGCAAGCCCGCCGATATTCACTGTCGTTTCGCCGAGAAGCTCGTCGGACGGAAATTCGAGTTTGTCCAACTCCACCAGAAGGTGAATGAGATCGCGAGTAGCCGAGTGGCCGAGGTGCGGGTAGGCGGAGTGGGCGGCTTTGCCCTTCGTTTTGACAGTGACGCGAATCGCGCCTTTGGTGCCGACCGCGAGCGTGCTCTCCGTCGGCTCTCCGTCGATCATGACTCGGCTCGCCGACGGAATTTGGCGCTTCAAAATCGCCTCGTTCGCGGCGTGCGCGCCATCGTGCGTCACCTCTTCGCCGACGACGAAAAGCAGTGCGATCGGCAGGCCACGATCGCGAAGCCGCTCCGCTGCGCAAATCATCGCTGCCGCGACGCCCTTTGCGTCGCACGACCCTCTGCCGTAGATCGTATCGGCGGTAACGCGCGGCGGAATGTACGGCGGCACCGTGTCGAGGTGCGTCGAGAGCGTGACGGTTGGATTCGCGTGGACGGTCGCGAATAGATCGTCTCGGCCCTGCGACACCGGGATTCGCCAGGTCTTCCAGCCGCGTTCGCCGAGGTGCTGGTCCAGCCAATTGATGACATCCGTCTCTCGGCCACTGGTCGAATCGATGGACATCAAGCGAACTGTCAACTCCCGCGGGTCGCTGGGCGTATTCATGGTCGGCAAGATCGAAGGGCTCTGGCAGGCGCGCAACGGGCGTTCTGTCACAGTCAGTCGATCCGCCGTAGCTTGGCACAGCCCCGCTACCCACTCGGGATCGACGGCGATCGATCCCTCGTTTTGGCCCCTCGGAGGACACTTCATGTTCCGCCCACGTCCGTTCCTTCTCACCGCGACGGTTCTCGTCGGCTCCGCTACGGCGGTTTCGGCGCAAGCGAACCGCAACGCGACGACACACGCGCCGTCGGCTACGACGACGACGCCGAGCAGCGATCCCGCGAAGCGCGGGATGACCGTCGCCGACTATGCGAAGTGGCGGTCGATCCGCGACGTCGCGATCACCGACGACGGCCAGTGGGTCAGCTACGGCTACCAGCAGCGCAACGTCGACGACACGCTCTTCGTGAAGAGCCTCGTGGTCGGAACCGAGCAGAAGATTCCGCGCGCGTCGCGATCACAGTTCTCAGATGATGGGAAGTGGATCGCGTACTTCGTCGCGGCGGCGGGGCGCGGAGGCGCGGGCGGACGGGGCGATGCGGGTGGCGAAGGCGGCGCTGCACCGGCCGGTCCGGCCAAGCTCGAGCTTCGAAGTCTGGCCTCGAACGCTGTCGTGTCGTGGGACAACGTTGCGTCCTTCGCGTTTTCGAAGGGATCGAACGCGATGATCATCCGCAAGGCGCGCGCGGGCGCGCCCGCGGCAGCAGCACCGACCGGCGGACGTGGAGGCGGCGGTGGACGCGGCGGCGCGGCGGTCGCGCCCGCGGCAACCGTTGGCTCGGACATGATCATCCGTCACCTCAAGGATGGCGTCGACGAGCTCGTTGGCAGCGTGTCGGCAGCGGAGTTCAATCGCGCCGGCAGCTTCCTCGCATTCACGATCGCCGGTACCGAGCGTGATGGAAACGGCGTTCAGGTCGAGGCGATTCCAAGCTGGACGCGTCGTATTCTCGACAACCAGCGGGCGGATTACACACGCCTGACCTGGGACGATTCCGGCTCCGCGATCGGAGTCCTGCGTGGAATGGACCGACGCGGGTTTACCGAGAAAGAGAATTCTCTCATCGCGGTGATGAACGTCGAAAGCGCAACGCCGACGACCATCGCGCTCGGACGGCAGCAGCTCAGCGGACTGCCGGACAGTCTCGTCATCAGCGAAAAGGGCACGCTGACGTGGAGTCCCGATCACTCGAAGATCTTCCTCGGGCTGAAGGGCCAGGAAGCGCGACCAACGCCGGTGCGCGACTCGAACGCCGTCGTCGAACCGGTCGGCAACGTCGACGTCTGGCACTGGAAGGATGCCTACATCCAGCCGGTGCAGATGGTCCGCGCGCAGCAGGATCGCAATCGCACATACACCGCTGCGGTTCTTCTCGCTGAGAAGAAGGTCGTTCCGCTTGCCGATTCGCGCATGGATCGCGTGCAGGTCGCGAAAGACGGTAAGTGGGCGGTGGGTCAGGATGACAAGGATTACGTCGACGACACGAAGCCGCAGCTCAACGACATCTATCGAGTCAACACGAGCACCGGCGAGCGCACGGTCATTGTGAAGGGCCAGGAGCGATCGCTCGGAATGTCGCCGGACGGAAAGTACTTCTTGTATTGGAAGGGCGGGCACATCTGGTCGTACAATCTCGAGAGCAACGCACATACGAACATCACGAAGTCGGCCCCGGTGAGCTTCGCGAATGCCGAAGAGGATCATTTCGGCGAGAAGGCGGCGTACGGGATCACAGGCTACACGAAGGATGGGAAGTCGATCATCCTCGATCACAAGTTCGACTTGTGGGTCTTGTCGCTCGATGGCAGGGGGACACCGCGCGATCTCACGAGCGGCGTTGGCGCAAAGAACGAGTTGCGTCTTCGCTACGTGCGCCTCGATCAAGACGACGATGCGCCGACGCCCGCGGGCGGTGGCTTCGGCGGTCGAGGGGGCGGCGGCAGCCAGATCATCGATCTCTCGAAGCCGATCACGCTCACGGCATTCGGCGAACAGGACAAGAAGGCGGGATTCTATCAGCTCGACGGCGACAAGCTCACGAAGCTCGTGTTCGAGGATCGCTCCTTCGGTCGTCCGATCAAAGCGAAGAACGCCGACAAAGTGCTCTTCACGCGCGAGACGTTTGTCGAATTCCCGGACTACTGGGTGACGGATTCACACTTCTCGAATCCACAAAGGCTCACGACGGCGAATCCGCAGCAGGCCGAGTTCAAGTGGGGACATCGCGTCCTCATCGACTACAAAGACAAGGACGGTCACAAGCTGCAGGGCACGCTCGCCGTTCCGGACGACTATCAGCCGGGCCAAAAGCTTCCGATGCTCGTGTACTTCTACGAGAAGCTCTCCGATAGTCAGAACAAGTATGAAGTTCCGCGATATGCGTCGGGCACGGCCTACGCCGACTATGTGAGCAACGGCTATCTCGTGCTGCTGCCCGACATTTACTACCACACTGGCCGTTCACATACCGACATGCTGAACTCCGTCGAGGCAGCGGTGAAGCGCGCCGAGGACCTCGGCTATGCGGATCCGAAGCGTGTTGGTCTGACAGGCGGGAGCTACAGCGGTCAGGGCGGTGCCTACATCTCGACGCAGTCGAAGATGTTCGCCGCGATCGCGATTCGCGCCGCAGCCGTCGATCTCGTCGCCGATTTCAACCAGCTCTGGAAGACGAGCGGTACGAATCAGCATCGCTACGACGTCTACGGCCAGGGACGCTTCGGAACGAACCCGTACGACAATCTCCCGTTGTTCATGGACCAGTCGGCGGTGTTCCACGCGCAGACCATGAACACACCACTGTTGATCTTTCAGGGCACGAACGACGGCTCGACGGAATGGCTGCAAGGCGTGGAGTTCTACAACGCGCTTCGCTTCCTCAAAAAGCCGGTGATCTTCTTGTCGTACGAGGGTGAAGCCCACGGATTCACGCGCTACGACAACCAGTACGATGTTCAGGTGCGGCTGAAGCAGTTCTTCGACCACCATCTCAAGGGTGCGCCAGCCGCTGACTGGATCGCGAACGGCGTTCCTTTCTTGAAGAAAAAGACGCCGACCGGCGCGGCGGCTCAGCCGGTGCAGCTGATGGGTGGCGGCGCCGGCATTGGAACGCCAATGACGGGTGGAGGCGGCGCGGGTGGTGGCAATCCGCCGCCGGCTGGTCCGCCGACCCCGTAGACCCCCGCAGTCATCCCGAGGAGCGAAGCTCCTCGGGATGACAACGCGCGGGGTCTGATTAGATTCAGCGTCAGCCTGGTGTGCGGCTCGCAAGCCACACCAGTGGCTCCGTCTGTCACCCTCGCATCGGCCCAGCTGAGCGCCGAGCTCGAGAGACAAACTCCATGACAAGCAAGGATTCCTTTGGCAGCCGCGCGACGATTACCGTCGGCGGGAAGACGTATACCATCTATCGTCTCGCTGCACTCGATGGACTGTCCGGAAGTCGAGCCTCATCCCTCCCCTTCAGCCTCAAGATCCTTCTCGAGAACCTGCTCCGTAACGAAGACGACGCGTTCGTAAAGCGCGGCGATATCGAAGCGATGGCAACGTGGGATCTCAGCGCGAAGAAGGAAAAAGAAATCGCATTTCGAACGAGCCGTGTGTTGTTGCAAGATTTCACGGGCGTGCCGGCGGTCGTCGATCTCGCGGCAATGCGCGACGCACTCGCTGGACTCGGCGGCGATCCGCAGCGCATCAACCCGCTGCAGCCGGTCGATCTCGTCATCGACCACTCGGTGCAGGTCGATGAATACGGAACGCAGGCCGCGTTTCTCATCAATACCGATCTCGAGTTCGAGCGCAACAAGGAGCGCTACGTCTTCTTACGGTGGGGACAGGACGCGTTCAAGAATTTCCGCGTCGTTCCGCCGGGAACCGGCATCTGCCATCAGGTGAACCTCGAGTACCTTGGCAAGACGGTCTTCGTCTCCGAGGAGAATGGTGAGTCGGTGGCGTATCCGGATTCGCTCGTCGGAACGGACTCGCACACGACGATGATCAACGGCCTTGGCGTCCTCGGATGGGGCGTCGGCGGCATCGAAGCGGAAGCCGCCATGCTCGGCCAGCCGGTGTCGATGCTCATTCCGGAAGTCATTGGGTTCAAGCTTCACGGCAAGCTTCCGCCCGGCGCGACCGCTACGGATCTCGTGCTCACTGTAACCGAGATGCTTCGCAAGAAGAAAGTGGTCGGAAAGTTCGTCGAGTTTTATGGCACCGGTCTCTCGTCACTTCCGCTCGCCGATCGCGCGACGATCGCCAACATGGCGCCAGAGTACGGCGCGACGATGGGCTTCTTCCCAGCCGATGAGGAAACGCTAAAGTATCTGCGCCTCAGCGGACGTCCGGATGAGCATGTGGCGCTCGTTGAAGCGTACACGAAGGAACAGGGACTCTTCAGAACCGACTCGACTCCTGATCCGGTCTTCACCGACACGATCGAGCTCGACCTCGGTACCGTGGAACCGAGTCTCGCTGGACCGAAGCGTCCCCAGGATCGTGTGCCGCTGTCGAAGTCGAAGGCCATGTACAGCGAAGCGCTGAATCCGGAGATCGCAAAGCTCAATGCGCCAAAGGGTGGATCCAGCGAGGGTGGAACGGCGGTCGCCGACGCGGTCGACACACAGACAGGCGTCGCCGTCGAATACCACGGACAGTCGTTCACGCTGCGCCACGGTGCCGTCGTCATTGCGGCGATCACGAGCTGCACGAACACGTCAAATCCGTCGGTCATGCTTGCGTCGGGGTTGCTCGCGCGCAATGCCGTGAAGAAGGGGCTAAAGACGAAGCCGTGGGTAAAGACGTCGCTCGCGCCAGGATCCAAGGTCGTCACCGACTATCTCCGGCAAGCGGGCGTTCAGGAGTATCTCGACCAGCTCGGATTCCAACTCGTCGGCTACGGCTGCACGACGTGCATCGGAAACTCGGGTCCACTCCCGGAACCAATCTCGCAGGCAATCGACAGCGGAAAGCTCGTCACCGCCGCGGTCCTCTCGGGGAATCGCAACTTCGAGGGCCGCGTCAATCCGCAGACGCGCTTCAACTATCTCGCGTCGCCGCCGCTCGTCGTCGCGTATGCGCTCGCCGGTCGCATGGATCTCGACCTCACCCGCGAGCCCATCGGTGTCGGCACCGACGGTCCGGTGTTCCTCCGCGACATTTGGCCAAGCCCGCAGGAGGTGCAGGACGAGGTCATGCGCAGCGTGAAGAGTGATTTCTTCAAGCAGCAGTACGCGGATGTCTTCAATGGCGACGATCAATGGCGCGCGCTCGACGTCCCGTCAGGCGAGACTTACGCGTGGGACGGCAATTCTACTTACGTCAAGAACCCGCCGTACTTCGAAGGCATGACGATGGCGCCGCCTGGCATCCGTCCGATCGACGGCGCGCACGCGCTCGCGGTCCTCGGCGACTCGATCACAACGGACCACATCTCGCCTGCCGGCAATATCCCGGCGTCGAGTCCCGCGGGGAAATGGCTTATCGCGCACGGGGTCGAGAAGAAGGATTTCAACTCGTACGGCGCACGCCGCGGCAATCACGAAGTCATGATGCGCGGGACGTTTGCAAATATTCGTCTGCGCAATGAAATGGTGCCGGGAACCGAGGGTGGATGGTCTACATTGGAAGCGGGGGGGGCCCCCCAGTCCATCTACGACGTCGCCATGGCGTACGCGGAGAAGGGTACGCCGCTCGTCATCGTTGCCGGCAAGGAATACGGTACCGGCTCTTCACGCGATTGGGCCGCGAAGGGCACCATCCTCCTCGGCGTCCGCGCCGTGATCGCCGAGTCGTTCGAGCGAATCCATCGGTCGAATCTCGTGGGGATGGGAGTGCTGCCGTTAGAGTTTACGAATGGCGAGACCCGTCAATCGCTCGGCGTCACCGGCTTCGAGACGTTCGACATCGTCGGCCTCGACGCGTCTCTCAAACCGAAGTCGGCTCTGACCGTCCGCATGACCTCGAAGGACGGTGCGAAGAAGGAGTTCAAGGTTCTCGCGCGAATCGACACGCCTGAGGAAATGAACTACTACAAGAACGGCGGCATCCTGCCGTACGTGCTACGTCAGTTGGTCGGTGGCAGGCAGTAGACGGGACCACCCGCAACAAAAAAAGAGCGCGGCGGAAAAATCCGCCGCGCTCTTTTCATTCCTGATCCCCGACCCCGACCTCTGATCCCCGCTTACCAACCCACCTTCTTCTGAATGTCGACGTTGTTGCCGATCACACCACCCAGAATTCCACCAACCGCGGCGCCGATGAGCCCACCCTTCACCTTATCACGGCTCGTCGTCGCACCGATGACTGCGCCCGCGGCCGCACCGATCGCGGCGTCACGCTGAGTATGCTTCACCGTGGTCGTCGGCGGAGCCGGCGCGGGGTAGTACCCGCCAGAACTGCTGCCACCACTACTCGTGCGACGCGCGCTGGACGTTCTGCGAACCGGCGTTGATTGACGGGCAGACGTCTGGATCGCGCGCGGCGCTACGTATTGCTGAGGCGCATAACCCGCTTCCGTCGGCGAGACGAATTGCTGTGCGGGCTGTGCCTGCGATGCGAGCGCGAGGTCATTCTTCAGGGCGTCATCGACTGCAGGCGTGTTGCTCCGGCCGCACGCGACGGCGAGGACAGCCATAGAGGCGACGAACATCCAGTTGAGTTTTCGCATCGCTATCTCCGAAAAGGACGTCGTAAAATCCGCAACGCTAATTGGCACGCACCGTTCCGCGACTTAACCCGCTCTTTTCCATAGTTTAGGTGAAAAGATGTCTTAACGGGTGACACCCGGTGTCCTCATCCGGGGATACTTCTCGTCAGGAGGGCGTTGTCATTGCGTCCCCCGCTCGGGGGCATCATTTTGCGCGCAACTTTCCCAGAGGACCAGATGAATTCTCACCTAGCGATTGCGGCACTTGCGGCTGGACTAGTAGTCAGCGCATCGCCGATGCGAGCTCAGGCCACTGTGCCAGGCTCAGCCGCGACTGCGCCGGACACGGGCGTCATCGCGCCCGACTTTACCCTTCCCGGCTCGACGCGGTTCGGCTTGCTGAAGGAGCCGATCAAGCTCAGCAACTTCCGCGGCCAAACGGTCGTGCTCGCCTTCTTTCCGAAGGCCAGGACCAAGGGCTGAACGGTTCAAATGGAGGCGTACCGTGATCAGTACGCCACGCTCTTCAACAACGGAAAGAAGGTTGTCGTGATCGGCATCAGCACCGACGCGGATACGACCCAGGCCAATTGGGCCCGTGAGTCCAGCTTTCCGAATCTGTTCGCCAGCGACCCTGACCAGACCGTCGCAAAGCTCTATGGCTCGGCTGACGGAAAGGCAGATACGCGCAACGTGTTCGTCGTCGCACCCGATGGGAAAATTTCTGCGCGAATCATGAAGTTCAACGTGCTCTCCGAAGCGGCGTACTCCGATCTCGGCAAGGCCGTGGCGAAGTCAGCACAAGCCGGCGGACCATCGCATTAGCTCCGCCGACTCCGACTCGTCAGCTCCGTCAAATCGGGAGCTGGTGTTGGAGGTATACGCCGCCGCGATCGCTGCGGCGGCGCCCGGTGGTTTGACGGCGCGCGTGATCGAGTCTCTGCCGATCGCGCGCGAACACCGAGTCTGGGTGTTCGCATTCGGGAAGGCAGCGCTGACGATGGCCTCGGCCGCCGTCGAGTCCCTGCTTCGATCTCTTCACACGATCGCGGGTGGAGTGCTCGTCAGTCCCGAGGGCGGCCCGCCGCCGTATCCAACGCTCACGTCGTTGAAGGGCGACCATCCCATCCCCGGCCGAAACTCGTTCGCCGCCGCCACGAAAATCGCTGAAGCAACACTCGGTCGCCGAGGAAACGATGTCGCGATCGTGTTGATGTCCGGCGGCGCGACGAGTTTGATCGGCGCGCCTCTGAAGGGGATGAACGAATCCGACCTGACACTTCTCTACGAGCAGCTGCTCGAGTCAGGGCTCGACATTGGAGCGATGAACGCGGTTCGAAAGCGATTCTCGCGCTGGAGCGCGGGACGCCTCGCGCTCGCGCTCGCGCCGGCGAAGACCTATTGCTTCGCCATATCCGATGTCGCGGGTGACGATCTTGGCGTCATCGGATCGGGACCATGTTCGCCCGACCCGAATACGGTGAACGACGTCGTTAGCGTTCTCAAAAGCGCGAACCTCTTCGCTCGATTGCCGCAGACGCACCGTGACTATCTCGCCGGCGTCGAGAAGCGAACGATTCCCGAGACGCCGAAGAGCTCGCACCCGGCGTTCGCGCACGTCACAGCGAAGGTCATCGGCAATGCGAATCTCGCCGTCGAGGGTGCGGGCGCGTTCGCCAAGAAGCATGACTTTCTCGTCGACATCGCCGCGGAGCGCCTCTCGGGGGAAGCCGCCAGGATGGGTGAGGTGATCGCGCATACCCTGGTCAACGCGCACGCCAAAGATTTGCGCGGCGCGTGCATGTTGTGGGGCGGTGAGACGACCGTGACCGTCACTTCATCAACCGGCGCTAGCTCGTCGGGCGGTGGTCGTTGCCAAGAGCTCGCGCTCGCGGCGTCCCGCATTCTTCATGAAGCGGGCGAAGCCGGACGCGACATCACGATCCTCGCCGCCGGCACCGACGGCCGAGACGGCGCGACCGACGCAGCAGGCGCGGTCGTCGGCGGGACGACGTGGGAAACGATCGCTGCCGCTGGGCGAGATCCGGCGCAGGCGCTTGCGTCGCACGAGTCCTACGGAGCGCTTCGTATCGCTGACGCGCTCATACCGAGACGAAATACAGGCACAAACGTGAACGACATCGTCATCGGGATCGTGAATTGACGCGTTAGCCGACGTCAACTCGGTCGTGTCGGCGTTTGCGGTTTGGCGTTAGGATGCGTTCGGTGTGCGGGGCTTGGGTGGACTGTTTGGCGTTTGGAGTCCGGGGTGCCATCGGTGAATGAGTGCGGAGTGACCGAGTCACGTGGTTAGGCACTCGCTGATTCACGGACTCGCTCGGTCAGCGGATCACTCACGGGCACCGCAACGCACAAACACCCAACCATAGCCCTCGATCGACACACCCAACCTCGACTTCGGCATTTTACGTTTCAGTAATGCATATTCCGTTTACTGTCGGCATCATCCAAGACTCCGCGAGTGACGATGCCGCGGCGACCGTCGCGGCCAGCGTCGAGCGAATTCGCGAGGCGGCGTCTCGCGGCGCGCAGATCATCTGCCTGAAAGAGCTCTTCAACGCGCCGTACTTCTGCAAGTCACAGAAGTGCGAACGCTTCGACTTGGCCGAGCCGATTCCGGGACCGACGACCGATACGATGCAGTCGTTGGCGAAGGAGCTCGGCGTCGTCCTGATCGTTCCAGTCTTCGAGAAGCAGGCGCCGGGCGTCTATCGAAATTCGGCGGCCATCATCGACGCTGACGGGTCGCTGCTCGGCATCTACCGGAAGATGCACATCCCGGACGATCCGCTCTTCTACGAGAAGTATTATTTCGCGCCGGGCGATGCGACGAAGGACGATCGTATCGACGCGATCGGAAACGTCGCGAAACAGGCGAGCGGATTTCGCGTCTGGAACACGAAGTTCGCCAAGATCGGCGTTCTCATTTGCTGGGATCAATGGTATCCCGAGGCCGCGCGAATTACTTCGCTCCTCGGCGCCGACATTCTATTCTATCCAACGGCGATCGGCTGGCACCCTGCTGAGAAGGCGGAGTTCGGACAGGCGCAGGTGGAGGCCTGGCGGACGATGCAGCGCTCTCACGCCATCGCGAATGGCGTGTTCGTCGCGTCACCGAATCGAGTCGGCCACGAGGATGAACCGGGAACTGACGGCATCGAGTTCTTCGGGCACTCGTTCATCGCCGACCCGTTCGGGCGCTTGCTTGCCGACGCGCCGAACACGAACACCGAGATCCTCATCGCGAAATGCGATCCGAAGCTGATCGAAGAGACGCGCCGCAATTGGCCGTTCCTCCGCGATCGCCGCATCGACGCATACGCCCCGATCCTCAGCCGCTACCTCGGCGCATAGTATTCTGTAATCCGTAAACTTAAATGACATATCGCTTCCCGGCGGAATTCGAGCCGCACGCCGCGACGTGGGTCGCTTGGCCGCACCACGAACCCGATTGGCCGGGGAAGCTCGCGCCGATTCCGTGGGTGTACGCGGAGATCGTGCGTGTGCTTGCGGCCCACGAACGCGTCGAAATTCTGTGTCACGACGAGACCGTCAAAGCGGACGCCGAGGCCGCGCTCGGGGCTCATGAGGTCGCGCCGAACTACCGGCTGCACGTCGTTCCGAACGATCGAGTTTGGCTTCGCGATTCCGCACCGACGGGCGTGATCGGGGATGGCGGCAAGGTCTCGCTCGCAAACTGGAAGTTCAACGCGTGGGCGAAGTACGACAATTTCGCGCTCGACGAAAAAGTCGGCGCGGCGGTCGAGCAAGTCACGAAGCTCTCGCGGTTCGAGCCGAAGCGGCCAGACAATGGCGAGCGAGTCGTTCTCGAAGGTGGCGCGATCGACACCGACGGCCAGGGCACGCTGCTGGTGACCGAGGAATGCCTCCTCTCACCGATCCAAGAGCGCAATCCGGGACTGACTCGCGAAGGCTACGAACAGGTCTTTCGAGAGGCGCTCGGTATTCGTCAAACGATTTGGCTCGGCGAAGGCTGCGCCGGCGACGACACCCACGGACACATCGACGACATCGCGCGCTTTGCGTCGCCTGGCGTGGTGGTGCTCGCCTACGAAGAAGATCCCGCCGACGACAATCACCTTCGCTCGGCGGACAACCTTCGGCGACTCGAGCTCATCGCCGGGCGGAACGACGCGCTGAAAATCGTGAAGGTCCCGTATCCGCGGCCAGTCATCATGGACGGGCAGCGTTTGCCCGCGAGCTATGCGAATTTCTATATCGCGAACGGCGTCGTCATCGTTCCGACGTTCAACGATCGGAACGATCGTGTTGCCCTGAATACGATTGCCGACCTGTTTCCAAGTCGGCAAGTCGTCGGCATTCACGCCGTGGATCTCGTGTGGGGCCTCGGCACACTGCACTGTCTCACGCAGCAGCAGCCCTTGGGCTGAGCACCGCCAAGCGCGGTGCTCTGGCCTAGTGCGGGTCTTTCGACAATCCGTACGCCTTCAGCTTTCGCGCGAGTGTCGGGCGCGAGATGCAAAGAATTCTTGCCGCGGCGCTCTGGTTGAAGTCCGTCAGCTGCAGCGTGAGCTCGAGAGCCTCGCGCTCGATGTCGCGCAGACGCTTGCCGTCCGACGGGATGCGAATCTCACCGAATGTCGTCGCGCCGCGAACCGCGCCGCTGCCCGCGCGACGCTGGTTGATCATCAGGTGCTCGGCGCCGATCATCTGCCCTTCAGCGACGACGAGCGCACGCTCGATGACGTGCTTCAGCTCACGAACGTTGCCCGGCCAACGATGCGCGCGGATCACGCTGACGGCATCGAGACCCAGCTGGCGACGCGGTGCACCCTGCAAACGAGCGGCCTCGCTGAGGATGTAGTCCGCGATCAAACGAGCATCGTCGTCGCGCTCGCGAAGCGGCGGCAACTCGATGCGCAGCACCGCGAGTCGCGCCAGGAGATCTTCGCGGAAGAGACCAGTCGCCACGCGATCCTCGAGCCGCGTCTTGCTCGTCGCGATGACGCGGCAATGCACCGTCGCTTCGTCGCCACCCGTGAAGCGCGGAACACTGTACTCTTCGAGCGCGCGAAGCAGGCGATCCTGCAGCGCCATCGGCAGCTCGCCGACTTCATCGAGGAAGACGGTGCCGCGACCCGCGAGCTCCAGCGCACCGAGCTTCCGCGGTCCGTCGTGGCGACCGGCCGGCGTGCCGAACAACTCGACGCTGAGCAGCGGCGCCGGGATCGATCCGCAATTCACCGAGACGAACGGTGCGTTCGAGAACATGCCTGCGTTGTGGATGCAGCGAGCGACAAGTTCCTTTCCAGTTCCGGCTTCGCCGGTGAGCAGCAGTGCTCGCAGCGGAGTCGTCGCGACGCGACGCGCCATGTGAAGCGCGTGGCGCATGCTCGCGCTCTCGCCGATGACCGCCGAGAACTCGTCATTCTCGCGCGCGGGGTTTACTTGGCGTTGAACAGACGGTGAGCTCATATCGGGTTCCATGCCCGGTACAGAAGTGGTTGCGTCGGTCGAACTTCCAGGAGTAGCACGCCTACGCATTAGAGTATCGGCATGGGTCGGGGGGATCTGCAGCCGTCATGCCGCTTGGGTCGCACCGGCAAGCGCGACGCGCAGAACAGACAAACGTTCCGCAACGACCGTGAAGCCGAGTGCATCGACATCTGGACTGATCTGATCGATCAGCGAGACAAGCGCGTCCGTCGAGCGACGCAGTGACGGAGCGCACTCCGCCACGAGGAAAGCCGCCACATACGGGTCATATCGGCCCGCGATCGCAACGGCGTCGTGCAACAAACGAATGGCGTGTGCATCTTCGCCGCGTTCCGCTGCTAAGCGAATTCGCAGCGCGTCGACGAGATCGCGACCCTGGAACCACCACTCTGGACGCGGCTCGACATTCGTACGAATGAACCGCATCGCATCTTCCGCGACCGAGCGCGCACCCACCGCGAGTGCGGCGAGTGCCTGCCCGGCACGTGCACCGAGCTCCATGTCCGCCTGTCCGATGCGCCCAGCGGTTGTTACAACTTGCTCATAGAGTGCCGACGCGGTCGGCCAATCCTCGGCCTCGCGCGCGAGATGCGCCATGTTGTAGAGCGTCGTGAGACGTTGGCGGTCGTTCGACGAGTCGGAGAACCACTCGAGCGCCTTGCGATACCACTGACCCGCCGCGTCGATGCGACCGCGTCGAAGCGCCAGCGTTCCGAGATGCAGCGACGCCGATCCGGCGAGGTCGAGCGCGTTCGCGCGTTCGCTCGCCTCGAGCGCGCGATCGTACGCGACTTCCGCCGCGACGACATCGCCCGAGGTCTGGCAGATCAACCCGATGTTGATGTAGCAGCGCGCTTCGCCGCACCGGTCGCCGGCGGTCGAAAACAGCGCCAGGGCCCGATTGTAGTACTCGCCCGTCTCGGGAGACTGGCGCTGCATCAACGCGCCGCCGAGCTGTGCGAACGCCTCAGCGAGAACGCCATTGTGTCCCGACGCCTCCGCCGCCTCCACTGCAGACCGCGCGATCTCCTCCGCCTCCGGCCATTCGCCGAGGATGCCCTGATACTGCGAGATCATGTTGAGCAGCGACGCTTCCTCGAAGCGATCGCCGATCTGACGCGCGGTGAGCAGCAACTCGCGGCACACAGCGATCGTCTCGTGCGGCGCTTGCGTCTGCAAGCCGCGCGTGCGCTGACGCATACGTCGAAGTGCGAGGATCGACCCCGGCTCTTCACCGCCGGCTAGGCCGGCGAGCGCGCGATCGCAGAGCTCTTCGGTCAGTGCATATCGACCCTCTGATTCCGCGACCTCAGCGAGACGAGAGAGCGCGTGCGCGCGATCGATCGGATCGTTCGCCGCACGATCCGCGATCTCGAAGAACCGACGTGCCTCCGCCTGATGGTACACCGCGAGTGCACTTGCCCCGGCCTTCATCGCATGCTTGAACGCCTTGTGGGATGAGCCGCCGCGATCGTAGTGCGACGCGATCTCGGCCGAGTTGTCGGGGGAGTGAACTTCCATCGCTTCGGCGACGCGCTCGTGGATGCGAGACAGGCGAAGGGGATTGATCCCGCGAAGCACGGCCTCGACAATCAACTGGTGCGTGAATGTGAAGTTCGTGCCGATCGTATCGCGTGCGGGCTGGATCACGGCTTGCGCGATGCATTCGTCGAGGGCGTCGAGAAGCTCGTCTTCGGTTCCCGCGCCCGCGGCCATCGCGACATCCACGTTGAAAACGCGCCCGATGACCGCCGCGGTGTTCAACACCTTTCGCGATGTTGGACTCAATCGATCGAGACGACGCTCCATGAGCCCCGTGAGCATGGCGGGCAGCGGATACTCGCGATCGACGCGCAGTCCCCAACGCCCGTGTTCGTAGCGGACGATGTGATCATCGAGGAGTGAGCGAAGCAGCTGCGTCGCGAGGAGCGGATTGCCCTCCGAGTACTTCATGAGGTACGACACGAGCTCGCGACTCGTTTGACCGCCGAAAACGCTCGCGGCCCACTGCGACAGCTCCGTCTCGTTCAGGCGAACGAGCTTGATCTCGGTAAAACGTTCGTCGCGCAGCAAGCGATTGCGGCGCTCGAGCGCTTCGCCCCGAGTGTCCTCGGAGCGAAGCGTCACGCAGATCATGATTCGGTCGTGGTCGACCTGCGCCATCAAATGCTCGAGAACGTCCCACGTCGCCGAGTGCGCCCACTGCAGGTCTTCGAGGATGAGAAGGATCGGCCGATCAGCGGCGGCGCGCCGGAACGTCGCGACGATCTGGCTCAGCAGCGTGTACTTCTCTGATCCCGTGTCGTTCCGCGATTCGGAAAGCGCCGTGACCAGCTGGGCGATCGCAACCTTCTCCGGCTCGCGAATCGCTCCGAGCTGCTGAATTGCCTCGGCCCAGGGTGCATAGCGCGGCTTCGCGTCGGCTTCCGAGCACCGCCCCGTGACGAGCTTGCCGGCGATGAGCCGCACTTCGCTCGACAGACGACGCACGAGCGTCGACTTGCCGACGCCCGCTTCGCCGATCACAAACGCGATCTGCGGCCCCTTCTTCATGGAGTTCTCGACGAGGCGGGTGAGCTGGTCCCACTCGTCGTCGCGACCGACGAACTGTTGAAGATTGATCGTCGGCTCGACCGATTGCTCTTCGCTTTCCACGGACGTGACGACGATGTCGCGTCCCCGGCGCTTCGCCTCGTAGAGCGCGCGGTCGGCCGCTTCGAACAGTCCGTCGAAGTCACTGTGGTCGGGGCGCGCGGCGGCCACGCCGATCGACAGTGATACCGTGATCGAGCCGGAACGCTCGCGGAGCGGAACTGCCGCGCCACGCACCGTCGTTCGAATTCGCTCGGCTAACTCGGCGGCGTCATCGATGCCCGTATGCGGCAACAGAATCACGAACTCGTCGCCGGCGTAGCGCGCAACGACGCCGTTCGCCGCCGCGAGCTCGCGAAGCGTACCGGCGACGACGCGCAACACCGCGTCGCCTTGCAAATGGCCGTGATTGTCGTTGACCTGCTTGAATTCGTCGACGTCAATGACGATGAGCGAGATCGTCGCGAACGGTCCGCGATCGACAAGGACTTTGTTTGCGTATTCGACGAATGGACGACGCGTGAGAACGCCGGTGAGGTCATCGTTCGGACCCGAGATCGCAAAGTCGCGAACGGGGGCGCGTTCGCCGCCGCTTGGCTCGAGAGCGATCTGTTGACGCACCGACGGAGCGCGGCCCTGCATCATCTCGTCGAACAACGCGAAGAGCTGTGGATCGAACTGGCGCCCGATGTCGGCGCGCATGATTTCCATGGCCGCATCGTGCGTGAGCGACGCCTTGTAGCTGCGACGCGTCGTCAACGCGTCGTACACGTCCGCGATACACAGCATACGCGCGCTGCGCGGAATCGCCTCGCCGACCAGAGCGTCCGGATAACCCTGCCCGTCCCAACGCTCGTGATGCGACCGAACCATCGGGATGACATCGCCCGGGAAATCCATGTCCGAGAGCATCTCGACGCCGGCGGTCGTGTGACGCTTGATCAACTCCCACTCATCCGGTGCGAGCCGGCCGGGCTTATTCAAAAGCTCTGATGGAATGATCAGCTTGCCGACGTCGTGTACGATCGCGCCGATCCGCATCCAGAACAGGTCGCCGGTCGTTGCGCCGTCGCGGAGCGCCAAGGCGCACGCGAGATCCGCGACCCGTTCACAGTGTCCTTGCGTGTAGCGGTCCTTCGCCTCGATGGTGCCGCTCCAGTGGCGGACGGTCTCGAGAAACGTTCGCTCGAGCCGCGAGTGACGCCGTTCGACGTCCGCGATCGGCTGATGACCAGACCGTAACTGCGAGAAGGCGCGCTCGCCGCGGTTGAGGTGCGTCAGGGCGTCGCGATGACGTCCTTGCTTGCGACACAACTCGGCGTGCTCACGCGCCGTTTCCGCCACGAGGAGATAGTCGTTGCGCGCCGCTCCAATCTTGTGCGCGCGATCCAGGTGCTCCTCGGCGGCCGCGAAGTCCCCAGCCTCGCGCGCGATCGTTCCGAAGACCTTCTCGATCTCTCCGCTGGCGTATCGCTCCGAACTCTTCACCGAGAGCGATCGCGCGACGTCGGCGGACGACCGCGCCGCGGTGAAATCGCCGCGCAGAATCTCGAGCTCCGCGCGATTGACCTCGAGCGTGACACGAAGCGACGTCTCGCCGATCGCCTCGGCGATCTGCACGGCTTCTTCGAAGGCGCGACTCGCTTCCTCCCATCGCTCCCCGTCGACG
>Ga0207661_10000556_pt1 | contig 23810 bp, 19 predicted proteins | sample KBSC713LmetaG_FD_184337 | JGI IMG/M metagenome (GOLD analysis project Ga0207661, IMG submission 184337) | Corn rhizosphere microbial communities from Kellogg Biological Station, Michigan, USA - KBS C7.1-3L metaG (SPAdes) (version 2) | ecosystem: Host-associated > Plants > Roots > Rhizosphere ...
AACCTCGAAGAAGACAACATCGGCGCCGTCGTACTCGGCGACTATCTCCAGTTGAAGGAAGGAGATGAAGTTCGTCGTACGTCGCGCGTCCTCGAGGTGCCGGTTGGTCCGGAGCTGATCGGCCGCGTCGTCGACGCGCTCGGCCGTCCGATCGACGGCAACGGCGACATCAACGCGAAGACGACGCGCAAAGTCGAGTCGAACGCGCCGGGCATCATTGTTCGTCAGCCGGTGAAAGAGCCGCTGCAGACGGGCATCAAGGCCATCGACTCGATGATCCCGATCGGCCGCGGACAGCGCGAGCTCATCATCGGCGATCGCGGAATCGGCAAGACAGCCGTCGCGATCGACACGATCATCAATCAGAAGGGGCAGGGCGTCATCTGCGTCTACGTCGCGATTGGCCAGAAGGCGTCGACGGTTGCTTCGGTGGTCGAGCGCTTGAAGCAGTCGGGCGCGATGGACTACACGATCGTCGTTGTCGCGTCTGCGTCTGATCCGGCGCCGATGCAGTACATCGCGCCCTACTCGGGCTGCGCGATGGCTGAGTTCTTCATGTACAACGAAGGCAAGCCGACGTTGTGCGTGTACGACGACTTATCGAAGCAGGCCGCTGCGTATCGCCAGCTGTCGCTGGTTCTTCGTCGTCCGCCGGGCCGCGAAGCATTCCCTGGCGACGTCTTTTATCTCCACTCGCGGCTTCTCGAGCGCGCGGCGAAGCTCAGCGAAAATCCGAGCGTCGTCGATGGAAAGACGATCTTCAAGGCGGGCGGATCGCTCACCGCGCTTCCGATCATCGAAACGCAGGCTGGCGACGTCTCGGCGTACATCCCGACGAACGTCATCTCGATCACCGACGGTCAAATCTTCCTCGAGTCCGATTTGTTCTTCGCGGGCGTTCGCCCCGCGATCAACGCCGGCATCTCGGTGTCACGCGTCGGCGGCTCGGCACAGATCAAGGCGATGAAGTCGGTCGCCGGCCGTCTCCGCCTCGACCTCGCGCAGTTCCGCGAGCTCGAAGCCTTCTCGGCCTTCGCTTCCGACCTCGATGCGGCGACGCGTCGTCAGCTCGACCGCGGTGCTCGCACGGTCGAAGTGCTGAAGCAGGGTCAGTATCAGCCGATGCCGGTCGAACAGCAGATCATGATCATCTTCGCGGTCACCAACGGCTTCGTCGACGACGTGCCGACCGCGCAGGTTCGCGAGTGGGAGCGCGGCTTCCATGAGTTCATGGCCGCGAGCTACCCGCAGGTTGGCGAAGGCTTCCGCACGGGCAAGACGCTGACGAAGGAGCTCGAGGCGGATCTTCGCCGCGGTATCGAAGCCTATAAGAAAACTGTAACGCCGGCGAAGCCGGCCGGCATCACGAAGGCTGATCTCTAACCATGAGTGTCATCAGTCCATTGGGTGGTCATCCTGAGCGCCGTAGGCGCGAAAGGATCGCTATCCCTACCGTGGTCCAACTGCGGTCAACTGCCTCGCCAGGAAAGCGATCCTGTCGGCAGCTTCGCTGCCTCAGGATGACGCGCGGGTGTGTCAATGGCTAAAGGTCGAGAACTCAAAGGTCGCATCAAGTCCGTCGAGAACACGCGCAAGATCACGCGCACGATGGAGATGGTGGCGACGTCGAAGATGAAGCGCGCTCAGGACCGCGTGTCCGCGGCGCGCCCGTACGCCGAGTCGCTGCGCGAAGTGATCGCGAGCCTCTACTCGCCGGAGCTCGCCGAGCAGTTCCCGCTGCTCCGTCAGCCGACGCAGGTGAAGAAGGCCGCGATCATCGCGATGACCGCGAACCGCGGGCTCGCGGGCGCGTTCAACGCGAACCTGATCAAGGAAGCGCGCGCGACGATCAATCGGCTCGAAGGACAGGGCGCGGCGGTCGACGTTCACGCGGTCGGCAAGAAGGGACTTGGCTACTTCAAGTACGTCGGTCGGAACGTGGTCACGAGCCGAACCGACATCAGCGATCGTCCGACCGCTGAGAATGCCGCGGAGCTCGTGAACGATTTGATCGCCGCGTACGCGAAAGGCGAGATCGACGCGCTCTACGTCGTCTATCCGAACTTCAAGTCGGTGTTGTCCGCGCCGCCGACCGCTGTGCAAGTGCTGCCGGTGCAACCGCCGGACGGCGGGGCGAAGAAGCGCGACTATATCCTCTCGCCGAACGCTGAAAGCATTCTCGGCGAGCTGCTTCCGCTATACGTCCGTAACTCGATTTACCGCGCGCTGGTCGAGATGACCGCGGCGTTCTACGCGGCGCAGCGCACCGCGATGAAGAACGCGACCGACAACGCGAGCGACATGCTCAAGATTCTTGGCCGCACGTACAATCGTGCGCGTCAGGCCACCATCACGCAGGAGATCGCCGAAATCGTCGGCGGCGCTGCGGCACTCGAGGGTTAAAGGTTTTCTCATGGCAACCGCGACGGCAATTCACAATATCGGTAAGGTCGTTCAGGTCATCGGACCCGTGCTCGACGTCGAGTTCGAGGCCGAACACCTGCCTGAGCTCTACAACGCGCTCGACATCACGGGCACGGCGCCGGACGGCGAGGCGATTCACGTCGTCGTCGAGGTGCAGCAGCACATCGGCCGCAACCAAGTTCGCGCGGTCGCGATGTCGTCGACGGACGCTGTGGTGCGCGGCATGGAAGTCGTCGACACCGGCGCGCCGATCTCGGTGCCTGTCGGCGCCGCGGCACTCGGGCGAATCCTCAACGTGCTCGGCGAGCCGATCGACAATGGTGCACCCATCCCGAAGGATGCGCCGCGTTGGCCGATCCATCGCAAGCGCCCCGACTTCGTGAACCTCGAGCCGAAGACGGAAGTGTTCGAGACGGGCATCAAGGTCGTCGACCTCATCGCTCCGTTCGTGAAGGGTGGCAAGATCGGTCTGTTCGGCGGCGCCGGCGTCGGTAAGACGGTCGTCATTCAGGAGCTCATCAACAACGTCGCGAAGGGCCACGGCGGCCGTTCGGTGTTCTGCGGCGTCGGTGAGCGCACGCGCGAAGGCAACGATCTCTACCTCGAGTTCAAGGAAGCGGGCATTCTCAATCAGGTCGCGCTCATCTACGGCCAGATGAATGAGCCGCCTGGAGCGCGCCTCCGAGTCGGTCTGTCGGGGCTCACGGTGGCTGAGTATTTCCGCGATCAAGAGAACGCCGACGTGCTCGTCTTCATCGACAACATCTTCCGCTTCACGCAGGCGGGCTCGGAAGTGTCCGCGCTCCTCGGCCGCATGCCGAGCGCCGTCGGTTACCAGCCGACGCTTGCGACGGAGATGGGCGATTTGCAGGAGCGCATCACGTCGACGCGCAATGGTTCTATCACGTCGGTCCAGGCGATTTACGTCCCTGCAGACGACATCACGGATCCGGCGCCGGCGACCGCGTTCGCTCACCTCGACGCCACCGTCGTTCTCTCGCGAGCGATCACGGAGCTCGGCATCTATCCGGCCGTCGATCCGCTCGCGTCGTCGTCGCGAATTCTCGATCCGCAGTTCATCGGTCAGCGCCACTACAACGCCGCGACGAGCGTCCAGCGCGTTCTTCAGCGCTACAAAGAGCTCCAGGACATCATCGCGATTCTTGGCATGGACGAGCTTTCGGAAGACGACAAGAAGATCGTCGGACGTGCGCGCCGTATTCAGCGCTTCATGTCGCAGCCGTTCGCCGTCGCAGAGCAGTTCACGGGCATCACGGGTAAGTACGTCAAGATCGAAGAGACCGTCTCGTCGTTCGAGCGTCTCGTCGCCGGTGAGTTCGACCACCTGCCGGAGCAGGCGTTCTTCATGGCGGGCGGCATCGACGATGTCGTCGAAAACGCGAAGAAGCTTCAGAGCTGATCAGCAAATGCTCAAGGTCTCGGTGATCTCGCCGGAAGCGGTGTTGTACGAGGGCACGACCGATTCGGTCGTTGCCCCGGCATTCGACGGCGAGGTCGGAATTCTTACCGGCCACGCGCCGTTGATGACGCTGCTCGGCAAGGGCGTCCTTCGACTTGGCGGCGGCAGCCAGCGCTTCAACATCGACGGTGGCTTCATGCAGGTCGTCGACAACACAGTGCGGGTTGTGACGGAGAAGGCGAGCGCAGCGTAGCGCCGACGCGCGTCATCTCGAGCTCTTCCGTCAATCGAGCGCTCTCTCGTCATTCCGAGCGCTCTCTCGTCATCCCGATCGCCATTTCGTCATCCCGATCGCCATTTCGTCATCCCGGGCGCTATTTCGTCATCCCGGGCGCTATTTCGTCATCCCGGGCGCTATTTCGTCATCCCGAGCGCAGCGAGGGATCGCTCTCTCAGCGAGGCAGTTGACCTGCCTTCGCGATAAGCGATCCCTCGTCGCTTTTACTCCACGCGTTTGGCGAACTTGCCGACCTCTGGCGGATGCGGGCGCACGATGATTGCCCAACTGCCGACTCGACCTTAGTCGAGTGATTCGAATGCAAGACGAACTTGGTGGTGGACGGCGATCGAGAATGCGTCGGATTGTCGCCGCGATCGCCGCGATTGCTGCGCCGGCGCTGGGAGCGCAAATGCCGGGAACACCCATACTCCAAAACGCGTGGGCGTCGCCGGGGTTGGTCGGGGCGATCGATTACGGTGGTGGTGAAGGCTCCGTTTACGCTGGAGCGGTTTCCTGGGCGTCGGCAGCCGCCCGCTTTCAACTGAGCGGTGGCATCGGCGTCCGATCCCTATCGGGTGGTGCCGGCTCGAAATCGGTGTACGGAGTGCGCGCGGCGCTGCCGCTCGGAGGGGCCGCCAGCCCGATCGGCTTCGGACTATTTGCCGGCGTCGGAGGCGGACAGAATGCTGCTCGAGACTCTGCAGCAAGCAAGACCGAAATTCCCGTCGGCGTGGCGATCGGATGGAGGCATGCGCTCGGCGGCTCGCACGGGGTTTCGCTCTACGCAACGCCGTCATACGTGTATTTCTCCGGAGGTGACAAGCCCGGCGGAGTCATGCGTGCTGGCGTCGGAGTCGATGTCGGGCTGACCAAAATGCTCGGAGCGACTGTCGGCGCAGAGTTCGGCGGGACGCGCGCAACGACGCTAGGGGGGCCGACTGGAACACTTTGGGGCGTGGGGGTCTCTTACGCCTTTGGACGGCGATAGATGGCTTGTGATTTGCCTTTTTCACTCGGAGTGCGCAAAGGCACAAGCGCGATTCGACTGGAAATCGAGGCAGTCTCATGAACAAGCCACAAATGCCACCGATCCTGGTGGTGGACGATAATCACGACAACGCCGAGATCATCCGGCAGTATCTCGAGATTCACGGATATCCGATCACTGTCGCGCACAGCGGCGACGAGGCGATCGCATTATTTGAAACTGTTCGTCCTGCTGTCGTATTGCTCGATGTGATGATGCCCGGACGAGATGGGTGGGACGTTTGCCGAGTCATGAAACAGCATCCGACGCTGGGCCGGTCGGTGCGAGTTATCATGGTGACGGCCCTGGATGAGTGGCAAGACAAGCGAGAGGCGTTGCAAATTGGAGCAGATGATTACGTCGAAAAACCGTTCGACTTGCCGACGCTCGCGGCGACGATTCAGCGCAACCTCGAAGTGCAGCGCGCTGTAGCGTCGTGACCTCGCACGTGAGCGCGGCGTGATCGACTCGACTCTGCTGACTGATTCCGATCAGGAAGCAATCGACAAGGCCGTCGGGCAGCTCGATGGTTGGCGAGTCGAGCGTGTCAGTTCGGCGGAACTTGGTACCGCCGTATCGAACGCCAACGGCGTTCGCGCTGTGCTCGTCGGCGGGGACGATCCATCAATCCTTCGCGACGTCGTAGAGCGCGCACATCTCGCGGGAACGCCGGTGATCGTTTCGTGCGCCGACGACACGATTCGACGGCGCGCGGTCGAGCTTCGCGCCGAAGAATGGTATCGCTGCCCGACGGAGCCGGAGGAGATCGCGCAGCGGATCCGAGCGGCCGTCGCGCGCGGATATCCGCACGCGCAGGCGGCAAGCGATCGCGTCGAGCGCGTCGAGTATGAGCAGATGCTGCACGACTCGCTCACTGGCCTCCCTACGCTGCCGGTGATGATTGAGCGCTCGCGCGCGCTGTTCAAAGAACGCGGTGAGCTCGTCGTGCTCTATCTGAACTTCGTCCGTTATTCGAAGATCGAAGAGATCTACGGGTGGGAGAAGCTCGATGCTGTTCTCGAGACGACCGCCGCCGCCGTCCGCGAATTTCTCGATGATACGGCGATGAGCACGTCGCGTCTGATGGTGAGCTTTACTAATGACGACGATTTCATCTTCTTTCACGTTCCCGCCGCCGGTGTTGCCGGGCCAACCGAGAATGAAATCACCGAAATGGTGGCGCGCCTCCAACGGCACGTCGGCAGCCGCATCGAGACGCAGCACGGTGAAGACATCGCGGCACTGTTCGACATTTACGTCGGCCGCGCGCATGTCTATTACAATCCCAAAATCCGGCTCGAGCGGCTGATCTACCGGGGAATTCGCGAAGCGGCGAATGCGTCCCGCTCGATCGAAGAGCTGGAGCGCGCGCGCAGAGTCGCTGATTTGCGGTCGAGCCTTCGCGATCGAGCGGTCTATGTCGACTATCACCCGATCGTCATCACAGAAACGCAAGAAATCTTCGGCTACGAGGCCCTCGCGCGCGGAGTGATGCGCAGCCTTCGCAGTCCCGAGGTGATGTTCGACGTCGCCGCCGAGGCGGATCTTGTCTGGGAGCTCAGTCGTCTGTGCCGCAGTCGCGCGATCGAAGGGATGGATACGCAGCTTCGCGACAAGCAGCTGCTCTTCTTGAACGTCGATCCGCACGACTTCAGCGACCCTGCGTTCAATGAGAACGAGGTCAAATACCCGGAACGGGTCGTCATCGAGATCACCGAGCGTACGGCGATCAAAGACTACCCGAAGTTTCGTGAGCGTTTGCGGATTTTCCGCGAGCGCGGCTTTCGTTTCGCCGTCGACGATGCCGGGAGCGGCTACGCCGGTCTTGGTTCAATCGCGAATCTCGAGCCCGACTTCATCAAGCTCGACATCTCGTTGATCAACGCGATCGACACGAACTTCATCAAGCAGAATCTCGTCGAGACGATGGTCCGCTTCGCGAACGACCATGGCGCGATGGTGATTGCCGAAGGCGTCGAGCGCGCCGAAGAGTTCAAGGCCGTTAAAGACCTGGGCGTACATCTCGTGCAAGGCTTCTTCCTACATCGGCCGTCGCACCTACCGCAGCCGGTGCTGCGCACGCCGTCGGCCGTTCCGGGCTGATCTACCTCATCAGGCGGTCCACCAACTCGAACGATCGCTCTGCCGCGCCAACTCCGCTACGCACTAACGCGCGAGCGTAGTTGCCGGCTTCACGGCGGCTCGCCGTGTCCGAGATCCAACTCTTGAGCCGGCGACACAGATCGGCGTCGTTGTTGACGACCGCGCCGGCGCCGCGCTGCGCCAGCAATGCCGCGTCACGACTCATTTCGTTCCGCGGCCCGAACACCACCGGAACGCCAAATGCCGCCGGTTCGAGAACGGAGTGAAGCCCCGCCGAATGAAATCCCCCGCCGACGTATGCGATGTCCGCCAGCGCGTAGACGTCGCCGAGTACGCCGACGCGGTCGATGACGACGACATCCGCGCTTGCGCTTTCCGGCTCGTCGAGGCGCGCCGTTTTCAGCTGCGCGCGAGACGTCCACTCGGTGATTCGCGACAGATGATGCGGGGTCGGCTCGTGCGGCGCGATGATCAATCGCGGATCCGCGCCGCCTTTGCGAAGTGCGTCGAACGCGGGGAGCAGAACGCCTTCATCGGCGGGCCACGTCGAGCCCGCGACGATCGTCGGACGCGGGCTTCGCAGCCGTGCAAGCATGGGACTCGAGCGATCGACGCGCTGCGCGCGGAGCCAGACCTGGTCGTATCGTGTATCGCCGGTGACGACAATGACGTTGGATCGAACGCCGAGTTGTACGAGGCGGTCGGCATCCGCGTCGTCGATCGCGCCGACGACTTCGAGGCTGGCGTACGCGTCGCGAAGCAGTGCAGACGCGGCTCGCGATCGCCGCGACGAACCCCGAGACAGCGTCGCGCTGATGAGGCCGAGCCGAACGCCGCGCGCCTTTGCCTCATGCGTGATCACGGGCCACACGTCGAGCTTCGAGAAGACGAGGGACGTCGGCTTCAGCGCATCGAGCATGACGCGCGCATCGCCGGATGTATCGAACGGCAGGTAGTCCCGAAAATCGACGTTCAGGTTTCTCGCGAACCCGACCGCGCTCGGCGAAAAGTACGTGTAAGCGAGCTGGAAGTCAGGCCGACGTGCGCGCGCAATCTCGAGTACGGGCCGCGCCTGCAGCCCTTCGCCGACCGACGGCGCGTGCATCCAGAGCAACGGGCGCTCGGCATCGCGCTGCGTGTCTCCCCACTCTCGAAAACGGGCGCGAATCCCGCGGCGGGCCCGAAGCGCCTTGAGAACTTTCGAATCACTGTCCGGCGCGACGACCGCTGCTCCGCGCGCGAGTTGCGCGAGCGCGCGATATCCGAGTCGGACCGGAAGTCGCACGAGCTCAGTTGCCCGGCTTCTTTCCTTGCTTCGCCAGCGCCGCGTCGATTGCGCCGGCGAGATTGGCATCGGCTCCTTCGAGAATTTGGTCGCCGACGAAGAACGTCGGCGTTGAGTTCACGTGGGCGGCGACGACTCGCTCGCGGTCGGCTTGGATCATCGGCAGTGTGAGATGACCCTGCATGCATTTCTTCCACGCCGCCATGTTCGCGCCGGTCTTCTCGGCGAGGGTCGTGAAGGTCGCTGTCGGATCAGGAAGCTCTTCCCAGTCTTTCTGCGACGCAAAGAGCGCCTCGTGCATCGGCCAGAACTTGCCTTGGACCGAGGTGCACATCGCCGCTTCAGCGGCGGGAACCGCGTGCTGATGCATTCCCAGTGGCATGTTCAAGAACGCGAGCCGGATCTTGCCAGTCTTCACATACTTGTCGACGAGATTCTGAAACGCCGCGTCATGCCACTGCTTGCAGTAAGGACACTGAAAGTCGCTCGCTTCGATGACCCACAGCGTCGCCGATGCGTTCCCCAGAACGCGTCCGCTGTCGGCGCGAGCGCTGATCGTGTCCTCCGCTTTGCCGACGGCGGGAGCCGCGGGTGTGGCGTTGGCGACCGGCGTTGCGGGCGTGGCTTTCTTGGCGGCTGCGCTTGATGCGGCGTCTGAATGCGCGCACGCGATAACGAGCGTTGAGGCGGCGAGGATGCGGAGCAGGCTGGCAGGCATGGTCTTGTCGGTGCGTCGCGCGACTGAGGTGGGCGTCCCAAGAAGTTAGGGCTGGTGTGCGCGTCTCACAAACCCTGTCGGCACAGGATGTTGCACGCGTCGCATAGGGCATATGTCTTGCACCCCCGCCGGTGCCGGACTTCTCGCCTACGAGAGCTACCGGAAAGGGCTCGAGCACGAGGACATGGGCACGACGCTAGGCTGGTATCGCGAAGGTGGGCCGATCATGCTGCTCATTCTGTTGGTTGGCATCGCTGGAATCGCCATCCTGTTCGAGCGAGTCTACGTCATTGTGGTGCGCTCGAAAAACAACGGCCGCGCATTCATTGAGCGTATCATTGGCCTCGTCCGGGGCGGCAAGATCGACGAAGCGATCAAGACGTGCGCGGCGTCGGCCGCGGCGTTGCCGGATATTGGTTTACTCATTCTTCGGAGCCGAAGCCGCGATGAAGCTGACTTGAACAACGTCGCGACCACGGCATCACTGACCGTTCTTCCGAAGCTCACACGTCGGCTCCACTACTTGCCGACGCTGTCGATCTGCGCCGTTCTCCTTGGCTGGCTGGGAACCGTGCTCGAACTGCGCAGGGCACTAACCTCCTCCGCGCAGACTGGCAACCCCGTCGCGACCGCGCTTGGCCACGCACTGATGCCGACCGCGTTCGGGCTCGGCGTCGCCGTTGTTCTGACACTTGGACGCGGATACATCGTAAGTCAGTCCGAATCGATCAGCGAGGACATCCGCGAGTTCTCAGCTCGGCTGATCAATGCGTTGATCGATCGCCCTGACGTCCGACTTGGACATCGCTAGTCGAAGGCGTCTTTTCCAGGGCGCGTCACCCTCGTAGCGTTCGAGGAGCATCGTTCGATGGTTTTCGACGGTGCGACGTAAGCTCCGACCACTATCGCCGTGTCCTTGCCCGCACTGTCCTTCGTAGCGCCCGCGTTTCTGTCGTTTTTCCTGCAGGCGTTTCAGATCCCGGCGCCGCAGGGGTACGTCAACGATTTCGCGCACATCATTCCTGCCGCAAATGCGAGCATGATGTCGCGCATCATCGACGACGTCCGCGCAAAGTCCGGAGGAGAGATCGTCGTCGTCACGCTGCCGGATCTCGGCGGACGTCCCGTCGAGGAGGTCTCGCTTCGCATCGGTCGGGAGTGGAAGGTTGGTAGCAATGCCAAACCCGGCGACGCCGCGCGCAACACAGGCGTCATCATTCTCGTCGTGCCGAAGGAGACGAGCTCCGACGGTCAGGGCCATGTCCGCATCGAGACTGGGAACGGCGCGGAAGGGTTCATCACCGACGCCACGACCGGCCAGCTCATTCGCGACGCGATTCCGTATTTTCGCCAGGGCGACTACGGTGGCGGCATCGAGTCGATGACGCTCCATGTCGCCCAGCGCTACGCCGAAGAATTCAAATTTCAAATCGATAGCAGCTTCCACGAGCCATCGACTAAAGCGCGAGCATCGGGTCGTCGCGGCGGTGGCATTCCGCCGATCGTCCTCTTCATCCTTCTGTTCGTCATCCTGTCGTTTCTCAGTCGCGGGCGGAGAGGCGGCTGTCTTCCGCTGCTCTTCTCGATGCCGACGGGACGCGGAGGTGGGTACGGTGGCGGAGGTTTCGGTGGCGGCGGTGGATTCGGTGGTGGAAGCGGCGGAGGCTTTGGTGGTTTCGGAGGAGGTGGCGGTTTCAGCGGCGGCGGCTCTAGCGGATCCTGGTGACCATGGCTCGAATGACGCTCGACGAACTCGTCTCGCAATTGCGTGCGGCATATGGCAACGCGCTCCGATCCGTTGTGCTGTACGGGTCCGCGGCCGCCGGCGAGCACATTGCGAAGAAGTCTGATTACAACGTCCTCGTGCTCCTGGACTCGATCGATCCATCGCGGCTCGCCGCGGCATCGGCAGCGTCACGTGCTTGGGCCGACAGTGGGAATCCCGCGCCGTTGACGATGACGATGCGTGAGTGGCAGGGATCGGCGGACATCTTCCCAATGGAATACGCCGACATTCTCGACCGACATCGCGTGCTTTCGGGCGACGCGCCCTTCGATGGGATCACGGTCGATCTGAAGGATTTGCGGCTGCAGCTCGAGCACGAGGCGATGGGGAAGCTGATCCGTCTTCGCCAGGGCACGCTCGCGAGCGGCAACGAGGGCGAACGTCAGCTCGAACTACTGACGGCGAGCCTCAGTCCGATCATGATCATTTTTCGCGCGTTCCTGCGGCTGCACAAAGAAGTCCCGCCGAAGGACAATCTCTCGCTGATCGGCGCGGTCGCGAGTCGCGCGGCGTTCGATGGACAGCCGTTCGTGCGCGTCGCCAAGCACGTCCGCGGGGATAGTTCCATCAAACCCGCCGAAGCGTCGGTGATTCTCGGTGGGTACATGCGTGGCATGGAACAGCTCGTGTCTCATCTCGACAAGTACGACGCCTCTAAGTGATTGTCACCAAGGCGTGCAGATTTCGTAGGGCAATTCCACCCGTTCTACTCCAGGAGTTATCGCAAATGAAACGCAGGCTCTCAGTGCTCTCACTGCTCCTTCTGCTTCCGTTGGGCGCGTGCGGCTACAACCGCATTCAGTCGCTCGACGAGGCCGCGGCGTCGGCGCAGGGTCAGATCGAGAATCAATTGCAGCGCCGCGCTGAGCTCATTCCGAATCTCGTCAACACCGTGAAGGGCTACGCCCAGCACGAACAGGAAGTCTTCGAGAACGTTGCCAAGGCGCGCTCTGGTTTGCTCGGCGCCGTTCAGCAGAAGGATCCCGAAGCCGAGGCAACCGCAAACGCGCAGATGACGACTGCCCTCGGACGCTTGCTTGTCGTAGCGGAGAACTACCCGCAGCTCAAAGCGGATCAGGGCTTTCTCAAGCTGCAGGACGAGCTCACTGGGACCGAGAATCGCATTGCTGTCTCGCGAACCGACTACAACAACGCGGTGAACTCCTATAACGCGTACATTCGCCAGTTTCCGGCCGTCGTGACGGCGAAAGTCTCGGGCGCGAAGCCGCGGAAGTATTTCCAGGCGTCGGCGTCCGCGGAGGGTGGGCCGCCGACCGTAGACTTCTCTAAACCGCCGGCGAAGACGCCGTAATTCGAGTCATCCCGAACGAAGTGAGGGATCGCTAGAGGATGATTCAGTCATCCCGAACGAAGTGAGGGATCGATCGAGGAGGATTCTGTCATCCCGAACGAAGTGAGGGATCGATCGAGGATGATCTGTCATCCCGAACGAAGTGAGGGATCGCTGTCCATGGACGGCGATCCCTCGTCGTTTCACTCCTCGGGATGACTCAGCCCGTTTGCGGTTTCGGAAACAGCGACGCGCCTTTCGTTACCCGCCAACCTGTGACGTCGAGTGCGTCGACGCCGGAGAATCGCTGATCGGCGACATTCCCGGGGCCGCCGAGCAAGGCCCACAGCTCTTGCGACTTGTTCGGCATGAACGGCGCGAGATGAATCGCGTGGCGCGCGAGCTGTCTCGCGATCGCCGAAAGAACCGCCGCCAGCTGCGGTTTCTTCTCGGCATCCTTCGCGAGTGCCCACGGTTGGCTCGACTGCACGAACTCGTTGCCCCGCGAGACTGTGCTCATGATGCATTTGAGCGCGTCGTGCAAAAGGAACTCGTTCTCACCGCCAATCGCTGCGTGGTACCCTTTGATGTCCGCGGCGTCCGCGTCATCGAGTGAACGATCCGACCCGGCCGGGATCACTCCGTCGAAGTACTTCTCGATCATCGCCGCAACTCGGCTCGCGAGATTACCGAGTGAGTTTGCGAGATCGGAATTGTATCGGTCGTCGAATCGACGCCACGAAAAATCACCGTCGCCATCGAACGGGGCCTCGCGCAGCAAGAAGTATCGAAGCGCGTCGCCGCCGCGATAGTTGACTGCGTCGTCGAGCTCGACCCACGTACCGGCCGACTTGCTGAAGCGCTGTCCTTCGTAGCTGATGAAGCCGTGCGCCCACACGTGCTCGGGGATCGGCAAGCCGGCCGCCTGCAACATGGCCGGCCACACGACACAGTGAAGCCGCGTGATGTCTTTTCCGATGACGTGGAGCTGCGCCGGCCAACGCGTCGTGTACGATGCGTCGGGGAATCCGGTCGCGGTCAGATAGTTCGGTAGGGCATCGAACCACACCCACGTTCCCTGCTGCTCGGCGTTCGAGAGCGCGATGGGGAAGGGAATTGCCCACGACAACTTCGATCGTGTGATCGAGATGTCTTCGAGCCCCTGTTCGAGCAACGACAGGATCTCGTTGCGCCGCGTGTCCGGCGAGAGAAAAGTCGGCCGTTCGGTGAAAAGCTTGTTGAGATAATCCTGATACTTCGAGAGGCGGAAGAACCAGTTGCGCTCCGTCGTCCATTCGAGCGTCCGCGTCGGATGGAGAACGCACTTTCCGTCGACGATCTCGTTCTCACGCTTGAACAGCTCGCAGCCGACGCAATACCAGCCCTCGTAGCTCTTCTCGTAAAAGTCGTCAGGTGAGCGTTCGTGAATGCGCTCGATCAGTGCTTTCACGCCGACTTTGTGCGACGCCTGCGTTGTACGAATGAACTGATCGTACGAGATCGATAACCGCGACCACATCGCCTCGAAGCGCGATGCGATCTCGTCGACGAAAGCCTGCGGCGAAACCCCCTTGTCTGCCGCGGCCTGCGCGACCTTCTGCCCGTGCTCGTCGAGGCCACTGAGGAAATGCACGTCGTCGCCGCGCAGGCGACGATATCGTGCAATCGCATCGGCGCCGATCTTCTCATACGCGTGGCCGATGTGCGGATCGCCGTTCGCGTAGTCGATCGCCGTCGTCAGATAGAAACTTGCCACCTACTCTTCCTCTCCCTCAGGCGGTTCGGCGCCTGGTTCCCCATCGTTGTTGCCCCGGGCGCCGCCCTGCCGGTTGCGACGTCCACCCCTTCGCCCGCGACGGCGATGCGGCCGTCGCTCGCGATTCGCGTCGCCCGGGGACTCGGCGTCTCGCTCTGCGGTCGGTTCTGCGACTTCCGGCGCGATCACGACCGGATACTCCTCGGTCGGGCTGATGAACGACACTGGCGGAATGACTTCTTCGACCGCCGCTGCCGCGAGCTCGACGTCGATCACATCGTCGTCGATCGAGGTTGCCGGCATTGCCGAAACACCCGGTAACGGCGCGCCAACCGACTCCGCTTCCGCCCGAAGCTCCAGCAACTCGAGCGTCCGGACTTCGCCGTCCTCGGCGCGAAGCGTGACTCGCTCACGAAAGATATCGTTGGCGACAACCTTCTCTTCGCCCTTCGTCGTTCGAACCAGTTTCCCTTCTTTCGGGAATTTCTTTCGACTGTAGACGTAGAACTCGTGCTCGTACCGCAGGCAGCACATCAGCCGACCGCATGCGCCGGAGATCTGCGATGGATTGAGCGAGAGCCGTTGATCCTTCGCGACGCCGAGGTTCACCGGGCGAAGCTCGGGGAGCCATGACGACGAGCAATACTGTCGTCCGCAGCGGCCGATGCCGTCGAGACGCTTTGCCTCGTCGCGGACGCCGATCTGCTTCAACTCGATTCGCGTCCGGAAGATCGACGCGAGCTCGCGGACGAGCGTGCGGAAGTCGACCCGTTTCTCCGCGGTGAAGTACAGCGTGAGCTTTTTCTGATCCCACTGCCACTCGGCGTCCGACAACTTCATGACGAGGTCGTTCGCCTTCACGCGCTCGACGGCACGGCGGCGCGCCTCTTCGTCTTGCGCGCGAAGATCTTCTTCTCGCCGGACGTCTGCCGACGTCGCGAGGCGACGCGCCTTCTTTGTCGTACCAGCTGCGCCGTAGCCGTGCGGCGTCCCGGCGTTGCGCTTCTCGGCCAGCTCGCCGGAAGCGTGGACATAACCGAGATCCTCTCCGCGGTCGGCGTCGACGATGATGCCCGCGTTGAGCGGCGGCACCTCGTCGCCTTCCCACAAGAAGAAGTCTTTTCGATTGCCCTTGAACGCGACTTCGATGAGGTGAGGCACTATTCCAAAAACTGTCCCATGCGCAGGAACTTGTCGCGACGCCGGCGAACGAGCTTGTCCGGCTTGTAGCGACGAAGATCCTCGAGCTGCTTCACGAGCGTGTCGTGAACAGATTGCGCGGTCGCTTCGTGATTTGCGTGCGCGCCGCCGGCCGGCTCTGGAATGATCTCGTCGATGACGCGCAGGTCGAGCAACTCTTGCGCGGTGATGCGAAGCGCCGACGCGGCCTTCTCGCGCATCTCCTGACTCTTGCCATCCTTCCAGAGAATCGCCGCGCAGCCTTCGACTGTGATCACCGAGTACACTGCGTTCTCGAGCATGTTCGTTCGGTCGGCGACGCCGAGTGCGAGTGCGCCGCCCGACCCGCCTTCGCCAATGACCGTGGCGATGATCGGAACTTCCAGCTGGCTCATCTCGAACAAGTTGCGCGCGATCGCCTCAGACTGACCGCGCTCCTCGGCACCGAGTCCGGCCCACGCGCCCATCGTGTCGATGAACGTGATCACCGGAACGTGGAATTTCTCGGCGAGCTTCATGAGGCGCAGCGCCTTTCGATAGCCCTCAGGATGCGGCATGCCGAAGTTGCGCTTGAGAATCTCTTTGGTGTCGCGACCGCGCTGTTGGCCGATGACCATGACGGTCTCGCCGTCCAGACGCGCCCAGCCTCCGACGATGGCGGCGTCTTCACGATACGCGCGATCGCCATGCAGCTCGATGAAGTCCGTGAACGCGAGCTGGATGTAGTCGAGCGTGAAGGGACGCTTCGTGCTGCGCGCGACCATGACGCGCTGCCAGGGCGAGAGATTCTTGTAGATCTCCTCACGCAAGTCAGCGAGCTTCTTCTGCAGCGGCGCGATCTCTTCCTCGACATCGAGTTGTTGACCGCCCGCAAGACGCTTCAGTTCATCGATCTGCTTTTCGAGTTCGACGATCGGTTTCTCGAACTCCAAGCTCACCGAGGTGCCCAATTCAGCTCCCGCGCACGAGACGAACGCGCTCTGCCCCAAGCAAGGCGCGGAGGTCCGTCAGCGCCGCCTGCGACGCTGCGATCCTCAATGAGCGCGACTTGAGCCGCGCCCGCGTGCCGCTTCCATCACTCCACTGCACCTCCAACGGCGGCGACGACGCATGAGCCGTCGCGTGCGAATCGATCACGGCTCGCACGTCCGTCATCGTTTGCGGCGTCAGCGCACCGCCGCCATCTGATGTCACATCAATTGATACCGCGACCTGACCCGTCAACCGCATTTCCACGAACGGCGTCAGCGACTCCACGATGAACGTCGGATTCTCGACGTCCTGATCGCGCCGCGAATAGCTGCCCTTCAACAAGACAGGGATGTCGGTCTTCACCCGATCGCCGAGCATCGTCCACGCTTCAGGGAAGACCAGTACTTCGGAAGATCCCGAAAAATCCTCGACTGTCAACCGAGCGAACTCCGCCCCAGAACGTTTGCTGATCTGTTTCTTGATTGCCGTGACCACGACGCCGAGCGACACCGACTGATCGGTCCACTTACCAAGTTGAGACACGGTGTGCGATGCAAACAGTTCGCACTCGAGGCTGAAGGGTTGAAGCGGGTGTCCCGAGATGTAAAAGCCGAGGATCTCCTTCTCGCGAGTCAGCCGCTCCGATTCGTTGAGCTGTCCGATATTCGGCAGAACACGAGGAGCCTGGACGGCGCTCGATTCATCTACGCCCCCGAGGAGCGAGAACTGTCCGACTTCCGCCTCCTGCTGTCGGAGCGAGGCCTCTTGAATCGCGGTGTCGAGCACCGCCCAATACTGCGCGCGGTGCCCGCCGAGGTTGTCGACGGCGCCCGACGCAATGAGGGCTTCGAAGACGCGCTTGTTGCAGAGACGCAGATCGACGCGATCGCAGAGATCGAAGAAGTTCGCGAATGGCCCCTTCGCACGCGCCGCGAGAATCGAATCGATCGCCGTGCGACCGACATTGCGAATGGCACCCAGCCCGAATCGAATTCGCTTCTCGCCAATGACTGTGAACTTGTAGCCTGATTCGTTCACGTCGGGAGCGAGCACTTCGATGCCGACTTCGCGCGCTTCGTTGATGAACTTCACGACGCTGTCCGTATCGCCAATCGACGACGACAAGAGCGCCGCCATGAACTCGGCGGGGTAGTGCGCTTTGAGCCACGCGGTCTGATACGAAATGACCGAGTACGCGACCGAGTGCGACTTGTTGAAGCCGTACCGGCCGAACGTTTCGATCTGCCCGGCTAGCTCTTCGATGATCTTGCGATCGTATCCGCGCGCGACCGACTTCTCGACGAACTTGCCGAGCTCTTTGCGAATGAGCTCCGCGTCTTTCTTCCCGACTGCTTTGCGCAGCACGTCGGCTTCAGCGAGTGAGATGCCCGCCAAAACCTGCGAGATACGCATGACCTGCTCTTGGTACGTGATGACGCCTTGCGTCTCGCGGAGAATCGGCTCGAGCTCGGGAAGCGCGAACGTCACCGCTTCTTCGCCGCGCTTGCGGCGCTGATAGACGCGATGCATGCCCGCGTCGAGCGGGCCGGGACGCATCAACGCGTTCGACGCCACGAGGTCGTCGAATCGATCACACCGCATGCTGCGCAGCATGTCCGTCGCGAGCGGCGACTCGAACTGGAACACCCCAGTCGATCGTCCCGCGCGGAGCATCTGGTAGACCTTCGGATCGTCGAACGGAATGGAATCGAGATCGATCTTCTCACCGGTGCGCTGCTCGATCGACACGAGCGCGTCGTGAATCACGGTGAGCGTCGTCAGCCCGAGGAAATCCATCTTGAGCATACCCGCATGCTCGAGACAGTTCATGTCGTACTGGCTGACGATCACCGATTCGTCGTCGCTCGCGCCCGCACCCTTTGACGACTGCGTGCAGATCGGCACGTAATTGTCGACCGGCCCCGGCGCGATCACGACGCCGGCCGCGTGCACGCCCGTGTGCCGCGACAGCCCTTCGAGCGACATCGCGTAGTCGAGCAACTGCTTATAACGGTCGTCGTTGCGATACAGCTTGCCGACGTCGGCGATCTGCTCGACCGCTTCCTTTACCGTGAGCGAGAAGTTCGGCTGGTTCGGGATGAGCTTCGCGAGCGCGTCGGTCTCCGCGGGCGTGAACCCGAGCGTGCGGCCGACGTCTTTGATCGCGGCGCGCGACTTCATCGTACCAAACGTCACGATCTGACAGACCGATTGTTTGCCGTACTTCTGCCGGACGTACTCGATCACTTCACCCCGGCGCTCGAAGCAGAAGTCGACGTCGACGTCCGGCATCGACACGCGCTCTGGGTTTAGAAAACGCTCAAAGAGCAGATCGTACTTGAGCGGACAGACGTCCGTGATGCGAAGGGAATACGCGACGAGTGAACCCGCCGCGGATCCCCGGCCCGGACCAACCGGAATTCCGCGATCGCGCGCCGCCTTGATGAAATCCGAGACGATGAGGAAGTAGCCCGCGTATCCCGTCTTCGTGATGACGCCGAGCTCGTACTCGAGGCGCTCTTTCACGTTGTCGGGCAGTGGATCGCCGTAGCGCTCCTTCGCTCCGGCCGTTGATAGCGTCGTCAAAAGATCGTTTTCCGTCTTCACGCCGGTCGGCAGCGGGAAGGCCGGAACGTTGTACTTCTTCTCGAACTCGACCGAGACCTCGTCCGCGATCTTCAGAGTATTCTCGAGGACGTCCGGACGATTTCTGAAGTGCTCGCGGATCTCCGGCGCGCTCTTGAAGTACAAACCGCGATCGTACCGCATGCGATCCGCGTCGCTGCGATCCTTGCCGAGTCCGATGCACAGCAGGACGTCGTGCGCGTCGTGGTCGTCGCGCTTGAGGAAGTGCGCGTCATTCGTGGCGATGACGGGCAGTCCGAGCTCGGTCGCGAGCCCGAATACTCTCTTATTGAGCTCCGTCTGGCCTTCCGACTCGTGCGCCTGGACCTCGAGGTAATACCTGTCTTTGAATACCTCGGCGTACCATGCCGCGGCGGCACGCGCCTGGTCCATCTGGTCGGCCATGAGGTGCTGCGCGACTTCGCCGGCGAGGCACGCTGACGAAACGATGATTCCGGCGTTGTGGCGCTCGAGTAGCTCGCGGTCGACACGCGGCTTCGAGTAGAAGCCTTCGGTATAGGCGAGCGATGACAGCTTGATGAGGTTCTTATATCCAACCATGTCTCGCGCGAGGAGCACGAGGTGGTAGTAGGCCTTCGAGCCCGCCGCGCCACGCGACCGAGCATGCCGATCGGTCGGCGAGACGTAGGCCTCCATTCCTATGATTGGTTTGACTCCCGCTTTTTTCGCCTTTTCCTGAAATTCCCAGGCGGCGTGCAGGTTGCCGTGGTCGGTGATGGCGAGCGCCGGCTGCTCGAACTCCTGAGCGCGCCGAATCAGGTCATCGATTCGGTTCGCGCCGTCGAGAAGCGAGTACTCGGAGTGGCAATGAAGATGGACGAAGGACATCTTGAAGAAGTTAGTCGCCGTTGCCAGCGACTGTCAAAGCGATGAGGCACCCGGAACCACGTCGTAAGTGATTTCTAAGCAACGCGTTATCTGGCTTTGGACCCGCCGCGTACTGGGCGGCGTTCTGCTTCTCGCCTTCGCGTATTTGATCCTCGACCCGACCGGGCGCTACCTCATCCGCGCCGCGGCGGCGGAGGGGAAGATCCTCGCCGGTCGACGGCGGATCATCGCCCTCGTCGCTGACTCGACCACCAATCCAAAGATTGCATCGAAGCTCCGCCTCGTACTATCGGCCCGAGCGTTCGCCGCGGAATCGATCGGGCTTCGGGCGAAAGAGAGTTTCACGACGTACACGCAGCTCGACCGAGACACATTGGTGCTCGTGCTCTCCGGCGCCTATCGCGATAAGCTCGCGTCGTACACGTGGTGGTTCCCGATCGTAGGCCGGGTTCCGTACAAGGGCTATTTCGATTTCGCGAAAGCGAAGGATGCCGCGAAGGCACTCGAGCACGACGAGTTCGATGTGTACCTGCGGCCGTCGCCGGCATTCAGCACTTTAGGGTTCTTCAATGATCCATTGCTGTCGACCTCTCTAGGAGCTGACACATTAGATCTCGCGAACACGGTGATTCACGAGCTGACGCACAACACGTTCTATGCGTCGGGGCAGGCGGTCTTCAACGAGTCGTTCGCGAGCTTCGTGGGATCGCGCGGGTCCGCCTGGTTCTTTCGATCGCGCGGGTCACCGGCGGCGGCCGACCAATGCGACGCGAGGTGGTCGGATGACAAGATTTTGGCTCGATTTTGGGCGCAACTATATAAGAGCGTCGATTCTGCTTTTAATGCGCTCCCATCTGATTCGCGGGCGCGACTCCGTGCGAGAGATACGCTCTACGCCGAGGCGCGTCGCCGGTTGGTGACCGAGATCGGGCCGCAGTTGAAGACGATTAATCCGAAGGCCCTCGAACGACTGCGTTTGGACAACGCCGCGCTCCTGGCGCATCGAATTTATTCGACTGACCTCGACCTCTTCGATGCCGTGTGGGCATCCGAGAACGGGGATCTTCGGGCGACCATTGCGCGGATCATCGTGCTCGCGAAGAGTCGGCCGAAGGACCCGTTTGGGGCACTGCGTGATTCTGTCGCGAGGCGCGGGTGAATGGTGAGGGCGCGAACAGCGTAAGGGCGTATTGATCACGCGGAGCCGCGGAGGTCGCGGAGAAAACCACACCGCGGAACGACAATGCGCGAGCTTGATGACATCACTGGGGCGATCATCGATGCGGCAATCCAAATCCATCGCGATCTCGGGCCTGGACTGCTGGAATCGGTCTACGAGGCGGTGTTATGCCGTGCTCTCGAGAAACGTGGGTTCAGCGTTGAACGCCAAGTGCCGATTCGTTTCGGGTATGACGGGTTGGTATTCGAAGAAGGGTTTCGCGCCGACCTGATGGTCGACGGCCAGGTGATCGTGGAGCTCAAGTCAATCGAACGAAAGCTCCGGTTCACAGCAAGAAACTCCTGACCTACCTTCGTCTCACCGAGCAGCCTGTCGGCCTGCTCCTGAATTTCGGAGCAAACACTCTTGTCGAAGGATTGCGGCGCGTCGTTAACGATCTTGCTCCCTCCGCGTCTTCGCGCCTCCGCGTGAATCAATCCGCTGTTCCGTAGCTTGCTGTTCCGTCGTTCCGCAGTTCCTCACGCACTGAACCGCCCCCGAAGCAACGCCCGCAGATCGATCGCCTGCTCGTGCACCGGTGGCAGGGCGGGCTCCGCGGCAGGTGCCGGCTCGCCGGTCGTCACACGATGCATCTTCTCGCGAACTCCACGATCCACGAACCGCGACAACTGATCGATCGAGTAGTCTGATCCGCGACGCGTCGCGTAGACGTTCAGCGGATAGGTAACCGCGAGGTTGTTTCGAGCGCGTGTGAGCGCGACGTACATCAGTCGACGCTCTTCTTCGAGCTCGGCCTCGTCTTCGATCGAGCGCGATGACGGGAACCAGCCATCGACCGCCCAGATCACGAATACAGCGTCCCACTCTTTGCCCTTCGCGCTGTGGACGGTGCTGATCACGAGCGCGTCCTCCTCCGAGTCAGCGGCGCCGGCGAAGTCTTGTGTGTTCGAGGGCGGCTCCAGGGCCAACGCCGACAAGAACGTCGATCGATCCGGGTATCCCGCCGCGATCACCCGGAGCTGATCGAGGTCCGCGAGTCGCGGCTCGCCGCGATCGTACCGCTCGTTGAGAATTGCGTCGTAGAGTTTGCGGATCTCGTCGATGTCTTCACCCACGGCACCTTCGACCCGTCGAGCGCTCCGGAGGCGGCGAAGCAGTCCGGCGAGATCGCGATGCGCGTCGCGAGCGCGCGGCGGCGGTTCGAACTGGCCGAACGCATTCGGATCCCAGTCGAGCTTCGACATCGATTCCATCATCGCGCGCGCGGTGACGTCACCGATGCCCGGCATCAACATCAGGATGCGATACCAACTGACTTCGTCGCGAGGATTCTCTAATACGCGCAGGAATGCGAGAACATCCTTGACGTGCGCCGCTTCGAGGAATTTGAGGCCACCCCACTTCTCGAACGGGATCTTGCGATTCGTGAGCTCGATCTCGAGATCGGCCGACATGTAGCCGGCGCGCACGAGGATCGCGATCTCCTTGAGCGGCATTCCGTCTTCGTGGAGCTCGAGGACGCGGTCGACGACGAACCGCGTTTGCTGCTGTTCGTCGCGGGTCGTGACCAGCCAGGGTGCTTCGGTTCCCGTGCGCTGCGTCCAAAGGTTCTTCGTGAACCGCTCGGGCGCGCGGGAGATCAGGGTATTCGTGACATCGAGGATCGGCTGCGTCGAGCGATAGTTCTGCTCGAGCGTCACGACCTTCGTGTCGGGAAAATGGCGCGGGAAGTCGAGGATGTTTCGAATCGCGGCGCCGCGGAACGAATAGATGCTCTGCGCGTCGTCGCCGACGACCGTGATGTTCCGGTGCGCGCGGCATGACCCCTTGAGAATCCGAGACTGAAGGAGATTCGTGTCCTGGTACTCGTCGACGAGGATGTGGTCGTAGAGGCCCGCGATGCGATCCGCGATCTCCGTCGACTGCTCGAGCATGAGCGCCCAGAAGAGGAGGAGGTCGTCGTAGTCGACCAAATTCCGCTCCGCTTTTCGGCTCGTATACTCGGCGAAGATTCGAATGATGTCGCGCGACTGCTCGACGTATTGCGGCATCTCGCGCTCGAGGAGCTCGTCGACGGGCTGCTCTGTGTTTAGATGACGCGAATATATGTAGTGTAAAGTCTCCTTCTTTGGGAATCGCTTTTCCTGGCGTCCGTAGCCGAGTGAGGCGCGGGCGAGCTGCATGAGATCTTCGGCGTCGCCCTGGTCCATGATCGAGAAATCGCGCGCCAACCCGGCTTGCGGGCCGAATTTCCTGAGGAGGCGGTGTCCGGTGGCGTGAAACGTTCCGCCCTGGACGCGCGCAGTCGCCGCGCCGACGAGCCGCTCGGCGCGGCTGAGCATCTCGTGCGCGGCGCGTCTCGTGAAAGTGAGCAACAGAATTCGCTCGGGCGGTACGCCGCGATCGATGAGAGTCGCGACGCGATAAACGAGCGTTCTGGTCTTGCCGGTCCCGGCTCCGGCGATGATGAGGAGCGGGCCGTCGCCGTGAGCGGCTGCCGCGAATTGTTCCGCGTTGAGTTCAGCGCGAAAGTCGCGGGATGGTGTGGCGACAATTCGTTCTCGGGCGGGATAGAGCAGCGGCTCTGTCATAGTCCCGAGAATATAGGTTCGGGGGACGTTCGGGGGAGAGTGTGTTACGCACGCTCGGTCCCCGCGTCTTCATCGCGCGATTGAGGTATGCGCGGATGGATGGCGGCGTTGATTTCGATCAAAGTTTGCCAGCGGGTGCGGGTTGGGTGACGTATAACCGCCGAAGGTCGTTCACCCGAAGAGCAGTTTTTCCAAATGATTGATATGCAGGCACTGACGTGGGGGAGAGTTATCCTTGACCCCGTTGCAGGGCAGGCCTATCTTCGATCGTTTGCGGAACTGCCACATTTCATTGCCTAGGAGTCGCGAAGAGTAGCCACGTCT
>Ga0207661_10000559_pt1 | contig 23755 bp, 26 predicted proteins | sample KBSC713LmetaG_FD_184337 | JGI IMG/M metagenome (GOLD analysis project Ga0207661, IMG submission 184337) | Corn rhizosphere microbial communities from Kellogg Biological Station, Michigan, USA - KBS C7.1-3L metaG (SPAdes) (version 2) | ecosystem: Host-associated > Plants > Roots > Rhizosphere ...
GGGTTCCTGCCGCGTGTGAAGCCGAGGCCCAAGGCGGCGAAGACCTAGACGGTGCCGAGGAGGAGCGTCCGCCGGACCCTGCTCGGCGTCGCGTACGTCGGGACGGCCGTCGTCGCGATGGTCTTCCTGTTCCTCCCGATCGTCGCGATCTTCGCCCACACCTCGCCGGCGGAGCTGGTGGAACAGCTCGGGAACCCGGTCGTCCACGACGCGTTCGTGGTCAGCCTCAAGACGAGCCTCGTCGCGCAGGTGCTGATCCTCGTCTTCGGGACGCCGACGGCGTTCTTGCTCGCGAGCCGCCGGTTTCCCGGACACGCATTCGCGGTCACGCTCGTCGAGCTGCCGCTCGTGCTGCCGCCGGCGGTCGCGGGCATCGGGCTGCTCGCCGCATTCGGCCGCCTCGGCCTGCTCGGGTCGAGCCTCGACGCGTTCGGGATCAGCCTCCCGTTCACGCAGGGCGCGGTCACCGTGGCGGTCGCCTACGTCGCGAGCCCGCTCTACATCCGCCAGGCGATCGCCGCCTTCGAGGCGACCGACCCCGATCTCGCGGCCGCGTCGCGCACCCTCGGCGCGAGCCCGCTCCGCACGTTCTTTCGCGTGATCCTGCCGCTCGCGCGCGGCGGGCTGATCGCCGGCCTCGCCCTCTCCTTCGCCCGCGGGCTCGGCGAGTTCGGCGCGACGATCATGTTCGCCGGGAGCCTCCAGGGCGTCACCCAGACGGTGCCGCTCGCGATCTACGCGCAGTTCGACCAGGACTTCGACGCAACGCTCGCGATGAGCGCGGTCCTGGTGCTCTTCAGCGTCGCCCTCCTCACCGCCCTGCATGCTGGTCTCACATGGCAACGCTCCGAGTCGACGAGATCACCGTCCCTCTTCGGACTTTCCGGCTCCACCTGAGCCTCGAGGTCGGCTCGACCCTCGCGCTCGTCGGACCCTCGGGCGCGGGCAAGTCAACCGTCCTCAGGGCCGTCGCCGGGCTCGTTCGGCCGGAGTCGGGCCGGATCGCCGTCGACGACGAGGTCTTCTTCGACGCCGACCGGGGCGTCGAGCTGCCCCCGGAGGGGCGGCGGGTCGGGCTCGTCTTCCAGGAGTACGCCCTCTTCCCGCACATGACCGTCCGCCAGAACGTCGAGTACGCGCGCAGGCACGCGGCGGACGAGTACCTCGAGCGGTTCCGCATCGCGCACCTCGAGAGCGCGCGGCCGCAGGAGCTCTCCGGTGGGGAACGCCAACGCGTCGCACTTGCCCGGGCGCTCGCGCGCGACCCGCAGGTGCTGCTCCTCGACGAGCCCCTCTCCGCCCTCGACGCGCACACGAAGACGACCGTGCGCGCGGAGCTCCACGAGCTGCTCGAGGGCCTCGACATTCCCGTGCTGCTCGTCACGCACGACTTCGAGGACGCGGCAGCCCTCGCGGACGAGGTCAGCGTGATCGTCGACGGCACGATCCGCCAGACCGGGACGCCGAACGGGCTCGTCGCCGCGCCCGCGGACTCGTTCGTCGCCTCCTTCACCGGCGCCAACCTGCTCCACGGGCACGCAGAGCCCGGCGCCAACGGCTCCATGCGCGTCCGCCTCGACGACGGGACCGTCGTCGCCACCGCCGATCAGGCGCACGGACGGATCGCGCTGGCCGTCTACCCGTGGGACATCACCCTCGGCACGGAGGCGCCGCACGACTCCGCGCTCAACGTGATCCACGCGCCGATCCGCACGATCGTCGAGCTGGGGAACCGCGTGCGCCTCACGGTCGGCCCCGTGAGCGCGGAGATCACCGCCGAGTCGCTCGAGCGCCTGGGCTTCGAGACCGGTCAGGTCGTCTACGCCTCCTTCAAGGCGACGGGGATCCGCGTCGTCGCCGAGCACGAGGAGCGGACCAGCTGACCCTCCTGCTCAGTGGCCGATGACGAGCTTCAACGCGACGAGCGAGAGGCCGAGGGCGAGGTTCGCGGCGACGACCGCGACCGTGCCGAGCGCCGCAAGCCGCTCGACCCGCGCGACCACGATCCCCTCGACGAACAGCACGAGCAACCCGAGGGCGAACGCGACCCAGACCGCGGTCTCCGTCGAGAAGACGCCGAGGGCTCCGAGGAGCAACGCGCCGAGGGGAGGCAGCGTCGCTTCCACGATGGAGGCCTCGTGGCGTGCGATGCGCCCCAGGTCGGCGACGGAGAGGCGCTCGTCGTCCGTGATGCTCTCCGAGATCCCGTGCGCGTAGACGTGCGCGACCCAGAAGACGACCGAGGTGGCAAGGACGAGCCCGGCGATCCGCCCGGCGGAGTGCGGATAGGCGCGCGCGCCCGCGACGAGGACCGAGAGGACGACGATCGTGCCGTAGACGAACCCGCCGAGCCGCGCGCCCAACAACGAGGGGTCGAGTCGACGAAGCCTCGCGAGCTGCCGGTGGCCGATCACGTCCGCCATCATCCCGCGGCCGGCGGCGGGCGTTCCTCGAACTGCGATAGCCCGCGGGGAACCACCCGGTCCGGACGTCTGCGCTCACGCAGAGCCCGCTCGACCGAAGTGGGCAGGATGGGCGTGCAGCGGACGGAAATGAGCCCGTAACCCACGCGAAGCCCTCCAGCGGCGATGATCAGAGGAATGGCGACGACGCGCGCACCCAAGCACAACGGCAAGCTCCTCAACCGCGAGCTCTCGACGGTCGAGTACAACGCGCGGCTGCTCGAGCTCGCCGCCGACGAGGCGCTTCCCCTGCTCGAGCGGGTGCGGATGTGCAAGTTCTTCTCGTCGAACCTCGACGAGTTCTTCATGGTCCGCGTCGCAGGGCTGATCGGACAGGCGTCGTCCGGCCTCGCCGTCCGCTCCGTGGACGGCCTGACCCCACGCGAGACGCTCGCCGCGATCCGCGTCCGCGTCGCCGAGCTCGTCGACGCCCAGTCGCAGCTGTGGCGGAAGAAGCTCCGGCCTGCGCTCGAGGAGGTGGGCATCTCGATCACCTCGATCGACGCGCTCTCGGGCAAGGAGCGTTCGCACGTGGAACAGCCGTTCGCCCGTGAGATCTTCCCCGTGCTGACGCCGCTCGGCGTCGGCCCGGGACAGCCGTTCCCGTACATCTCGGGGCTCTCGCTCTCGCTCGGCGTGCTCGCGCGGGACGCGGAGACCGGTGAGGAGCGGTTCGCGCGGGTCAAGGTCCCGGAGCGCCTCCCCCGCTTCGTGCCGCTGGGGGAGGGGGAGCGGTTCGTTCCGCTCGAGGACGTGATCGCCCACTTCCTGCCGGAGCTCTTTCCGGGGATGGAGATCGTCGAGCGCGCCGCGTTCCGCGTGACGCGCGACGCGGACTTCGAGGTCTCGGACGAGGCCGACGACCTCCTCGAGGCGGTCGAGCTCGAGCTCCAGCGGCGACGCTTCGGCGACGTCGTCCGGCTCGAGGTCGCGAGCTCCGTGTCGGACGCGATGCTGCGCCGGCTCGAGCTCGGCCTCGGCGCGTCGCCGGAGCAGGTGTACAAGGTGCGTGGCCTCCTCGACCTCGCCGACCTGGATCAGCTCGTCGAGCTCGATCGTCCCGAGCTGAAGCACCCGCCTGCGCCGGGCGTCACCCCGGCGGCCTTCGCCCGGGCCGCCGATCCGGCCGATCTGTTCGAGGCGATCCGTCGCGCCGACGTCCTCGTGCATCAGCCCTACGAGTCGTTCGCGGGGAGCTTCGAGGCGTTCGTCCGCGCGGCGTCCGAGGACCCGGACGTCGTCGCGATCAAGACGGCCGTCTACCGCACGAGCGGCGACAGCCCCCTCGTGCCCGCGCTGATCGAGGCGGCCGACGAGGGGAAGCAGTCCGTCTGCATCGTCGAGCTGAAGGCGCGCTTCGACGAGCAGCGGAACATCGAGTGGTCACGCAAGCTCGAACAGGCTGGCGTGCATGTCGTCTACGGGTTCCCCGACCTGAAGGTGCACGCGAAGATGACGCTCGTCGTCCGGCGCGAGGACGAAGGGCTGCGCCGGTACGTCCATCTCGGCACGGGGAACTACCACGCGGAAACCGCCCGCTCCTACGAAGACATGGGCTTGTTCACATCCGACGAGACGATTGCGGGGGACGTCGCCGCGCTCTTCAACTACCTCACCGGCTTCGGTCGTCCCCAGCGTTTCGAGAAGATCCTCGTCGCGCCGTTCAACCTCCGCGCCCGGCTCGTAGAGCACATCCGCGCAGTCGGTCAGGCGGCCGCGGACGGCAAGCGGGCGCGCATCCGCGCCAAGGTGAATGCCCTTACCGACGCTGCCATCGTGGACGAGCTCTACGCGGCGGCGCAGCTCGGGGCGGTCGTCGAGATCACGGCCCGCTCGATCTCGACGCTCAGTCCAGGCACGGGACGCAAGCGCAACCACCTGACGGTCCGCTCGGTCGCCGGACGCTACCTCGAGCACAGCCGGCTCTACTCGTTCGAGGCCGGCGAGACGCAGCAGCTCTACCTCGGGAGCGCCGACCTGATGACCCGGAACCTCGATCGCCGCATCGAGGTGCTCGTCCCCGTCGAGGGTGCACGGCAGCGGCAGGAGCTGGTCACGATCCTCGACAGCATCTTCTCGGACAACGCCGCATCGTGGGAGCTGTCGCCGGACGGGTCGTGGCAGCGTCGCCGCCCCGCCGACGGCGAGCGGGCGCACGACCATCAGCTGAACCTCACGCGCCGAGCCCGCCTGCGGACGAAGCGGCGACTCCGCGAGGCGAGAGAGCGGGCGGGGAGCTAGAGACCGACCGCTCCGGCCGGGCCGACCGCGATGATTGGCGCGATGCGCGTCGCCGTGATCGACATCGGCTCGAACACCGCACGGCTGCTCGTGGCGGACGTCGACGGAACGCTCGAGCCCGTGCGCGAGGAGCGCACCTACCTCGGGCTGGCCGCGGACATCCTGCGTCACGGCTCGGTCTCCCCGCCGAAGCTCGACGACGCGGCGACGGTCGCCGGGCGATACGCCCGGTTGGCCGAGCGTCTAGATGCCGACGACGTCGCGGCCGTCGTCACCGCTCCCGGCCGTCAGGGCCGCGCCTCCGCCGAGCTCGTCGCAGCGCTCACGAAGGCGGTCGGGCAGCCCGTCAGCGTCCTGTCTGCCGTCGAAGAGGGCCGCTTTGCCTTTCTCGGCGCAACCGCCCGCCTGGAGGCCGACGGCGGGATCGTCGCCGTCTGCGACGTCGGCGGCGGCTCGACCGAGCTGGCGGTGGGCACCGTCCTGCTCGGACCTGCCTGGGTCCGTTCCGCGGACATCGGCTCGCTGCGGCTGACGCGGCTCTGTCTCAATGCCGACCGGGCCGGCAAGAAGGCGGTCGACCGCGCGCGGCAGGTCGTCGAGCGCGAGCTCGACCAGTTCGACGCACCTCAGGTCGACCTCGCCCTCGCCGTCGGCGGGAGCGCCAGGGCAGCCGGGAAGATCGCCGGCCGCGACCTCGACCGCGACGATCTCGAGGACGTGGTCAGGCTGGCGTCGCGGACACCCGCTGCGAAGCTCGCGAGGGTCTTCGGCTTCGACGCGGCCCGGGCGGAGACAGTTCTCGCGGGCGCGATCATCCTCTCAGCGGTTGCGGAGCGCCTGGGTGTGACGTTCCGGCTCGGCCGCGGCGGCCTGCGCGAGGGAATCGCCCTCACGCTGGCGGGCGAGTCGGCGGCGCGCGCCGCCTAGACCGCGTCGAGCAGATCGTGGTCGCGCCCGTAGGTGAGGAGCGCGCGCGCCTCCTCCGGCGGCAGCCAGCGGACCTCGTCGACCTCGTTCGACGCCGCGGCGGCGTCGGGGTCGCCGAGCGGCTCCATTACCCACCAGCGGACGACCTTCGGCCGGCCCTTCGCGTCGACGTACCGGGTGGGCGGCAGCGAGCGGGTCAAGCGGCAGCGGAGCGTCGTCTCCTCCTCGACCTCACGGAGCGCGCACGCCTCGTCGGTCTCGTCGCCCTCGACCTTCCCCTTCGGAAACGTCCAGTCGTCGTACCTCGACCGGTGCACGAGGAGCACATGCTCCCCCACGCCCGTGTCGCGGACGACCACGCCGCCCGCCGCCCGAACGACCGCGCTCACACCTTCTTCGCCTGCTTCGAGAGCGCGGCCCACTGCTTCTTCCAATCCCGCTTCCCGCGGACACGGCGTCGCCGCTCGCGGTCGACGAGCCGGCCGGCGGCGACCGCGGCGTCGGGATGGGAAGTGCCGACCCGGCGGAGCCGTTCCTCGGCGACGACTGAGTCCTGGTGTGCGCCGAGCACGTCCTGCAGGGTCTTTGCCGCTCGGACGTAGCGCTCCAGGCCGGCGAGCTCGCCGGCGTACCGCGCGCGCTTCACCCTGATCCGCACGCCGTGGAGCTCCTCGTCCTCCGGCGCGGCGCCGAGCCGCGCGACGGTCTTCCGCAGCCTCGCGTGCTCGGCGCGCCAGATGTCCTCGATCACGAGCTTCGGAGGCGGTGTGGCGAGAGGCGGATCGCCGGCGGACTCGAGCCGGTCGAGGAGCGCGAGGTAGCGACTGCTGCCGAGGACACGGAGCAGACGCCGGCGCGCGGTCGTGCGCTCGCGCCCGAGCGCGCTGAGGACCGTCGTCGCGCCCGCCGAATCGGGGCCGTCGAGCGCCTCGGCCTCCACACGCAGGTGCTCGAGCAGGACGTCGAGGTCGCGCACGGGCCCGAGCGCGCCGCCGAGCCAGCGGAGCTCCGCCCGCAGCTCGTCGGCCCACGTCTCGTCCAGCAGCGGACGGCCCGCCCGCAGGAACGCACGCAGCCGGCGGGTCGCGACCCGGAGCTGATGCAGGCTCTCCGGCTCCGTGCCGAGCCGCGTGCCGGGATCGTGTGCGAGCAGGCGGCGGTACTGCGTGGCGAGCGCGGCGGCCAGGTGCGCGGAGGCGCTCGAGCCGGCCGGGACGCCGTGCACGTCGAGCGGGTCGGCGAGATCCAGCGCCCGGAAGACCTTCGGCCGTGCCTCGCCGTCGAGTGCACCCGCTCGACGGAGCGCCTTCTCGAGACGCCGCAGCGTCCGTTCGTCGCCCTCGATCAGCTCGACCTCGAGCTCGTCGAACGTGCGCGAGACACGCTGCCCGTCGAGCACGGAGACGACGTCGTGCACGACCTCCGCGCCGTCGACGCGCAGCCCGGCCCGGCGGGTCCTCAGCCTTGCGACGGGCACGAGCTTCGTGCCACGGACGAGCGCGGGCAGGAGGCCGGCGATTCGGGGAGGAACCGTCCGCGCCGAGCCGTCTGCCTCCAGCTCGAGGCGCGCGTCACCGCGCGGGAGCTTGAGCTGCCAGCGGCCGCGGCCGTTCTCGACGCGGTAGCGAAGGGTCAGCCCGCTACGTGCGAGCCGGTGCTCCGGCGTGTCGTGGTAGGTAGAGACGAAGACGCGCGTCGCGATCGCCTCCCCGCCGAGGTCGGGCATCGCAAAGCGCTCGCCTGTCGACAACTTCAGCTCGCGTTCGAGGGTCTCGCGGAGATCGGCCATGCTCATACCCTCGCACGCGCCTGGCTCCGCGCCCACACGGTCGTGACGCAACGGCGTGTTCAGGCCAGCGGGCCGACGACCGCGTACCTCGCAAGGAGGAAGTCTCCGTTCCATCCCTGCTCCTCGACCCGCAGCTCGAGCCTGCGGGGCAGGAGGGGCGCGCCGGCGCCGAGCGTTACCGACGCGATCCAGACGATGATCTCGTCGAGCAGGCCGGCGTCCGCGAACTGACCTGCGAGGTCGCCGCCCCCGACGATCCAGACGTTGCGGCCCCCGGCGGCCGCCACCATCTCGCCGTGGACAGCCGCGACCCCTCCGCGCGCAAATGCGATCGGCGCCTCCGGCACAATCGCTAGCTCGTGGTTCGTGAAGACCCAGCACGGCACCTCGTACGGCCAGCGCCACTCGGCCGGGTCCTTGCCGGCGGACTCGTGGTCGACGATCCACTCGTACGTCGTCCGGCCCATCGCGATGGCGCCGACCTCGGCGATGAAGGCCTCGTACGTCAACGCACCGCCGGGCTCCCGCTGCCGCGTGAAGAGCCACTCCAGCGAGTTGTCCGGGTCGGCGATGAAGCCGTCGAGCGTCGTCGCCGTGTAGTACCGCGTGAGGCTGGTCATCCGGGGGCTCGACGCCCTGAGCGGATGCCGGCGGTGATCGCGAGCGCCGCGAGCGCCGCGAGCAGCGCTCCGGCAACGAGCAGGCCCACGGCGATCCAGATGATGTCGTCGAGCTCCGCGCCGATGCTCAGGTCGGCCGACACTCCGCGGGATCCGTCGGCGTTCATCAGCGCGACGCTCCAGCTACCGCTCCGCGGCTCCCATTCGAGCGTCTGCTCTCCTGCCCCGGTCGCCGAGGCGACCCAGAACGACTGTCCGCTCGGCGGCCCCGCGGGCGCGGATCCCGAACGCTGCGAATATCGCGGGTTGCGGCCGATCTCCGTAACGACCGAACGGTCGACCCCGGCGAGATAGCGGGCGACATCCGAGGAGCGACCGATGCCGACGAAGACAGGCCGCTCGCTCTCGCTGCGGATGCGAACGGTGCCGAGGAGGTCGTCGGTGGCCCAGTCGGGCCCGTCCAGGTCGACGTCGGCGCTCTCGGACGAGATCGCGTACGCCGCCGTCGTGAAGCTCTCGGTCGGTGACATGAGGAAGCCGTCCGCGTCCCGCTGGGTACTGTCGACAACGACCCCGACGCCACCGACGACGAGCAGCACGAACGCGATGAGCGCGGCGATGCTCCCAAGGACGAGCAGCGCGATCCCGCCCGGGCCCCGCTTGCCCCGGGGCTCTGTCCCGGTCGCAGCCTCGCCCGCGGGCGCGGGAACGGGCGCCTCCGGCGCTGCGCCCGTCGGGAGCCCCGGCTCGGAGCCGCCCTGGTCGAGACGGAACGGTGGGTACCGGTCTGTCATCAGCCCTGCGTACGCGACGACCCGGGCGACCCAGCGGTCGAGCCCCAGCACGAACGCGAAGATGCCGCGCGGATACCGGGTCGTGAACAGCAACGCGACCGCAGCGAACAGCACGAGCAGCCCGATCAGGCTCGGCTCGCCACCCCACCCCCACCCGTTGCCATCGCCGTCCCACATGTGCGAGCCGGCCCACCAGCCCCCGCCCGTGAACACCCCGAGCAGCAGATAGTGCGGAATCGCCAGCAACCACCACTTCACCAGCACCAAGCCGCGCGACAGCTGACCCGGATACTCCACCTCCAGCGTCGCCGGGTACTCCGGCTCCGAACCGAGCGAGAAGGGCGGATACCGATCCGTCCCCAGCGCGCCATAGGAATAGAACGCGACCCGCCACGTCCACCGCAGCACCCCGAGATTGAAATCGAAGATCCCCCGCGGGTAGCGCCCCGTGACGAGGATCGCGAAGAACACCACCACGCTCAACACGAAGAACGCGATCCACAGGAAGAAGAGCACCACGTAGTGCGGGATCGCCAGGAGCCACTTCACGAGCCACAGCCAACGGCTCAGGTCGGGATCGAGCCGGCCCTCGAGCCGGACGGGGTTGGACTCGGGGGTCGTCATCGCGGCGCCTCCTCGCTGTCGTGCGGTGAAACGCGGGCCTCGCGCGCGGGGGGCAGGGCTCGCGAGCCGGACGCGTTCCTCGCCATCTTCCCTGTTTCTTCGCCGTTCGTCATAACGCGCGCCTCCGGTCGGGACGCGCAGAGAGGGCTGCGACGCTCAGACGCGACGCCGCCAGCGGGCGAAGACGTCCTCGAGCTCGGGGCGATTCTCCCGCGGGGCCAGCACGAACAGCCGGTCGCCGGACTCGATCGTCGTGCTCCCACGTGGCGGGATCGTCTCGTGCCCCCGCGCGACGACCGCGATGAGCGCCGTCCGCGGCAGGCCGAGCTCGCGGACGACGGCGCCCACGATCGCGTGGTCACCCGCGACGTCGAACTCGACGAGCTCGAGCGACCCGAGCGCGTCGACCTCGAGCGGCGCCACCACCATGGACGGGCGCGGATCGACCAGCTCGAGCCGCTCCGCGACCCACTCGAGGGTCGTGCCCTGCACCAGCGTCGACACGACGACGACGAAGAACACCGCGTTGAAGATCGTGTCGGCCTCGGCCACCTGTGACGAGAGCACGAACGTCGCGAGCACGATCGGCACCGCGCCACGCAGGCCCGCCCAGCCGAGCAGCGCGCGCTCGCGGTGCGTGAAGTTGCTGAACGCCGTCGCGATCCAGACCGCAGCCGGGCGGATGAGGAGGATCAGCAGGAAGGCCAGCGCGAGGCCCGGTAAGGCGACGTCGCCGAGCTCGCTCGGGAACACGAGCAGGCCGAGCACGATGAACATGGCGACCTGGGCGAGGAACGCGAGCCCCTCGTGGAAGGCGACGAGCTGGCTGCGGTACCGCGACGGGGTGCTCCCGACGGCGAGCCCCACGAGATACACGGCCAGGAATCCGCTGCCGTGGATCACGTCGGCCAGCCCGAACGTCAGCGCGGCCGTTGCGACCGAGGCGACCGGCGCGAAGGCGCCGATCGAGTGCGGCAGCCGCGCGAACGCCCACATCGCGACCGCGCCGAGCACCACGCCGACGACCAGCCCGAGCGCGAGCTGACGGAAGATCCCGAACACGAGATCCGGGAAACCGGTCGCCGGATCCTCGATCCACGCGATCAGACCGATCGTCAGCGCGATCGCGACGGGGTCGTTGAGGCCGGTCTCGGCCTCGAGCGTCCTTGCGATCCGGCGCCGGATGTGCGTGAACCGGAGCGTCGCGAAGACCGCGGCCGCATCGGTCGAGGCGACGACCGCGCCGAGCAGCACGGCCTCGAGCCAGGAGAGGTCGAAGAGGGCCTGCGCGGCCACGCCCGCGAGCACCGCGGTGGCGACGACGCCGACGGTCGCGAGCAGCCCGGCCGGCACGGCCACCCGCCGCAGCCTGCGCCACGACGTCGAGAGGCCGCCCTCGTAGAGAATCGCCGCCAGACCGGCGATCCCGACCGTCCGGGCGAGCTCGGCGTCTTCGAAGTCGATCCCGCCCGGCCCGTCCGAGCCGAGGAGCATGCCGAGCGCGAGAAAGGCGACAAGGGTGGGGACGCCGACGCGGGCCGCCCCGATCGCGACGGCCATGCTGATTGCGAGGATCCCGCCGACGAGCAGGAGGAGGGTGCCGGGCTCCACGCCTCCATCTTCTCGGGTCGCGCGACCGGGCGCGCCAGCCGGGCCTAGCTGATCGTGCCGACGACGTCGATCCGCCCCGCGCGAATCTCACCCGCGTCGATCGCCCGAGCCTCGTCTTCCTCGGTCGTCCCATCGAGGTCGGCGAAGAAGTACGGACGGCGCACGGGAGGGTCGAGCCGGAAGCGCTCGGCGAGGAGCGCCAGGAGCTCGCGAGCGGGATGGATGCGATGCTCGTGCGCCCAGCTCCGGAGGTACTCGTCCCAGGACGTGCCCGAGGCGGCCCAGGCATCGCGATGCCGGTGCAGCCACCCTCCGTCGTCGTCGGGCCCGAGGCGGTTGAAGCACCAGTCGGCGGTCGGCCGGTCGAACGCCTCCCAGTCCCACTCGACGACGATCACCCGGCCGCCGGGCGCCAGCGCACGGCCCATCGCATCGGCTACGTCACGGGGATCCTCGACGTGGTGCAGGGACGCCGAGGCGACGATCGCGGCCGCCTCCGTCGGCCGCTCCTCGAGACGCTCGAACTCGATCCGGCGATACTCGGTGCCCTCGGGCGCCTCCGGGTCGACGCCGAGCGCCTCGTAGCCGTCGGCGAGGAGCATCGGCACGTGGCCGCCGACGGTGCCGCAGCCGAGCTCGACCACTAGCGCAGGAGGGTCGGGAAGCGCAGCGCGCACGACGGGCCACGTCGCCGCGAGCCACCGCTCGCCCTGCGTCATCTATCGACGCCCGGGCGGATCTGCGGGGTATCGGCGGGCCAGCCGAGATTGGCGGACGTCAGGTCGTAGTCGACGACGTCCCCGCTGAACGTCCGCGTGATCTCGATTCGCGCGAGCGCTGCCTTCGAACTCGCCGTCGCCGTGCTCGTCGTACGTGTCGTTGACGAAGATCGCGGCGACTCGCGGCATCGAGACCGATGCTAGCTCTCCGCCTCCTCCAGCTCCTCGAGCTCGGCGAGCGAGCGCTCCAGCGCCGCGTTGAGCTCGCCGACCGTTGCCTGGTAGTCGGCCAGCGGCTGCGGGAGGAGCCGCTCGAGCGCGGCATATCCCTCGGCGAGCGCCGGATCGGCCGCCCGCAGGATCCGCTCGCCGCGGGCGGTCAGCTCGAGGCGGTACGAGCGACCGTCGGTCGGGTGCGGGAGCCTCCGGACGAGCCCGCCGTCGACGAGCCGCCGGATGTTGTCGCGCAAGGTCGTCGGGGAGACGCCGGACGCGGCCGAGATCGCGGTCGGCGTGACCGGCTGCGCATGCCGGATGTGGGTGAGGAGGCCGAGCTGGTAGGGCGGGATCCCGGTCGGGGCGAGGCGGTGCTCGAGGATGCGGACGACATACCGGCTCGCCACGGGCACCTCGAGGAAGAGCCTGTTGTCAGGCATTGCCGCAGTCTTGCAGATGCTGCGCGAACGCACTAAACTGCTGCGTCGACGCACTATGCATCGCGCTCTCGTCCTCATCGTCCTCGCGCTCGTCCTCGTGCCGGCCACGGCGGGCTCGGTCCGCCTGTACGGCGGCTCGCTCGCAGTGGTGGACGACCCCTACGGCCCGCCGAGGCTCGTCGACCTCGCGGCCGGGCGCGTGCACGCGCTGTACCCCGCCGGGCGCTCGTTCTCGCTCGGCTCGGGGTTCGCCACCCCCACGCCGACACGTGGGCGCGCGCAGTTCGACGCGCGCGGCGCCACGATCGCCGGACGGCGCGTGCCGCTTCTCCCACTCCGCTCGATTCCCGTCCGCTTCCGCAGCGACGGCGCGACGCTCGCCGGCACGCTCCTCATCCCTCCTGGGAGCGGCCGGAGAGCGGCCGTCGCGTACGTCACGGGATCCGGGCCGACCACGCGGGAGTACCTGCCGGAGCTCCAGGCCCTCCTCCTCCACGACGGCGTCGCGGTGCTCGCCTACGACAAGCGAGGCGTCGGCGCCTCGGGCGGCTCGTATCCGGGTGAGTCGCCGACGGACACGGCGATCGACCAGCTGGCGCGCGACGCCGCGGCCGCGGCACGGTTCCTCACTGGGCGCGCCGAGGTCGACCCGGCGCGCGTCGGGCTCGCGGGACACAGCCAGGCGGGCTGGATCATGCCGCTCGCCGCCACGCGAGAGCCCGCGATCCGGTTTCTCGTGGCCTTCTCCGGCCCCGCCGTGACCGCGGACGAGAACGATCGCTACCAGTCTCTGGCCGGGGAAGGCGAGCGTCCGCAGCGGCTGACCGACGCACAGGTCGACGCACAGGTGGAGAAGGCAGGTCCCGGCGGCGTGGACCCGCTCCCCTGGATCGCGCAGCTGCGGATCCCCGCGCTCTGGCTGTACGGCGCGCTCGACCACATCGTCCCTCCGCGCCTCTCCGCGAAGCGCCTGGCGCCGCTCGCCGCCGAGCCGGGCCGCGACTTCACGGTCTGGACGTTCGCGCGCGCGAACCACGCACTCGTCGAGACCGGGTCGGGGCTCACGTCCGAGATGCTCCGCTCCAACCGCTATGCGCGCGGCATGTTTCCACGCGTCGGCGTCTGGCTGCGCGCGCACGACCTCACGTAGCGTCAGTGTCCATTTCGCGGTCGGCCGTTCGTCTCATGGGCGACACGTCGACAAGGAGGACGGACATGCAGTACGTGATGCTGATCCACCAGGGCGACACTCCCACGCCCTTCGACCAGAAGGCCTGGGGCCGGCTGTCCACCGAGGAGCAGCAGCAGATCTACGCCGACTACCAGGCGCTCCACCAGACCACCGGCGTCACCGCGGGTCTCGGCATGCAGCCGCCCGAACTGGCGACGACGGTGCGCGTGCAGGACGGGAAGACACTGACGACGGATGGTCCGTTCGTCTCCGTGAAGGAGGCGCTCGGCGGGTATTTCATCCTGGACGCGGACGACCTCGACGCCGCCATCGAGATCGCGTCGCGCGTCCCGGCGGCACGGCTCGGCGGCGCGGTCGAGGTCAGGCCGGTGGTCGAGTACTAGTTTGGTGCCCCTGACCCTCGAGCAGGTCTTCCAGGAGGAATGGGGCCGCGTGCTCGCTTCGCTGATCGGCTTCCTCGGCGACTTCGACCTCGCCGAGGAGGCCGCGCAGGAGGCGTTCGCCCTCGCGGCGGCGCGCTGGCCCCGTGACGGGCCTCCCGAGAGCCCGCGGGCGTGGCTGGTCACCACCGCGCGTAACCGCGCGATCGACCGCATCCGCCGCGACCGGACGCTCGCAGCCAAGACCCGCCTGCTCGACGTACCCGAGGCGACCGAGGACGAGATGGACGAGACGACGATCCCGGACGAGCGCCTGGAGCTGATCTTCACGTGCTGCCACCCCGCGCTCGAGCTCGACGCGCAGGTCGCGCTGACGCTGCGGACGCTTGGCGGGCTGACGACGGAGGAGATCGCCCGCGCATTTCTCATCCCGCAGGAGACGATGGCGAAACGCCTCGTGCGCGCCAAGCAGAAGATCCGAGCGGCAGGCATCCCGTTCCGTGTGCCGCCGGCGCATCAGCTACCCGACAGGCTCGCCGCCGTCCTCGCGGTCGTCTACCTCGTGTTCAACGAGGGCTACTGCGGCCGCGGCGAGCTCGCGACCGAGGCGTTGCGGCTGGGCGGCGCGCTCGTCGAGCTCCTGCCCGACGAGCCCGAGGTGCGCGGGCTCGTGGCGCTGATGCTGATCAACGACGCGCGACGCGAGGCGCGCTTCGCGGGCGGCGAGCTCGTCCTGCTCCGCGACCAGGACCGTTCGCTCTGGGACGCCGACCGAATCGGGGCCGGGCGCGATGCGCTCGAGCGCGCGCTCGCGCTCGGCGGGCGCGGGCCGTACGTCCTCCAGGCGGCGATCGCCGCCCTGCACGTCGAGGACCCGGTCGACTGGGCCCGGGTCGCGTCGCTCTACGCGGAGCTCGGGGCGGTCACGGGCTCGGAGGTGGTGGAGCTCAACCGGGCGGTCGCGCTCGCGGAGGCGGGGGACGCCGAGGCCGGGCTCGCGCTCACGGATGGTCTCGACCTCGACGGCTACCACTACCTCCACGCGACTCGGGCGGAGCTCCTGCGACGGCTCGGACGTGCGGAGGACGCTCGGCAGGCCTACGACCGCGCGCTCGAGCTCGTCCACGCAGAGCCCGAGCGCCGCTTCCTCGAGCAGCGCCGCGCTGCGCTCGAGAGCCTCTAGGCCGGCTCGCCCGCGGTCGCCGCGAGCACCTTGCCGAGCCAGCCGTCGATCGCCTCGGCGACCTCTTCCCAACCCTCGCCGACGACGAAGAGATGCGGTCGCCCCTCGAACTCGAGGTACTCGGTCCGGGCCGGCGACTTCTCGTACTTCCGGTACTGGGTGGCGGAGACCGACGCCGGCACTGTGTGGTCCTGCTCCGCGCCGACGATCAGGAGCGGCGCGCGGTCGCCGTTCTCGAAGTGCAGCTTGGTCGGCGGGTGGAGGTGGAAGTTCGCGAAGCCGGCCTCGTAGAAGATCTGACCGGTCTCGGGGACCGCATAGCGCTCGTAGGCAGCGGCCGCCTCCTCGGGCGAGTAGGTGTTCACGAAGCCGTAGGTGAACTCCTCGAGCGTCAGCGGAACCGTCCCGTGCCAGCGCGACGGGTGCGCGAGCGCCGGCGACGCCGCCTTGAGCGAGGAGAACGGGAGCAGGAGGATGCCTTTCGGCGGCGCCGGGCTCAGCGCGACGCCGGCTCGGCCGAGTCCCCGGTCGAGTAGCAGCTCGACGATCAGCCCGCCGAACGAGTGACCGATCAACACGGGCGACGCGTCGAGCCCGCGGATCAGCTGCTCGTAGTGGTCGACGATCTCGCTCAGTCCGAGCCCGGCGAGAGCCTCCTCGTTCTCGCGAAGCTCCTCGACGTCCCCGTCCTTCCGCGGCCACTCCGGCGCCGAGGCCGCGTAGCCGCGCCGCTCGAAGAACTCCTCGAAGCGCTCCCAGCTCCGGGCAGAGAGCCACGCACCGTGGATCAGGAGCAACGGGATGCGGTCGGTGTCGGTCGTGCTCACGGCGCTCCTCCTCGATCGTCGACGACCCTCGACGCTATGCGATCCACAGACGTCTGCGCGACGCCAACCGCCGCCCGACTACCCGGCCCGCGGTACGGCGCGGAGACCTTCTGCGGGACGACCATCTCCCAGGCGTCGAGCACGAGGTCCCGCATCTCGGCCGCTTCGATCTCGGCGAGCCGGACGACGGCCCAGTTGAAACGGAGGTCCGAGGCCCGCGGCAGCATGAACTTCTCGGGCTCGGACTCGACGAGCGCCTCCCGCCACTCCTTCGGGAACCCGAAGCCCATCAGCGTCTCGTCGTGCGAGAACGAGACGAACACGATCTGGCCGACGCGGAACTTCAGGCGACCGTGGACGACGACCTCGTAGGCGCGCGGAAGCGTGCCCGCGAACGCCCGCACGTCGGCGACCGTGACCATGGGTTCATCTAGACGGCCGAGTCGAGCAGCTCGGCGCGCTCGGGCTCGGGCGGGGCGCCGTGCGCGTAGACGAGGAGCTCGCTGTCGGCGTGGTTGACCGTCTGCAGCTCCGTGCCGGGCTCGACGTGGACGACTCCGCCGGCCGGGACGTCGACCCGCTCCGGCGGATCGCCGAGGTACATCGTGAGCGTGCCGGCGAGCACGACGAAGGTCTCCTCCTGCTGCCGGTGGCGGTGGCGCCGCCCCTTCGCGCCGGGCTCGTAGCGCCAGAAGTTCGCGCGGCCCGTCCCGAGCCCGAGCCGCTCGCTCAGCTCGGCGGTGTGACGCGCGGCCTCGTCGGGCCCGTGGTCGCGCGTGACCCAGTCGAGCTCCTGCGGGCGTGCGACGCGGAAGGCCATGGTCCCGAATCTAGCGCGCCCGGGCGTACCGGAAGTGCGCCGCCGCGGGCGACGCGACGAGCTCGACGAGGTCGAGCCCCGTCGGCCCTCCGTCGAGGTTCTCGAACAGCCGCTCGCCACCGCCAAGGAGCACGGGCGCCACATGGAGGTTCAGCTCGTCGACGAGCCCGGCGCGGAGGTACTGCTGCACGGTCGACGCTCCGCCTCCGATCGTGATGTCCTTGCCGTCCGCCGCGGCGACGGCCTGCTCGAGTGCGCTCTCGATGCCGTCCGTGACGAAGTAGAACGTCGTGCCGCCCTCCATCTCGAGCGGCGCGCGCTCGTGGTGCGTGAGGACGAACACCGGCGTGTGGTAAGGCGGGTCTTCGCCCCACCAGCCCCGCCAGGTCTCGTCCGGCCACGGCCCGCGGACGGGGCCGAACATGTTCCGGCCCATGAGGACGGCGCCGAGATTCTCGCTCCAGGCGACCGCCTGTTCGTCGTCGACGCCCGACTCCCCGCCCTCCTGACCGTGCTGCGCGCGCCAGCCCCGCGTCGCGAACGCCCACTCGTGGAGCGCCTCGGCTCCCTTCCCGAGCGGATCCTCGAGACTCTGGTCGGGCCCGGCGGCGTACCCGTCGACCGACATCGTGATGTGGACCTTCACAAGCGACATCCGGATCACCTCGCGGCGACGCCGTCGGCGGCGCGCTCGAGCTCGTCGATCACGATCTTCCTCATCTGCAGCATCGCCTCGATGGCCCGTGTGTCGAACCACAGGCACGGCGTGATCCTGTCCATCCCCGTCTCCTTTCGTCGGGAGCGTTCGAGGGGTAGACGCACTTCGCGCGCGAGACTCATCGACGGTTCACGGGAACGCCGTTCGGTCAGTCCTCAGCCTGTCACACTGCGGGTGCTCAACGGGCGAGGAACGCGAGCACGAGCGCGTGCGCCGCGGGCACCGAGAGAATCGACGAGCCGTGCCCTGCGGCCGTGTAGCGCGCGATCGCCTTGTCTCCGGTCGCAGCGCGCCGCATCAGCGTCGTCGCGTCCGACGCGAATGGACGGTCGTCGCGCGAGACGAGGAAGCGGACGGGCACCCTGGAGCGCTGGACGGCCCGCACGGCGTTGAGACCTCGGAAGTAGTCGGGGCCCGAGAGGCTCACGATGCCGTCCACTGCCGGACGGAGCCACGAGCCGGCGACGAGGGCGGCCGTACCGCCCATCGATGCGCCGACGAGCTTCACGCGAGTCGCTCCTTCGGCGCGGAGGTGCGCAACGGCCGCCGCGACGTCGAGGTCGAGACGGTTCGACCGTCCGCTGGCGGAGACGCCGTTTCCGCGAAAGTCGATCGAGATCGCCCGATACCCGAGCCCGGCGAGCTCGCGCGCGAACGCCATGAACTCGCAGTGGTCGCTGAAGTACTGGTGCCCGAGCACGACGCCGGTCGCCCCGGTGCCGACCTCGAGACCGTAGATCGCGACACCGTCCCGTGTCTTCAGATGGACCGGCGTGTCGCCCTGCTGCAGGCACTGGTCTGCTCCGGTCGGCGCCGCAGTGCCGGCGCCAGCCTGGAGGAGCGCGGAGGTCACGAGCAGCCCGAGGAGCGGGGCTATGCGGCCGAGGTTCATGATAAATGCCTCCGAAAGTCGCACGAAGATTAGTCTTACCGAGACTATTACACACGCGACACTTCTTGTTCGTGCGACCTATGCTTCGATCCCTCATGGAGACGCCGCGCCGCCTGACGACGACCGAGTACGCGATGCTCGGGCTCCTCGCGTCCGGCGAGAGCTCCGGCTACGACCTCGCCCGCGCCGCCGACCGCAGCATCCGGTACATGTGGGCGCCGTCGCGCAGCCAGATCTACAAGGCGCTCCCCCGGCTCGTCGCCCTCGGTCTCGCCACGAGCCGCGAGGTCGAGCAACGAGGGCGCCCCGACAAGGCCGTCTACCGCATCACGCGCGCCGGCCGCGCGACGCTCCGCGCCTGGCTGGAGGACGACACCGAGGCCTCGCAGGCCGGAGGCACCGTCTTCCTCCTCAAGCTGTTCCTCGCCGGGGCCGCACCCCCCGAGGCGGCGTTGCGACAGCTCGAGGCGTACCGGAGCCGTCTCGAGCACCGTCTTGACGCGTTCGAGGGGATGGAACGAGAGCCGTCCGACGGCCAGACCGTCTATGACCGGATCGCGCTCGCCCACGGGATCGCGCAAGCGCGAGCCACGCTCGGCTGGGTGGAGAGCGTGCGCCCGCAACTCGAGCGCGAAGCTCGGCGGCGGCGCAGAAGCGCCACGCGCGGCTGACGGATGGACGGGAGCGTCAGCCGCTCGAGACGGCGCTGTTCAGCGCGGCCGCGGTGTCGGGCCCGACGACGCCATCGGCCGAGAGGCCGTTGTCCTGCTGGAACGCGGTCACCGCCGCCTCCGTTGTGGGGCCGAAGGAGCCGTCGGCTGAGCCCGGGTCGTAACCCGCGGCGACCAGGGCCTGCTGCAGCTGCTTGACGAGCTCGGGGTCGCCTTCGCCGAGCCGGAGCTTCGTGCCCTCGGGCAGCGTGAAGGAGGAGCCGTTCGCGGACGGTGTTTGCGAGGGAGTGGTCTCCGGCGTCTGCTTCGCGGGCGTCTCGGTTGTCGTCGAAGGCGTGGTCGACGGCGTCGTCGAGGGAGTGGTCGTCGTCACAGACGGCGTCGTCGTGACCGCCTCGGAGGCGGGCGTCTTCGGCCCGCCGCGCAGCAGCAGCAGCCCGACCACGATCACCACGCCGAGCAGAGCCGCGACCACGAGCCCGGCGACGATCCGCCGCCGCTCGACGACCGCACGGCGTGCCTCGGAGGCGGTGGCGGGCTCGGGGAGGCGGCCATCTGCCTCGCCGACGTCGGCGATGAGGCCCTCACGGGCCGGCGCCGCCTCGCCGCGCTCGTGGTGCCCGGCGGCGTTCTCGCTCCAGTCGTAGTCGGCGACGTCGCCGAGCCAATCGTCTTCCGGCTCGTCGAGCCGGGCCGCGCCGCGCACACCCGAACCCTGCATACGAGCCATGGTAGGCGCCGACTCGGCGCATACGGGAATCTCGGATCCGCAAACTGCGCGCATCCGTCCGGACGGCGGCGCGCGAGGGCGGGCTTCGCGCGAGGACCGAGGGGCTTGGAGGCTGCGTCATGCAGCCTCCCGCACCGGCTCGACGGGCGCCTCCGCGGCCTCGGCCGCGCTCGCCGGGGCGAGCAGGGTCGACGAGAGCACCGCGCCGACGAGCGCGAGCATCGCGAGCACGAGCAGCGCGACGCGGTAGCCGTGGGCGAGCGACTCGGCGGTGGCCGGGCCGGTGACTCCGGCGACCGCGAAGCTGGCGGCGATCGCGTTGACGACCGCCAGGCCGACCGCGCCGCCCACCTGGCGGCTCGTGTTGAGGAGGCCGGACGCGACGCCTGCGTCCGCGGGCATCACGCCCTGCATCCCCGCGATCGTCATCGGGATGAAGCACAGGGAGAGGCCGATCCCGTTGAGCACGAACGGGCCGAACAGGTCGACGTCGTAGTGGGCGGGAACGGGCAGCCGTGCGATGAGCGCGAGGGAGACGGTGAGGAGAACGAGCCCGGCCGTCAGCACGCTCCGCGCGCCAAAGCGGGTCACGAGCGCCTGAACCCCGTTCGAGACGACCGCGATGGTCACCGCCACGGCCGCAAATGCCCCGCCCGTCTCGACCGCCGAGTAGTGGAGGACCTCCTGCATGTACAGCGTCAGCAGGAAGAACTCCGAGAACGCGATCGATGCGACGATCGTCGTGACGGCGTTTCCCACGGCAAACGTCCTGATGCGGAACATCCGCAGGGGCAGGAGCGGCACCGCGGCGCGTGCCTCGACCGCGACGAACGCCGCGGCGAGCGCCGCAGACGCCCCGAAGAGCACCAGCGCACGCGCGCTGCCGAAGCCCTCGTCGGTCGCGACCGTCAGCCCGTACACGAGCAGCATCACCGCACCGGTCGCCGCGAGGGCGCCGCCGAGGTCGAAGTGGCGGAGCCCGCCTCGCACGTCGCGGGTGCGCAGGATCCGCGGCGTCAGGAGGAGCAGCGCTGCGCCCACGGGGGCGTTGATCAGGAAGATCCACGGCCAGCTGAGGTACGACGTCAACACGCCGCCGAGGAGCACGCCCACGGCTCCCCCGCTCCCTGACGCTGCGCCCCAGATACCCAGTGCGACGTTACGGTCGCGGCCTTCGGCGAACGTCGTCAGCAAGAGGGACAGGCCTGCGGGCGCGAGCAGCGCGCCGCCGAGCCCCTGCAGGCCGCGGAACGCGACGAGTGAGCCGGCCGACCACGAGAGCGCGCACAGCACCGAGGCGACGGTGAACAGGCCGATCCCGGCCATGAACGTGCGTCGTCGTCCGAGGAGGTCGGCAAGCCGCCCCCCGAGAAGCAGGAAACCGCCGAACACGATCGCGTAGGCGGTCACCACCCACTCGAGGCCGGTCTGCGAGAAGCCGAGGTCGAGCTCGATCGACGGCAGCGCGACATTCACGATTGCCACGTCGAGGATCACCATGAACTGCGCGGCAACGATGAGCGCGAGGGACGCCCACGGGCTCGAGGAGCGGGTGGGCGTGATCGCGGAGAGCGTCATTGATCGATTCCTCCAATCGTTGGATGATCCTACGATAGCACAACTCCACTCTGGAATCGGCTACACTTTCGGTATGACCACGACAGACCAGCCCATACGTGTGAAACCCGCGGTGCGGCCTCCGCGTGAGCTCGTCTCGAGTCCCTCGTTCCTGCTGAAGCGGCTCGGCTTCGAGGTGAAGGACCGCGTGCACGACGGCTACGAGGCCGCCGGCGCGAGCCCCTTCCACTTCACCGTGCTCGCGGTGCTCGACGAGGGCGACCGTGAGACGCAGGCGACGATCGCCGACGCGCTCGGCTACGACCGGAGCTACCTCGTCGGGCTGCTCGACGACCTCGAGAAGCGCGGCCTGATCGAGCGGAAGCGCGATCCCGCCGACCGCCGCCGCCACATCGTCCGGCTGACCCCGGCCGGGAAGAAGACGCTGGCGAAGCTACGCGCGCTGCAGGCGTCGATCGACGACGACTTCTTCGCGCCGCTCAGCGCAGACGAGCGGAAGACGCTCCACACGCTCCTCCACCGCCTCGCGACCCACTACGACCCCCGCTTCGGCAACGGGCAGAGCTAGTCGCGCGCCTCGCCCGCGCGGGTCAACCAGACCGGCGCGGCGAGCGTCAGGCCGAGCCCGTCGAGGGCGCTCGCCGGGTTCCCTCGGACGATGGTGAGCCAGCCGCGCGGGTCCCAGAGCACGCCGTACTCGCCGGCCTCGAAGTCCGCGTAGGTGCTGCCGCGCTTTGCCTCGGCCGACCCCGACACCGCTTCGATCGCGAGCGTCTCCGCAGCGTCGAGGCCCGCAGCCGTGAGATCGGACGGCCGGACGTTGAGGTGCACGTTGCCGAACCGGTTGAAGTCGATCACCTCGCACGCGATCTTCCCCGGCTCGATCTCGGGCTCTGCCATCGTCACGACGGCGAGCGTGGCGGGGTCGACCTCCGCGCCGAGGTCGCCGATCGGCAGACCCGCGGCGAGGCGCGCGGTCGCGGGGCAGAGCGTGTCCGGCGCGCGGAAGGACTGCGCGTGCGGCTGACGGACGACGTCGGGCGCGGTCAGCTCGACGGCCGTGCGGATCCCTTCCGCCGCCGCCCACGCGAGCGACAGGAGGCCGTTGTCGGGACCGACCAGGTGCCGCCCGCTGACGGTCTCGATCGCGACCTCGCGGTCCTTGCCCACGGTGGGGTCGACCACGCCGAGGACGACCGCGTCTTCGGAGAGGTACGGGATCGCATCCGCGAGGAGGATCGCGCCCGAAGCGACCTCGAGGGGCCGTACGAGGTGCGAGAGGTCGACGATCGGGCACTGCGGCGCGATCCCGCTCATCACCGCGTGACACAGGCCCACCCACTCGTTCCCGAGACCGAAGTCGCTCAAGAAGACGATCGGGCGCGCGCTCGGCATCGGCGCGTAGCATGCGCGCGCCCGCGGGTCGATGCAAGCGGAGTCAGCCGAGCGCGAGCGCGACGAGGGCGACGAGCTCCTCGCCCACGACCTCGGACGCGCGCCAGGTGTCGCCGCGGTCGCGACTCTCCCAGAGCTGCCCATCCGCGAGGCCGGCGAAGAGGCGGCCGTCGGCGGCGAGGAGCGCGTAGGGCATCGCGGGAAGCGGCTCGGGGAGCCCGCCGGCGAGCGCTGTCCAGGGCTCGCCGCCCCGCCGGCGGTAGATGTGCGCTTGCGGCTCGCCTCGGCCGTGCGCGGCGAACGGCCCGGTGCTGGCGGACACGTACCAGAGCTCCGGGTCGTCCGGATCGACCGCGAGGGCCCACGTGTAGCTCCGGTCGCGGCCGTCGTCGGCGGGGCTCCACGTCTTGCCTCCGTCGACGCTGAACGCCGCGCCGCCGCCGCCCGCCTCGTAGCCGCGACCGGGAACCGACGGATGCCAGGCGAGGCAGTGGACGTCGCGCTGGGCGCCGGGCCGGTGATCCTGCCAGCTGCGGCCGCCGTCGGCGGAGCGCATAAGCCCACCGAGCTCGATCCCGGCGAGCAGCAGGCTCGCCTCGTGCGGGCTCGGCGCGATCCAGCGGACGTGCGACGTCCACGGCCGCGGGGGGAAGCTCCAGGTCGCGCGCGAGGGCAGGTCGAGCAGCGCGTCGAGCGCCTCCCACGTGCCGCCCCGGTCGCGGCTCGTGAACAGACGGCTCGGCTCCGTGCCCGCGTAGACGGCGCCGTCGGCCGCGCTCACGGCGAGCGAGAACACGCCCGGCTCGGGCAGCCCGCAGTCGACCCAGGTCCCGCCCCCGTCGTCGCTCCGCCGCACCCCATGCTCGCGCAGGCCCGCGTAGAGCGTGTCGGGCGCGTGCGGGTCGACCGCGAGACACTGCGCGCCG
>Ga0207661_10000561_pt1 | contig 23743 bp, 21 predicted proteins | sample KBSC713LmetaG_FD_184337 | JGI IMG/M metagenome (GOLD analysis project Ga0207661, IMG submission 184337) | Corn rhizosphere microbial communities from Kellogg Biological Station, Michigan, USA - KBS C7.1-3L metaG (SPAdes) (version 2) | ecosystem: Host-associated > Plants > Roots > Rhizosphere ...
CTGGCGTCCATTGTGGACGCGGCCGCCCCGCTCGCGGCTCCGCTGAGCGTGCTGCACCTGGGCGGCGGGGCGCTGTCGTTCCCGCGGTACGTGGCGGCCACTCGGCCCCGCTCGACGCAGCGGGTGGTCGAGCGGGACGCGGCGCTGATCGCGCTCGTCCGCCGGGAGTTGCCGTTGCCGCGCGACGCGGACATCCGCGTGCGCGCCGAGGACGCACGGGTCGCCGTCGAGGCCTACCGGGCCGCCCGCTTCGACCTCGTCATCGGCGACGTGTACGGGGCAGCGCAGGTCCCCGGCCGGCTGACCACGGTCGAGTACGCCGAACACGTCGCGCGGCTGCTGCGGCCGGACGGGATCTACGCGGTCAACCTGGCCGACGGCAAGCCACTGGCATTCGCGCGCGGCCAGGTGGCCACGCTCGCCGCCGTGTTCGCCGACGTCGGCCTGCTGGCCGAGCCGGGCGTGCTGCGTGGCCGCCGGTTCGGCAACCTCGTCCTGGCCGCCGCGCTCGCCCCCGGCCGGCTGCCGGTGGCCGACCTGACCGCGGCGGCCGCTCGCGACCCGTTCCCGGCCCGGCTCGTGCACGGCCAAGACCTGGTGCGGTTCGCGGCCGGCGCGCGGCCGGTGACCGACGCGGCCGCCGTCGACTCGCCCGCTCCGCCTCCGTCGCTGTTCGGTCGTTGAGCCCAACCAGCGGGAATCACCTTAATGATCGTTCAGGAAGCACCTACAGTTTGGGGATGCTCGAGTTCGCCGTGTTCGCCAATCCCCGTCCGTGCTCGCCGGACGAGCGGGCCGCCCTCCTCGCCGACCCCGGGTTCGGCCGAGTTTTCACCGACCACATGATCACCATTCGCTACAGCGAGGCCAAGGGCTGGTATGACGCCCGGCTCGAGCCGTTCGGCCCGCTCGCGCTCTCGCCGGCGACCGCCGCCCTGCACTACGCGCAGGAGATCTTCGAAGGGCTCAAGGCCTATCGTTTGCCCGACGGCGGCATCACGCTCTTCCGGCCGGAGGCCAACGCGGCCCGGCTCAACCGGACCGCGGCGCGGATGGCCATGCCGGCTCTGCCCGAGGAGGTCTTCCTCGAGGCGCTGTGGACGCTGCTCGACCACGACCGCGACTGGGTGCCCGAGCGCGACGGCATGAGCCTCTACCTGCGGCCGTTCATGTTCGCGACCGACCCGTTCCTCGGGGTGCGCCCCTCGTCCGAATACCTCTTCGTGGTCATCGCGTCGCCGGCCGCCTCCTACTTCGCCGGGGAGGGCCGTCCGGTCACCGTCTGGGTCTCCCGGGACTACACGCGAGCCGCGCCCGGCGGCACCGGCGCGGTCAAGGCGGCCGCCAACTACGCCGGCAGCCTCATCGCCCAGGCGCAGGCCGTCCAGGCCGGCTGCGACCAGGTGGTGTTCCTCGACGCCGTCGAGCGCCGCTACGTCGAGGAGTCCGGGAGCATGAACCTCTTTTTCGTGTACGAGGGGAAGCTGGTCACCCCGTCGCTCAACGGGTCGATCCTGGCCGGTGTGACCCGCGACGCGGTGCTGACGCTGGCCGGCCGGCTCGGCTTGGCGGTGGAGGAGCGGCCCTACGCGATCGACGAGTGGCAGGCCGACGCGGCCGACGGCCGGCTGCGCGAGGTGTTCGCCAGCGGCACCGGCGTGGTCATCACCGCGATCGGCACGGCTCGCGACGCCGGTCGGGATCTGGTCGTGGGCGGCGGCGCGGAGGGCCCGGTCACCCGGTCGATCCGCGCGGCGTTGCTGGACATCCAGCGCGGCCGCGCGGCCGACGAGTTCGGCTGGCTGCGACGCCTGCCTAGATGACCGACAGGTGCACGTGGTTGGTGTGGTCGCAGGACGGGTCGCCGCACTGGCCGCTGTACGAATGCCAGCCGGCCGACGGGGTCCACACCTGTTTGAACCAGATCACGTAGAGCACGGCGAGATTGCCGGCGTTGCGGACCAGGAACGCGGCGAGGTTGCTGCCGTAGATCTTGTCGCCGCCCGTGGCGACCCCGCCGAAGCCCTTGACCTGGGACGAGAAGTCACACGCGCGACCCTTCGGATGCTCGAACGGACCGCCGTTGCGGTGGCACGACACAAACCGCTTGAAGCCGGCCTTCTGCGTCTCCTGCAGCGCGTGCAGCATGCGCTTGGTGATGCAGCCGTCGGTGGTCGGGTCGTTGACGACGCACTGCTCCGGCGGGAACGAGCCGTCGGCGGCGCGCGGGGCCGGTGACGCGACCGGCGAGGTCACGGTCACGAAGCCGCCGGTCGCCCGGCCACCGGCCAGCGCCAGCGCGGCCTCCGTGTCGGCCTTCTTCTTGGCCATCACGTTGGCCTGCTCCTGCTGCTTGGCCACCTCGGCGTCGATGGCCTGCTTCGCGCTGGTCAACTTGGCCTTGAGGACGTTGAGCCGGTGCAGTTCGGCGTCGTTGTAGCGGGCGATCGTCTGCACCATCAGCGAGCGGTTCATGAACGACTCGGGGCCGTCGCTGTCGAGCACGGCCGAGGCGGCCCGCAGGCCGCCCGTGCGGTAAGTGGCCGAGGCGATCGTGTTGACCTCCGCCTGCAGCGGGGCCAGTTCCTTCTGCATCGCGACGACCTGGGCGGCGAGGTCGGCCTGGCGCTTCTTGGACGCCTCGAGCGTGCCCTGGGCCTGCAGGTAGGCGGCATTGGCGATGTCGAGGGCCTCACCGAGCGTGAGATTGCTCGCACCTTCGTCGGGCGGGGCCGTCGGGTCGCCGGGGGCCGCGTTGACCGGTGATGAGGCCACACCGATCACGATCAGGACGGCCGCGAGCGCGGAAGCCGCCTGCTTGAGGCGACGATGGCCATGAATATGAGCCATAGGTGAAGCTGTTCCTTCCGAAGGTCGCCTACCGGGTTAGCTGACGGGTTCGGGACGGAACAGTGGCCCTACCGCTTGCGCGGACTCACCCCAGTTACTCGGGTCCCCGGCTCGCCCGCAGGCGACTCGGCGACGGTTTCCACTGGCGCCGGGGGGCGCCGCCAAGTGGAAACCGTCAGTCAGATTACCGGCAGGTCTCAGACTGCGCATGTCCCCAAACGCATTGCGTACGGTCACGCTCCGTGATGACAGCACCGTGTGCGAGGTTTGTCAGCGGCCCTGCCGAGACTCGCATCATGCTTGCGATACAGGCGGAGGGCCTGACAAAACGCTTCGGCAAGACGACCGCGGTCGACGGGGTGGCCCTCGCGGTGCGGCCCGGCACCATCGTCGGACTGCTCGGACCGAACGGGGCCGGCAAGACCACGGTGGTCCGGATGCTCGCCACGCTGGTCCGGCCGGACGCCGGGTCGATGCGGGTGGGCGGCTTCGACGCGGTCCGCGAGCCGGCCCGGGTCCGCGAGCTGATCGGGCTGACCGGGCAGTACGCAGCGGTCGACGAGGAGCTGACCGGGACCGAAAACCTCGTGCTGATCGGCCGGCTGCTGGAGCTGTCCCGGCGCGAGGCCCGGCGCCGGGCCGACGAACTGCTCGAGCACTTCGACCTGACCGGGGCGGCCCGCCGGTCGGTCAAGACGTACTCGGGCGGCATGCGGCGCCGGCTCGACGTTGCCACCAGCCTGATCGGGCGGCCCCGCCTGCTGTTCCTCGACGAACCGACGACCGGCCTCGACCCGCGCTCCCGCGGTGACGTCTGGCGGCTCGTCCGGAGCCTCGTCGCCGACGGGGTGACCGTGCTGCTCACCACCCAGTACCTGGACGAAGCCGACGAGCTGGCGGCCGAGATTGCCGTCATGGACCACGGCCGGGTGATCGAGAGCGGCTCGCCGGCCGCGCTCAAGGCCAAGGTCGGCGGCCAGACCCTCGAGGTCCGCCCGGCCGACCTGGCCGACTTCGCCGGTACGGCGACGATCGTCGAGGCGGTGCTCGGTGCCGCGCAGATCGACCTCGAGCGCGGCCTGGTCGCGGCGCCGGTGACCGGGGCGGGCGCGGCGACCATGGCCGACGTCGCCCGGCGGCTGGACGGCGCCGGGATCGCGGTCAGCGAGCTCGGCCTGCGGCTGGCCAGCCTCGACGAGGTGTTCCTGGCGTTGACGGGGGTGGCCCGATGAAGCTCGTCCGGCACGGTTTGCGGCTGGCCTGGCGCGCCATGCTGCGCATCAAGCACTCGCCCGAGCAACTGCTCGACCTGTCCCTCAGCCCGATCATGTTCGTGACGCTGTTCGTCTTCCTGTTCGGCACCGCGGTCGCCGGCAACTGGCACGCGTACCTGCAGTTCGTGCTGCCCGGCGTGGCCGTGCAGTCGCTGCTGTTCGCGTCGATGGGCACCGCCGTCGGCCTGAACACCGACCTGCGCAGCGGCATCTTCGACCGGTTCCGGAGCCTGCCGATCGCGCGGACCGCGCCGTTGCTCGGGCATGTGCTCGGCGACTTCTTCCGGTACCTGGTGACGCTCGTCGTCGTCCTCGGCTACGGATTCGTCCTCGGGTTCCGGCTGCGTGGCTCGGTGCTCGCGGTGCTGGCCGCGATCGGCCTGATGGTGCTGTTCTCGTTTGCGATGAGCTGGCCGTCGTCGATCATCGGCCTGCTCGCCAAGACGCCGACGAGCGTGCAGGGGTACTCGTTTCTGATCCTGTTCCCGCTGACGTTCGGCAGCAACATCTTCGTCCCGACGGCCAAGCTTCCGGGCTGGCTGCAGGCGTGGGTCAAGGTCAACCCGGTGACCCAGCTGTCCAACGCGGTCCGGGGATTGATGCTGGACCAGCCGATCGGGGCGACGGCGTCGCATGCGCTGCTGTGGTCGCTGGCGATCGTCGTGGTGTTCGCCCCGGTGGCCGGCTGGATCTACCGCCGGATCATCTGAAGGCTGACTTCAGCTCGTCGACGGCGGCGTCCGGCGCGAGCCGGCGGCTCGCCTCATAGGCCTTCTGGAATGCCTCGTCACCGAGGGCCTTGCGGGTCCCGGCCTCGGTCGCGCGGACGTCGGGGTTGCCCTGGTCGGCCTTGCCGCGGATGGCGGCGGCCAGGCCGAGCAGGCTCGCCGCCCCGGCCGGGTCGTCGAGGGCGAGGGCGAGAGTCGCGATCGCCTCGGCGGCGGTCGCGATGATCGGCTTGTCGCCGGCCGGTACAACGGTGTTGAGCGCCTCGGTCAGCCGCTCGCGGGCGGCGTCGAGCTCTCCCCGGTCGACCTCGAGCCGGCCGAGCGTGGTGAGGATCTGTGACTGGATCTGCACCGGGAAGACGCCGACGCCGCCGGCCGCCCCGCGCGCGAGGAGGGCCAGCCGCTGGGCGGCCGGGTAGTCGCCGGTGCGCCGGGCCAGCTCGGCGAAGCCGTTCTCCGCGTATGCGATGTTGATCACCGACCCTCGTTCGTAGGCGAGGCGGCGGGCGACGGTCAGGTCGGCGCGGGCGCCCTCGATATCGCCGGCCCGCAGCCGTTCGTGCCCGCGGAGCGTGATCATCCGGCCGGCGTCGTCCTCGGCGCCGAGCTCGTCGGCCAGCCGGGCGGCCTCGCTCATCTCGGCGATCGCGGCGTCGTGGTCACCGGTCAGGCTGGACCCGCTGGCCAGGGCGCTGACCGCGAGCGCCAGCCCCCAGCGCTCGCCGATCCCGGCGAACAGGTCCCGCGCGGTCGCGAAGTATCGGGCGCCGGCGTCGGCGTCGCCGAAGTGCTCGGCGGCGTGGCCGGACATGAGGTGGGCCGTGCCCCGGATCCAGGTGTCCTCGTGTTCCCGCAGGGACTCGAGCAGCCGGACCGCGCCGGCCACGTCCTGCTGTTGCATCCGCCGGACGGTGGTGGCCATCGCGATCGCCGGGTGCGTGGCCCGCTCTTGGGCCCAGTTGGTCGCGCGCTCCCCGGCCCATTCGCCGCGCTGGATGTCGTCGACCGCGTAGTGGTGCACGGCGTCGTACGACGAGGCGACCGCGCGGAGGTTCCGGGGCAGATCGTCGAGCCCGGGCAGGGCGAATACCTCGCGGTACCAGCTGGCCGCCTCGACGTGGCTGCCGCGCAGCAACCAGTACCAGCCGAGGGAGGCGACCAGCCGGATCGCCGTCTCCGTCCGCTCGCCGTCGACGGCCCAGCGCAGCGCCGCCATCAGGTTGTCGTGCTCGCGCCGCAGCCAGGCGAACCAGGGCAGTTGGTCGCGCGTGCGCAGGGCCGGCTCGGCCAGCTCGGCCGTCGCGGTGAAGTAGGCCGCGTGCCGGGCCCGCACCGCGTCGGCCTCGCCGGCCGCGGTGAGCACGTCGACGGCGAACGTCCGGATCGTGTCGAGCATGTGGAAGCGGGGCGGCCCGTCGTCGCATTCGACCAGTTGCACGAACGACTTGTCGACGAGCGCGCTGACCAGGCTGAGCACGTCGGCCACCGGGATGTCCTGGCCGGCGCATACGGCCTCGGCCGACTCCGGGTCGGCGTCGCCGGGGAAGACCGACAGCCGGCGGGCGACGGTCCGTTCCGGCTCGGAGAAGAGGTCCCAGCTCCACTCGACGACCCCGAGGAGCGTCCGGTGCCGGGGCAGCGCGGCTCGGTTGCCGCCGGTCAGCAGCCGGAATCGCTCGCCCAGCCGCTTGGCGATCTCCGGCACCGGCAGCGCGTGCAGCCGGGCACAGGCCAGCTCGATGGCCAGCGGCAAGCCATCGAGTCGACGGCAGATTTCCAGTACACCGGGAAGGTTTTCTTCGGTCAGGCGGAAGTCGGGGCGCACCGCGGTGGCCCGGTCGACGAAGAGCCGGACCGCGGGCGACTCGAGGGCGGCCGGGAGCGCGGGATCGGGCGGTGGGAGCGGCAGCGGGCCGATCGGGCACAGCGTCTCGCCGATCACCCCGAGGGGCTCGCGGGACGTCGCCAGGATGCGAATGTGCGGGCAGGCGGCCAGGACCGCGTCGGCCAGCCGCGCGCACACGTCGACGAGGTGCTCGCAGTTGTCGAGGACGACCAGCACGCGCTGGTCGCGCAGGGCGCGCACGAGCCGGTCGAGCGGCTCCAGCGGGGTTGCCGGCCCGTTGGCGCCGAGGAGGGCGCTCTCGCGGACCCCGAGCGCGGTCAGCACGGCCGCCGGCACCTCGAGCGGGTCGCGGACCCCGGCCAGCTCGACCAGCCAGGCGCCGCCCTCGACGAGGTCGCGGCGGCCCATCCACTCGCCGCCGACCTCGGTCGCCAGCCGGGTCTTGCCGGCGCCTCCCGGCCCGACGAGCGTGACCAGGCGGCCGGATTCCAGCAGCCGGTGGACGCGCGGGCGCTCCTCGGCCCGGCCGACGAAGCTGGTGAGCCGCCCGATGCGGATGTTGCCGCGGGTCGGGCTGGTCTCCGCGCGCAGGATCGCGGCGTGCAGGTCGCGCAGGGCCGGGGACGGGTCGGTGCCGAGCGCGTCGGCGAGCGCGATGCGGGTCGCCTCGTAGGCGGCCAGCGCCTCGGCCGGGCGGTCGGCCGCGACAAGGGCGCGCATGTGCAGTTGGCGGAGTCGTTCGCGGAGGGGGTGCTGGGCGATCAGCGCCTCGAGCTCGGCGATGTCGGTGACCGTGCTCTCGACCGCCTGCAAGTAGAGCTCGGTCAGCCGAGCCGGGTGGACGGCCGGCGTGCCTCGCCACAGCTTGCGGGCTTCGGCCGGATGTCCCTCGGCGATGAGCCGCTCGAACCGGCCGACGTCGACGTCCTCGTCCACAATGGACAGCCGATAGCCGGTCGGCAGGGACTCGAGCCGTCCCGGGATGACGCGGCGCAGCCGGGAGACCAGGGTCTGCAGGGCATTGGCGGCGCCGGCCGGGGGCCGCTCACCCCAGACGGCGTCGATGAGCGTGTCGGCGCCGACCGTCCGACCCGGCTCGAGGGCGAGCCGGGTCAGCAGCGCCCGGAGTCGGGCCCCGGGGATCTCGATGAGCGCGCCGGCGTCGTCGCGGACCTCGAGGGGGCCGAGCAACGCCACATACACGGGCTCAGCGGTTGCGCTGGCGGTAGGTCGAGGAGGCCGCGTCGAGCCGGTTGCGGGTCCGGGTGCCGGGGCCGACGGCCTTCTTGGCCTTCCGGTAGAGGTACATGCCGCCGCCCACGACCAGCGCGCCGACCAGCACGTAGGCGATGATCCCGATCAGAGCCTTGAGGACCCAGATCGCCAGCACGCCGACCACCACCAGGCCGGCGATGAGGGCCACGGTGCCGAGCAAGAAACGTCCCATGCCTACCAGCATGCGCCACGGGTCAAAGCACCTGCATCGGGGAATCCCCGGATGCGGTTGGATAGGGTTCATGAGAGTCGCTCGCCCTACCGGCGCGGGGGACCTGCGGGTTGCGCGGGAACCCGATCCGGATGACGTTCCCGCAGGTCACCGCCGAGTTCGGGTGACCGCCGTCGGGTTGTGCGGCTCGGATCTGCACTGGTTCGCCGAGGGCGGCATCGGCGACGCGGTCGTCGAGCAACCTCTCGTCCTCGGGCACGAGTTCGCGGGGGTGCTCGACGACGGGACCCGGGTCGCGGTCGACCCGGCCATCCCGTGCGGGCTCTGTGAAAGCTGTCTCGAGGGCAACCCGAACCTGTGCCCGACGGTCCGCTTCGCCGGCCACAGCACCCAGGACGGCGGGCTGCGCGAGCTGCTGGTCTGGCCCGAGCACCGGCTGCATCCGCTGCCGGACACGATCAGCGACGCCGGCGGGGCGGTGCTCGAGCCGCTCGGGGTGGCGGTCCACGCGTTCGACCTCGGGCACGTGCGCATCGGCTCGACGGTGGCCGTCGTCGGCTGCGGCCCGATCGGCCTGCTCGTGGTCCAGCTCGCCCGGGCCTCCGGGGCGACGTCGGTGCTGGCGGTCGAGCCGCTGACTCACCGCCGGCAGGCCGCGCTCGACTACGGGGCTGACCTCGCGTTGAGTCCGGACGAGGCGGCAACCTATCCGGGCGGGTTCGACGTCGCCTTCGAGGTGGCCGGCACCGATGCGGCCGTCGACACGGCGATGCAGCTCGTCCGGCCGGGCGCGCGGGTCGTGCTGGCCGGGATCCCCGACGACGACCGGACGTCGTTCTCGGCGGCGCTCGCCCGCCGCAAGGGACTGAGTTTGATCATGGTACGGCGGATGAAGGACGTGTACCCGCGAGCCATTGCGCTCGTCCAGCGCGGGCTGGTCGACGTGGAGTCGCTGGTGACCGCGCGGTACCCGCTGGAGCGGGCGGACGAGGCGTTCGCGGCGGCCGTGAAGCGGGAGGGCTTGAAAACCGTGATCGTCTGACGCCGGCGGGGGGCTCGAGTCGGCGATCGGCTGTCCAGGAGCTCGACCAGGGCGTTGCGATGCTGACGTTTGTGACGCCCGCGGACGGTGCCTCCCAGTCAGGCGTCCTGCATCGGGCCGACGCCGCCGATGAAGTCGTCGAGTTCGGAGCCGTGCAGGACCCGGGCGCGCGCCTCGTCCCGCCCGACGATCCGGGCCAGCCGCGCGACGGGCAGCGACGCGCCGGCGGCCAGCACGATGTTGCCGTATCGCCGGCCGCGCAGCATGTTCGGTTCGCCGATCGCGCATACGTCCGCGAAGACGCTGCGCAGCGTGGCGGTCTGCATCCGCGTGAAAATGGCCGCCGGAAGGTCGGCGACGTTGACCGCACACGTCCCGCTCGGGGCCAGGATCCGGCGGACCTCCCGCACGAACTCCACGCTGGCCAGCTCGGCCGGCATCTGGGCACCCTCGTAGGCGTCGGTGATCACCAGGTCAAACAAGGCGTCGGCCATCGACGAGACAATCGTGCGCGCATCGCCGGCCACCGTGGACACGTCCGCCCCGGCCGGCAGCGGCAGTACCCGGCGGACCAGCGCATCCAACTCGCCGTCCCGCTCGACGACCCGCTGCCGCGAGCCCGGCCGGGTCACGGCGACGTACCGGGCCAGCGTCAGCCCGCCACCGCCCAGGTGCAGGACCCGGATCGAAGCGCCGGGCCGGGCCATCGTGTCGATGACCGCGGCGACCCGGCGCACATACGGGTAGCGGAGCCGGCGCGGGTCGCCAATGTCCACATAGGACTGGGCCACGCCGGCGATCAGCAGCGTCCAGCCGCCCGGGTGCGTCGGGTCGGGCACCAGCTCGGCGTCCCCAAAGGCGGTGGTCTCCTTCACTGCCCACAGGCTACTGGCACCAGCTCACGAGCGACCGGACGCCGCCGCGCCGACAGGTGCACGTAGGTCAGGGCGGCCGCGGCCACGCCGACCGTCCACAGCACATACCAGCCGGTCATCAGCAGCAGGCCGCTGACCGCGACGAGCGCGAAGCCGGCCGCCCGGCGCGACCACGAGCCCTTGGGCAGCAGGCGTACCGCGGCGGCCGTGCCCAGGATGTACACGAGCACGAACGAGCCGGTGGTGAGCAGCGCCGACGCCTTGGTGCCGACCCCGGAGACGGCGACCGCGCTCAGCGAGACGGCGGCGAGCCCGGCGACCACGCCCAGGCTGCGCCGCGGCACCGCGCCGGCGTCGCTGCCCCGCGCGAACCACTTCGGCAGCGCGCCGTCCCGCCCGAGCGCGGCGCCGAGCTTGGCCGCCCCGGCGAAGTAGGCGTTCATCGCGCCCATCGTGAGCAGCACGGCCACGAACGCGGTGATCCCCCGCACCGGGCCGCCGACGCCGATCGCCAGCAGTTCGGCCAGCGGCGCCTCGGTCGAGCCGGTCGCCGGGCCGAGCACGAGGATGCTGGCGGCGGCCACGCCCAGGTAGAGCAGGCCGACCACGACGATCGCGATGGCCGTCGCGCGCGGCACATCCCGGCGCGGCCGGCGGAAATCCCCGGCCAGCGAGGTGACCGCCTCCCAGCCGGCGAATCCCCAGACCAGCACGGCCGCGGCCGGGCCGATGGCCAGCCAGCCGTGCGGAGCGAACGGGTGCAGGTTAGCCACCTGAGCGTGCGGCAGCGCGGTCAGGGTGGCGGTGAGCAGCAGGGTCACCAGCAGCGCGGCCAGGCCGAGTTGCAGCTTGCCGGAGACGCGCACGCCGCCGAGGTTCATCACGGTGACCGCGGCGGTCATCAGCGCCGAGGCGATCAGCGTGGTGCGCAGGCCACCGCCGAACGCGGCGGCCACGTAGGCCCCGCCGAACATCGCCGCGGCCGGTGCTCCGGCCGGCACCGCGAAGTAGAAGCACCAGCCGACGACCGCCGCGGCCCGGCCGCCGAACGCGTTGCGGACGTAGGTCGACACCCCGCCGGCGTCCGGGTAGCGCGCGCCAAGGGATGCAAACGTCCAGGCCAGCGGCACCGAGAGCAGGATCAGCGCGAGCCAGGCGACGAGCGAGGCCGGGCCGGCGGTCTGGGCGGCGAGCGCGGGCAGCGCGATCACGCCGGTGCCCAGGACGGCACCGATGGAAACGGCGGCACCCTGGGGGACGGTCATCGACATACACCGACGGTACGATCGACAATGGCACCATGTAAGAGCCAATAATCGTCGACCCGATTGGGCCAATGGAGTTTCACGTCGACATCGGTGAGCGCGGCGACCGGGCCGCGCGGATCTACCGTGAGCTGCTCGAAGCCGTCCTCGACGGGCGGCTGCGGCCGGGTGAGCGGCTGCCGCCGACTCGGGAGCTGGCCCAGCGCCTGGCCGTGTCGCGCAACACCGTCGCGGTCGCCTACGAGCGGCTCACCGCCGAGGGCTTCCTGTCGACCCAGGTCGGCGCCGGGACGTTTGTTGTCGAACGGCCAGCGGCTTTGAAACAAAGGCGTGCCCCGGGTGGGCGAAATGTGACGCCGCGCCCGGTCTGGCGGGAACTCGGGCCGACCGTTGGCGCCGGGCCGGGCTCCGGCCAGTTCGACTTCACCGTCGGCATCCCCGATCACCGGCTGTTCCCGCTGCCGGCCTGGCGGCGGCTGGTCGCCCGCGAGCTGCGCGGCGCCACCCTCAACGTCGGCGCCTATGGCGATCCGGCCGGCCATCCGGCGCTGCGGGCGGCGATCGCGCGGTTCGTCGGCACGTCGCGGTCGGTGCGCGTGGACCCCGACGACGTGCTGGTCACCCAGGGCACCCAGCAGGCCCTGGACGTCATCGCCCGGGTGCTGGTCGAGCCGGGCGACTGCGTGGCCGTCGAGGAGCCCGGCTACCAGCCGGCCCGCCGGCTCTTCCGGTCGCTCGGCGCGCGCGTGGTCGGGGTGCCGGTCGACGACGACGGCCTCGACGTCGACGCGCTGCCGGGCACGGCCCGGCTCGTCTACACGACGCCGTCGCACCAGTTCCCGCTCGGCGTGCCGATGTCGCTCGCGCGGCGCAACGCCCTGCTCGCCTGGGCCGAGCGGGTCGGCGCGGTGATCATCGAGGACGACTACGACAGCGAGTTCCGCTTCGAGGACCGCCCGCTCGCCCCGCTGCAGAGCCTCGACCGCGGCGGCCGGGTCATCTACGTCGGCTCGTTCTCCAAGACGCTGCTGCCGATTCTGCGGCTCGGGTTCCTGGTCGCGCCGGTGTCCCTCCAACCGGCGCTGCGGACCGCCAAGCAGCTGACCGACTGGCACGGTGAGCTGCTCACCCAGGCCACCCTGGCCCAGTTCATCGACGACGGCCTGCTCGGGCGGCACATCCGCAAAGCGTCCCGCGAATACGCCGCCCGCCACCGGCTGATCGTGGCGACCCTCCGCTCCGATTTCGCCGGCGTTTTGGCATTGGTACGGTCGGCAGCCGGTCTCCACCTGGCAACCCGGCTCGTCCAGTCGGCCGGGGTCGATCTCGATGCGGTGGTCGAGCGGGCCAAGGCGCTCGGCGTCGACGTGCCCCGGCTGGCCGACTACTGCGGCGATCGGCCACAGGCCGGGCTGGTGCTCGGCTACGGGATCATCCCGGTCCAGCGCATACCGGAGGCCTTACACCGGCTGCGGTCCGCGTTCGAGCCGACCGGCTGACTTGCCTTCGGCGACGGCAACCCGGTGGCAACCGGCCACCTTCTCGACCGGCACCCGAGCGAGGGTTAGCTGGATCACGTACGGGGAAGGACCCAGGTAGGAGGCCACAATGATCAGCACGATGCGGGACCTGATCGCCGATGCGTTGTTCGCCTCCGCACTGCAGCCGTCCGACGCGCCGGTCGCCGAGACCGTGCGCGCCACCGTCACCTCGATGCTGCTGCGCATGGGCAGCGACGGCTGTGCGGCCAACGTCGCGCAGGAGTTCGGTGACCACCCGGACACCGCGGTCCGCCGGATGGGCTGGGTGCGGAAGCTGATGAGCGTGACCTACCCCGACCTGAGTCGAAATGCCGCTGGTTCGTTCGTGTAGAGGTAAATACCTCCACGAAGGGACCGTGTCATGACCCAGTACCTGCTCAGCGTGATGCAGCCGGTCGGCCCGACCCCGCCGGTCGAGATCCTGGCCGCGATGGCCGAGCGGCTCGACGTCCTCAACCGTGATCTGCAGAAAGCCGGCTCCTGGGTCTTCTCCGGCGGCCTGCACCAGCCCGACACGGCCACCGTCGTACGGGCGAAGGACGGCGAGATCATCCTCACCGACGGTCCGTTCGCCGAGGGCAAGGAGTTCCTCGGCGGCTTCACGATCGTCGACGTCGCCGATCTGGACGCCGCCCTCGACGTTGCCGGCCGGCTGGCCGAGATCACCACCCTGCCGATCGAGGTCCGCCCGTTTCAGGGATGACCATGGATCTCGCTTTGGACATCGCGCAGGTGTTTCGCGAGGAGTACGGCCGGTCGGTCGCCGTCCTGGTCCGCGTCTTCGGCGACATCGACGTCGCCGAGGAGGCGGTGCAGGAGGCCTTCGCCACGGCCGTCGAGCGCTGGCCGGTCGCCGGGCCGCCGCCCAGCCCGGCCGGCTGGATCATCACGACCGCGCGCAACCGGGCCATCGACCGGCTGCGCCGGGAGGCGGCCCGGGAGGACAAGCAGGCGCAGGCGGTGCTGCTGAACGCCGCTTCGTTCGCACCCGTCGAGGAGGGCCCGGTGCGTGACGAGCGGCTCCGGCTCATCTTCACCTGTTGCCACCCGAGCCTGGCCCCAGCCGTACGCGTCGCGCTGACCCTCCGGCTGCTCGGCGGGCTGAGCACGCCCGAGATCGCGCGGGCGTTCCTCGTCCCGGAGCCGACGATGGCCCAGCGCATCGTCCGGGCCAAGGCCAAGATCCGCGACGCCCGCATCCCGTATCGGGTGCCGCGTGAGGCCGATCTCCCCGATCGGCTCCGAGCCGTGCTCGCCGTGCTGTACCTGATCTTCAACGAGGGATATACGGCCAGCTCCGGATCCTCTCTGGTGCGCGACGACCTGTGCGTCGAGGCGATCCGGCTGGCCCGGCTGCTGGTGTCGCTGATGCCGGACGAGCCGGAGGCGATCGGGCTGCTCGCGCTCATGCTGCTGATCCAGGCCCGGCGCCCGGCGCGCGCGACGGCCGGCGGCGACCTCGTCCCGCTGGCCGAGCAGGACCACACGCTCTGGGACCCGGCGCTGATCGCCGAGGGGCGGGCCCTCGTCCGCCGCTGCCTGCGCCGCAACCAGCCGGGCCCGTATCAGATCCAGGCCGCGATCAACGCGGTCCACACCGACCCACCCACCGACTGGGTCCAGGTTTTGCAGTTGTACGACCAGCTGCAGGTCATCGCCCCGTCCCCGGTCGTGACGCTGCACCGGGCGGTCGCACTGGCCGAAGTGGCCGGCCCGGCGGCGGCGCTCGCGACCCTGGCGGACCTCGAACTGGACGGCTACCACGTGTTTCACGTGGTGCGGGCGGATCTGCTGCGCCGGCTGGGCCGGGTTGACGACGCGGCGGCCGCCTACAAGCGGGCGATCGAGCTGACCGGCAACGAGCGGGAGCGGGCCTACCTCCGCACTCAGCTCGACGGGTTGGCGTTGAGCTGATCGCCGGGGCAGCTCAACCTCCCGCTGCGAGCGCTCACGACGACCTTGCCGGCGGAGACACGGCAGCGGCTGGACGAGTTGTTCCCGCCGATCGGCAACGGCGGATCAGGCCCGGAGGCGTGGGCCTGATAGCCGTCAGGCGGGGTGCACCGTCACGACGACCTTCCCGCCGCTGTGCCCTTGCTGCTGGTAGGCAAGGGCCGCCGGGATCTCTTCGAAGCCGTACCGGCGGCCGATGACCGGCCGGATCTGCCCGGCGTCGATGAGGTCGGCCAGCGTGGTCAGGTGCTGCTGCTTCGGCGTGCCGGCGACCACGCTGGCCATCGCCATCCGTTGGGACACGAACGGTCCGCGGATCATCGTCGAGACCACCTGCCCGACCGGCTGGAACCAGCGCCCGGCCGGTCCGCCGACGGCCACCAGCGTCCCCTTGTCCTCCAGCACTTTCCGGCAGGCGCCGATCGGGCGGCCGCCGGCGATGTCGAGCATCAGGTCGTATCGCTGGCTGCTGCGCGTGAAGTCCTCGGCGCGGTAGTCGAAGACCTCGTCGGCGCCGATCGAGCGAACCATCTCGACGTTGCGCGGACCGCAGACCCCGGCGATCTTCGCTCCGTAGGCCTTCGCGATCTGGACGGCGAACGACCCGACCCCGCCGGACGCGCCGTTGACCAGCACCTTCTGGCCGGCCTCCAGGCGACCCACGTCGCGCAGCGCGACCATCGCGGTGATGGCGGCCATGGGGACGGCCGCGCTTTCCTCGTACCCAATCGTCTTGGGTTTGAATGTGAGCAGGTCCTGGCGGACCGTCACGTATTCGGCGAAGCCGCCCTCGCGGACGAGGGCGTAGACCTCATCGCCTGGGCGGAACGCGGTGACGTCGCGGCCGACCGCCTCGACCGTGCCGGCGACGTCGCAGCCGAGGGTCTTGAGATCGGGTCGGCGCACCCCGACGCCGCCCGGCATGACGCGGGCGATGCGCGGTTCGCCGAGAAAGATGTGCCAGTCGTACGGGTTGATGCTGGTCGCCCGCACCCTGACCAGCACATCGTCGGCGGCCGGGGTGGGCACGGGCAGGTCGACGAGCTCCTGGTGGCCGAAGGCCTTGACGAGGTACGCGCGCACGACGGGCTCCCTTACGTCGTAAGTTATCCTTACGTTGTAAGGTACGCTTACAACGTAAGGCTGTCGAGCCCTTGGCTTTACTTGATCTTGTCGAGCCCGTCCAGGATCAGATCGAGGCCGAACTCGAACTCGAACTGGTCGTCGCACCACCCGATCGTCGAGTCGGGGTCGTCGTGCACGACCTCCATGAGCATCTCGGCGAGGTAGGGAAGCTCCGCGAGGTTCGGCGGGGGCGCAGCGTCGTCGCCGGGGCCGGCGTCGAACAGTTCCTGGCTGAACCCGAGCGCGCGGCTGCCGAGCGCGTGCAGCGCGTGGTGGCACAGGTCGTTGGAGAACCCGCCGCCTCGCATCAGCCCGATCAGGCCGTCGTGGTAGCGCAGGACGGCCGGGATCACGGACTTGCGGGTTTCGAAGACGGCGGGCGCCCACGGGTGCTTGAGCAGGACCGCGCGGGCGTGAAGGATGCGCCTGCGGACGGCCTGCTTCCAGTCTTGCTGCGCGGGCAGCCCGTCGACGACGTCGTTGATCTCCTGCACGACATGCTCCGCGATGCCGTCGAGGATGTCCTCCTTGTTGGACACGTGGTGATACAGCGACATCGCCTCGGCCCCGACGACCTCGCCGAGGCGGCGCATGGTGAGCGCGGCGATGCCCTGCTCATCGGCGATCCCGACGGCAGCCCGCAGGACGCGGTCCCGGGTGAGCGGGCTGCGCGGCTGGACTGTCACCCTGGTCATCGTACGTTGGGTGGATTCGTCCATCCTGGCCGTGGCCACGAACGCCCGGAGGGCGTCAAGCACCGCTGAGTCGGTCGAGGTCGGCGGCGAGTTCCGCGGGTGCCCGCATGCGCCAAGCGTCCACGACCAGCTCCGTCAGCCGCTCAACGGAGACCTTCGCCAGCCACAGCATCACTAGCGGCAACCCGTCGTACGAAGGGTTCGTGAAGAACAGCTCCGGCTCGCCGAGCAGCAGCGCCTGCTTCTCGGCCTCGTCGCCGACGTACAGCACGGCGACGTCGATCCGGATGGTGCGCCGCTGGCCCGGGAGGCGCTCCGGGTATGACCACACGAATCCCTTGTTGCCTACCCGGAAGTCAAAGCCCTCGCTGTCGATCTCGACGACGTGCGGCAGGCTCAGCGCGAGCCGCCGCACATCGTCCGCATCAGCCACCCCTACATCATCGCTGAACCGTGTACGCCAGGTGGGTCACCCCACGGCCCTGGACTATCGCCGGGTCGCTCAGCCGGACCGGAGACTTGCCAAGGTTGTCGAACCAGCGCACGCCCGCGCCGAGCAGGACCGGCACCAGGTCGACCGCGATCTGGTCGAGCAGGCCGGCGTCGAGGCACTGCTGGGCGATCTTGGCGCTGGCCACCACCACGTTCCGGTCGCCGGCTCGCTGCTTGGCCACGTCAACCGCCTCGGCGACGCTGTTGACGAACGTGAATACTTCGGGGTGCGGCCAGTCGGCCGGCGGCTCGTGGGTGACCACGACGATCGGCACGCCGAGCGGATGCGTCCCGCCCCAACCTTGGGTGATGTCGAACAGGTGGCGGCCGGTGATCAGCGCGCCGATCCCGCTCATCGACTCGCGCATGTACTCGGCGCTCGCCGGCGCCACCTTGAACGTCGCCCAGTCAACGGCGGTCGGCATCTCGACGTCGCCGCTACCCATCCAGCCGAACAGCTGGTCGATCCCGTCCGCCGGGTCGGCGATGAAGCCGTCGAGCGACATGGACATGTTGGCGATGACCTTGCTCATCCTCGTACTCCTTTTGATTGATGTGTACGAGGTGAGCCTGCCGCCCGGAGGGGACCAAAATATCGGCCACCTGGCCATGGTTCAGACTGGTCGGCGATGTCGTACCCCCTGCCGCTGACCAGCTTCATCGGCCGCGAGTCGGAGCTCGCCGACCTCGCCGAGCGGCTGAGCCGGGCCCGCCTGGTCACCATCGTCGGGCCGGGTGGGTGCGGGAAGACGCGGCTGGCGTTGCGGGCCGCCGCCAGTGCACCGGCGGTCGCGTGGGCCGACCTGGCGGCCACCAGCGATCCGCTGCCGGTCGTCGCCGATGCCGCGGGAGTGCTGCACGGGTCGGCGCTCGGGCCGCAGCTGGCCGGGCGGCGGCTGCTGTTGTGCCTGGACAACTGCGAGCACGTGCTGGCCGCGGTCGCCGACCTCGTGGTGAACCTCGTCCGGTATGCCCCAGAAGTCACGGTACTGGCCACCAGCCGTGAACCGCTCGGCGTGGGCGGCGAGGTGGTCTGGCGGGTGCCGCCGCTGCGGCCGGACGATGCGGTCGCGCTGTTCGCCGACCGCTCCGGCGTGGCGCCCGATGAGGCGGTCCGGCTGGCCTGCATCCGGCTCGATGGCATCCCGCTCGCCATCGAACTGGCCGCCGCCTGGTCCAGCACGCTGTCGACCCAGGAGATCCTCGATGGGCTCGACGACCGGTTCGCGCTGCTCGTGCGCGGGCCGCGCGGCGTCGCCGCCCGCCACCAGACGCTGGCCGCATCGATGGCATGGAGCCACGACCTGCTCGACGAGGACGATCAGGTGCTGTTCCGGCGCCTCGGCGTCTTCCACGGTGGCTTCACGCTCGACGCGGCCGCCGCCGTGTGCGGGGTCGACGTACGGCCCGGGCTGCGCCGGCTGGTGGACAAGTCGCTGCTGACCGCCGACACGCGAGGCGCCGTCACGCGGTACCGGATGCTGGAAACGGTCCGCCAATATGCGGTGGCGCGCCTCACCGACGCTGAGTCCCTGCGGTCCCGCCACCTGGACACCTACCTCGCGCTGGTCGAGTCCGCGGCCCCGCTCCTGGAGACCGACAAGGACGCCTGGCTGGCGGCCATCGCGGCCGAGCACGAAAACCTGCGCGCCGCGCTCCACTTTGGACTGTCGTATTCGGATGGTACTCGCGGCCGCCGGTTGGCCGCCGGCCTCGCCTGGTACTGGCACCTCACGGTGCACGGCCGCGAAGGGCTGGACCTGTTGCGGCAGGCGCTTGACGGCTCTTCTCTGCGCGCGGAGCTTCTGACCGGCCTCGCGCTCGTGGCCGATACCGTGCAACCCGGCGATCTTGAGCTCGACGCTGCTCAGGCAGCGCTGGAGATTGTTCCGGACGCCGGCCTTCCCCGGCTGCTGAGTGCCGTCGGTCGGCTGTATCAGGACTTCGACGGCGCGTATGCCGTTGCCAGCGAACTGCTGTCCCACGACGGGTTCGTGGCCGACGGCGCTCGGGCGCTCATGGGCATCGTCCGGCACCTGCAGGACGACCACGCCGCCGCTTCGCAGCTCATGACCGCTGCGGTTGAGGGGCTGCGCCGGCGCAACGACCGCGGGGTCGGCTCGACAACGCTCGGCTTCCTCGCGCTCAGCGCGCTGTATACCGGCAACCTCCCGCGCTCGCTCGACTTGGCCCGCGAAGGGCTCGCGATGGCCCGGCCGCTCGGCGACTACCACCGCGTCGGGGCGGCCGCTTCGGTGCTCGCCACCGCACTCGCGGTCGCCGGCTCGTACGACGAAGGCTTCGCGGTGCTGGAACCGGTCGTCCGCTTCGTGGAAGGGGCCGACGTCTTGCCGTTCGTGCCCGGGCTGGATCGCGCGATGGGCGAGCTGCACCTGCGGGCCGGCCGCCCCGACGAGGCGATTCGCTGGCTCCGGCGCGAGCTGTCTGCGCCAACGTTGGCGCGGTTGGCCGCCGCGTTACGGGCGACCGGTGACGTGCCGGCGGCCGCGCAGGCTGCATCCGACGCCTTGGCCGCTGCCCGCCGGCTCGGCATGCCGCGCGTTGTCGCCGACGCGCTCGAGCAGCAGGCGCAGCTCACCGATTCGGTCGACCGGCACCACGAGGCGCTCGCGATCCGGGCCGAGCACGGGCTGTGGCTGTTCTGCCTCGACAGTCTCGAGGCGATCGGCGATGACGTGGTACTGGCGGCCTGCGCTCGAGCGCGCGCCGACCTTGCATCGGCTCCGTTGTCGGTGGCCGACACGGTCGCCTATGCCCGGCGGGCCCGGGGCAAGCGAGGCCGGCCGGCCAGCGGCTGGGAGAGCCTGACCCCGACCGAGCTGAGTGTGGTGCGCCTGGTCGCGGACGGCCTGAGCAACCCGGACATCGCGGCGAAGTTGTTCATGAGTCGCAGCACGGTGAAGACGCACTTGGCGCATGTGTACGCGAAGCTCGGCGTCACGAATCGCACCGAGCTGGCTTTCTTAAGCGGGGATCGGCATTGAGACGAGGTCGCCGGAGTCGAAGCGGGACAGCCAGATATCGTCGCCGACCACCGCGATGTCGTCGTTGCCTTGGTCGGCGAGGCCCGGCCCTTTCCCGGCCGGATGGGTAGCGACGACTTCTTGCTGAGCCAAGTCGACCACAGTGACGGTCGGCCCTTGCTGGCCGACGATGAAGACCCGCCCGTTGGCGGCCGTGACGCCATCCGGGTACGGGCTGGTGGACAGCATGGTTGTGACTTTCTTGGTGCGAGCGTCGACGGCCGCTACTTTGCCGGCGCCGGTACAGGCGACCCAGACCAGCCCGTCCACCTCGGCGGCGCCCTGCGGCCCGTCGCAGACCGCGATCGGCGGGCTCGCCTTGGCGGTTGTCGGGTCGACCGGCACCAGGGCATCGGCGCCGAACACGGAGACCCAGAGTGTGCTCGCCCCGGCGGTCACGAGACGGGGTTCCCGGCCGACCGGTACGGTCGCCGCGACGCGTCCGGTGGTTGGGTCGAGCTTGCGCAGTACGCCATCCTTCTGACCGATGACCCAGAGGGCGTTGGCGGCCCAGGCGAGGCCCTCGACCTCGGGGCCGACCGGGTAGGTGGCCGTCACGCTGCGAGTCGCCGGGTCGATGCGGCTGACCGTGCCGTCGCGGAAGTTGCTCGCCCAAACGGCGCCGCCGCCTTCGGTGAGGCGAAGGGGCGTGTCGCCGACCTTGACGGTCGCGGCGACCTTGCCGGTGGCCGGCTCGATCGCGAGGACCTGGTCGGCGCTGGAAGCGGCCACCCAGAGCAGACCGTTGGCGGTGACGAGGCCGACGGGTGCTCGGACGTCGGGGACCCAGTGGCGCAGGTCGGCCGGCCCGTCGAGGGGTACGGCCGGGCTCGGTCTGTCTTTTGGCTTTTCCGTGTTGCCACATGCGGCCAGCGCAAGCACCGCGACCGTGACGACGATTGTGCTCTTCACGTCGGCTTAGACCTCCACAAGGCGCGGCTGGTTGCTTGCGTGCATGGACGCCGTACGATCCGGCCGCTCCTACTCTGGCCTTCCCTCAGCTTCCGCCGCGGTTGCGCCAGTTGTGGGAGCTACCTGGATATCCGGCTTCGACCCGACTCTTCATGTGGTCCGGGGCTTGGCCGGCGACCGGTGCTGCGCCGGCGAAATTCGATTGCGTCGGCGGGACGCGGCTGGTCGGCTGGGGCGCATGACGGCGGCCGGCGATGCGGTGCGGGCCCGATTCCGTCGGGCGCGGTACGTCGTCGTGCCGGGGCTCCCGCACGGGCCGTCATGGCCGCTGCCCAGCCCGCGTGCCCGCTGGATGGAAAGGGAGGCAGCTCGTGGCTGACCACAGTGGCGGCGGCTGGGACCTCATCGTGACACCCTGGCACCTCGACGAGCACATCCCGGCCTTCCCGATCCCGGCCAACGTGACCGAGGCGATCAGCCCGGCCCTTCCGGCCGGCCCCGCGCTCGGCCGGATGACGCTGCGGTACCAGGCGGTCGCCGACGCGGCGGCACGGGCAGCCAGGCCGCTGCTGTTATCCGGCGACTGCCCCGCTGCCCTGGGAGCAGTGGCCGGGTTGCAGCGCCGCCATCGCGACCTGGCAGTGGTGTGGCTGGACGCGCACGGCGACTTCAACACCCCGGCCATAACGATCAGCGGCTACCTCGGCGGCATGGCGCTGGCGATGCTGACCGGCCGGGCGCCCGAGCTCTTCGGCGACGCACTCGGGCTGCGGCCGGTGGCCGACACCCAGGTCGTGCTCGCCGACGCCAGGGACCTGGACCCTGCCGAGCGCGACGCCCTGACCGTCAGCCAGGTCCGCCGCGTGCCCGCCGAGCCGGCCGCGATCACCTCCGCCGTCAACGGGCTCGGCCGCACGCCGGTCTACGTGCACCTCGACGTGGATGTCATCGACAGCGCGCAACTGCCCGGCCTGCGCTTCCCCTCAGGCCCCGGACCATCTGTCGCCCAGATCGAGGAATGCCTGAGCGCTGTCTGCGCCACCGGCGATGTGCGAGCCGCCAGCATCGCCTGCGCCTGGCTGCCCGACCACGTCAGCGACCGGGCCACGCGCGAGACGATCACCCGGCTCGCGCGAGCACTCGGCGCCGACGTCGCATGGAGCGAACCCGCCGGCCGCTGACCGTTCGGCCGGGCACCGCCCCCTCACGAGGCGAGCGCTCCCGTATCCACGGCGGAGCCGGCCAGCCCCGCACCCGCCCGCAGGTCAGCCGTTGCGCTCCGCCAACCGCCCCACCAGCCCGAACGACCGTCCCGGACCCGCCCGGACCACCCCGGACAAACCGAGGCGCAACGAGAACTTGCAGGTCGGTACACTGACGAGTCGCGCCCTCGTAGCTCAGGGGATAGAGCAGCGGTTTCCTAAACCGCGTGTCGCAGGTTCGATTCCTGCCGGGGGCACCACGCTCAACGGGCGATGACGCCGCCGACGATTTGGTCCGCCAAGTGCTGCCGGAAGTCCGCGTCCGTCGGATCGGCGCCGGACATCGACCGGCCCAGCACTGCTAGCAAGATGGCACCCAGGATGGCGTTCGCCGCGTCCGCGACATTGCCGGCGGCGAACGACTTGTCCGCCAGCAACTCGCGCAGCGGACCCGCGATCCACACGTCGTTTGTCTGCAGGACCTCGCTCATCTGGCCGCTCGCTCCGAGCGCGCCCAGGAGGCCGGCACACGTGCCGGGGTGCTGGCTGAGGTACTCGATCATGGCCCCCAGCATCGACCGCAGGCGTTGTGGAGCAGGCGCGTCCGGGTCGACCGCCGCCTGGATGGCCTCGGCTCCGTGGCGGGCGTGCGTGGTCAGCAGGAACGACAGCAGGTCGTCACGGCCGGAGAAGTAGTAGTACAGCGACGCGCGCGAGGCGCCCACCATCCGTGCGACGTCCTCTAGCCGCGGCGCCGGCTCGCCGGTCAGGACCTGCTCGCTGACGTCGAGCAGGCGTCCAGCGAGATCCGGCGGGGGCGTTTTCACGTCGACCAACTTACCGTCTTGTCTTGGACTGCAGTCCAGATTACAGTCTAAACCATGATTGAGATTGCATCCTATGGTCCCTGGGCGGTTGTCACCGGCGCCTCCTCCGGCATCGGAAAAGCCTTCGCCGAGCACCTCGCAAAAGCCGGGCTTCATCTCGTACTCGCGAGCCGCTCCACCGAGAAGCTGGAAGCGCTGGGCGGGGCTCTTGCCAGTACCCACGGAATCTCATATCGCGTGGTGACGGTCGATCTCAGCCGGCCTGACGGGGCGGCGGCGCTGGCCAAGGCGTGCGCGGATCTCGATGTCGGGCTGCTGATCTCCAACGCCGGGAGTGGGCGACCCGGTCCGCTGCTCGGACAGCCGCTCGAGGACCTTCACTCCCGGTTCACGCTCAACGCGGTCACCCACCTCGACCTGGTCTATGGGTTCGCGCCGCGACTCGTCGCCCGCGGGCGCGGTGGCATCCTGCTCGTCTCCGCGCTCGGCGCCGTCCACGGGCTGCCCAACATGGCGCACGAAAGTGCGAGCAAGGCATACGTCCTCAACCTCGGCGAGGCCCTGCACCACGAGTTGGCGGCGGCGGGGGTGCAGGTCACCGTGATGCTGCCGGGCAACGTCGACA
>Ga0207661_10000562_pt1 | contig 23703 bp, 19 predicted proteins | sample KBSC713LmetaG_FD_184337 | JGI IMG/M metagenome (GOLD analysis project Ga0207661, IMG submission 184337) | Corn rhizosphere microbial communities from Kellogg Biological Station, Michigan, USA - KBS C7.1-3L metaG (SPAdes) (version 2) | ecosystem: Host-associated > Plants > Roots > Rhizosphere ...
TATCGACATTCGCCACGTGCCCTATCGCGGCAGCCTTCCGGCCATGCTTGACGTGATCGCGGGCCACATTCCCTTCATGATCGTCGACCTGCAGCCGGCGCTGCAGCAGATCAAGGAAGGCAAGGTGAGGGTGCTCGGCGTAACCACGCCCAAGCGGGTCGCGGCCGCGCCCGACATCCCGACCATCGCGGAAGCAGGGCTGCCGGGCTACGAGCTCGTCGCCTGGCAGGGGGTCGTGGCGCCGGCGGGCACGCCGCGTCCGATCGTCGATGCGCTGGCTGGGCAGATCGCCAAGCTTTTGGCCAATCCCGCGACCATCCAACGTTTCACCTCGATCGCGATCGAGCCACTACCGGCGTCGACGCCGGACAGTTTTGCGAGCTACATCAAGACCGAGGTCGATCGCTGGGCGACCATCGTGAAGAACTCGGGCGCGGAAGCGGAATGAGCGAAGCTCCCGTTCTGATCGTCGGCGCCGGGCCTGTCGGGCTCACGCTTGCGATCGATCTGGCCTGGCGCGGCATTGATGTGATGGTCGTGGAGATGCGCGCGCGTGCAGCTCCCCCCGAGCCGAAATGCAACCATGTCGCCGCCCGGACCATGGAGATATTCCGCCGGCTCGGCATCGCCGAAAAAATCCGCAATGCCGGATTGCCGGCGGACTATCCGCATGACATCAGCTATCGCACCTCGTTCACTGGACAGGAGCTGACGCGGATCAAGATTCCCTGCCGCCGCGACCGCTTCACCGCGACCGATGCGGCCGATGCGAACTGGCCGACACCGGAGCCCCCGCACCGCATCAACCAGATTTTCCTCGAGCCGATCCTGTTCGAGCACGCGGCGTCGCAGCCGCGCATTACCATCCTCAACCGCACCGCGGTTGAAGACGTGGTGGTAGAGGACAACGCTGCCAGCGCCGCCTTGCGCGATCTCGACAGCGGCGCCATGAAGCGCATCGAGTGCCGCTTCCTGATCGGCTGCGACGGCGGGCGCTCGGTCGTGCGCAAGGCGATCGGCGCGGAATTTTCCGGCGACGCCATCATCCAGCGCGTGCAATCGACCTTCATCCGCGCGCCCGGCCTGATCGATCGCCAGCGGCACGAACGTGCCTGGGGAACGGGAGCCATCAACCCGCGCCGCTCCGGCATGGTCTATGCGATCGACGGCCGCGAGCGCTGGCTGGTGCACAATTATCTGAGGCCCAACGAGGACGATTTCGAAGCGGTCGATCGTGACGGCTGCTTGCGCACCATCCTCGGCGTCGATGCCAACTTCAAGTACGACATCATCTCGAAGGAAGACTGGTACGGCCGCCGCCTGATCTCGAACAAGTTTCGCGACCGCGCGGCCTTCATCGCCGGCGACGCCGCGCATATCTGGGTGCCCTATGCCGGCTATGGCATGAATGCCGGGATCGCCGATGCGATGAACCTGTCCTGGCTGCTCGCCGCGCATCTCAACGGCTGGGCGCCGGAAGCGATCCTCGATGCCTATGAAGCCGAGCGGCTCCCGATCACGAGCCAGGTTTCGCGCTTTGCGATGTCGCATGCGGAAGCCGAGATCAAGCGGCGCGGCGCGGTGCCAGCGGAGATCGAGGAGGAGGGGGCACGCGGCGAGGCCGTGCGTCGCGAGATCGGACGCCTGACCTATGAGAGCAACGTTCGGCAATATGCCTGCGCCGGGCTGAATTTCGGCGCTTATTACGACCGCTCGCCGATCATTGCCTATGATGGCAGCCCGCCGCCGTCCTACACCATGAGCAGCTACACGCCTTCGACCGTGCCGGGCTGCCGCACGCCGCATTTTTTCCGCGACGACGGCAGCTCGCTTTACGATGCGATGGGGCCGGAATTCACGCTGCTGCGCTTCGATGCTGCCGTCGACGTGACGGCGCTTTCCGTCGCAGCCCGCGACAGACGCGTGCCGCTCAGGATCCTCGACGTCGAGCAGCCCGATGCCGCCTCCGAGGGCGGCAAACTGGTCTTGTCGCGCCCGGACCAGCATGTGGCCTGGCGCGGCGACCGCGTACCGGCCGATCCGGTCGTCTTGATCGATCGCATCCGCGGCGCAGCGCCGTAGGCGCTGGCCGGCCGTAAGCGCGAGAAGCTCGCGCCTATTCCTCGTTGGCGGCGATCGATTCCATCAAGGAGACGAGCTGGCGCTGCACCGTCTGATCCTTGATCTTGCTGTAGGCGCGGAGCAATCGGAGGCTGAAGGCGCTGTCGAGGAACAACAGGCTCTCGACTTCGCGGGCCTTGCTGTCGCCGTCGTAGAAGAAGGTGACGGGAACATCGAGGGCCGTAGCGATCTGCTGCAGGCGCGCGGCGCCGACGCGATTGACGCCCTTCTCGTACTTCTGCACCTGCTGGAAGCTGACACCGAGTTTGTCGCCGAGCTCGGCTTGCGAAATCTTCTGCTCGACGCGCCGCAGACGAATCCGCTTGCCAAGTTCAATGTCGGGCTTGCCCGCACTACGCTGTTTCATCTTCTTAGCCGCTGATTTGTTCATTCTCGTCTCACCGTCCTTCGGTCGGAAAGCCCCCGAACAGTTGGGTCAGGGGTTCACCCATATACACCGCCTTGAGTTCCCGGGGATGGAGGAATTCATCGCCAAACCACGGGTACTTTGCGGAATTGAAGGCTTCAATCAGCCAGTCGATCATGTGCCGCACCCTGGGGATGCGGCCGCTGCCTGGATGATAAGAAAGCCAAATGTCTAGCGACAGGCGCGCGTCGATATCGAGGGGGACCATCCTCCCGCCGAGCGCATGCGCGTAGGTTGGAAAAATGCCGATGCCGGCGCCGTTGGCAACCGCCCAGTAATTGGCGCTGGAGACGTTGGTCTTCATCACCACGAGGTCGCGCTCGCTGTAGCCGGGAAACAGCTCGGCGAAAGCTTCCTTCGCGCTCACCTCGTCGGCAAGCTGCATCACGAGGCGATGCTTGACCAGTTCGTCCGCCGTCTTCGGCGTGCCGTAGGTGTCGAGATATTGCTCGCTGGCAAAGAACATCAGGTGCAAGCGGCCGAGCCGGAGCTGCTTGACGTCGGGCATGGTCGGCTGCGCCAGCTGGACGGCGATATCTGCTTCGTGCTGCGACACGTCGGCCGAGCGCGCGGCGCAATGCAGGTCGATCAGGATGTTTGGAAACGATCGCTGAAATTCGACGAGGCGTGGGGCAAGCCAGAATGTGCCCAGTCGCTCGGCGACGGCGACCCTGATCTCGCCGGTGTGGGCGTCGGTGACGGAGCCGCCGGCGCGCAACAGGTCGTAGGCCGCCGCTTCCATCCGCTCGACGGCGGCAACGACATACACGCCCTCCTCGGTCAGGCGGGCGCCGTGGACGTCGCGGATGAACAGGGTCGAGCCGATCTGTCGCTCGAAAGCGCCGACCCGTCGGCGCACGGCATTGATGGACAGGTCGAGCCGCTCGGACGCGGAGCGGAAGCTGCCGCTGCGCGCAACCTCCAGGAACACGCGAGCCGCGTCCCAGTCCTTGAGACTGGAGAGAGCAACCCTCCGGCGTTCCTCTGGGTGAACGCCCCTGTCCGCTGTCAGATGCATACAAGTCCTTTCAGTCTGCTAAACTTGGCAGAATCCTGCACGGACTACAACCACGGCGGGTCGGGTGTCCTCCGATTTAACACTCAACCTTACCGATAGAAACGGTATTGGGGGAATGGTGCGAGCCGATTTCCAGCCCCTCGGCCTGCGACAGGGCGCCGCATGAGCGCCGTCCTCAGCCCTCTCGTCTGTGGCAATTCGGCGGCCGTTCCGCCTCTGGTTCTGGTCGATGGGCAGGAACATACCGCGGGGCCGCCTTCGCCAATTGCGGCGAGGCGGCCCTTATGGATCGAAGCCGTGGTAGCATGGTGACCATCGGGTCCGCAGGTGAGTCGTCCTGCCCAATGACCCCGCGTGAAGCGTTTCACCGGAAGCACAGGGCGACCTGCTGCTGCGATGCCCCCGCAAACCATGCGCTCGACCAAATGTCGGCGCAGGTGCATCGCGCGGTTCCGACGATATCTGAGTATGTGGCGAGGCGTACGGGATGGCCGAGCGGATCGTCGCGGCCGCTCCTCGCGAGTCTGGCAATGGCATATGAGCCGGTGGAATGAGCGGTGGTGGGTAACTCGGACGAACAATTGCTGGCGATCCTCGCGACCCTCGAGGAATGCCGGACGGCCTTGCGGCTCGACGGCCGGCTGGACACGGCCGAGCTGGTTTCGGTCGCCATCCTCGATCTGCGCATGAAGCTGAACCGGATCGGCGATGCCGAGCTGAAGGCGTTGTGCGAGGAGATCATGCGCCCTGACGACGAGCGCCCGTTCCGCCGGCCGCAGCTTCGCGTCGTCAAGTAGGCGCCAGCCATCCAGCCTTTCGACGGCTGTCGCTCCGCAGGCGTGCGGTGCGGCAAATGCCGTATTTGTGATTGGGAAAAAGCCCTCGTCATCGATAACGCGCGCGGTTATGCAGTCGTAGTACGGAAGGCGGCCTTTAGCCGCAGCGACGTGGATGTGAATGGCGATGGCGGCATGATTGCAAATGTCTCGGTCCCGGCGGCGCTGATCGCCGGCCTGGTCAGCTTCCTCTCACCTTGCGTGCTGCCTCTGGTCCCGCCCTATCTGGTCTATCTCACCGGCGCCACCATCGAGCATGTCGCCCATGGAGAGCAGCAGTCTTCCTCCCGCCGCGCGGTGATGATCTCGGCGCTGCTGTTCGTGCTCGGCTTCTCCACCGTGTTCGTGGCTTTGGGAGCCAGCGCCTCGTACATCGGCGGCCTGATCCGCGCCTGGTCGGAACAGCTCGCGATCGTCGCCGGCGTTGTCATCATCGTCATGGGCCTGCATTTCCTCGGCCTGACCCGGATCGGCCTGTTGATGCGGGAAGGGCGGTTGCCGATCCCCAAACCCGTCGGCCTCTGGGGCGCCTATGTGATGGGGCTCGCGTTTGCTTTCGGCTGGACGCCTTGCATCGGTCCGATCCTCGCGGCGATCCTGTCGATTGCGGCGACCGAGGCGACGGTGGCAAAAGGCGCGGCTTTGCTTGCGGTCTATTCCGCCGGTCTCGGCATTCCCTTCCTGGTTGCGGCTTTCATGGTCGAGCAATTCTCCTCGCTGTTCTCGCGCATGAAGCGGCATCTGGCGACAGTCGAGCGCGCGATGGGCGTGTTGATGATCGTGACCGGCATCGGCTTTCTGACCGGCGCGGTGTCGAACGTGAGCAGCTGGCTGCTCGAGGCATTCCCGTCGCTGCAGAGCTTTGGCTAGGGCGATGGCATGAAGCCATCGCGCTATTTTTGTTTGGCCGGCTTCCACTTTTCCGGATCATGCGCTTTCCTCCAGCGAAGCCAGCACCGTATAGACCACGCCGCGCGGCAGGAAATCGACCGTCGCTTCGCCGCCGAGCTGGTCGCGGGCGCTGCGCTCGATCAGCCGTGAGCCAAAGCCGCGCTGCACCGGCGCCACCACGGGAGGCCCGCCGGTTTCCGTCCAGATCAACCGCAGCTTGCGCGCCCCATCAACGTCAAGCACTTCCCAATCCAGCGCGACCCGGCCGCTGTCGTTCGACAGCGCGCCATATTTCGCCGCATTGGTCGCGATCTCATGCACGATCATCGACAGTACCACGGCAAGCCGCGGCGACAGCGGCACCACGGGACCGAACATTTTCACGCGCTCGGGATTACTCAGCACATAGGGCTGCAGCACCCGCTTGATCACCTCGGCGAGCTCGGAGCCCTGCCATTTCTCCGTGCTCAACAGGTTATGCGCTTCCGCCAGCGCCCCGAGCCGGCCTTCGAATTTCTCGCGCTCGAGCCTGGTCGCGCTGCGGAAGGTCTGCACCGCGATCGCCTGCAGGATCGCAAGCGTATTCTTCACGCGGTGATTGAGCTCCTCGATCAGGAGGTCATGCAGCCTCTCGCCGCGCGCGATGGTGGTCGCCATCCTGACCGCAAAGCCGAGCCCGATCAGGAGCGCGACCGCGCCGATCACGCTGGCAATCGCGAGGTTGCGCCAGAGCGGGGCGACCAGCGAGCTTTCCGTGATCCCGGCGGCAACGATCCATCCCGTGAGCGAGGAATGCGCGAACGCCGACATCAGCGAAATGCCTTCGAGCGACACCGTCGGCTGGACCGCTTCGCTCTTTTGCAGCATGTCCGACAGCACTGAGGTCGTGGCGCGCCTGCCAAAGGAGTCCTGCGGATTTGGGACGCGGCCGAACACGACGCCGTTGCCGTCCAGGATCGACAGCGTCCAGTCCGTGCTCGGACGCTGCCCCTCGAGGATGTTCTGGAACATCTCGAGCGGGGGTGTGAAGGAGATATCGTAGATCACCACGCCGTCGCGAAGTACCGGCACCTCGACGGTCACGATCGTCGTCTTCTCCGCCGCGCCGTAGAACAGGTTGGAATATTGCGGGCGTTTGCTGAGGAAGACCTGCTCGACGATGTCCCGGTTGTTGCGGATCGGCAGGCTCGCTGCATCCGGCGTCAGCGTGGAAAACAGCATATGGCCCTCCCGATCGGCGACCAGGATGACGCCGCCTTTGGCGTATTGATCGAGGAAGCCCAGCGCCATGCGCCGGAAACCGGCGAAGTCGCCGTTTTTCAGCGTATCGGTCATGGCGAGCACCTGCAGCCCGCCGGTCATGCGCTCCATCTCCGCGTCCAATGTGAGGCGGATGCTGCGCACGGCTTGCAGCACGCGTTCGGTCGCGGCCGTCCGGTCCTCCAGATAGTTGTGAAAGATGAAGCCCACCGCGAACAAGATCAGCGGCAGCGTGGTCCCCGCGACCAGAAGGACAAGGCGCACTGACAACGACGGTTTTGGCACACGGTTCCCGGAGCTGCCCAGCCTGGGTGGCAAGCATACGAGAGGCGACTGCACCCGGCTAAGGAATTTGGCCGGTTCCGCAGCGCAGCAAACGCTCCGCGGAACCGCTCATTTTTAAAGATTACTCTCGCTGATCGCAGAATAGACCAGCGTGCGCAGCTCGCGCCGCAGCGGATACGCGCTCGACGGCAGGACCTGGGTCATGAAGATCGCAATCAGCTCTTCCGCCGGATCGATCCAGAACGAGGTCGTGGCCGCGCCGCCCCAATTGTATTCGCCCGCACTGCCGGGGATCAGGGTTTTGGCGGGCTCCATGGTGACGGCGAAGCCGAGGCCGAAGCCGATACCGTTATAGGTGGCTTCCGAAAACAGCGAACGCGACATCGCGGGCAGGTCCAGTCCGCCGGGCAGATGGTTCGAGGTCATCAGTTGCAGCGTCTTCGGCCCGATCAATCTCACGCCGCCGAGCTCGCCGCCATTCAGCAACGCGCGGCAGAAGGTGAGGTAGTCGGCCGCGGTCGAGCAGAGCCCCCCGCCGCCGGAAATGAATGACGGCGGCGACAGGTATGAGCTCGTCGCGGGATCGTCCTGCAGCGCGAATGTGCCCTTGCGCTCGGTGGCGTGAAACGCCATCTGGCCCGGCGGATCGGCCGAATAGCAGGCTGCGAGGCGATGCGCCTTGTCCTTCGGAACGTAGAAGGCCGTGTCGCTCATGCCCAGCGGATCGAAGATGCGCTCCTTCAGGAACTGCTCGAACGGCATCCCCGAGATCTTGCCGATGAGATAACCGATCACGTCGGTGGCGACCGAGTAGTTCCAGGCCTCGCCCGGAGAGAATTCCAGCGGAATCCTCGCAAGCCCTTCGATCATCGACTCCAGCGTGCCTGATGTCGCGACCTCGCCGATCTTGGCCTCGCGATAGGCGGCGTCGACATTGGAGCGCTGCTGGAAGCCGTAAGTGAGCCCCGAGGTGTGGCGCAACAGATCGACGATCAGCATCGGCCGCGACAATGGCCGGGTCAGGAAATTCGGCGCGGTGCCGGCAACGAACACGCCGAGGTTCTTCCACTCCGGAATGTACTTGACCACGGGCTCATCCAGAGCGATCCGGCCTTCCTCGAACAGCATCATGAAGGCGACGCTGGTGATCGGCTTGGTCATCGAATAGATGCGGTAGATGGTGTCGTCCTTGACCGGCACCTTGCGCTCGACATCGGCAAAACCCTGTGAGGCGCTGTGGACCACCGCGCCGCGGCGGTACACCACAAGCTGGGTTCCGGGAAAGCGCCCCGTCTCGATGTAGCGGCGCTTCAGGTGGGCCTCGACGCGGTCGAGGCCAGCCTTGGACATGCCGACGGATTCGGGTGCAGCGGGGGCGGGGGCGAGCATGGGGGCGATCTCCGGAACAGGCGGGGAGAGCCTTGATAACTTAATCGGGAGTGTGTTCCAACACCACGCGCTTACCCGGAACCCGCCGCTGGTGTAGGATATTCGCGCGCCTTTCGTTTCGCAGGAAACCCCTCATGCCCCAATTCAATGAAGCCGACCTCACCGCCGCCGTCGTCAACAGTTTTGAGAACACGCCGAACCCGCGGGCCAAATTCCTGCTCCAGGAATTGGTGAAGTCGCTTCACGATTATGTGCGCAAGACCGACCTCACCTTCGAGGAATGGGAATATGCGATCGATTTCCTGACCCGCACCGGGCAGAAATGCACGCCGATCCGCCAGGAGTTCATCCTGCTGTCTGATGTGATGGGGGTATCGATGCTGGTCGATGCGGTGAACCATCGCGAGCGCGACGGCGCGACCGAGACCACGGTGCTCGGCCCGTTCTATGTCGGCGAGCACAAGCAGATGGCGCACGGCACCGATATCTCGCCGCAGAACGTGACCGGCGAAAAGATGTTCGTGCAAAGCCGCGTCACCGACCTGAAGGGCAAGCCGCTCGCCGGCGTCCCCGTCGATGTCTGGCATGCCGACGATGACGGCCTCTACGACTCGCAGAAGCCGTCCTATGCCACGCACGGCCCGACCTCGCGCGCCCGCTTTGTCACCGATGCGGACGGCCGTTTCTTCTTCCGCACGATTCTGCCGTGCAGCTATCCGATCCCGACCGACGGTCCGGTCGGCGAGATGATCATGCAGACCAAGCGTCATCCGATGCGGCCGGCGCATGTGCACTTCCTGGTCAACGCGAAGGGCTACGAGCCCTTGATCACCCATGTCTTCATCGACGGCGACAAATATCTCGACTCCGACGTGGTGTTCGGCGTGAAGGACGAGCTTGTCGCCAGGATCGAGAAGCGCACCGATCCTAAGATGCCGGACGGCAAGGAAGCGCCGACGCCCTGGCATCTGATGACCTACGAATTCCACATGAAGCCGGGCGGCGGCGCCGCGCCGAAGCCGATGGCCGCGCGCGAGAGTGAGCCGGCGTAGTTCGGGCCTCGTCATTGCGAGGAGCGAAAGCGACGAAGCAATCCATGCTCAGCGAGCGGAGGGATGGATTGCTTCGCGGAGCCTGTCATCGGGCCGCGCGTTCGCGCGGACCCGTTGGCTCGCAATGACGATCGATTTTTGACCAAGGCATGCTTCCATATTCTCGCGGCACGAAATGCCCGAGTGATGCATCATTCGTCGCCCTCGAAAGAAGGAGGGCGCAGGGAATGCCGGGTGCAGGCCGCACCCGCGAGCCTTGCGTGCAAAGAAGGTGCACTTTGCGCACGCAAGCAACGACAGGGCAGCCGAAACAACCGACATTCCCTGCGCGATGGTGTTAACGCTTATAACGTGCTCTCCTCGGAGACCGGGCTTTGATTGCCTCCGTCGCCTGAAGGTCATCACCCTCAGACCTAACCCCAGCATCGGGGGGCCGGGACCACACGCCTTCGCCGTCCGAACAGATGCCTTCGTCGGCGCGCTCACGCGCGCTGAAACATCTCCTCGTCCACCGCATCCCGCTTCCAACGTCCGTGACGATCGCGATACGCCCCTCCAGTGGAGGCGGGATGGGGAGAGGATAATCATGAATTTCTGAAAAATGGAAGATAAATATTTTTGCCGGCAGGACTTGACATGATTTCTGATAAGGAGAAGTGATTTGCCCGTCGGTGTGGCTTAAGTGCACTGGCCCGGTAGAGATTTAAGTGCACCGTCACCGTAATGGCCAAGGGTTCTGGAACGCAGGCGAATGCTCGACCGTTTGATTAGGTGAGAGCAAGCACCACGTTGTTCACCAACTCAGAGATCATGTCATCGGCCTGGTGTTGACCAATAATAACATTCGAGGGATGGGCGGCGATATTTCGCCGATCGAGCTCTTTCTTGAGGATACGGAAAACAACAGAGTTGAAAGTGTCGGCTACGTTAGCGATTTCGACAGTCTCACGTTCGCTCAACTCTTCGGTGAAGTCCTCGTATTTGGCGATGACGATGTTAGTCTTCTTGGGGTATTTTTTTGTGATGGCAGCATTGAAGTCGGCCAAGCGCTGCGGATCAGCGAGGATGTAATCGAGCAAATGCGCGTAGGCGAGATTCCACGTCATGACAATGCACGCGCGATATGCCTCGAAGCGGTAGCACTTCAAGGCCTCCTGTAGGAAGGCGCGCGCTTCGACCGTCGGCACCTTCGCCGGCAGGTCGGTGAGGATCTTGCTCACCGCGACGACGCTGTGGTGCACGCCGTACAGCTTGTCCAGCTCTGACCGCACAGAGCGCGCGAGTTTGTACTTTCCTCGCTCCGCAATGAGGTCCTTGGCATCGGCTAACCGCGCGATGTAGGTCGCCAGTGACGGCGGCTCGTCCATGTGGAGCTTGTTGAAGCATGCACGGATGTCCGCAGGAGCGAACAGCTCTTTGCTGTCGTGGACGTGAAGCCACCAGGCAAAGAGCTTGATCTTATCCTTCGGCGCAGCACTATCGCAACCAACGACCTGGTCGACCAGTTCCTGAAGCTGCATCAGTCTTCTTTGGCCTTTTGCAGCCCAAGCTGGTTGATGGCGTACTTTCCGCGCTCTGGAGATTCGAAGTACTGCTTGTGCTTCAGCTCGCGCAGGGGCTGGGCGAAGTCTGGAATGTCGATAGGCCAGCCCAGAAGGCGGTAGCAGGAATAGATATGGTCCTGCGTGATGACGGGCGTCTCCCGATGGTCGTGCAGCCAAGCCGCGATCGTGAGGTAGCGCTTATGGTTGCTTTTTCCATCGACTAGCGCGGACAGCTTCGGCTCAGTGTCCGTGTCGATTGTGATCATGTTCGGCTTCGGACCGACGCGCTTCTTCCTCGGCGCTTTCGGAGCGGCCGGCGTCACATCGACCGGCTCTTCTTCCTCAGGCGTCTCGAACAAGTCAGACTGGTCGTGTTCTTCCGCGGCGTGGCCGTTGCCGTTCAATTGAGGTGGAGCAGGGGGCAGCCGCTTGGGCGCAGGCATAGGTCCCCGCAGAGCGTTTGTCAGGGCACTTGTCAAAGTATGGATCTGGTCGTCAGCAACTTCGGCGTCCAAAACAATCAACTTGATCCGGGAGGTCCCGGTCGACTTCGTACTCTTTGCCATTCCTATGTTTCCACACTAAAGGGGCGAATCGGGCCGTGTGAAGTTATGAGGCTGTATCTCCCGGTTGTGACTTCCTCACAAGAAAAAGTTGCTTCTTTGTTCTAGTTATCCGGCTTTTCCCCCGCCTGACTCCATATTCATGTTTTGATCCATTGTGTTCGGATAAGTCATTGATAGGATTGCTATGGGCCTCGAGCATATCCGGTCGAGCTGAAGCATTCCCGCGTCCAGATAGGCCGCGAGGGCAAGGAAATCCCCACCCTCCCAGGCCATGGCATCGATACCGCGGCGGCTGAGAGGTTGCTCCAGCGGATGACAGCCAAGGTCGAAGGCTTGGTCGCCGAGCGCGAGCGGCTCAAGGCCGAACAGCCCGAGGCCGCGAAGCCGAAGGTGCTGGGAGGGCGGTCATGGTGAGCAAACTGTTTTATAGTTCGACGACTGGCAGAATCCGACAGAGATCACAGAGGCGCTGGTTCGGCGGAATCCGTTTGTACCGAGGGTGGGTTCGGTAAGTCGGATGGGCTAGCGGTCAGCGCCGGCTGTTCGAGTGCCTGTAGAACGATGATGCTGGAATGCTTTTGGTTCAAAAGGTCCACTACTACCCGATCGAGCAGCGGGAGCAGTTTGGTGACGCGTTCTGCATCCCTGGAGCCCATTCCAATGAGTCCGATCTCATCGTCGCCGCCAGTCTTAATGTGAGCGCATCTGTCTCGATACGAATGGAGGACATTGAGCAACGAGGCTTGTCCGATGCCAAGCCTTCTATAATCTTCTTCGTAGCTTGAAAGATGCTCTTTGAGCCCAATCCATTTTCGCTTCACTCGAAGCTCGAGCTCGAGAATTTTATAATAGCATAGATACTTGAAGGGCAGCGGCGTTGTCGGGCGCCTCGCTTCCGCGAAAAGGGACATTTGAATTCGTATGGGGGCCGTCCCTACAATGGCGTTTCGAATTAGGTCGGCGTCGAAACTGACGGGGCCACTAAATTCCTCAGCTTTGACCTGCAGCTGCGCCGATCCGTCCTCATCTTTACCGAATTGGCCAAAATGAATGGGGCGGCCGGCGAGGTAGAGAGGGCCGATACGGAAGCTATACAGCAGCTCTAGCGTGGCGATCGCATGACCAGTTATGCTGCCGACGATGCGACGTTCCTCTTCGCTGAGATCGCCATCGGTATTAGGCGTCTTTATCCGTATCAGTTCGAGGCGCGTTCCGTCTCCGATGATCGCCAGTTCAAGTGGCAGTTCGTCGGCGCCTCTTTCAATGGACAGCGCGCAAAAGAGGCGAGAACCGTCGTCCTTTAGCTCGGTCCCAGCGGTCGATAGCGGCGCGTAGTTGTACCATGTCTTGAGCACGTTCATTTTTGGCCGCGTTTATTCTTGTCCGCCGGCAAACGATCTCGGCTTCTGTGGGGACAGACCGGGAGCGTCGGATCAGAACCGATTTGCGACTGACCGTCTAGGCGGCAAGCGCCGTTAGCCCCGCTTTCTCTGGTCGAGCCAGGCGAGAATTACGGCACATTCAATTGGGGACATTGATGGGTTTCGCCGTCGCTCAACCGACGCACCTCTTCATTGCGAGGAGAGAAACGACGAAGCAATCCAGAGCTGCGGATAAAGTCATGGATTGCTTTGCTTCGCTCGCAATGACGAGAGTTGAGACTTAGGCGCCCGATCATCTTTTCATCACAGCGCTCATTTCTTGTGCCGCACAGGAAATGAGCGAATCGCGAATTTTGAATGCGAATCCGCCTGCAAGAACTTCAATCAGGGCGAATAACATCCTGCACATATTGCGTTTTTCTGCGTTGCGCGGGCTGGCACAAAGCTTGACTAGCTAGCCCGACGCCACCGATGCCGTCCCTGGAAGCCAACCTTCCGATTTTTGCGACCGCCTAACTGGGGCTTCCCCAGCGCGCGCAACGACGCCTGCGATTTGAAAGGAAATCTCTTATGAGTGAGTAGAACCCGACCTGGATTGCCGACTGGAATCCCGCGGACGAGAAATTCTGGGAGTCCAAGGGCAAGTTCATCGCTCGCCGCGACCTGATCTGGTCGATCGTGGGAATTGCGGTGACGGTGCACTCAAATCGACTGTGCACCTTGGCGGCACCGTGCAAGCATGACTCGGCTTGCTCGTGATGGTTAAGTGCACTGTCACCGTAATTGTGAGGAAATAGCTTCGGCGCTCGACCACTGTCATAGTTGAGTGGCGAGAACGGACGAAACTGCAAGCATGATGAGGACGACACCATGAAGGGATGGCGGACGCGGATCGGGTTCCTGGTGCCACCCGGCAATCCGACGGTCGAACCGGAAATGACCGAATTGACGCCGCCGGGCGTGTCTTTGCACTTCACGCGCATGCATGCCGAAGGTCCGGCGGGCACGCATTCCGGCCAGGAGCAGCGGAATCTAAGCCAGGTCGAGAGCATCCCGGCTTGTGTGCGGCTCCTTGCGATGGTCTCTCCCAGCGTGATCGTGATGGCGCATACGGCAACGAATTATACCCTTGGCGAGGCCAAAGTAGCGGCGCTGGTCAAGGAAATGGAAGCGATCAGCAACGCCCGGTTCATCACCGCTTTCGGCAGTGCGATGGCGGCTTTCAGCGCGCTGGGCGTTCGACGCATCGCCTATGCTACGCCTTACTCGGCGGACATGACGGCGCAGGGAAAGCGGCATCTCGAAACATGCGGCATATCAGTCGTGAGTTCCGGGCACCTTGCCAACGTTCGGAACATCTATGAGGAAAACTGCGAGCGCGCCTACGCGATCGGCCGGCAGGTCAATCATCCCGAGGCCGAAGCGATTTTTCTAAGCGGCGTCGGCATGCCGACGCTTGATGCCCTGCAACCTCTGGAAGGGGACACCGGCAAACCCGTGATCTCGGCGGCATCAGCGATGATGTGGCATGCATTGCGCACAGCCAGCGTGAATTTCGGATTTGACGGCTATGGAAAGCTGCTAAGCGGGAACGTCTGAGCACGACGCTGACGGTTGATCGTAGGATGGTTGAACGAAGTGAAACCCATCGTCGCGGGAGGCGACAGAGATGGGTTTCGCTGCGCTCTACCCATCCTGCGCACTGGCTATAACGACGTTCTTCGCCAAACCGCGCCTTGCGGTTGGGTCCCCGCCTTCGCGGGACGACAGCGGGGAATGCCGATCATCTTTTAATCACCGCGCTCACTTTTTGTGCGCCGCACAAGAAATAAGCGAATCGCAAATTTTGAATGCGAATCCGCTCTGCAAGAATTTCAGGCAGGGCGAATAACGTCCTGCATATATTGCGCTTTTCTGCGTCACGCGAGCTGGCACAAAGCTTGAATAGCTTGTCCTGACACCACCGACGCCGTCCCTGGAAGCCAACCATCCGATTTTTGCGACTGCCCAACCGGGGGCCTTCCCCGGCGCACGCAATGACGCCTGCGATTTTGAAAGGACATCTCTTATGAGCGAGCGAAGCCCGAGCTGGATTGCCGACTGGAATCCCGAGAACGAGAAATTCTGGGAATCCAAGGGCAAGTTCATCGCCCGCCGCAACCTGATCTGGTCGATCGTGGCCGAGCACATCGGGTTTTCGGTCTGGGCGATCTGGTCGATCGTCGCGACCAAGCTGCCCGCGGCCGGTTTCCATTACTCGACCGACCAGCTCTTCCAGCTCGTGGCGCTGCCCGGCTTGATCGGCTCGCTCATGCGCTTTCCCTATACCTTCGCGGTAACGACTTTCGGCGGGCGCAACTGGACCATCTTCTCGGCGGCGGTGCTGTTTGTCCCGACGGTGTGTCTGGCCTATTTCGTGAGCCACCCCGAAACGCCGTTCTGGCTGATGCTGCTGGTCGCCTCCTTTGCCGGGCTCGGCGGCGGCAACTTTGCCTCCTCGATGGCCAACATCTCCTTCTTCTATCCGGACCGGATGAAAGGCTGGGCGCTCGGCCTCAACGCCGCCGGCGGCAATATCGGCGTCTCCAGCGTGCAGCTCTTGACTCCGCTTCTGATGGGCGTCGGTCTGATCAATCTCTACCAGGCCACGCCCGTAGGCGGCGTCTACCTGCAGAACGCCGGCCTGATGTGGGTGCTGCCGATCGCGATCGCCGTGTTTGGCGCCATCTTCTTCATGAACAACCTCACCTCGGCCAAGGCCTCGATCAGGAATCAGCTTGCGATCGTCAAGCAGAAGCACACCTGGATCATGTCCTTCCTCTATATCGGGACATTCGGCTCCTTCATCGGCTACTCAGCCGCGTTTCCGCTTCTGATCAAGACCCAATTCCCGACGATCACGATTGCGATCGCCTTCCTGGGCCCGCTGGTCGGCTCGCTCGCGCGTCCGTTCGGCGGCCTGCTCTCCGACAAGGTCGGCGGCGCTATCGTTACCTTCTTTAATTTCATCGTCATGGCGGCGGCGACGATCGGAGTGCTCTACTTCGTGGGCATCAAGGATTTCACCGGCTTCCTGGTGAGCTTCCTGGTCCTGTTCGCCAGCACCGGCTTCGGCAACGGCTCGACCTACCGCATGATCCCCTCGATCTTCCGCGAGGAGAACCTGCACAAGGTGCGTGGCAAGGGCGAGGCAGCGCGAGCGCTGGCGCTGAAGGCGGCTTCGATCGAATCGGGTGCTGCGCTCGGCTTCATCGGCGCGATCGGCGCGGTCGGCGGCTTCCTGATCCCGCTGGGCTTCGGCAAGTCGATCGCGGTGACCGGCGGGCCGCAGCTCGCGCTGATCATCTATCTCGCCTTCTACGCGATCTGCCTCGGCACGACCTGGTGGTTCTACCTGCGCAAGGGGCCGGAGACCGCGGGCGCTTCGAGCCTCGCAGAAGCGCGCGTGTGAGGAGGCTGTTGCTGACGCTCTCGTGATTGCCGGCGCCCTCTGATCAGGGGATGAACCCGCCTGCGGGGCCGAAGCTCCAAGGGGACACTCAGTCAAGTACCCCTTCGGCGCGGCGAAGGCCCGGCAATCACCGGAAGCTACAAAGACGCTTTTGCGCATGAGGAAAGTGAAAAGGAGCGAAAAGCATGACACCAGATCAAGTCAAACTTGTGCAGCAAAGTTTTTCGAAGGTCGCGCCGATCTCGGATCAGGCCGCCGTGATCTTCTACGATCGCCTGTTCGAGGTTGCGCCCGCGGTGAGGGCGATGTTTCCCTCTGACATGACCGAGCAGCGCAAGAAGCTGATGTCGACGCTGGCCGCCGTGGTGAGCGGGCTCTCCAATCTTGAATCGATCCTGCCGGCGGCAAGCGCGCTCGCGACGCGGCATGTCGCCTATGGCGCGAAGGCCGAGCACTATCCCGTGGTCGGTGGCGCGCTGTTGTGGACGCTGGAGAAGGGTCTGGGCGCCGACTGGACGCCTCAAGTCGCCGCGGCCTGGACCGCGGCCTACACCACGCTTTCCAATTACATGATCACCGAGGCCTATGGCCGGCCGCAGGCGGCAGAATAGGAGATGCGCATTGAGTGAACCGCTGGTCATCGTCGGCAATGGAATGGCGGCGGCGCGCCTCGTCGACGAGCTCGCCAAGACCTCGCTCGGCCGCTACGCCATCGCCGTGATCGGCGACGAACCGCGGCTTGCCTACAACCGCGTGCTGCTTTCGTCGGTATTGGCCGGCGAGACGGCCTCTCATGATATCGAGCTGAAGCCGGCTACCTGGTGGCGCGACCGCGGCGTCACCGTGAAGTATGGTTGCCGCGTCAGCGAGATCGATGTCGGCCGCAATGAGCTCAGGATCGAAGGCGACGAGAGCATCGAGTTCTCGCGCCTGGTGCTCGCCACCGGATCGACGCCGCTGCGTCTCAAGGTGCCGGGCGCCGATCTTTCGGGTGTCCATACCTTCCGCGACAGCCGCGACGTCGATCTGTTGCTGTCGCTGGCGGCGCACAAGAAACCCGTCGTCGTGGTCGGCGGCGGCTTGCTTGGCCTCGAAGCCGCCTATGGCCTCGCCAAAGCCGGCGCGCCGGTGACGCTGTTGCACCTGATGGACCGCCTGATGGAGCGCCAGCTCGATGCGGCGGCCGCCGACCTCTTGAAGACGCTGGTCGAGCGCAAGGGCATCAAGGTGCTGCTCAACGCCAACACGGCTCGCATTCACGGCGGCGCGCGCGTCGAAGGCGTCGACCTCGCCGATGGCCGGCGGATCGAGGCGGATGCGGTGGTGTTCGCAGCCGGCATCCGGCCCAACACGGCGCTCGCAAAGGACGCGGGCATTTCCGTCAACCGCGGCGTGGTGGTCGATGATCATTTGCAGACCTCGGCGCCCAACATTTTTGCACTCGGCGAATGCGCCGAGCATCGCGGCGTCTGTTACGGCCTGGTCGAGCCGGCCTACGAGCAGGCCGGCGTGCTGGCGCGGCATCTGGCGTCGCGCAATGCCGACTATCAGGGCAGCGTGGTCGCGACCAATCTGAAGGTGTCCGGCGTCAGCGTGTTTTCGGCTGGCGATTTTCTCGGCAGCGATGGCAGCGAGAGCATCCTGCTCTCTGATTTCAGGCGCGGCACCTACAAGAAGCTCGTGATCGCGGACGGCAAGCTCACGGGTGCCGTGCTGATCGGCGATACCATCGATGCGCTCTGGTATCTCGACATGATCCGCCATCGCAAGGCCATCGCCGCCATTCGAAAGGAGATGATGTTCGGCCGTTCGCTGTTGGCTGGCCCGAAAGCTGCGTGACCTGTTGCCGTCATGACTGCCGTTGATCCCAATTTGCGCGCGACGCGCACCACTTGCCCCTATTGCGGCGTCGGCTGCGGCGTGCTGGCGACGCCCGACGGCAGCGGGGGAGCCGCGATCTCCGGCGATGGCGAGCATCCCGCCAATTTCGGCCGGCTCTGCTCAAAGGGCTCGGCGCTGGGCGAGACGCTCGCGCTGCAAGACCGGTTGCTCTATCCGATGATCCGCTGCAAGGGTATGCTGGAACGCGTCGCCTGGAGCGACGCGCTAGATCATGTCGCGCATCGGCTGCAGCACACCGTCGCGCGCGATGGCCCCAAGGCGGTCGCGTTCTATCTCTCCGGCCAGATGCTGACCGAGGACTATTACGTCGCCAACAAGCTGATGAAAGGATTCATCGGCTCCGCCAATGTCGACACCAATTCGCGGCTGTGCATGGCGTCCTCCGTCGCCGGCCACCGCCGCGCCTTCGGCGCCGACACCGTGCCCGGCTGCTACGAGGATCTCGACGAGGCCGATCTGCTCGTACTGGTCGGCTCCAATGCCGCGTGGTGCCATCCCGTGCTCTTCCAGCGAATGCTGGCGACCAAGCAGAAGCGCGGCGCGCGTATGATCGTGATCGATCCGCGACGCACCAACACCGCCGAGGAAGCAGAGCTGTTCCTCGGGCTAAATCCCGGCACCGACACGGCGCTGTTTTCGGGCCTGCTCGTGCATCTCGCCGACAATGGCGCGCTCGACCGCGACTACATCGCCCATCATACGACGGGCTTCGATGAGGCGCTGGCCCGCGCGCGGCAGATCGCCGGCAGCGTACCCGCCACGGCGCTGGCGACCGGTCTCTCCGAGGCCGATGTCGCGGCCTTCTTCCAGATGTTCCGCCAGGCCGAGCGCGTGGTCACGCTCTATTCGCAGGGCGTCAACCAGTCGGCGCAGGGCACCGACAAGGTCAACGCCATCCTCAACTGCCATCTCGCCACGGGTCGCATCGGAAAAGTTGGCGCTTCGCCATTCTCGCTCACCGGCCAGCCCAACGCGATGGGCGGCCGCGAGGTCGGCGGGCTCGCCAACCAGCTCGCCGCGCATATGGCTTTCACGCCGCCGGACATCGATCGCGTCCGCCGCTTCTGGCAGGCGCCGCGCATCGCCACCCATGAAGGGTTGAAGGCGGTGCAGATGTTCGAGGCGGTCGCGCGCGGCGAGATCAAGGCGCTGTGGGTGATCGGCACCAACCCGGCGGTGTCCCTGCCGGATGCCGATGTCGTGCGCGAGGCGTTGAAGAAGCTCGAGCTGTTCGTCGTCTCCGAGAATGTCCGCTCCAACGATACCGTCGAGGCGGGGCCGCATGTGCTGCTGCCCGCGCTCGCCTGGGGCGAGAAATCCGGCACGGTGACCAATTCGGAGCGCCGGATCTCGCGCCAGCGGGCATTCCTGCCGGCACCCGGCGAAGCCCGGCCCGACTGGTGGATCCTGAGCGAGGTCGCGCGCCGCCTCGGCTTTGGCGCAGCGTTCGATTACAAATCCGCCGCCGATATTTTCCGCGAGCACGCGGGGCTGTCGGCGTTCGAGAACAATGGCAGCCGCGATTTCGATATCGGCGCGCTGAAAGCCGTCACCGACGACGGTTTTGATGCAATGGCGCCGCTGCAGTGGCCGCTCCGCGAGGGCGGAGAGCCACAGGCGCGCTTCTTTGCATCGGGAAATTTCTACGGCAATGACCGCAGGGCCCGTTTCGTCGCGCCGGAAATTCCGGCGCTGAAGAGTGAGACCAGCGCGGGCAGGCCGCTGCGGCTCAATACCGGACGCATCCGCGACCAGTGGCACACCATGACCCGAAGCGGCCTCTCGCCCCGACTGGGCGCGCATCTGCCCGAGCCGTTTGTCGAGATTCATCCCGACGACGCCGGCACATATGGCGTGGTCGACGCCAGCTTTGCCCGCGTAACCACGGACTACGGCCAGTGCATCCTCAGGGCCGTGGTGAGCGAGCGCCAGCAGCGCGGCATGCTGTTTGCCCCGATCCATTGGAGCGAGACGAATGCGTCGGCCGCGCGCGTCGGCGCGCTGGTCGCGCCGTTCACCGATCCCTATTCGGGGCAACCCGAATCGAAATCGACGCCGGCTTCGATCGCGCCTTACGAATATGTCTTCCGCGGCTTCGTGCTGTCGCGCCAGGGGGTCGAGCTGCCGCAAAACCTGTGGTGGGCGAGGGCGGCGATTGCGGGCGGCCACGCCTATCTGTTCGCCGACAACGCCGATCTCGCGCGCTGGCCCAAGTTCCTGCGTCGGATCGCCGGCGATGACGTTTCCGAATACAGGGATTTTGGCAGCGGCGTCTACCGCGCGGCGTCCTTTGCCGGCGACCGCATCGAGACCTGTCTGTTCGTGGGCCGCGTGCATGATGCCGGCGATTGGGAGGTGGTCAAAAGCCTGTTCGCGGAAGATCGGCTCGCCGACGATCAGCGCCGCCTGTTGTTGTCTGGGCGCTCGAGCGATGGCGTGGCAGGCGCAGGTCCGATGGTCTGCGCCTGCTTCGGCGTCGGCCGCACCACGATTTGCGAGGCGATCGGCAATGGCGCCCGCTCGATCGCCGAGATCGGCGCGAGACTCAAGGCTGGCACCAACTGCGGCTCCTGTATTCCGGAATTGAAGCGGCTGATCGCGCAGACGGCAGCTGCCGATCAGCCCAAATTGGCGGCATCGAATTAGGCCCCTTCGTCGGCAGTCGGCCGCAGCCGCGGGCAGGTCGCCTGCAGCAGCAAGAACAATGCGCACTGGCTCCGATATCTGGCCGCGGCGCGCGTCTTCTCCCGACCTCGCATCATGAGGTTTCCAAAGCGGTCGCGCAGGGACCATTCCCAGCGCGAGCGTTTGGGCACAATCGCAAATTCGAACAGGTTAAAGTCGAGCTGGTGGCTGGACATCGGTCGATTACCCCGTCATCGAGCGGCGCGGTCCTGCCGGCCCAATGTGACACGGGGAGGCAGGCCCACGGTGGAGTGAGCGGACAAGTGGAGTCCTGTTCGAAACTGGCGACTGTGAACGGACTGGAGGGATGCACGCGGCCGGCTGGGACCTGTGCGCCACCCCATAACCCCGGCCGGGGCAGGAAATTCCGCACTTGCGTCAGGACGCTGCGAGCGAACGTCAGGTCGCCCGGTCGAACGTCCGGACGGGTCGCGGCGGTGCCGCAAAGCGGCAATCGCCCGTGTGTCGGTCATGGCTTAGGTCCCCTGCGTACTTCATTCATGAGTCTATGCTGCGCCGCGCAGGTTCGACGTGATCATCTTCACACTTGTGGGAATTTGACTAAGGGGCGGGCGGAACGCCCCAAAAACGCCGATTTCAATCGTGGAGGTCATCGTCTGGCCCGGCCTGCAACCCAGGATCGACGCCGGGCCGGGCGGCGGCTGCCCGCGGCAAAGGCATTGGCCTGCGCCACGGCGTTGAGCGAGGTCGGACGCCACGCCGCATGGCTGCGCCGCCCGGGGGGGGAGGCGGCGGCGATGCCGCCGCTTCCTTGATTGGTCAACTCGCGTTGATCGTAATGCGCTTGACGTTCTGGGACGCCTGCTCGGATTTCGGCAGGGTGATGGTCAGTACGCCGTCGCGGAATTTCGCTTCCGCCTTGTCCTCCTGGACACCGTCGAGCGGAATTTGGCGCACGAACGATCCGTAATAGCGTTCGCTGAAGAGCTTGCCTTCATCGCTGCGCTCGGCCTTCTTCTCGCCGCGGATCGAAAGCACGCCGTTGGCGATTTCCACTTGCACGTCCTTTTCGCTCATGCCCGGCAGCTCCGCGGAGATCGTGACGGCCTTGTCGGTTTCGCTGAGCTCGATTTTCGGCCACCTGAACTGACCCTCCATCAGTGAGCCGCCCTCGCGGCCGAGGGCGCCGAAGTTGCGGAAGACGTCGTCGAACAGCCGGTTCATCTCCCGGTGGAACGTGAAGAACGGCTCGAAAGCGTCGCCGCGTCCGGGCGTAAGCGGTTGGTTTCTTGACCATGGAACAAGATCGCGAAATGCCATGTCATCCTCCTTGCAAATGAGCTGGGCTCGTGTGGGCTCTTGCCCGCGCGCTGATAACGATCAGAGCCGGGCTCAGGCCGCTATTTTCTGCTCGATTTTTTGCGGGGAAGCGGCGCCGTCGATCGCGATCCGCCGGGGCTTCACCGCCTCCGGGATCTCGCGCACCAGCTCGGTCCGCAACAGGGCCGTTGTCGAAGGAGGCAGACTTCACCTGCACGTGGTCGGCAAGGTTGAACTGCCGCTTGAACGGCCGCGCCGGGATCCCCTGATACAGTATTCGCGCTGCTCCTTGTCGGCCTCGCGGCCTGCCGCAGCCATCGGCCGGCGCTGTCCGGTCCCATCGACCTTGGTCGAAGCCCAAACGGCCCTTGGCTGGAGCTTCGTCCAATCGACGGCGCGGAGCTTGTCCTCTATGGTGCGCCGCTCCAACCCGCAGGTAACCAAAACAACAATGATGTATCTGGAAACGCCGCCGAAGCTGATCGAGACCAAAGTCTTCTCGGCCATGCCGGATCATTTCCGCCGCAAGGGCGTCGCCACCGAGTGGGCTGACGCCAACCGGCCGGGCCATCCGGCGGATTGCTTCATCGAAGGTCCGTCGTTCGACGCGCAAGACAACCTCTACATTGTCGACATTCCCTTCGGCCGCATCTTCGCCATTACGCCGGACGGCCAATGGTCGCTCGCCGTCGAATATCAGGGCTGGCCGAACGGGCTGAAGATCGCACGCGATGGCCGCATCCTCGTCGCCGACTACCGGCACGGCATCATGGAGCTCGATGCCAAAGCAGGGCGGATGAAGCCGGTGCTGGCCTCGCGCAACTCGGAATCCTTTCGCGGCTGCAACGACCTGCATCTGGCGTCGAACGGCGACATCTATTTCACCGATCAGGGCCAGACCGGCCTGCATGATCCGACCGGCCGCGTCTATCGATTGACCTCGAGCGGACGGCTCGATTGCCTCATCACGACCGGCATCAGCCCGAACGGCCTCGTGCTCGACCCGAGTGAAGCCGTGCTGTTCGTCGCGATGACGCGCGACAACGCGGTCTGGCGACTGCCGTTCATGAAGGATGGCAGCGTCTCGAAGGTCGGCCGCTTCTGCTCGCTGTTCGGGCCGAGCGGGCCCGACGGCATGACCATGGACAGCGCGGGGCGCCTCTTTGTCGCGCACGCTTCACTCGGTCATGTCTTCGTGTTCGCGCCGAATGGCGAGTGCATCGCGCGCATCAAGTCCTGTGCCGGTGCTACCTGCACCAATGTCGCGATCGGTGGCGCCAATCGCGATCGGCTCTACATCACGGAATCCGCGACCGGCACGGTGCTGGTCGCCGACATCAGCGAACTGAAATAGACATCGAAATGCAATCCAGAATTTTCGGCAAAGGCGGCCCCGAGGTCTCCGTGATCGGGCAGGGGACCTGGTATCTCGACCGCGGCGACCGCAAGGCTGCGGTGGCGGCGCTACATCGCGGCATCGAGCTCGGCATGACCCATATCGACACCGCGGAGATGTACGGCGATGCCGAGCTCGTCATCGCGGAGGCGATCGAAGGAAAGCGCGACGGGCTGTTCCTGGTCTCAAAAGTGTTGCCGAGCAATGCATCGAAGCG
>Ga0207661_10000563_pt1 | contig 23703 bp, 40 predicted proteins | sample KBSC713LmetaG_FD_184337 | JGI IMG/M metagenome (GOLD analysis project Ga0207661, IMG submission 184337) | Corn rhizosphere microbial communities from Kellogg Biological Station, Michigan, USA - KBS C7.1-3L metaG (SPAdes) (version 2) | ecosystem: Host-associated > Plants > Roots > Rhizosphere ...
ATTTCGGTTGGGTCATTAGTGCATCCCCATCGACGGCCATTACTATTTTCAGCTGAGGTGAGACCGGACTTTTCACCGCCCGGGGGCGAGGGAAAAACATACCAGCCGCGCTTGGCATACGTCAACGCATGGTCTTTAATTGATAGTTTTGTGCCGCCGTGCCACGGTCTTATTATTTTGGGGGTCATTCGACCCCGCAGGCTATGTTATTCATTTAAACCCCCTACAAAGGTTTGTTTGATTGTGGCGCGGTGGGTAATCCCTTCCGTTGTAGGCGAAAGAAAAACAGGGTAGCGGACCTGCTGTCCCCAGCGCGCGGTAGTCAGCCTATAATATTTTTGGTTTTGAGGTCAAGCTACTTCATCGGGCACCTCATGTCGCGTGCCGACAATGCGGAAGTACCGCCCGTCAGGTTGCACGCAAACCTGCTTGGGCGGGTCGATCTCATCTACTCTCTCTAAAGCCTCTTCGACTGTTCTTGGGATAGGCGTTCCCGCCATTCGCTTCCACCACTGGGCGGCTCGCCATTGCGCTTGCCCGGTATGCTGCAGGCAGACCCATTCCTTGTGGACGGTGAAGCCGCATTGGTATTCGACGCGGAGACTGTTTTGCGACCCGATCTTTTCATGGCGATAATATTTGACATCATCGACATCAACCCATTTTTCTTTGCCCTTAGATATGATGGTAGTCGTCGCATCAGCTGTAGCCTCATGCTTAGGGGTCATGTCGCGCGGGAATTCATACCCGCAATAAGTGCAGCAGGTGCAGGCGAGCGCCAGCAACGAATCACAAGCCGGGCATCGCTTAGCCAGCGCCGCTTCCTTTTTGCGGTCAAGCTTTTCCTGAACCGAGCTGCCGGTGATTGTATCTATTGGACCATGGCGCATGGTATTGCCGGCAAAGTCCAACACCAGACAATTCTCTTTTCCATTAGCCATACGAAGGCCGCGGCCGACCTGCTGGACGAAGAGCCCGGCTGACTGGGTCGGGCGCAGCAAGGCAATTAAGTCAACTTGAGGAACGTTGAATCCGGTACCGAGCACGCCCACGCTTGTAAGGCAGCGGGTTTTTCCCATTCGGAACGCACCGATGATACGGTCTCGATCGACTTTGGACATTTCACCATTAACGGTTTCGCACACGATGCCGTTTTCCTTGAGCGCGTCACGCATGTGTTCCGCATGGGCGATGCCGGTGCAAAAGGCCAACCAGCTTTTCCTCTCACGCCCGAGGATTGCAAGTTCTTGCGCCGCCGCTTTGGTGACCCATTCCTTGTCAACAGCCGCTTCAAGTTGGCCGGGAATAAATTCACCACCTCGTTTTTGGACCCCAGATACATCAAATTCTGTAAGGGTCGCTTTGGAAACGAGATTGCAAAGGTATCCCTGTTCGATAAGATCTGTAACTTTTGCCTCGTAAACAACTTTGTCGAAGAGGCGCCCTTGCCCATAGTCCAGACGGCCACTATCAAGGCGAAAGGCAGTAGCAGTGAGGCCGACAAGCCGCATATCAGGCGTTGCTGTAATGACCCCTTCAAGAAATTTTCCATACATTGACTCCGCATGTCTTGAGATCAGGTGGCACTCGTCAATCAAGACGAGGTCGAATGCTCCCAGCCGGTCAGTCTTGTTGTAGACGGATTGAATGCCACAAAACAAAATCTGCGTGTGAGTATCTCTACGACCAATGCCAGCAGAAAAGATTCCGGCTGGCGCATTGGGCCATAGCCTCATCAACTCTTGATAATTCTGGGCGATCAATTCCCGGACATGGGTGACGATCGCAATACGCATGGTTGGGTAGCTGGCTAGGATTTCCTGACACAGCTTGGCTATCACCAACGACTTGCCGGCGCCGGTCGGCAGGACAATCAATGCCCGCTCGCCCATGTTGCCCCAGTAAGTATAGAGCGCCGTAATTGAATCTTGCTGATAGGGTCTAAGAGCGAACATAGTAGCAGCCCTGCGGATACCCAAACCTATGACAGTCATCCCTGTCTGGCATTTCACAATCGCAGATAGCGGCTTCAACAAAACCTTCTATGCTTCGCCAAAATTCAATTGGTCGGTCTTCGCTGTAAATGGCTACCTCGCGATTTGATTCGCCATTTTCAAAACCGCTCATTGTCTCGATACGGACATCAGCATAAAAATCTTCATTTGAAACAGGCTCTGGAACTCGCAACAAATTCATAGGCGCTAATAAAGCTGACTGGCGCCTTTTCATTAATCGGACATGCCCTCGCCTAGCTCTATCGACTGGCAGCTTAATGAAGCCAAGAACCTTGGTTGGCTTACAGCAGCAACGCACGGCAATCCAAACGACATCCTGTGGCATGTCATTCTCCTATGCTTTTTCCAAAGCCTTCTTGTTAGGCGTCAGCAACTTTTTGAAAACCTCAATACTGGTCTCTTGTGGCTTCTCATTCAATGGACGGAATGACCGGCTGGAGTAGCCACCATCCCACCCAGCTAATCTGAGAGCAACTATTGGCGAGCCGTCAGGGTAGCAAAAGTTGGATGGCATTATTTCAACAATCTTACAAATGTCATCCTTCTTTGGCCCGGGCACTTGCGGTCCACCACCTAGTGGAAACCAGCCGGTCTCATTTATTGCGACCACTCGCTGCCCGACTTCAAAACGACAATTCATCTGACCCTCACCCAGCTTAGTCCGACCCCGACCAAAACTCCAACCAATATACTAGCCAGAGCCCAATACGGGTCAAGCCCTAAAATCTGCTCGACCACAACGGCAATAGCTCCGCCAATCAAACCGGCCAATATAATTTCAATTTCGATCATTTGTCATTCCGGCGGTTCGGAAAAACTAGACATGACTTTTTTCAAAGTCAAAGCATAGGTTACATTATCCAGCTGCTCGACACATAGCTTGTATTTAGCCGACCCATTTTCGACACTGATAAGAATTAAACCACTGATGGTAATTTTTACCATTGTATTCTTTTTGGTAATCATCTCCGGCGCCATGTAAATATATTCTGGCCAGTCATGGAGAATATAAACCAAATACTTATCATCACGCTTTACGGAACGCAGTGCGATGGCACGAGCTTCAATCGGCATTGGTTCCTCCTGTGATAAAATGGGCGGGACTTTACGCCCCGCCCTATCCACAACAAAACGTCGTGGGAAGTTCAGGTTGGATTGGCTGTAATAGCCCCTGCGAGCTGACCATCGTTTTCAACCAATGCGTCGCCATTCGCCTTCAGGGTAGCTGCGACCGCATCGATTTCTTCCTGCGTCACCGTGCCGGCCTTGAGAGCCGCCACTTGGTTAGCAAGTTCAGTCAGAGTGTTTGCCTGCCCGGCGATGAAAGTCTTCACCGACGCGACAACACCTTTCTGAGCTTGGATTTCGGCAGTTTGTCTTGCCAGCTCATCCATAATTGCCTGTTTGTCAGCCATGTTTTTGATCTCCATTTTGTAGATGCCCCTCACTAACGCCATCAGGTCAGGGCTTAACTGATGGGTAATGGTAATTTGCAAGTTGATATCCATGGTCATCTCCTACATAGGGCCAAAGGTTAACGCGCCGATGACGGCTGCGCAGACAGCAAGTAAGAACCAAACTTTCATTTGTCGTCTTTTATTTTCTGATAGATGGCACGCAAATCCTTAGCCAACAATTCAGGGTCTCCACGCTCACCACTTTCCAGCTGCTCGGCCATTTGAATAAGAGGCTTAATCACCAAGGCATCGACCGCTTCCAAAGCCAGAACATGAGCCAACGCATCGGCCAATGCTGCCTTGGCAATCTTCATTTCGTCGCCCCGTGGTCGGACGGATAACTTGCTATTGTCACCATCGACCAAAAGCGCGAAGAAAGTTTCGCCGTTGTCTTTTTCAATTGTAACGTATGTGCTCATCGGGGTGCCGGTTTTGAGTTATCTGGGCCTGTGTAATCGCTGCGAACCTTTGCCGCAGATGGCTCATTACGGGACGGTGCAACAAAGGGAAATTCAGGCAGCGGAATGATGCGCTCGTCGGTCTGAAGCTCGAGGCGATTGCAGTCGAACCAATGACTGGCGCCAAACTCCTGCTTGCCGGTTTTTTCTTCGATGACAATGTCGGCGGTAATCGCCGCCTGCACACAGCCATACAAATCAAATGACATACTTGTGATAGTTCCCTTGAACCCAGTAACACGGTCGCGCGCCCTGTATCCAAGATACCCTTGACAATATTCCCGTTCGACAGTCATTGTGGCTTCTCCTTTTGGTTAGTCACCTGAGTATGCAAACACTGGTTGCCCTGTGTTACGATCATTAACCGTTATATAGTCACCCGGACGCAAGTCATGAATTCCCCAAATGTTGAATGTAACACAGTCCATAAGCTTTGGATCTTCAGGTTCTGCGCAGGAAATTTTGCTCATCAGTGGTCTGTCGGTACGGACTTCCCAAGCAACAGTTGTGATGCGCAGCCTGCGTGACCGTGGCACAATTACTTTCGGCGGCATGATAAGTTTTTCGCCGCGCAATGGCATGAGCGACGCAGCCTTGACAATTGCTGGTGCTGCCACCAAGCCAATCAGTCCGCCAACAAAGCTGCGTCGCTCTATAATCATTGAAGCTCTGCCTTATCAATCCATTCTGAACCATCCGGCATGCGATACTTGACCCATCGCTCGGTTTCAGATGCGTCAGTCTGCTCGCCGGGAACAAGACTGGGCAGATACAGATGTTGATTGCAACCTCTCTGCTGCTCGTCATACTCCAATTCCTTGTCGAACACCAGACATTTCACTACGGCACCCGACTCAAATGAAGCAGAAAGACAAGTCCGACAATTGCGCCGGGCAAATTCTCCTTCATGACATTGCGGACGCGCATCGCACCAGTTACAAACATAGGCAGCTTTTGAAGTTGGATCTTCAACCAGCTTCGGTGGCGCTGCATTCGCCCGCACAATGCGCTCGACCTTTGCTTCCATACGCAAGCAGAAAGTACGATCGTAACGCACGCGCTCGACATAAAGTTCATCGGTGTTTTTATTGACGGCTATATACAGGCACCGATCGAGACCCTCTGAATGCATATAAGCCTGACACTGGGCAAAATGGTCCGGCTTGCCGACCTCTAATTTCTTTTTGACAAGCTCTTTGAAACTTTTTTCGCCGTGACTTTTACATTCAACGACGTGGACTTTCTTGGATTCTGGGAGCCCTTGGACTTTACCATCCATCTTCCCCCGCAACCAACCATCGCCAAGCGAAACGCGGAACTGCTGTCCGGTAGCCGGGTCTAAACGCTCGACTTCAAAGCCAGCTGCCTCAAGGTCATCCAGCAACCGTTCCTCTTCAATGTTGCCGGTATCGAAGCGCCGTTGCTTTTGACCATTAATGGTCTCGGGCTGGGATGCCCAATGCAATTTATACCAGATCGCCCGCTCGCATTCGTTAGCGACCTGCGACATGGGGATGCCACGGCTATCGCCCATGTAAGATTTCTTTTCATACGCTGTCCAGATAGCCAACAGCGTCGGCGGTATCATGGCTTGTGAAATGTCAACCAACTAGACCTCCTGTGAAGGTTACGCCCCGGCTGCCACGCCCAAAGGCTGAGGGGCTGATGAAACGAAGCAGCCGGGGTCGTTTAGGGAACGCTTTACCGGTCCCTAAACCTTAGAACGGAGCCTTGTTGGCTTGTGCACCAGCGCCCCAAGGGCGAGTAGGCGCCGCAGCCCCACCGCCTTTAGCTTGCTGTGGTTGCTTATTGCCAGCCGCCTGTTGTGTCTGAGGCTGACCTTGCGGTGCCCCTTTGCCGACGGTATAGCGCACGCGATTTTGTGGCGCATACTGCCCGGTCTTATCCGGCTGGATGGTGACGCGCGCCGTGAATGGTTTGAAATGAAGCTCTTCAGTATCTTTGATAGAGTTCAAACCACAAGCCAGACACAGGTCTGCCAAAGCGCGCTGGGCAATCTGCTGCGCAGTCTGGTTCTTGTTGATGATGTTCAGCCGGTCCCAAATCTTACGATTCTGGTAGGGGCCGTCGAGCACCTCGAGCGTCAGAGTCAGGATCTGATTGCCTTCGCCGCTTCTGGCTTCTTCAAGCTTCGACTCAGTGACTTGCAGCTTGTAAGTGCCAGCCGGAATTGGATCGAAGTTACGATCGTCTTCCGGAATTTCGTTCGGATTGAACGTCTGTGGTAGCGCAGTCATAGTTTAGTCCTTTTGAATGAGGTTACGAAAGTTACGAGAGTTACACGTAACTTAGGTTAAGCTGCCTTGGATTTCTTTTCCTCGACAGCCCCACCGGGGAAATGAGGAGCAAGAGTAGAAAACCCTTTGCCCTTCTCATATTGGATTTTGTCGGGCAAACCGTAACGGTTCTTGGCGACAAAAGCCGGCCGCGGGGTGCAATGAATCCAACGATTGCCACCGCCGTCAGCACGAACCCGGGTACCCGGACCTGCCTTGGCTTTGGGGTCGTTGGCTTTCAAGGTGACATCCTGATTGAGAAATAGAATGGCGTCGACCTCATCCTGAAAGATACCGACCGCGCGCTTATGCAACCGAATATCGTATCGGCTGTAGCTGGCAGTCATGGGATCATTCACAGTCTCGATGGTGCTATGGGCAATGTAAACAACGCCCATGTTCTTGTCGCGTCGCAGCGCGTTCATCCCATCGACAATCTCCCGCCAATAGCTGTCGGCCGTTACATAGCCTTTGCCATAGCCGGGGGTTTCGATGTTCTGCCATTGGTTCTCGGTGCAGGTCTTTGCCCAGACCAGCGGCTCAAGCTTGTCAAGGCTGTCGAGAACCACAGTACCCATTTTGTGGTCTTCGGTATAGAGCGCCGAGATGGCTTCCATTAGTTCGTCGTAATTATTCAGACGACCAAACGATGCCAGTTCAAGGTCAGCAGGCGTTCCATCTTCGACTTGAAGGAATGCCGGCTCCGGCCATTCACTGGCCAATGTCGTTTTCCCCAAACCCGGTGGACCGTAAATCAAAGTGCGCGGAGGCTGGGTCGCCTTTACGCGCTTGAGGTCTTTCATCTGAATAGCCATTAGTCAAGTCTCCTTTGATGGACCGCCCCCGGGTTAAGTACGGAGAGGCAGGGTGGGGGTCGGGAGAGCCATCTAACGCCGTTGCGTTTGTCCTTACCTCACTCAATGACCTGTATCCGCAATGCCCTGATTTGAACCAAGACATTCATAGCTTCCTTGAAGCTCTTAGCCAGATAGTATTTACCACCGGCGCGGATTATATCTTCTTGAAACTTTTCCTGATCGTCTGACTGTTCGCCTTTGTCGACTTTGAGTTCCAGACAATGGAGCACCTTATCAATAAGCAACATCAAGTCGCTGGCACCTTTGCGCACGCCTTGGTCTTTTAATTTTTTGCCGGCCTTCCATCCACGCCAGCCATGGTTCGGGACCGTCCACCAACAAATGTCTGTACGCGCATAGGCGCGCAACACCTTAGCGACATGAATGTGCACGTCGTCTTCGCTTATCTTTATAGATTTCGCTCGAGCCATTCGTAGGCCTTTTCAAACGTCGTGCAGATTTGATCGCTATGAAAAACCAACCAAGGCGACAGCTTAACATCTTGCGGTACTACAATTACGATCGTCTTGCCCCTTTCAAAAGCATATCGGATTTCCATGGCGGTGCCCCAGCTTGGAGCCGGCGCGTTGACCAGCAATGCATCGGACTGGTTAATGTCGGCAATGTCGCCTTGCACAAGGGCAGAGACGTCGCTCAATTCCTTGCCACGATAGTCACGACGCATTGGGTCAATGGCATTGGGAAATCGCTTCTTGGCATCTTCACGCCAATCCTTGCACTGCTCATCAGTGCATCCAAAGATTGGTCCGCAAAGATAAAGTTTAAGTGGTGACATCAGGCTTCACCGTCGCATTGAGACGGTCTTGGGCGGTTTGTAATTGGGCCCGAATATTCTCAAACCGCTCTTCGACCTCATCCAGCTGACTTTGCAGCCGAGATATCTCTTCATCTTTTGCAAAGATTGTATTTTCAAGTTTCAAATTTTCTTCTTTTAATTCTTCTATCTCTTCGGCGTTAGTCTTATTGCTCTCCCAGAACTCAAGCCATTGCTTTGGCGAAACCCGAGCAGGGCGGTCAATGCCGTGCCCTTCAACTATAACATGGTTTGGTCGAACTTCAATTCGAACTTCCATAGGTGCCTCCTGTGTTGGGGCGCCAGTCTAAGCCGATTCTTTTGAATCAGTCAAGGGGTAACCCATGTCGGTCAACATGTCGCGACACCGCTTCAAGTAACGATCGTAGTCTATGTTGCCGGGCAACTCGTCGGGCAGGTCCATCAGCGGCATTGCCCCTTCGGTGTCAGCCACAATTCTATTTGAATTGATATAGTTGATAGTGCCGGTGCTATCATTGACATAAATCCAGCGCACCACTTTCCCCAGATAATTACAATCCCAGTGGGCGCCGCCGGTGACATTTTTAATGGCGACAAACTTGGTTACATCATTGCATTCATAAATTGTCTCTTCAAGCGGAATACCACGCGTGATAAATTTCTCGACGGCTTCGACACAAATCTGACAGGTCGGGTTCTTTTGGAAGCGCCAATACTTTTCTCTAGCGCCGGCTTCCGCTCGCCATGGATCATAGAAAATGTTTTTACCCTTTACCGACCCATCCAACTTCACCGCCATGTAGGCGTTAACATCCCGGGCATAAACCGCTTTGTATCTAGTCTCTTCGGTAACAAAGCCGGTTTCTTTTTCCCATTGAGTGATAATGTCTACCATCTCTTTTTCTTTGGCGACCGGGCAGCGCATAAGAAACCCATCGGTATTGGCTGACACCACCGGGATGCCGGCCGCCTCGAGCCGCTCAATAATCATCAGCAAATAAAGTTGCCCGCCGAGCAGGATTTGGATGACTACCTCAGGCGCATACAAAATTGAATACGGCGAGCCGGTCTTGCCGAAAGTCCCATTGACGGTAACCTTGAGGTTTTCCGACTGGGCAATGTTCTTTGCTTTCTTGGCAGCCAAGCGACGATCGACAAGGCTCTTGTACACTTTGGCAAAGTCGGTGCCGATGCTTTGTGGGTAGAGGCCACAATTCAAAATAATTTTCGGATAGTAAGATTCAACGTCGCGGTCAACCAGAATTGAATTATCGTCAGCTACAAGAGCTGTTGTCTTTTCCGAGCTGTGTAGTCCACCAATACCCATTCGGTAGATTGAATTGCCCAGACTAATTTCCAACTCTTCAATATCTTTTGGTCTAATCAAATAGCCGGTCGAAGCAATTACAAATTGTGCTTTCGATATCTTGTCAAGGATACCTTTCATGTAGTCTGATTTAAAATTCAAATTCTTTGGCGGCACAAAATAATAAACCTTCCCCGGACTGACCTTTGGCCGCGGCGGAAATTTACCTTTAAGCTTTTTAATTTCATTGCCGATGACCGTCTCGGCAATTTGAGCGTCAGACTTTGACCGTAAGTCTTGCTGGTATTCTTCCGACAAGGCCGACCGCAAAGCCAGCTGCTCGCTTAGATTATTAAAAATCAATTCAGTGTTATCCAAGTCATTGATACAGTAGTCGATCGTTATCGGGATTTGCCAGTCCTCGAGCGTCAGCTGGTCAGCCCAAGGCAAATCCTGAATACGTTTGGCATGCAACCGAGCGCCATACAGCTTCAAGCTACCGCTCAATGGACAAACCTCGATGAGGTCAATGTGGTCGGTATCGTCCATCCCAAACTTGTACTTGGTCATCAGCTGGGTGCGCCACATCTGTTCTTTAATAAGGTCGGTCGATGCCCATTTAAGAACGGTGGTATTGGAATTGACGTAGGACAACCAGACCAGCGGCAAATCATATTTGAAACTATTGAAGCCGACGACCGTATAGTTGTGCAAAATCCAATACAGCTTGGCTTGGTCGAATGGCGTCTGCAGCGTTAGCACATGGCCGGTCCGTAGACATTTAAAGGCAATTAAAAACAAATTTGAAAAGCTCTCAGTATCAAAAATCAAATATCCACCAGCGCCAGCAATCAATTCGTCGTCGGTCAGCGGTGTAAATTTAATCGGGTCACGGGGCACGTAAGGCTTGAGAATGACCGGCTCCCGGGACACCGGTGCCTTGGCTTCTTTCTCAGGTTTGGTGGGGATTATTTCTTCCCAAAATAAACCTACTTCGTCGCCGCGCATGCTATGCTCCTGTGGGGTATTTAAATATCTTGAGGCGCTCGATTAAAGCAAGCTATTTTAAAGGCGTGGTCTGATTCACCCTTGGGCACCGGCTCCCAGTGCCCTAAGAAGGATGGGCTCGTCGTCACCCGACGCTGCGACCTCTCCTCCTGTGGGGGTAGATGACGGACGGCTACGCTGTTCCCGGCGCGGGGCCACATTAATATCCTAGGAATAAAACCTTATTATAAGCCCTTGATAAGTATCATTTATTTATGATATTTAGCAGTTGATATTTATATCAAATTGCATGATATTATTGGGGTGTCACAGGAGCTACCCATGTCAATCGACCTGACCGAAATCGACGGCACCTTGTTTCTGGCGGAAGCTACTTCTTGGACCCACGAGCAGCTGGTCCGCATTATCCGCGAGCGACTTGAGGACCGGGAATTTGGGATGGCCGATGCGTTACGGACTGCCGTCTGGTATTGCCCCGAGAAAATGACCTCGGGCGAATTTGTCAAAGCAGCAGTTGAATGTGGCATTCATTCTGGGACCGCAAGGAACCGGTTCTACGAAGCTCGCGCCCAAGTAGAGGGTGAGCCTTTGCCTACCCGTTCCTAAACACAGGAGGGTTGATGTTAGAAACATCAAAGGAGTACTGGTTCGTAAGGCAACAAAGTACCACTGAAATGAATATTAAGTGGGAAAGAAAAAACCCAACACCAGTTATGGCCACGCTTAAAAAGCGCCAAGCCTACTGGGCCAAAGAAAAGGAAGCTCGGAATCTTCATCGCAAAACCTACGACGAGGGTCGAGCAAAACTCAAAGCAGCTGGTTACGATCGACAGCGCGACTTCCCAATCACTAAGGAGAAGCAAGCTCGGGAATACGCTGACATGGTGACCAAACGAACCGGGGTAGAAATGTCGGTGAGTAGAGGGTTCTACCTAAACATGGGTATCTAAAGACTTAGGGCCGCCTCATCAGCGGCCCTTTTTCTTTTATTTCAGCGGGGTCAGCATTCTACTTTCTTTATAAAGAATGCTGGTGTTCCTTTCAATCACCCCGAACGCCAGAACGAAGCCGAGTGTCAAGCATGAGGCCACCAATAGTATCTTGCCGAACATATCATCCTCCTGTGGTATCTAGTAGAATGCATGTAATACTCCAATTAAAAGAAAATGCAACAGGCCCCACGAATAAAATACCAAACTAAGAACAGCAAATCCGGGGCGCAGATGTTCACCTTTACCGGCCATCAAAATGAAGATGGCAGAAATGACCATAAAGGCCACAGGGCCTCTCATGGTTTGACCATGTAAACTGCAGTGTAGTCTATTGTCTTTAACAGACCAGTGTCGATATTGTTTGCCTTAAAATAATCATCGACAGCCTTACGCGCGCCTAACCAGTGCCCATAGTCGTCTATGATAAGATAACCACCGCTGACCAGCCGCGGGTAAAGAACCTCAAGCTCTACCTTGGTGCTTTCATACCAGTCGGTATCAAGGCGCAATAAAGCAATACGCTCGGGGAGCTGGCTATTAAATAATGAATCCTCGACTTTGCCTTTTACAAAATTCATCCTGCCAAAATCTAAAAGGCCTTCAGCGCGGAAACAATCAATCACCTCGTCTAAAGTAGCCAACGACATGACAAGACTTTTTTTCTTTGCAATATGAGCTGATGCCAAATACGGGTTACGACCGGGTTTGTGTTTGGCATCGTATGGTCCCGGCGGAGGCATACCGGCAAACGTATCATACAACCAGCACACGCGGTCAGGGCACATTATACGCGCCAGTATAATGTTGCCCCCGCGCCATACCCCGCATTCAACAATATCCCCCGGAATGCCCAAGTGGTCTATGCCAATCAGACAAGCTTCCATGGCTCGCAAACGCTCAAGCGTTCCTTTGCTATATTGTTTTGCTCGTTCCACAGGGGTCATATTTTGAATCATCTTTTGCTGGGGGTTGATGTTGCATGTACTTTTTCATTCGCTCGAACTTACGGCCGAGACCTTTTTCAACCCACATGAATTCAATCAGCCTTGTTTCCTGATGTACCTTGTTATACACCGCCAAGAAGTCACCGATCTCCATCGCTAATTCTTGGCTGTTGGTATTTATCCGAGTGGGGTGAAAGTCATCTTTGCCAAACCGCAGCAGCTTGGATGTAGCTTGGATGACCTCGGCTGCTTCCTCCATGAGAAGGATAAGCAGCTCGGCTTCATATTCGGTAAGCGGCCGACCTGTGGGGGTGTAGCTGGTCATAACGCTCTCACCATCTCCACGGTCTTGTCATGCAGGGCTGTATCATACTGCACGGCGACATGGTTCATGTCAATCATTTGAACTTCGACCTTGGGTCCATCCGGCGCCGACTCAAGATGAGCTCCGCCGAGCGGATAGATAAACCAAGTCGGAGATTTGTTTTGATAGACAAACGCCCGCTTGACATTGGCATGTATGCGTTGCATCCACTGTTGGGGCGATGGGTCATACAGCACCATCAGGTCTATAATCTCTTTGTGCGGCACCATCAGGTTTGCAATGATAGTGGAGTAGGGCGCACCGCCACTGTAGCCAATAAGGATCATCTTATCCTTGACCTGCACTTCGCGGTTCTGGTCATTGAAGCAGCGTCTGAAATCTGACCACAAATAAGTTTTAACCGCTGTGTCGGGAAGACCGCGCAGCTTGCCGGCAAGGATATTCATCCCTGCAGATGTAGCGACGCCATCGAAGCTCCAGATGCCGCCGAATAGAATGTAAACTCGTTTCATTATCCAACTCCCAAGTAGATCATCCCTGCGACGGCGAGCACCGCAACCACTGCGACTGCTATCCAGCACCCGGGCATTTCTGTGTCACTGTTTGGCATTTTCAAAAACCTCAAGTAAAGTCTCAAGTCTTGTGTCTTCTTTCCAGACCATATGTTGATTCTCAAGCATCCAAGGGTACTTGGTGTCTGGTCTCATGCCTATACGGATCTGCGAATTTCTAGCCGACTGACTATTGACAAACATGCAAACAGGATACTCGGTCAGCGACAGTAAATGAATGGGACCGTTGCAGACGCCAAAATTCATTTTGGCTCCGGCATAGATTGCCATACGATCCCACAAATGAATTGGTTGTCGATAGTAATCATCGATAACTATAGCGCCTATCTTTTTTGCAAATGTTTCCCAGACATCACGACAGCTATCGCGCAGCCGAGCGCCGGCAAAGTTGTCACGAATGGTAACCGTATATTCGGCTTTACCCGGACGCTTTACCGACTTAAGCCGTTGAAAGCGCCGACCCGATTCATACCAAGGTTGTAACTTGGAGGCGACCGCATCCAGCGACGAAGGAAAAGCACCAACACAATAGTCAAGCCCAGCCAAGGCCGGCCCCGGTTGTAAAATTGAATTATATCTTTGCATCACCTCGGTATAGTTCAAACCATTATTTTTAATTTTAGGATTTGAAGTATCAAAGCAAATCTTGGTGGCGCCATCGGCTTGCACCATGACCAGCCAATTGAAGAATTCAAAGCTGGCAAGATTGTTTGCTAAGTCATAGGTGGCAATCATGATTTCTCTACCATAGCAAGTACCCTAGATTTAGTCGGCTCGTCCAGCCACACAAATTTACGATCACCGTGAATTGTTATATTATGTTCTTTTAGAACCTGCCGCATTTTGTATATGTTTACGCTAACAACTCTCGATGGATAATCAGGCTTCCGAATCTTACCCGCATATATTACTTCGCCAATTGTATAGTATGATATCCTTTTCCTTCGCATCAAAAGACTAAAAGTAATTGCTAATTGATTTGAAAAATTAAAAGGCCATCTTTCCAAGTCGCCAGTACCTAAAATTTTTTCAAGCTCAAGAACTTTAAATTCTAACTTATCAATTGTGCTTTGCATCTCGGTGCGGATTTTATTGGTCTCAGCACTAACCAGCTCATCCAATAAATTTAGCATGGCAAATTGCTCACCTTGAATGTTGTACATTTTTTGTTTTATTTGCTCAAGGTTACTTTTCATTAGCAACTGGCTCTCCAGATCTGATAATTATGCCTGAGGTTGTCGAAGGTGTCTTTTTGCCAAACTATTTTCTGGCGGTTGTCGCTCCACGGGAATTGTCGACCCACGGGCACGCCCATTTTCTCCGCCCAGAACTGCGGGGTGTTGAACATGTAGTTGGTCGTTTGCTCGTCTTCGACCTTGACAAATGCCAGCATTGGGTGCTTGGCAAAGAGCGACAGCATCATCGGCCCGTTTGATACAAAGCAATTCAACTTGGCATTTTCATACAACCACATGCGGGCATCGAGATTAGTCGATGCAGTAGGGCACGTCTCATACGGGTCGAGTGGCCATTCTGCCTTCACCGTGTCTCGCACGAACACGACCCGCTCGTTGTGGTTATGTTTCAACCACGACGCAAACTTAATCCATTCGAATAGGCTGCTATTTCGGTGAGGCCAGTGTTCAGACTCTCTCAGGGTAATTGTTACCACACCTCTTGGTAGGTTCCAATCGCCCACAGCTTTCAGTGGCGGTAGCTGGGGGTTGAGCTGATACATGTCCACAAGTTGCTTTGTCAGATAAATGTCCATCCCCTGCCGCTGTAAAGCTTTCGGATCTTCAACAGCACCAATCATTTTAATCATTGGACGGTAAACCGGATCGGCCCAAACGTCCTTGGTCGGACCCTCGAACAGACCCACCTTCAACGGTCCTTGTATGCCTTTCTCAACCCGTATTATTTCGTTGACCATTAGCCATGTTAAAAAGTCAAAACCTTTGGGAGCAAGGCCGCAATGGTAGCAGACATAACTTGCATCCAGCGATGCGTCAGTGTCGGGCGCGGTCCATTCTGCGATGCGCTTTTCAATCAAGGCTGTCAGTTCTTTCAGCGACGCAAGCTGCCTTGGCAGGTCTGGAATGTCACCAACAAAATTGGCAAGGTGGTTCTCTTCACCTGTTGCCGATATGGCGACAGTTGTCATATTGCCACGCTTGGCTGCACGCAGATATTTCTCTAGCAGTTCAATGCAAGATGCTGAACTCACTTTAATCTAGCCCCAACTGTTTATGAAGCTGCGTGCCAGCCAGACATCCATACTTCAACGCCAGCTCCCCGACTAACTTTGCATTGGCAGCATTGCCGACAGGGTCGTACACATCCATCGGCGATAGATAAACCGGCGCCCCGGTCCGCGGGTGAGCCAGCACAGCTGGTCTGGCACCACGCTGGGTCGCCGTTATTGGTACAAAGTCTTCAAAGCTTTGCTTTGAGTCGATGATATATTTAAAAGCTTTCGCCTTTGCAAAAGCCTTTGGATGGATGCTGCCGGTCTTGGGTGACACAATAATGTCGGCATAGTTATCGACGCCGTCGACCCAGAGAGATCCGGCAGTCTCAATTTGAATTTTGACTTGTGGGTAAGCATACAAGTCGCGACAGAGCGGCAATATGTTTTGCCGGAAGGGTTCCCCGCCAGTAATGACCACCAGCTTCTCTTCTTCAGGCCCAAACAATTCGCGTGTGCGTCGAATGATTTCCGATATGGGGACGATCGGATCTTTCGGGTCACTGAATTGGGTATCGCAAAATGTACAAGCCAGATTGCAGCCATGTAGCCGGATAAAGACTGCAGGGCGACCGATGTACGGACCCTCGCCTTGAATAGTTCGGAACGGTGACCCTTTGACTATTTGAAGATGGGTACCGTCATGCGACAACTTCTTTTCGATTGGATTATTTCCGAACATGTTTATTCCTTATCGCCTGCGGCCAACTTTTCTGCCAATGCCTGAAGCGCCCATTCGACTTCATTCATTTTACGTTCAAGTTCAAAGCCAAGATCCGCATGCGGATTGATTGGCTGTGAACGATGCCGCGTGATGCCTTCAAGAATTTCTTGGTATGTCATGCTGCCCTCCTAAGGCCAGTCTCTATGTACGCACATGCCTTCGAGCGTTGTGCGGTTTAAGATTTCAACTGAGTTGACTCCATCGAGATAAGCAATCTTTTCAAGCATGGCTTGCCAAGGAATCGGTTGCCCTATGACCACTTCAGCCTGTGCACGCGTATTTACAGAACTGACTTCTTGCGCTGCCCAGATGCGGCAGATCAAAGTAGCAGTTTCAATTCGAATCATATGTTCAAATAGTAAATTTGACATTACTTCCTCCCTACGACATAGCCGGCGACCGTCTTACCTTTAAATGGTACAGGCTTGGGCCACAAGGCCGGCGACCAATGAGTTGCCGATGCCAAGGCCGGCGCCAAGAACGAAGCGCCCCAAATCGAATGTGTTGCGCCCTCCGGGATTTCGCAAGCGGCTTCACCCTGTATCTCTGCCTTGCCGAATTTACTTTTGATAAAGTCAGCATGAATCTCGATGGTATCTTCTGCCAGCCCAACCACCTGTTCAAAGGCTTCGCGGAAATGCTCGGTGATTTCCTGACTAGGATTTTGTTTCCATGCATCCTTGACAAGAGCCGCGGCTTTCTCCGGGAACTCGCCTATGGCCAGCTGCGAGCGCATCCAAGCCCCGTTATCCCATTTAAAGGCCACGTAATGCGCCTCCCACGCCCATTTAGACAGGCCCTCCATGCGCGGGAGGACGAAGTCTATAGCCCAAGACGGCAGCAGGGCTTTAATCGCGTCTAAACCCTTGCTAGGGGCTCCCGCAATAGCGACATTATTGGTCGCATAGACCCAACCCCCTTGCAGGGCGACGCACATGGCCCAAGGCTGGATGGCGTTGTCGCTGATAAACGGCCGTAGGACTTTAAGCATATACGGCAGATCAGTCGGTATCTTCTTCCACTTGGCTTCATCCACCCCCGGGTGCTGCCACTCGGTTACCGGCAGCGTATGAATGGTGCCGTGGTACCGGCCAGACCGCAGCCGGATGCCGCCTTCGATCGGTTCAATGGTCGGCTCGTCGGGCATGCGCGCCAATATCTTTTCAAACTCGTTACCGGCGACTAGAAATTCATGGTCATACGGCCACGGGTGACATGCTGTAATGCGACCATCAGTGGCCCTGATCTCATTGTTCTGGACCCGATAGTAGGTCATGCCCATTACGAGATCTTTCCCCGACAGGGCTTCATTGAGCCACTTGATGATCTGTTTCATTTTAGACTGCCTTTAGCGCTGCTCTGTTCTTTTTGGCGGTTTTAAGTTCTTCTCTACCTTTGTTAGTGATACCATACAATTTACCATGGTGCCACAAACACTCATCTCTTTCACATTCATACAAGCGTTGCTGCACCGCTGAGCCTTTTGGAAAGTGAATTTCAATTTCAGACTTAGGCATTGGACCTCTACTATCAAAAAGATCCAAAATTCTGATTCTCATTGTCAGCCCGTCTTTGCTTTTTTCACCTTTTTCAGGCTTCTTCAATGTAACATTAGCCAATGATGCACCCTGAATGGAACTTACCGCCGAAACTACATCATTGACTTTATTTTTATCGACCTCAAAAGTCAAAACAGCAATTTCAACTTCTGGGTTAGCTTCAAGCATGTCGTGGCTTTGCATTTGTAGCTCCTGTGTTAAAACAAAGTCTCCTGTCTTAGGGTGAAACGGTCCACCCGTCTTTCCATGGCCCGACGAAAATATTCGATGTTCGCATAGTCTCGCCAACCATAGCTCTTGGCTAAAGCAATTGGATTGAACCCTTGCTTGAAGCCAGTTTCCTTTTCCAAAGCTTCTTCCTCTGGATGTGGCTCACGCCGACTTTCTAGAAACTCAAGCCGCTCAAGAACAGCTTTCTTTTCATGTGACTTTAATGATTCAAAATGCCAACTCTCAGCTTCATAGCGTTTGCTACTGCGGTCGGAAAAATCAATCTTATAGTCTTTAACAGATCCATCCGGCTGGGGAAAATCCAAATAAATAGATCCAAACCGGGATGACATGACCCATGAAGTCGAATCAACCGAATACCATGGATAGCGAAACATCAGCGAAGCTGTAGTCAGACCGAATCCATGCACCTTGACCTTGGGCGTGCCGTCTTCGTTAGTTAAATACTTATACCAAATATGGTCTAGCCATTTCATCAAGGTTGAGGTTTCTTCTGGGACCATGCCGCCCAGAAAAATATAGTCGTAGCCTTCATTCAGATATTGTTCAAGCCAACTATCATGATCGCGCACATGATGCACCGGCTGGATTTTAACTCCCATACCCTCGAGTTCTTTCTGACGATCGTAAGACAGGCGCTCGTTGCCGGCGCCGATAGCATCTAGGTTTGATGCCACGTGGATGATGTCTTGATGTCCTTTTATGAAGTCGGCATAGGCTTTCAAATTTACATCAACGCCTTGCGTGAACATTGAGAAGGCGCCGCTATCCAAAAAGATTGTGTCGCCGTTATTACGAATAGCCCTGACCATGGTCGGCTTCATGTAATGAAACGACTCAAGCAGATAAGGGTATTTCAAATGATGGGTGACCCGAAGATGGGTCGACATCGACTTCTCATTTGAGCCGCGGCCACCGGCATAGACACCGGCCATATAAATTTTCACTAGTCTTCTTCCCATTCTGCTTTTACTGATACGTTCAGCTCGCCGGTACAGACAACTTTAACAATTCCAATCCCAACACGATAGTGATCTTTCCCATTATCAGGAGGCTCTTTGAATTTCTTTTTTGCATGAGCAATCGCTTCAAGATGGTTTTTAAACGGACCATGTATCTCGTGCATATTAACAAGATTGACCCAATAGATTTGGTCTCTGGTCATGGGATCTTGTCCTTCTCAGCCATGTTGCAAAGATCAATAAACTCCTTGCGAGCAGCTGGCTTTTTTATCAAGGCGCCCCGCATGGCAGAAGTTGTGGTCACCGACCCATGTACCTTGACCCCACGAGTCGACATACAAGCATGGGTCGCCCGAATAAGAACCCCAACCCCAACCGGCTGCAGGTGATCCACCAAGCAATCGGCTATTTGCACTGTTAGCCGTTCTTGGACCTGCAGCCGGCGAGAAAACATATCGACTACACGCGCTAGTTTGCTGAGGCCGACAATCTTACCCTTGGGAATATATCCGACATGGGCATGACCGATAATGTCAGCCAAGTGATGTTCGCATTTTGAAACCACTGGGATGTTATGGACGATAACCAGCTCATCAAACCCCTTGGCGCCATCTTCAAATGTCTTCAAGACATCCTCAGGCTTCAAATCATAGCCAGTCGCCCATTCTTTCCACGCCTTGAGAACTCGCTTTGGGGTTTCGAGCAAACCACCTCGAGTAGGGTCCTCGCCAATATATTGTAGTAGCCGGACAATAATATCGTCGGCGCTCGCATCATTATCCCCAGTCGCCTCCCAAGGCATGACCAGCCATTGTCGATGCCACGGCGGCTCGCGCTTATCAAATAAAGCAAAGAAAGGTTTATTATGAGGATACCGATCACGAGTTTTGCCGCTATCATAAATGTCGTCAATAATAATGTCGGCAGCCTCGACTGTCTCGACCACTGTTGCAAACGGCATTTGTGCCGCCACAGCATAGACGGCTGGGATCCCCCCGCGCGGAACACCAAACAGCTTGGGCTGGCCTTTGCCATTGAATAGAAGTGTCTTGGCAACCGCTCGCGCCTGCTCGGTAACTTCATTAATTGTTATCATACGTTTGGTCATTTCTTTTTGTCCATCAGTTCAAGAATGTAAAGCGGACGCAGTCGGTTCCAAATGGTTGGGACTATGAAGGCGATCCGATACCCCGTCTTATAAAATGTATTGATAACATCTTCAGTCCGGCTTTCGGAGTCGGTAGCTGGTCGATATAGCCGGTAACGAGCTAGCTGAATTTCTGGCATAACTTCCTCCTGTGTAGTGTCTGTCTCTCCAGACTGTCAAGCCGTCAACCCGCTCATGATCGGGTCTCACGTGGCTTTCGCGTTGCGCCTGTTCGTCAGGCCAGCCGGGTAGATGGGGTTATCCGCTCTCAGTCGCCATCACCTACCTGAGCGCGTCCGGTGATAGTTTGGGGGATGATCCCCTCACCGTTGCGGCGCTGCGTAAATTGCCGAGTTGGCCCCATGCTCACAAACCTCGACCTGCCGGATCTTAACCCGGCCTTGATATTGGTGTGCGCGCTCGAGCCATTGTTCGGCATATTCGAAAACCATCTGGGCGAATGCTTCGCAACCGGTCGCCCCGACCATTACTATATCTGCGACACCAATCTCCGCAAGATATAAAATTTGGTCTCGTTGGGGATCATCCTCGGCAACCAGCAATTTGTGGTCGAACATTTTCTCAAGCCACATCTTGAATGACTTAAGACCGCCAAAGTCGACCACCCAATTTTTGTGATCAAGTTCTTCGGCTTCAAACTCTAGTCGGATTTGCAAAGCATAGCCGTGGATGTATTTGCAATGGCTGTCGGCCCGCCACTGCCGAAAGGCAGCGGACAGGCCGATGTTATGACCATAGGTCTTTGTTGAAATGTAGGTCACTTGACCCTCAAGCTGTCATAGTTAGTGGTCGCCGGAAGCTCCATCAAACCTTCAGTCACTGCACGAACCACCAAAGGGTCTGGGAAGCCGGCCTCGAGGAACCCTTGCGCCCGCAATGTGCTGGCGTGGTCCTGCCCGGTCGGCGGGTACTTGCCGTCGTAGGCTGTGTGACTGAAGGCGAGCGCCTCATAGCAGCCGGGGATGCCTCGTGCTAGCCGAATGCTGTCGGCCTTGGACAGGTCCATCAGTGGTGTATCAATGCGGATGTAGGTGCCGCCACCGCGCATATATCCCAGACCTTCATTCATTGCATCTTGAAGGAATGCAATAAAGTTGGCTCGGCAGTCTGGGTAGTTGGCATTGTCCTGTTGACAGACACCGGTCACCACTCGGGTAGCGCCCAAGACCACCGCGCGATTGAATGCCAATGTCAGAAACAATGTATTGCGCATGGGCACAAAAGTCTTTTCGACACGGGTGCCGATAATCTTATCCATCTCGGTATAGTTGTCGTAGGTCTCAAGCTCGATTGATTTGTCGGTCAGCGGAGAAGTGCCTTTCAAGATTGACCCCACTTCGACAATCTCATGCGAGACCACCTTGGCGATCCCGGCGACCGCTTTGGCTGCTTGGATTTCGAGCGCATGGCGCTGACCGTAGTCGAATGTCACGGCATGAATTTCTGACTTGGGGTATTCCTGCTTTGCCCAAAACAAACAGGTGGTGCTGTCTTGACCGCCTGAAAGAACAACTAGAATTTTCATCTTTCTATCGTCCATCGGAATCTCCTGTGGCTGTAATCCGGCTTAGAGATGGTACCGCCCAAGGTCGAGGGGGTCAACCTTGGGCGGCCTTCTGCCACTGGCACTGGGGACGGAGGGGGAATGGCGCCAGTGGTATGCGCTTAACGTTTCTTGTAGTAGACCACCGCACCGTCCTTGTTCTTGTCTTTGGTCGTGGCGTTTTTGTTCGCCTGAATTTTGCAGGTCGAGGTCATAGACTTCGCCTTGCGGTCAGGGAACTTCTTGGTCAGCACCGCAATCATTTGGTCGATCGTTGCACCCTGCGGGCGCGAGATCAATTCAACGATACAAGCAATAACGCCCGGCTTGCGCTCGCCAGTCGCTTTCTTCTTTGTGGCTTTCTTCTTGGCCATGTCGGCCTCCTGCTCTGGCCCCTCATGGGCGGTTTGTTCTTCGACCGGCTTTGGGCCGAAGTCAACCAAGGGGTAGGCACTATGAATGGCGCCATCCTTGGTCAATTCAACGCGCGTAGCCTTTTTGCCAGCGCGGTGAAAAGCGTAATTAACTTTGGCATTGATCATCTCTTGCGTCGCGTTTTCGGCGACCGATGTCTTGCCGCGTGCGAGTACGAGGCCATTGGCATCGTACGGGGTAACAATCAACTTGGTAGCCATCTTATCCTCCTGTGAGAGAAGCATTGGATCAACTTCCCAGTAGCTTCGGTTTGAATTCCACCGCAAGCCATCGAAAGGAACCCAGTGCTGGTTCCGGTCGATCTCATCAGCCGCTACTGGTTTGGGCTGACCTGCTTGCGTCTTCTTTGCGAGTTGCCTTTCGTACCGTGCCTTCTTTTGCTGCTCGCGCAGTGCCTTCTGTTTCTCATCCCCGCCGTCAAACGGGTTACTCGGTTTCGGTGGGTTAGCCTCCCAAGCTGCCCTGCGGTCTTCCGCAGAAATCTGCAAGTACTTCGGAATGTCGCTATAGACCACTTGAACCATATCATGTCCTCCTGTGTTAACATGAATAGCCTATCTGATATCAAACTACTTGACAACAGAAAAATTCCAGACCCTTCCCATCACTCCCCACTTATTATCATATGCCTTAACTGGGGTCGTGAAAACGCAGTTCATATATCGGCATGACAGGTCTTCAACGATACGCTGAACATCCCAGATGTCACGGGCAAAGATAACGACGTTGGTCGCCCCAAGCTGTACATCAGATGGACCCATGGCGACGTCGATACCTTTGCTAGGGTCAGCATATTCGGCAGCATTGCACATTTCAAATCCTCCTGTGGTAGCTGGGGGTCAGGATAAACCCGACCCCCTACTTTTATCTTACCAGCCAAACTTGGCGGCACAGATTGGACCGATCCCGCGCTTGATTGATTCCGGGTTGGTCAGCTCGAGACCGCAGATTGAGCAGCTGCTGTACTTCATGCCGTAGGCAATGGCGGCTGCCTCTGGGTCAGCTGCGACCGCAACCACCCGAGCTTCGGTCGGATCGTCGCAGGCGAACGAGCGAATGAACTTGCCTTTGACAATGCGACCCAGCTTGGCGTCGCCTTCGCGGACTAAGATGGCTGCTTCCCATTGACCGTTAGCCGGAGCATCCATGAACTTGAAAGTGTCGAGGCGCAGGGTCAGCCAACGAATACCTTTGGCGCCCATCTCCTTTGCCTTCGCCCGAGCGGTCGTGAAGGCTTGCTCAATCTTGGAGATGTCGATTGTCTTGGCATTGTCGATGCGCGCCTGTTTCTCGGCAGCGCGGTCGGCATCATGAGCCATGCACTTGCGCGCGGCTGCCAGCTGGTTCTCAGTCAGCGAACCGTACTTATTGATTCCCTCGCGCAATGACGAAGCAAATTCAAACCCACGCTCGGAAGCCGCAACCAGCCAATCAGCAACATCTTGATGGGCCTGCATCCATGCAGCGCCTTCTTCCAAAGTCTTAAGAGCTTTGTTTGCCTTGGCATTGTCACGGCTGACTTTTGCCTGCTGGCGCTCGGCCGGGCTGGACTTGTAATCAATAGTGCCTTTGCCTTTGCAAGCGAAGCACTGGCCGACGATACGGCCAGTATAGCCAACAAAGTTTCCCGACCCGCGGCACTTCTCACAACGGTCGGTAAAGATTTCGCGACGCTTGGCTGGGACATGGCTGAAGGAATTTGGCCGCTCGCCTTTGGCAACTTGCCCCTGACCGGCTGGGGTCAGGTCGGAAAGGTTTTCCATTCCGGCGAAGATGTCGTCCAAGGGGTTGTTTCGGTTAGGCATG
>Ga0207661_10000564_pt1 | contig 23651 bp, 24 predicted proteins | sample KBSC713LmetaG_FD_184337 | JGI IMG/M metagenome (GOLD analysis project Ga0207661, IMG submission 184337) | Corn rhizosphere microbial communities from Kellogg Biological Station, Michigan, USA - KBS C7.1-3L metaG (SPAdes) (version 2) | ecosystem: Host-associated > Plants > Roots > Rhizosphere ...
GCTTCGTGCACGTCGGTGACGGTCGCGGTCCCGCGGCGCCATAGCTCCTGCATGATCGCCAGTTGCAGGTCGGTGAGCTCGTGAAGGTTCTTAGCCATTTCTTACAGTCGTAAGACTAAGTCCGGGAAGCAGCGAATGCAAGCGAAATCTCGGCCCCCGCTCACGCCACCAGCGAGTCGCCCCAGCCTTCGATGGCCACCTTCGGCGCGGTGCCGGTCCAGCCGCTGCTGAAGCTGGAGTCGAAGCCCTGGCCGAAGCCCTTGCGGCTGCGGCGGCGCCAGCGGGCTAGGTCGCGGTCCAGCTCCAACGCCTGCAGCCAGGGGATGGCGTCGTCGCGCAGGCGCGGCTGGGGCGACTTCAGTTGTGCGCGCAGCCAGCGGCGGAGACGCAGCAGCTCGGCGTGACGCCGTCGCGCGTCGCGTCCCTCGCGCGTGGCCGCGGCAGCGAGCATGGCCTTGATCGTCGCGAAGAGCGCCAGCGAGAAGCCGGCCGCGGCGTACATGCCGGCCGGCATCTCGCCGGCGGCGTGGAGGAAGGCGACGGCGGCGATGGCGACGGCGATCGGCGGCAGCGCCAGCAGCGTCCACTTCGGCGAGCTGCGGATGGCGGAGCGCACGAGGTCATCGGGCCAGAACTTGGTCAGCATCGACGACGCCACCAGCGCCGCGGCGAAGAGCACCGGCTCGCGGTTTTCGCGCACCAGCTCGATGCCGAGGAGCACGAGGGCGAAGGCGAAGAGCGCGAACGAGGTGAGCTTCGAGTACCAGGGTGCCTTGGCCTGCCCGCCGCCCGCGCGCGCCACGCCGGTGAGCAGCAACTCGAGCAACTGCGGCGCGCTGAATCCCAGCTCCTGCTGATGCTGCCGGGCCACCGCGGAGGTCGACTCCCAGGCGCCCGGCGGCACGAGTGCGTCGATTTGTCTGCGGGCCTCGTCCACGCGCTGGCGGTTGACGTAGGTGCCGTTCAGGCTGTCGAGGTCGCGCACGTGGGTGCCGTCGGGCTGCCGTTCCAGGAGCGCGTGCTCGCGGGAGACGGTGACGTCGTCGAGGAACACGTCGCTGTCGGGGGCGCGTCCGATGCTCGTCCGCTCGCCGCCCACCGAGAAGTGTTCACCGCTTCGACCCCCGCCCAGCCGGATCACCAGCGTCGGGCCCTCTGCCACGGCCTCCATCACGCCGGTGTCGGCGCCTGCCTCGGCCGGCGGCGCGAACGTCATCGTCTTCTCGCCGTCCCCGCCCTCGATCACACCCTCGATCAGGCTGGCGCCGCACCGGCCGCAGAACCGCGCGGCCTCGGGGTTGTGATGCCCGCACTCGGGACAGTACACGTGTCGCCTACTCGCTCTCGGACTCGTCCCTGAGCCCAGGGGGCGGCCCCTTGTGGGCCAGGATCTCGGTCAGGCGGTCGATGTCGACCGCGAGCTGGGACTCGTCACCGCCGTGGCGCCGCTTGATCCGGTCGACCAGCTCAGCCCGCAGGATGTCGATCCGGCCGTGCAGCAGCCGCCTGCGGTAGGAGATCTCCTCCTCCTCACGCACATGCTCGTCGATCAGCTTACGAAGCTCGTCGTCCGACAGGCTTGCAAAGTCAGGTAGCACGTCCATGCGTCTTGTCCAATCAGCCGAAGTTGTGGTCCAGTGTAGCCCTGACGGGCCGATTCCTCAAGCTCTAGTTGAGGGTTTGTGGCTCGGCGTCGGCGTGGGCCACGATGTCCTCGAGCATGAGCCGGTACTTCGCCTCGAGCGCCTCCGACTCCTCCACGGTCCGGCCCTCGGCGTAGAGGTGGAACACCGGGTCGTCCGGGTCGGGAAGCGCCTGCACCCAGCCTCCGTCGTCCTCCACGCGGATACCGTCCGTGTGATCGGTGGGCATGTCCTTGAGCGCCTCGATCAGCATCCTCATCACCGCACCCTTGCGGTTCCACGGGCAGTGGACGACCTGGTGCGTGAGCGTGCTCTCCGGTAGCCCGGCGGCCAGCTCCGACAGCGAGCGGCCGGAGCGGGCGATCAGCTCCAGCACCTTGCAGGTCGACATCACGGCGTCGTAGGCCGGAAGGAAGTCGGGGAACACGTAGCCGCCGCGCGACGCCCCGGCGAACAGCACGTCGTCCTTCGCGGCCGCGGCCAGCAGCTCCGAAAGCGAGGCCTTGGTCCTCCCCACCCGGCCGCCGGCGCCGTTCACGATCTCGTCCACGTGGCTGGTCTCGGTGATCGGCACCAGCAGCATCCCCCGGTCGGACTGGGCCGAGATCTCGCGCAGGAGCAGCAGGAGCGTCGCCTCCGGCTCGATCGCCCGGGCCTGCTCGTCGACCAGCCAGATCCGCTCCGCCGCGACGTCCATCATCACGCCCAGGTCAGCCCCCACGGCCTCGACCAGCCGCCTGGTTGCCTCCAGTGCGGCGGCCGGCTCGGAGTTGAGCCTGCCGGCGCCGGTGTCGCGGAAGGCGTCCAGGCCGACCAGCTCCACTCCGAGCTCGGCGATCAGCGTGGGCACGATCAGCGAGGCCGCGGAGTTGCCATAGTTGAGGACAAGGCGGAAGCCGCGGTTCCGGATCGCCTCAGCATCGATCTTGTCCAGCAGGTCGGCCACGTAGCTCTCGGCGGCCCGTGAGGGGTAGCTGACGCCGCCGATCTCCGCCGTGGTCACCCGCCGGTAGTCCTGGCGTGAGAACGTCCGCTCGAGCGCTTTCAGCACGCTCTCCGACGCAACGATGCCCGGTGACTGGAAGAACCGCACCTGCACCACCTCGGGGTCGTCGGGGGCCATCCGGATGTGCAGGCCGCCGGCCCGCTCGTCGATCTTCAGCTGGTGGCGGGCCACTGCCGGCATCGCCACCCGCAGGTCGGACACATCGACGCCGGTGGCCACCAGCCCCGAGATCATCGCTCGCTTGATCATGCGGGAGGCGGAGTGGGCGTCGCGGCTGACCACCACCCGCGACCCCCGGGGCAGGGTCGTGCCGTAGGCCATGCCCACCCGGGCCGCGACGTCGGGGGTCATGTCGACGTTGACCAGAGCGTTCACGCCGTCGCGGCCGAACAGGGTGCTGAGGCCCCGCGACTCCCAGATCAGGTTGGTCTGGAGCACCGCACCGGCCTCCACCGTCTTGAACGGGTAAACCTTCACGCCCGGCGCCACCACCGCCTCGGCGCCGATCGTGCACTCGTCGCCGACCGCCACCTGCTCGTTGATCACCGCGTGGCTGCGGACGTCGACCCGCTTGCCCAGGATGGCCCCCTCGACGCGGGCGCTGCGGCCGATGTAGCTACCGGCGTCGAGCACGCTGCGGCTGATCGTGGCGCCCTCCTTGACAACGGTGTTCGATCCCAGCACGGAGTAGGCGCCGATCCGCACGCCGTCCTCGATCTTGCAGAAGTTTCCGATGTAGGCCGGCCCCTCGACCTGCGACAGGTCGAGCAGCTGCACACCGTCGCCGAGGTACACGTTCTCGCGCAGCCGGATCCCGGGCAGCTCGAGAGCCACCCGGCCGTCCAGCGCGTCCTCGTTGGCCTGCCGGTACTGGTCGAGGTTGCCGATGTCCTGCCAGTAGCCCTCCATGGCGTACCCGAACAGTGGCTTGCCGCGGGCCAGCAGGTCGGGGAACAGCTGCTTCGAGAAGTCGTAGGGCTCGGCGGGCGGGATGGCCCGCAGCACCTCCGGTTCCAGCACATACACGCCGGTGTTGATGGTGTCGGAGAACACCTGACCCCACGACGGCTTCTCGAGGAACCGTTCGATCCGGCCCTCCTCGTCGGTGATGACGACGCCGAACTCGAGCGGATTCTCGACCGACTTCAGCGCCAGCGTGGCCGCGGCGCCCTGCTCCTGGTGAACCCGGATCAGCTCGTGCAGGTCGAAGTCGCACAGCGCATCGCCTGAGATCACGATGAAGGGCTCGGTGAGCAGCGTCTCGGCGTTCTTGACGCTGCCGGCGGTGCCAAGCGGCGTCTCCTCGACCGAGTACTGGAGATTCACGCCCAGCTCGTCGCCGTCCCCGAAGTACCCGCGGATCACCTGCGGCAGGTAGGCGACCGTGATGATGATGTCGACGATGTCGTGCCGGCGCAGCAGCTCGATGATGTGCTGCATGCACGGCTTGCCGGCGATCGGCACCATCGGCTTGGGCTGGTTCGAGGTCAGCGGGCGAAGGCGCGTGCCCTCGCCGCCTGCCATCAGGACGGCTTTGATGCGGGGCCCCCTTCAGGAGAGCGGTAGTAAAGGATGGCGGCTGAGACCGAGATACCCACTCCCACCACATACAGCGCCTTCGGCCAGGGCTCCGCGGTGAGCATGAGCAGGGTCATCGCGAGCATGATCATCGCCGTGGCGGTCTTGCCGGCCAGGTTGACCTGCACGTCGCCCTCGATGTGGCGGGCCCGGAACAGGGCCGCCAGCAGCACATCTCGCATCAGCACCGGCACCGCCAGCCACCATTCCAGCCGCTGATGCCAGACCAGCAGCACCAGCGCCACGTCGATCAGGAGCCGGTCGGCCAGCGGGTCGGCGATCCGCCCGAACCGGGAGTTCGAGCCCAGCCGGCGGGCCAGATAGCCGTCCAGGAAGTCGGTGAACGCCGCCACCGCGAATAGCGCCGCCGCGCCGGCGCTGACCGCGTCGTCGGCCCGCGCCAATAGCACGGCGAACGGAGCGACAGCCGCCAGGCGGGCGGCCGTCAGGACGTTGGGCAGCCAGGCCACACGGTCAGTGTACAGGCCCCGGATCGGCCCCAATGCCCGTTTGGAAGCCGGTCAGCGAAGGATCAGGAAGGCATCCAGGTCGACCCGTGGGTGCCCTGCCGTGCCGTCGACCGTGATCGAGATCCGGTGTGAGCCGGTCGTCGCCCACGAGCGCGCGAACATCAGCCGCTGTGGTTGAACGGCGCCGGCCCGCAGGTCGACCGTGGCCACATACTGGCCGTCAATCGCCACCCGGGCCGAGCCGGAGCCGGGCCGGCGGGGCGCCTCCCAGGCCACCGCCCTGCCGGTGAACGACAGGGTCGCCCGCGCTCCGGCAGCGACCGCGAACCGGGTCGCGCCCCCGTCCGCATCGGGGTCGGAATCGCGGGCCCAATCGCCGCGGTAGTCGAGCGCCGCCGCAGACTCCTGCACATCGGCCAGGGTGAACGGGCTGCCCCAGCCCCAGGCGCCGGTCATCCCGTCGCAGGCGGCGCCACGTACGCGCAGCTGATGGCTCAAGCCGTCGCGGGCCAGATTCAGGCGCAGTGAGGAGGCGCCCGGCTTCACCGGCAGCGGCCCGGCGGGCGCGCCGTCAACCCACTGTTCGACGTTGGTCGCGCAGGACTGGGGGCCGCCTAGCGACCACTCCACCACCACCGGCACCGTGACCTGTGCGCTGGGGCCGACGGCAAACCCCGGCTGGGCGGGAGTCGTCACCTGCGGCCTGGGCGGGCCGAACGAGCGGTCGTACACGCCGCGGACGGTGGCCAGGTGCACGCCGCCGTCCGCCCCGATGCTGATGCTGCGTAGCCCACCCGCCCGCGGCAGGCCCGCTCCCAGATCGATCCATTCGCCGCCGGTCAGCCGGGAGACGCGGCGGATGCCCGCGGCGATCACCGGGTCTCCGGTGCCCGGATCGGCGGTGACCTCAATCGGGGCGAACGGCGGCTCGGGCAGGGGCTGCCAGCTGTCTCCGCCGTCGGCCGAGACATGCAGGCGGCCGCCGGCAACGGCGTACAGACGGCCGGTGGTCGACGGATCGAGCGCGAAGGCGCCGACCGGGCCGGCCAGCCCGCTACTCGCGGCCGCCCAGCCGTCGTAGCCGTCCCCTAGCCGCCGCAGCTCGCCGCCCACCAGCGTGTACACGGTGTGCAGGGCGTCGGTGTCGATCGCCGTGGCCGCCGTATCGCCGGTGCCGATCCGGCTCCACGTCTGGCCCTCGTCATCGCTTTGCCACGTGCCGCCCTCGGTGAACACGCCGTCTCCGGTTCCCGTCTCGATCACCACGGAGGGCCGGGCCGGGTCGACGGCGAGCGAGGTCGGCGAGGTCGGCGGCGCCGAGGGAAGCTGAACCCACGACCGACCGCCGTCGCTCGACCGGTAGGCCGTCTCGTCGGCCGCCGCATAGGCATCGCGGGGGTTGCCGGGCTCGTAGGCCACCGCGCCCAGGATGCCGCCGGTCGAGGTCTCCGGGGCGCGCGTCCAGGTGGCGCCGGCGTCGGTCGTTCGGTAGGCCGCACTGGTGGCCGCCAGCATGCGCGCCGGCGCTCGCGGATGCACGGCGATCGCGTTCACGAACCGCAGGTCGATGCCCGTGTCTCCCGGTGCGAAGGACGCTCCGTCGTCGGCGCTTCGAAAGAGATCGACCTCGGTGCCAACAAGCAGCGCGGAAGCGGCCGCGAACGCCTGCGGGCTGCCGTCCAGCGGCGTCAGCCCGGTCGCCCCCGAGATCGTCCACGATCGCCCGCCGTCCATGCTGACTCTGATGGTGCCGGTGCCGTCCAGGGCGTGGATCGTGCCCGACGGCCCCTCAGCCAGCCAGGTGCCGACCGGGCTCTGCTCAGACCACGTCTCGCCGCTGTCATCGCTGACGGCAAGGCTGCCCTCGCGTGCGGCCAGCAGGGTGCCCGGATCGTCACGTGGCCGCAGCAGGTCGGCCGCGCCGCTCAGCACCGGCGACCAGGTGGCACCACCGTCGACCGAACGGAGCACCTGGCCGTCGACCGTGCGGGCGGCGAGCCGGTCGGACGACCGCGGGTCGACGGACAGCTGGGCGATCGACGTGTCGGCCGCGCCGCCGTTCGCAGGCGTCCAGCTGCCACCGTCGGCGCCGATCCGCCAGACCCCGTGCTCGATCGTCCCCGCATACAACACCCGGCCGTCTCCTGACGGCCCGACGGCGTAGCGGAAGCTCGTCGGCAGACCCGTGCCGACCGGCTGCCAGTTTGCGCCGCCGTCAACCGAACGGCGAATGCCGGCGTAGGAGACGCCGGCAAAGATCACGTGGTCGCTGCCCACTGCGACCGTCAGCGGAACGTCGGAGAATGTGGCCGTTCGCTCCCAGCTGGCACCGCCGTCCGAGGAGCGGAACAGCGCCCGGCCGGCTCCGGCGTAGACCATCCCTGCCGCGGACGGGTCGGCCGCCAGCGCCGAGATCTCGCCGCCCCACGGCCCGCCCCGCGTCCAGCCGTCCGTGCCGGCGGCGGCCGGGGCAGACAGGATCAGCAGCGCCCCCGCAGCCAGCGCGGCGCCCGCCTGGGCGAGTCGAGGGTGCATTTTGCCCAGTACACCGCGGCCGTCGGGTGTCCTTCCCTGGGCGCAGGACATCGGTACCTCATATCACGAATCGACCCAGCCGGAGCCCGGCCACCGCCGTGCCGCGCTAGATGGTCGGCGCCGGCGGGTCGGGCTCGGGAACCGGCTGCGGCACCGGGTCGCCCGGAGGCGGATCCGTCGGATTGGGATGCGGTGCCGGCGGTGCCGGCGGCGGCGTCTCGGGATCGGGCGGCGAGAGCGGGCCGGTCATCAGTGTCAGGTTGAGAAGCATGAGAGCCGGCGTGCCCCGCCGTTGCCGGCGACAAACACGGCGAGTGGATTTTCTTCGTCCGAGGGGTTTCGCAGCCGCTCCCGATCGGCTACCGTAATGGGTGCAAATGCGCAGGTTCTTTCTTCTCACCGCGTGCCTGTTCGGTGCTGGGCTGTTCGTCCTCTATCTGCTCGGCCGGCAGCGCGACGCCAGCCTCGCGCCGGAGTGGCCGGCGGATGCGGAGTGGGACGATCCGGCCGACCGCGAGCCGGCTTCCGACCCGACCGAGTTCTCTGTGGCGGCGCCCCCGCCCCCTGCCCCGACATCGGTGCGGCCTGCCGAGCCCGTTGCTCAGCCCGAGCCGGCTGAAGAGGGCACACCCGAGCCGGCGGAGGAGGAGGCCGCACCGCTGCCGCTCGACGCCGTCCCGGAGCCGGAAGCCGCCCCGGTCGAGGCGAGCGCCGCGCCTCCGGAGGAGCCGGCCCCCGTCGGCGGCACCGGAAGCACGTCCGAGTCGCTCTCCGATCATCTTCGCCGAGAGCTGCGCGCCGAGCTCGAGAAGCTGCCCCGCCAGCCGCTGTTCGAGCGCGCCAATGCGTGCGGCGTGCCCACCAGCCGCACGATCCTGATGAGCCGGGAAGAGCTGATCGTCGCCATCGAAGAGATGGAGCTGCGGGGCCGCGTGAGCGGCTCCTCCGCATAGTCAGGGCCGCCCGGCCTCGACCTCCTCGAACCGGTCGATGTGGCGCAGCGACGGGAATCGCCACGCCCACACCGCGGCGACGGCGATCGACGCCGCGCCGCCGATGACGACGGCGGGAACCGCCCCGATCAGCGCCGCCGCCACTCCCGACTCGAACGCGCCCAGCTCGTTCGATGCGCCGATGAACACCCGCTCGACCGCCCCCACCCGGCCTCGCAGCGCGGGCGGCGTGAGCAACGGTCCCAACGTGGCCCGTAGCAGCATGCTGACCATGTCGGCGGCGGCCAGACCCGCCAGGGCGACCAGCGACAGCGCGAAGCTGGTGGACAGGCCGAACACCACCGTGCAGGCCCCGTAGATGGCGACGACCACGAACAGGGTGGGGCCCGCCCGCCTGCGCAGCGGCCGCACCGACAGCAGCAGCCCCACCAGCACGGCGCCGACGGCGGGGGCCGCGCGCAGCAGCCCGTTTCCGGCGGCGCCGACATGCAGGATGTCGCTGGCGAAGATCGGCAGCAACGCCGTCACCCCGCCGAACAGCACCGCCATCAGGTCCATCGAGATGGCGCCCAGCAGCGCCGGCACCGAGAAGATGAACCGCACGCCGGCCAATGCGTCGGAGAACGTGGCGTCCTCATCGCCGACGTGGGCCGACCCGATCGCAGCCGACACCCCGAGCAGCATCCCGGCAGCCAGCGCGGCCGACGCGGCGGCCAGCAGGTAGGGCAGCGGCGCGCCCGCGCTCTGAAGGATCCCGCCCAGCGCAGGCCCGGCGATCATCGCGCCCTGGCCGGCGGAGAACGTCATCGCGATCGCCCGGGAGAGCGACGCGGCAGGCACGGCGGCCACCAGCAGCGGGTTCACGGCGGGGCCGACGAACGCATTCGCCGAGCCGCCGGCGAACGCCAGAACGTACAGGGGCCAGACGGCGGTGTCGCCGCTGGCCGCGTCGGCGGCAAGCACCAGGGCCACGACCACCGTGGCGGCCAGCCCGGCGCAGCCGATCCATCGCCGGTCGAACCGGTCGGCCATGTGCCCGGCCGGCAGCGCCAGCAGCGCCGCGGGCACGAACTCCGCAAGCCCCAACAGGCCGAGCACCAGCGGATCGTGGGAACGCTGATAGGCCTGCCAACCGAGCGCCGTGACCGTCGCGCCGAGTCCCAGCCCCGTCAGGAGCTCGACGCCGAACAGCGCTGCCACCGTACGGTCCCGCAGCAGCTCCCAGGTGGCGTGGTGGTCGGGCTGGGGCGCCGGCATCGGCGCAGCCTACGCTGCCCTCCTGACACCGGCCTAAGGTCGCCGCCCGCCGCTGCCGATATCCGCCGCATGAAGAAGATGCTGCTCGTTCGGGCGCTGGCGCTCGTGGGGTGTGTCGCCGTCGGGCTCGGGATCACGCTGGTGGCGGGGAACCTGGATCGGAACACCGCCCTCCTGCTGGGAACAGGGCTCGGCCTGGCGCTGTTCGCGGTGACGATGATCCTCGAGGACACCGTGAAGCTGCCCCAGCTGCCTCACCGGAAATAAGCTCCGGCTCAGGATCGCCACGGCCGAATGCGCGGGTCCGCCGGGCAGGTCGGAGCCACTGCGATCCCGACCGGGCGACGGCTAAGAGGGCCGCCGCCCGGTTCGCGATCGTTACACCGATGCCATCTCGCGTACCTGCGTCAGCCGCAGGTTGTTGCCCGAGGGATCGCGGAACGACGAGTCGATGCCGTAGGGCTGCTCGAACGGCTCGTCCACGAACTCGACCCCGCGGCCCTTCAGCTCGCGGAATGAGGCGTGCACGTCGTCGGTGGTGAGGAAGATCGTGCCGGCGAAGCCCTTCGCCATCAGCTCCCGCACCTGGCCGGCGGTCTCGCCGTCCATCACCGGCTGACCGGGGATGGCCATCAACACGACCGCGATGTCGGGCTGGCCGGCCGGGCCGACGGTGAGCCATCGGAAGTTGCCCATCTCCGGCACCGTCACGTCCGAGCGCACCTCCCAGCCGAGCTTCTCGGTGTAGAACTTGAGTGCCTCGTCCTGGTCGTGCACCCACAGCTGCGCTGTCGAGATCTTGATCATGGTTGCTCCCTCGTCGTCGTTTGTGGAACGAGGCTGATGCTAGGCGGGTCGCTCTCCGCTGTCTTCTCGAAACGTGCGGCGTTGGGGACGGCCGTAGACCTGCAGCACGCACGTTGGGATCCGGGCGGCGTTCGATGCCGGCGGGTGCGCGGCCCGGTAGGCGGTGGGCGACATCCCGAAGGTGCGCGTGAAGCTGGTCGTGAACGAGCCGACGCTGACCAGGCCGACCGCCATGCAGATCTCCGCCACCGACCGGTCGGTCGTCCGCAGCAGCGCCGCCGCGCGTTCCAGCCGCCGCGTCAGCAGATAGGCGTGGGGCGACTCCCCGAAGGTGCGCCGGAACTGGCGGCTGAAGTGGGCGCGCGACAGCCCGGCCGCCCGTGCCATGTCATCGACGCCGAGCGGCTCGAAGTAGCGGGCGTCGGCGAGATCGCGGGCCCGCAGGAGGTGGCGTGCCGGGGGCGGATAGGCCATCCCCGAAGTATCGCTGCGTCCGCTCGGTCGGCCCGCCGACCGCCGGGTAGGATGCCGGTCGTGTCAGAGTCGAGGCACATCAGCCGGTCGATCGCCCGGTCTACCGACGACGTGTACGCGTACGCGTCAGATCCGACCAACCTGCCGAGGTGGGCCTCCGGCCTGGGCAGCTCTGTGGAACACGCCGACGGCCGGTGGTTCGTCGACTCGCCGGGCGGCCGCCTGATAGTCGCCTTCGCGCCGCGCAACGACTACGGGATCCTCGACCACGAGGTCACCCTGCCGTCGGGCGAGACGGTGTACAACCCGATGCGCGTCGTCGCCGACGGCGACGGCTGCGAGGTGGTGTTCACCCTGCGCACGCGGCCGGGGATGACCGAGGCGGACTTCTCCCGGGATGCTGATCGGGTGCTCGCCGACCTCGACGCGCTGAAGGAGTTGCTCGAACGAGGCTGAGCTGCCGGGCAGTTGATACGGTCGTTCCTGCCCCGGGCCCCGAGCCCTCGACCACGGAAAGGACGACGACGCCAATGTCCACCACCGATCAGCCGGCACCCACCAATCCGAACAAGGCCCTGTGGGAAAAGGGTGACTTCACGCGGATCGCAGGGGCGATGCGGGAGAGCGGCGAGGCCCTGGTGGGCACGCTCGGGATCACGGACGGACTCGACGTGCTGGATCTCGGGTGCGGCGACGGCACCACCGCCGTACCGGAGGCGAAGCTCGGTGCCAACGTGCTCGGTGTCGACATCTCGCGCCCCCTGGTGGCAGCGGGGAACGCCCGCGCACAGCGTCTGGGCCTTGCCAACCTGCGATTCCAGGAGGGCGACGCCAGCGATCTGCGCGACCTCGACGACGACAGCTTCGACCTGGTGGTCAGCATCTTCGGGGCGATGTTCGCCCCGCGGCCGGACGACGTGGCGAAGGAGATGGTGCGCGTGACACGGCCGGGTGGCCGGATCGTCATGGGCAACTGGATCCCCAACGACCCCACCCTGGTCGCTCAGATCCTGCGGATCAGCTCCGCCTACTCACCGCCGCCTCCGGAAGGGTTCGTCAGCCCGATGCTGTGGGGTGTCGAGGAGACCGTGGTCGAGCGGTTCACGGCCGCGGGCGTGCCGAAGGAGCAGATCTCGTGCGAGCGGGACAGCTACATCTTCACGTACGACGGTACGCCGTCGGAGTATCTGGCGCTGTTCAGGGACTACTACGGGCCGACCATGAACGCCTTCGAGGCGGCGGACGCCAACGGCCGCAAGGACGACCTGCAGCGTGAGCTGGACGCCCTGTTCAACGAGCACAACACCAGCGAGCAGGAGAACGTCACCTCGATCACCGCGACCTTCATGCGCGTGACCGTCAAGGTCTGACGGGCGGTTTCGGCGGGTGCATGATGCGAGCCTGATCGTGTTCGACGACCAGGCTCGCTCCATCACCTCAGCTCACCAGGGGTGTCCAAGACGAGCTACTGCCACCAGCCGAAAAGTGCCTTGTAGTGTTGATCGCCGATCACCTTCGTGGGGTTGCTGCCATCGGCGTTGATGACGTAGACGCTGCTCGTCGGATGCGTGTAGTAGTCCCCCAGTGTCATGAGCGAGAACATGATCTTGCTCCCGTCCGGTGACCACTCGGGAAAGTACGGGTACCGTCCCTCGGTGCCTTCGAACAGCTTCTTCAGGTGTGAACCATCGACGTTCACCGTCCAGAGATTCGAGAACGACGACGCGCGGGCGTTGGAGAAGAGGATCGTGGTGCCGTCCGGTGACCATCGTGCCGACGGGTGAGGCCTGATGCCCTGTGTCTCAATCTTGCGGGCTTTGCCTCCCACGGCAGGGACGATCCAAAGGCTGCCGTTCCGATCCCATTCACCTTCGAGCGGGGTTACTTCACGGTAGAAGAGGATGTACTTTCCGTCAGGGGAGTAATCGGCTGGAATGTCATGGATCCCATAGACCGAGGTCACGCGCTTGATATCCCCGCCGTCGGACGTCCGAGCCGTGTAGATACCATTTCGACTGTTGTGCGAGTCATCCCAACCCTCGAAGGCGATTCGCGTACCATCGGGCGACCAGGCCTGTGGGATGTAGTTCAGCGTGGCATCCTGAATCGGGATCTCGTGATAGTCCGAGCCGTCGACGTTCATGGTGGCCGGCCTTCCAGTCGCACCTTCGATGCCGCCGGCGGCCGTGAACCCGAGCATCTTTGTCCCATCGCGAGACACCCGGGGACAGCACGTCCCTTGCGGTAAGACCAGTGGTTCTGCGCCGGTGCCGTCGGCATGTGCGACGAACAACACACCGCTTTCCGGGTAACCGCCGGCCGGAATATCGAGATAGCCGACCTGGCCGACCAGCTTCAGCCGTGCCACGGTCGATACGGCATCGGTTTTTCCGGCCGAGTTGTCGTCGCACCCGCTCAGCACGACAAACAGAACCGTCACTGCCCAGGCGAGCCTGACGCGGCTCCCAAGGGAGAAGATCGCTTGCAAGGTGACTCCTTTCACGCTGCCCGGCGCTGTCGCAAAGCAGCACGACGCAGTGGCCCGGTCGCAGAACTACCGGGCTTGGCCCTGAGTCAACCTTCAAACAGTCCTAGTGATCACGCACGCCCGATCCTACGACGCCGGCCAGATCGTGTCAAACGATGCAAGCCAGCATCGACCATTCGCGCGCGCCGGCGGGGGTGCTTTCAAAACGCAATAGTCGGCCACGCCGCGAGGCAGCCACGACCAGAGTGGCCTTATGGAGGGCACATCGTCGTACCCTCCATAAGGCTTGTTCGCTCGCTGTTTAGAACTCGAACCGCAGGCCGCCGGGGCCTGTCAGCACGAGGTCGGAGAAGTCCACCGACTCGATGACGACGTGCTGTCCGCCAGGACAGGTGAGCGTCGACAACGGGGTGACGGTGAAGCTGCCCGTGGTCTGACCGTTGCGAACCGGGAAGTCATCGGTCTGGTTGACCGCGATGGTCTCCTGCTTGTTCGCAGCCTGCGGCTTGTTGCCGCTCTTGGTGTAGCAGCGCGACGACACAACGACGTTGCCGGACAACGTGATCGGCACCGACGTCTCGTTGCCCAGGCCGGCCGCCTTGAACGACACTGTCAGTGAGTTGCCTGACACCGTCGCGGTTGGTGTGCCGACGAAGTGCGGGCTGGCCGCGACCGCGGACGATGCAGCGAATGCACCGAACACGAGCATCGAAACGATGAGAAGCGTAAAACGCTTCATCGTATATACCCCCTGCTGTTAGAAGGTTGGAAACCCGCCTGGAACTTGCGCGCGTTTCCAGAACGCTCCGGAGCAAAACGGACGCTATCACGGTACACAGCCCGATTTTGTAAATATGTGGCTACTTTACGAGTTATATACGAACCGTACATAACCGTTCTATGCAGGGTTGCATGCGCGGTCACGGCACCCGCCAGCACGACTCGCAGAACGCCGGCCACCGACCTGACCGCCGCCGGCTGGCCGTGAGGCACCAGGCGAGCACGTCGACGCGACGCTCCAGTATGCTCTCCGCCGGATGACACCAGACCAGCCGACCCGAAACCGGGTCGGATTCGAGCGACCACCTGTGCGCGGTGATGAACGCCATGATTCGGAGGTCGGTGACCTCCGGACTGGCTTCGCAGCGATGGGCAATGCCAGCGGCCACCGCGCCAAGACCGTCATCGAAGCTGTCGGGTTGACTGCTCACGTGGACGGCGAAGCGTATGCCCGAACAGGTGTTCGGTCAAGCGTCCGACCTTCGAGCGTGCCAGGCACGTCTCCGGTAGGGTCGCGACGACCCCGACCAGTGGAGGATCCATGAGCTTCCTCGTTCGCTTCGCCCCGCCCGGTGCGACGAGCACCGAACAGTACGACGAAACGATCCGCCGCCTCCAAGAGAACGGGGAGTTCCCGCCGGACGGACTGGAACTCCATGTGTGCTTTCTCGCGGATGGAAACGTGCGAGTCAGCGAGGTGTGGGAGTCGCAGGAGCAGTTCAACGCTTTCGGCGAGCGTCTCATGCCCCTTCTCGCGGACGTGGGCATCGACCCCGGACAGCCGGAGACCTTCACGGTACACAACGTCATCACGCGTTAGAGCGACGAACGATCCCCTCCACCAGGGTGAGAGACGATCGAGGACAGGTCGCTCTCCATACCGCCGGAGGTGCGCGCGATCACGATTTCCCCGGCGCCCTGGAAAAGAATGTCGACCCATCCAGGGGTACCGTTCCCGCGGCACGGCCCGTGGCTAGGCCTTCCACCGGATCGAGTGCCCGGGATACTCGGCCTCCGGCGACGTTCAGCCGTTGACCCACGGGCCGTGCGCTGCATAAACGTGCATCGGGGCGAGAGGATTTGAACCTCCGACCGCCCGGCCCCCAGCCGGGTGCGCTACCAGACTGCGCCACGCCCCGAGGCGACCGAGTATATCGGGAACCCCGCGGCGCTCCGGGCGGTCTGATCAGTACGGATGGCCCAGGCAGTCGCACTCCCCTACCCTCTTCCCTCCCGGCGGGCGCCGTACCATGGCGGCGTGCGCCTCGATGCGGCATCCGACGAATGGCTGGCCGGCCGCGCCGCGCGGGGCGACCATGCCGCGTTCGAGCAGCTCGTGCTGCGCTACCAGGACCGGCTGTACACGCTGGCGTTGCGGGTGACGCTGAACGACGCCGACGCCCGTGACTGCGTGCAGGACGGGTTCATCTCAGCCTGGCGGGCGATGGAGCGGTTTCGCGGCGACGCCCGCTTCTCGACCTGGATGTACCGGATCGTGCTGCGCAAGGCCTACGACGTGCTCGACCGGCGCAAGCGGCAGGCGACGCCCACCGACGAGGTGCCGGGCACCGCAGTCGAGGCTCAGCTCGACAGCCGGCTCGATCTGGACGCGGCCCTGGCGGCGCTCGAACCCGACTTCCGGGCTGTGGCGGTCGCCTGCGACGTGCTGGGCCTGTCGATGGAGGACGCCGGCGAGGCGCTGGGCCTTCCCGCGGGTACCGTGAAGTCGCGCCTGTACCGGGCGCGAGCCAGACTGGCCGAGCAGCTGCAGGACGAACGACTGCCATGACCGACGAACCCGACACCCACGACGAGATCGCCCGGCTGCTGCGCGAGCGCGGCCCGGTCGAGGCGCCGCCCGACCTCGCGCGTGCGGTGATGGACGAGGTGCGGCGCGCGCCGCGGCGGACGCCTCGCCACCGCGAGGTGGCGCGGCGGGCGACCGGCTGGGCCGCCGCCGCCGCGGCCCTCGTGGCACTCGGCTTCGGGATCTCCCGGATCGACGTCGGCGGCGGGTCTTTCAGCAGCGGCTCATCAGCCGGTGGGTCGGCCGTGGGGGGAGAGGCGAGGGCGCTCCAGCCCGATCAGCTGAACAGCGCCGCGGACGGGGTCAAGACGGCACCGACCCTTCGCCCCCGGAGGGCCTACCGGCTGTCGGTGACGGCAGCCAAACGGCTGCTGGGCGACCGCTACTCCCAGGCCGATGCGGCGGACGGGCGGATCGTGCTGATTCTGGACGCCGACCAGTATCGCGCCTACGTCCGGCGCTTTCGTGGGCATGTGGTCGCCAACGGAAAGAGCTCGTCCGGTGCGGGCGGCCGGATCACCGTCATCCTGCGCCGCGCGCCGTGAGTCCGTGTCAGCGCACGAGCTCGCGGTAGAGCTCGTCGACCCGCTCCGGCTTGCGGCGCAGCGCATCGGAGATCCGCCTGATCCGGTACTCGCGAAACTCGGTCGGCCGCTTGCCGACGGCCTTTGCGATCGCCTCGATGACGTCGTTCGACGGCACGGGCCGGTTGCCGTGGACGAGGTGGTTCAGGTATCCCGCGGAGAGCCCCGTCTGCTCGGCCAGCGCACGGTAGGAGATCCCCTTGTCGCGCATCGCCTTGCCGACGCCCTCGCCGAAGCCGACGCTGCCGCGGCTCGTCCGGCCGGTGGCGGCCGTGCGGGTTGTCCGTGTGCTGGTCCTGGCCATCAGTCCTCCCTCTGGAGCATGCGGTCGACGGATGCCGTCACCGAGGCCAACGGCTCACTTCGCTGCTCGAGTCCATCGCGTTTCTGAACGTCCACCGTCCCCTCGGAGGCGGTGCGCTTTCCGACGGTGATCCTCACCGGCGCGCCGATCAGCTCGGCGTCGGCGAACTTCACTCCCGGGCTCGCGTCCCGGTCGTCGAGCAGCACGTCGATCTGCCGCTCCGACAGCTCGGCGCCGATCCTCTCGGCGATCGCGTCCTGCTCGCTTGACCTGTCGCCGATCACGACCACGTGCACGTGGAAGGGGGCAATCGCCGGCGGCCAGATCATGCCCCGCTCGTCGTGCCCCTGTTCGATCGCCGCGGCCATGATCCGCGCAAGCCCGATTCCGTAGCTACCCATCACAATGGGGTGTTCCTTGCCGGACTCATCCAGAAACGTTGCATCGAGAGGCACGGAGTACTTGGTACCCAGCTTGAAGATGTTTCCAATCTCGATTACGCGCTCGATCCGCAGCGTCCCGCCGCACTGCGGGCATGCCTCGCCGTCCGACACCTCGCGGATGTCGGCAAACTCGGCCTGGAAGTCGCGGCCGGCCTCGACCCCCAGCAGGTGGTAGCCCGTGCGGTTGGCGCCGCCGACGTACTGTCCCTCGCGCAGGGCCTCGTCGGCGATCACCCTGGTCGCCACCCCGACCGCCCCGATCGATCCCGGCTCGGCGCCGAACGTCTGCTCGATCTCGGCTGACGTGGCCGGCCGGTACCCGCCCCCCAGGGCTTTGGCCATCTTCAGCTCGTGCAGGCGGTGGTCCCCCCGCAGCAGCCCGAGCACGACCTCGCCGTCGCGCACCACGACCATCGCCTTGGCGGTCGCCGTCTGGTCAATGCCGAGATGGTCGGCGAGCGACTCGATGGTCGTGATCCCAGGGGTGGCGATCTCCTCCGGCGCGTCTCGTCGCTCGGGAAGCGTCGCCGAGTGGGGCGCCGACCTGGCCAGCTCGACGTTCGCGGCGTAGTCGCAGCCGGAGCAGACGGCGATCCGGTCCTCCCCGGCCGGACTGGGAGCCATGAACTCGTGTGCCCCCCGGCCGCCCATCATGCCGACGTCCGACTCCACCATCCGGTAGTGAAGGCCGCAGCGGTCGTAGATCCGTCGGTAGACCTCGATGTGCCGGTCGTAGCTCGCGTCCAGGCCGGCGTCGTCACGATCGAAGCTGTAGGCGTCCTTCATAACGAACTCGCGCGTGCGCAGGATCCCGCTCTTCGGCCGTGGTTCGTCGCGCTCCTTGGTCTGGATGTGGTACCAGATCCGGGGCAGGTCACGGTATGACCGCAGCTCGCGGCCCGCGTGGTAGGTGATGCACTCCTCGTGGGTCATGGCCAGCACGTACTGCTTCTGGGAGGAGTCCTCCAGTCGGAACAGGTTGTCGACGTCGTAGCGGCCCGACGCCTTCCACAGCTCCGCCGGCAGCAGCACCGGCATGCTCCACTCGACGCCGATCGTGTTCATCTCCTCACGGATGATCGACTCGATCTTGAGCATCACCCGCTGGCCGAGCGGCAGGTAGGTGTAGAGCCCCGAGCCCACCTGGCGGACGAACCCGCCCCGCACCAGCAGCCGGTGGCTGATCGCCTCGGCGTCCGCCGGGTCGTCCTTGAGGGTCGGCAGGAAGAAGTCTGTGGCCCGGACGCAGCTCACCGGGCGGCTGCGGCCTTCGCCCGGCCACCGCGCGCCGGAGGAAGGTGGATCTGGCGCCCGAGGGCGACCAGCGCTGCCTCCTTGACCGCCTCCGCGAGCGTGGGGTGCGCCGCGATCGAGTCGGCCAGCGTCTCGATGGTGGCCTCGGCGGTGATGCCGATGACACCCGCGTTGACCAGCTCGGTGGCCTGCGGCCCGACGATCACCAGCCCCAGCAGCTCTCCGTAGCGGGTCTCGTGGATCGTCTTCACCCAGCCGGTCTTCTCGCCGTACATCTGCGCCCGGGCGGATGCCGAGAACGGGAACCGGCCCACCGCCACATCGTCGCCGTGGGCCTCGCGGGCGTCGGCCTCGGTCATGCCGACCGCGCCGATCTCGGGGTCGGTGTAGATACAGCGGGGCGTCGCCGAGTAGTCGATCTCGGCGCCGTGGCCGAGAGCGTTCTCAGAGGCGATCTCCCCTTCCCGGAAGGCGGTGTGCGCCAGCTGCCACTGGCCCGCGGCATCGCCGACGGCGAAGATGTTCTCGACGTTGGTGCGCATGCTGCGGTCGACGCCCACGCCCTTGCGGGGGTCGAACTCCACTCCGGCGGCCTCCAGGCCGATACCCTCCACGTTGGGCCCGCGGCCGGTGGCGACCAGCACCACGTCGGCCTCGACGCTGCCCTCCGTACCGTCGGCGGCCTGGAACGAGAGCGTCGCGCCGGACTCGCCGTCGGCGATTGAGGTGGCCCGGGCTCCCAGATGCATGGTGATGCCGCGCTTCTTGAACGCGCGCTCGAGCTCCTTGGAGGCGTCCGCGTCCTCCATCGGCACCAACCGGTCGAGCATCTCGACGATTGTCACCTCGGTGCCCCAGTGGGCGAGGATGGACGCGAACTCGACGCCGATCACGCCGCCGCCCAGGACGACCAGCCGCTTGGGCACCGACTCGCCGGCCAGCAGGGCCGTCGAGTCGACACAGCGCGGGCCGTCGATTCCCTCCACCGGCGGCCGCAGGGAGTGCGAGCCGGTGGCGATCACGGCCGAGCGGAAGCTGACGTCCTCCCCGCCCTCGACGGCGATCGTGCCCGCATCCTTGAACGTGCCGCGGCCGGACACGACGGTGATGCCGTTGGCCTTGACCACCCCGGTGATGCCGTTGACCAGCCCGCCGACGATCGTGTCCTTGTTCTTCTGTGTAGCCGGGAAGTCGAGTGCGGCTCCCTGCACGGTGACGCCGATCTTGGCGAACGTCTCGTTCGCCTCCTTCAGCGCATGCGCGGTCTGCACCCACGCCTTGGTGGGGATGCAGCCGACCGTGATGCAGGTGCCGCCGATCCGGTCCTGCTCGACCAGCACCACGTTCGCGCCCAGCTGGGCTGCCCTGATTGCGGCCGGGTACCCGCCGGGGCCCCCGCCCAGGACGGCAACGTCACACTCCATCGAAAGCCGCTCCCTCTCGCTCGCCGAAAAGCCGGTCGGATGGTACCACCGGCCCCCCGGCCATCCCCTCAGCGCGGGTCCGCGAGAAACGGGCGCACGATGCCGATCAGCTCGTCGAGATGATCCCAGTAGAGCATGTGGTTGCCGTCGATACCCCGCTCCGTCAGCCGCTCCCCGAGGTCGGCCCGGAGCGATGACCGCAGCGTCTCCCCCACCATGTCCTCCTTGAGGGCCGGGATCAGCAGCACCTCGCCCGGATAGCCGGCCAGCGAGGCCGGCGGGCGGGCCATCTCGCCCCAGGCGGTGATCGCCGCCGAGCGCAGGTAGCGCATCCGGTAGCGGCCGTCATCGTCGTGCTGGAGCGCCGCGGCCAGGTCCTCGTCGACGGCCCAGCGGCCGGCCGGTTCGCGCTGGCCGATCCGGCTCTCGCGGGCTTCCTCGGCGGTCGCCCAGCCGTCATCCTGGCGGGTCTCCTCCGCCACCTCCAACATCTCGTCCGCCGCCAGCGCGACAGCAGGGTCGACCAGCACCACCCGCTCGACGCGGCCGGGCTCCCGCGCCGCCAGATGCATGGCCAGCAGGCCGCCGTAGGAGTGGCCGAGCACGGGTACCCGGTCGAGGCCTTCTGCATCCATGGTGTCGACGATGTCCGACACGAGCTGCTCGACATTCCACGGCGGGTCCCAGGTCGAGCGGCCGTGGCCGCGCAGGTCGGGCGCCACCACTCGCCACTCCGTGAGCCCCTCGTCCGCCAGCCGGCGGAAACGCGCCCCGTGGGCTGTCACCCCATGCAGCGCCAGCAGCCCCGGGCCGTACTCGGGCCCGTAGCCATGGACGTTCAGAACCGTTATGGAAGTGCCTCGCCGGGCTCGCCGATCCAGGCCAGCGTGGCACCCACCGGGTGCTCGGTGCCCGGCGCCGCGCGGATCGAGAGCAGCACCCCGTCGGCCTCTGCCTCGACCTCCTGCGTCACCTTGTCGGTGTCGAGCTCGTACAGGGGGTCGCCGCGGTGCACCGTCGCGCCTTCCTCCACCAGGAACCGGATCAGCACACCGGACTCCATCTCGTCGCCCAGGCGCGGGACTGTCACGGGGGTGGCCATCGGCGGTGAGTGTACCCCGCCGCCTCCGAGATACGATGCCCGCACATGGCCAAGGCTGCAGAGACAACTCCGGCGCAGCTCCCCGACGCCGAGACGACGCGCAGGCTGTTCCGCACCATGGCCCTGATCCGCCGCTTCGAGGAGCGCACCGAGGAGCAGTACACGCGGGCCAGGATCGGCGGCTACTGCCACCTCGCGATCGGCGAGGAGGGCGCGATCGTGGGCGCGATCGACGTGCTGCAGGACGGCGACTGTCTGTTCGCCAGCTATCGCGACCACGGCCAGGCCCTCGCGGTGGGCAGCCCGCCGGCGGCGGTGATGGCCGAGCTGTTCGGCAAGCAGACCGGTGTCGCCCACGGCCGCGGCGGCTCGATGCACCTGCTCGACGTCTCCCGGCGGTTCTTCGGCGGCTGGGGGATCGTCGGCGGCCACCTGCCGATCGCCGTGGGGGCGGCGCTGGCGCTCGAGCACACCGACCAGCCGTACGCCGTGCTCTGCCAGTTCGGTGACGGCGCCACCAACACCGGCGCCTACCACGAGGCGCTGAACCTGGCCGCCGTATGGGATCTGCCGATCGTGTTCCAGGCCATCAACAACCAGTACGGGATGGGCACGTCGGTCAAGCAGTCGTCGGCGGAGCCCGAGCTGTGGCGGCGGGCGGCGGCCTACCGGATGCACGGCGAGCGGGTGGACGGAAACGACGTGGTGGAGGTACGGGACGCGGTCGGGCGGCTGCTCGAGGAGGCGCGCAGCGAGCGCAGGCCGGCGCTGATCGAGACCGTCACCTATCGCTACCGCGGCCACTCCGTCGCGGACGCGGGCAAGGTCTACCGCACCCCTCAGGAGATCACGGCCTGGCGCAAGAAGGATCCGATCACCCGGCTGGGGCTGTTGGCCACCGAGCAGGGGGTGTTGTCCGCGGAGGAGATCGAGGAGATCTGGAACGACGTCGCCGCCGAGGTGAAGGAGGCGATCGACGAGGCGCTGGGCGCCGCCTTCCCCGATCCCGACACCCTCTACGAGCACGTCTACGGCGACCCCCGCTGGCGCGACCAGTTCGCCGCCATGCGCGCCGGGGCGCCGTTCGGCGAGCGCGGCGAGGAGGCATCGTGGCTGACGTGACCTACCGCGAGGCGCTGCGCCGCGCCCTCGACGAGGAGCTCGGCCGTGACGACAGGGTGTTCCTGATGGGCGAGGAGATCGGGCGCTTCGAGGGCTCGTACAAGGTCACCGCCGGGCTGTGGGAGAAGTACGGTCCGCGCCGGGTGCGGGAGACGCCGATCAGCGAGGGCGGCTTCGTCGGTGCCGGCATCGGGGCGGCCATGATGGGTCTGCGGCCGGTGGTCGAGATCATGACCATCAACTTCATCCTGGTCGCCATGGATCAGGTGATCAATCACGCGGCGAAGATCCACTACATGTTCGGCGGTACGGTGGCCGTGCCGATGGTGATCCGAACGCCCGGCGGGGCGGGAGCCCAGCTGACCGCGCAGCACTCGCAGAGCCTGGAGGCCTGGTTCGCCGGCACCCCGGGGATGAAGGTCGTGGCGCCGTCGTCGGTGGCCGACGCATACGGCATGCTGAAGACGGCGATCCGCGACGACGACCCGGTGCTCTTCTGCGAGAACCTCGTGCTGTACAACCTGTCGGGCACGATCCCCGACGAGGACGAGGATTACACGGTCCCCTTCGGCAAGGCAGCTGTCGTTCGCGAGGGCGACGACCTCACGCTGGTGGCCCACTCCTACACCGTGCAGCGCGCCCTGCGGGTGGCCGACGCGCTGGCTCGCGACGGCGTCGAGACCGAGGTGATCGACCTGCGCTCTCTGCGGCCGCTGGACGCCGAGACGGTCGCCGAGTCGGTGCACAAGACCAACCGGGCGCTGATCGCCGAGGAGGGCTGGTCGACCTACGGCGTCGGATCGGAGCTGGCCGCGCGCATCCACCGGGTCTGCTTCGACGACCTCGACGCACCGGTCGAGCGGGTCGGCCAGGCGGAGGTGCCGATGCCCTACGCCAAACCGCTCGAGCTGGCCGCGCTGCCGCTGGAGTCGAAGATCGAGGCCGCCGCGCGTAACCTGCTCGCCGACTGCGGCGTGCTCTAGAGATCGGAGGGAAGGAACCATGGCCGAAGAGCTCGTGATGCCCCGCCTGTCCGACACGATGGAGCAGGGCACCATCGGCCGCTGGCTGAAGCGCGAGGGAGACGCCTTCGCCGAAGGCGACGTGCTGGCCGAGATCGAGACCGACAAGGCGCTGATGGAGTTTCAGGCATACGACAGCGGCACCGTGTTGAAGATCCTGGTCGATGACGGCGAGTCGGCCGACCTGGGCGCGCCGATCGCGCTGGTCGGGGAGGCCGGCGAGCAGGCGCCCGCGGACGCGGGCAAGGCGGAGAAGAAGCCGGCAAAGAAGCGCAAGCGCGAGGATTCGGCCGCCGCCGAGGAGGCCGCGCCGGCGCCGGCTGCGCGGGAACCGGAGGCTCCCGTGCGAGCGGCCGCCGCCCCCTCGGGCAACGGCAGAGCGGGCGGCTCCGCCGCTCTCCGCGTCTCCCCCATCGCCCGTAGGATGGCCGATCAGGCCGGGATCGACCTGGCTCCGCTGGCCGGTCGGGGCAGCGGCCCCGAAGGTCGCATCGTCAAGGCCGATGTGGAACGGCTGGTCAAGGATGGCGGCGCCGCCGAGCAACCGGGCGGCGCCGACGCACCCGCCGCCGCCCCGCCGGCCGGGTCGGAGCTGCGC
>Ga0207661_10000568_pt1 | contig 23560 bp, 24 predicted proteins | sample KBSC713LmetaG_FD_184337 | JGI IMG/M metagenome (GOLD analysis project Ga0207661, IMG submission 184337) | Corn rhizosphere microbial communities from Kellogg Biological Station, Michigan, USA - KBS C7.1-3L metaG (SPAdes) (version 2) | ecosystem: Host-associated > Plants > Roots > Rhizosphere ...
CGCCGAGTCCCACTGCGTGCGGCGAAAGTACTGGGAGCCTTGTAAGAAAGCTTTAATAGCCGGCAGCGACCCTGATCCGAGCGACGCGAGCCGTACACCGTGGTCGCGCCCGATGGCGCCGAGCACCTTGACGCTCAATGAGTCGGTGACGCGATCCATTCGCGCGACGGAGTCACGGAACCGAACCTCGATCGGCTGGGCATCGTGCGTCACGTCGACGACCCATGCTTTGGCGTCGACGAGATCCCGCCCAGCAGGCTGCAACTGTCCATAGACGACGATCTGCGCACCGACGCGCTTTCCGAACTGCGCCGCAACGGTGCGGTCCGCGTGGCCTTCCCATTTCTTGATTGCCGCACTCGGCGGCACGGAGCGAACTGGGCCGGCGCCGTCGAGGTTCCGCGACAAGACGTCGACCATACCTTCTTTCCACAGGTTGAGCTGTGGGTCGAGAACCTCGAACGGCGCGACCGCAACGGACACGGCTCCGGTAGGAGGGGCCGGTTTGTACGTCGCGCGAGCGATGCTGATGCCGACGACCGCAAGCGCGGCGAGACCACCAACGAAGCCCAAAACTGGATTCCGCTTGCGAGTCCCGAGCGCCTGCGCCAGGGCTTCGTGCGTTCCGCTCGCCTCGAGCTGCGTGACGATCTCCGACGCGGATTGTGGGCGCGCGGACGGTTCCTTCTCGAGACACCGATTCACGAGCGCGACGAGCCGTGGCGGTGCGTCCGGTCGCAGTGATTCGATCGGCGCGGGTTTCTCCATCACATGCGCCGCAAGCATCTGCTGCGGGGATCTTCCTGCGAATGGGGTCTTTCCGGTCAGCATCTCGTACGCGACGCAGCCGAGCGAGTAGATGTCGGCGCGATGGTCGACGTTCGGGTCGCCGGCGACCTGCTCGGGCGCCATGTAAGCAGGCGTTCCGAGCGACATGCCAAGAGACGTCAACGCATCTGTCGAGACGTCCTCCCGGCGATCCGCGTCGGGGGAATTTCCGCGCTGCGCGGCGGCGATCGCCTTCGCGATGCCGAAATCCGCGACCGTCGACGCGCCGCCGGAGAGCAGAATGTTGTCCGGCTTGATGTCACGGTGGACGATACCGTCGGCCTGTGCATACGCGAGCGCTTTGGAGACGTCAGCGAGGATGCTGACGATCTCGGGGATCGGCATTGGCCCACGCGCCAGCCGAGCGCGAAGACTCTCACCCTTCACGAACGGCATCACATAATACGGAAGTCCGTCGACCTGGCCGGCGGTGAGCACCGGCACGATGTGCGGATGCTGCAGGCGCGCCGACAGCTGCACTTCGCGATCGAATCGCTCGGCGTTGACGCCGGCGGCAAGCTCCGGAAGGAGCACCTTGAAGACGACGGATCGTCCGAGTGCGTTGTCGTCGGCGAGGAAGACTCGCGACATGCCGCCGCCGCCCAGTTCTCTGACGATCGTGTAGCTCGAGCCGAGCGATTGCTGCAGTTGTTCGGCGAGTTCGGCCACGACACCTCAAAGGCGTAGGTGGAGCACGGACGAGCGACGCCCGGCGCGCTGGGAAGATAGGAGTCGGGACGGAACGCCAACAGAGTATGACGGCTTGTCTTATGTTTGACGCATGCTCGAGGTATCGGATGTCACGCGAATGTTCGGTCGTCGCCGAGCGGTGGATGGGGTCGACCTGACCCTCGCGGCCGGCGATTGTCTCGCGCTGTTCGGACCGAACGGGGCAGGAAAGACGACTCTTCTGCGACTGATCTCGGGGCTCCTCAAGCCGACGAAGGGCGCCATTCGCGTCGGTGGCCAGTCATTGCGAGACGACGCCTCGGCGCGCGGGCTGCTCGGGTTGATCTCCCATCAGAGTATGCTCTACAGCGCGCTGACGTCTCGCGAAAACGTCGAATTCGCCGCTCGCTTGTACGGTATTTCCGGCGCACGGTCGGCGGCGATGCGCGCGCTCGAGCGAATGCGAATCGCCGACCGTGCCAATGCGCCCGTCCGCTCGCTGAGCCGCGGATTGCAACAGCGTGTGTCGATCGCGCGCGCGATCGTGCATGAGCCGCGTGTCGTTCTTCTCGACGAGCCGTACACAGGACTCGATGCGGCAGGTGGTGCGGCGCTCACCGACATGTTGTCGGCGCTTCGGGCGGATGGTGCGTGTCTCGTGCTCGTGACACACAACGTCGAAGAAGGCCTCGCCCTTTCGACGCAGGCCGCGGTCATGCTCAACGGACGCATCGCGCGGCGCGACGACGCTCGAGGCCTCGATCATCGCGTCTACCAAGCCGACTATCGCGCCATGGTGCTCGGCGCGATCGACCGCAGGAGTGAGCGCGTGAGCGTGTCCGCGTGATCGGAGCGCGTCCGCCGGGAACGTTGAGTGCCGCGCTGCTCGTCGCTCGCAAGGATCTCGCGATCGAATTTCGGACGCGCACCGCGTTCTTCTCTTCGCTCGTGTTCGCGGTCCTCGCGTTGACGATCTTCTACTTCACGTGGGACGAATCCGTCGTCGCGCCGAATGATCGCGCGCCCGGCGTACTCTGGGTCGTGCTGACCTTCTCGGCGCTGCTCGGCCTACAGCGGTCGTTCGGTCTCGAGGAGCATGATCGCGGAATCGACGCGCTGCTCGTCTCGCCGATCAGCCGAGAGTCGATCTATCTCGGCAAGGCGATCGGGAATCTGATCTTCCTCAGCGCCGTGCAGTTGGTCGCGATTCCCGCGCTCGCATTGTTTTACAACATGCCGGTAGGCCGACCACTGCTCGTCGTCAGCGGAATCGTCTTTCTTGCAATGGTTGGCATTGTTGCGGTCGGAACGTTGTTCAGCGCGATGGCGGTCAACACGCGCCTTGCCGAGCTGCTGCTGCCGATGCTCAGCCTTCCGTTCTTCGTTCCGATTCTCATGAGCGCGGCCCAGGCGGCAGCGCGAGTGTTCGCGGGACGTCCGGTGTCCGAGGTGGGTTTCTTATTGAAGCTGTTGGTCGCATTCGACATTGTGTTCATGTTCGCCTGTACGCTGGCGTTCTCTTTCACGCTCGAAGAATGACTTCCGTCTCTCGTGACCGGCCCGTGCTGGGCGGGTTTTTCTTCATCGCGGTTCTCGCGGTCGTCGCTCTGTACGTGCGAGCGATCTTCTTCACGCCGCTCGAGGCGATTCAGGGTGCGGCGCAGAAGATCTATTACATCCACGTTCCGAGTGCGATCGGCGCGTACACGGCCGTGAGCATCACGGCGCTGGCGTCGCTGATCTATCTCTGGCTCAAGGACGACCGCGCGGATCGCATGGCCGAGGCGAGCGCCGAAGTCGGACTGGTGTTCATGTCGATGGTGTTGATCACCGGTCCGCTCTGGGCACACAAGATCTGGAACGCATGGTGGGTGTGGTGGGATTTACGTCTCACGCTGAGTCTTTTCTTATGGTTCGTGATCGTCGGATATCTCGTGCTCCGCGGCGCGATCGAAGATCCGGCGCAGCGCGGACGTTATTCGGCGGTGCTCGCGGTCCTCGGGGCCCTGTTGATTCCGTTCATTCATTTGAGTGTCTACTTCTCGACGGCGCACATGCATCCGGATCCGATCGTGCTGCAGCCGTCGAAGCCAAAGCTTCCGCCCGAGATGCTGATCACGTTCCTCTCCGGAATTGGTGCCTTCCTGCTGCTCTGTCTCGCGATGATTCAGGCGCGCTACCGCCTCGGCGAAATGAAAGACGAGCTCGCGGCGATCGAAGCGGAGCGAGGGTACTGAGATGGCGCATACCTGGGGCGTGTTTCGGGCAGCGTACATCATTGCCGCCGTTGTGTATGGCGCTTACGCGTTGACGATCTGGACGCGGGCGAAGCACGTTCGCGAAAAGCTCGCTGACGCGGATCGGCCAACCGGCCAACCGGCGAATGGGCCGTCGCGATGACAGCTTCACGCGTCGGGGTCGTTTACCTCGTCGGCGCCGGGCCAGGTGATCCGGGACTGCTCACTCTGCGTGGCGGCGAGCTGCTCGTTCTCGCGGACGCGATCGTCTACGACGCGCTCGCGAATCCAGCACTGCTTGCGATGGCATCGGTTGCCGAGCGCGAGACGCCGGTCGAGCTCCACGATGTCGGCAAGCGTGGCGGCGCGAGCGAATCCGCCCGACAGGACGACATCAACGCACTCCTCGTTCGTCTCGCGAAGGAAGGGAAGCGCGTCGTTCGGCTCAAGGGCGGCGATCCGTTCGTCTTCGGACGCGGAAGCGAAGAAGCCGAGGCCCTCGCGGAGGCCGGTGTTCCGTTCGAGGTTGTGCCAGGAGTAACGGCTGGAATCGCGGCGCCAGCTTACGCGGGTATTCCCGTCACGCACCGCGGTCTTTCGACCTCCGTGACCTTCGTTACCGGCCATGAGGATCCTCTAAAGGAGAAGAACACAGTCGATTGGTCCGCTCTGGCGCGCGCCGGTGGGACGATCGTGCTCTACATGGGCGTGAAGTCGCTTCCGCGCATCGCGTCGACGCTGATTTCGGCGGGGATGCCGGCGGAGACGCCGGCGGCAGCGGTTCGCTGGGGGACGTACGGAAAACAGCAAACGGTAACGGCGACTGTCGCGACGCTTGCCGACGAGATTCAGCGCGCAGGGCTCGAAGCGCCGGTCATTACGGTCATCGGTCCCGTCGTCGCGCTTCGCAACTCGATTGCGTGGTTCGACAAGCGGCCGCTGTTCGGCAAACGCATCCTCGTGACGCGAGCGCAGGCACAAGCCGCGACGCTGAGCGAGCTTCTGATCGCCGAGGGCGCGGATGTCGTCGAAATGCCGGCGACAAGAGTCGAGGCGCTCGATCCGTCCGACGTCGAATCCGCGATCGCCGGTCTTGGCGGCTATGAGTGGGTGATCTTCACGAGCCAGAATGGCGTCCGCGTGTTTTGGGATGCGTTGCGGCGAAAAGAGCTCGATGCGCGCGCGTTCGCGAACGCGAAGGTTGCCGCGGTCGGACCGGCAACGGCAGAGGCACTGCTCGATCGCGGAATTGCCGTCGACGTATCGCCGGAGCGATTCGTCGCCGAGGCGCTGCTCGATGCTTTGCGCGAGCGGAAGGATGTTCGCGGGTGTCGCGTGCTCTACGCCGCGGCCGAGGGTGCGCGCGATGTGTTGCCGGAGGGACTCAGCGACATGGGTGCGCAGGTCGATCGGATCAGCCTCTATCGCTCGGTGGCCGACGGCGCGGGCGCGGACGACGTTCGTGCCACTCTCGTCAACGGCGAGGTCGATCTCGTCACCTTCACCTCCGCTTCCGCGGTGCGCGCGTTCGTCTCGGCGGTCGGTGACGACGCGGGGAAGCGTGCGAAAGCGGCGTCGATTGGACCGGTGACGTCCGAGGCAATCCGCGCGGCCGGAATCGATATCGCGGTGGAAAGCGACGTCGCGACGATGAGCGGTCTCGTCGAAGCGATCTGCGATTACTACGCCGTGCTCGCCGAGTAGCACGTGCCGAAGCGGAAGCGAGAGAAGCTGCTCATTGCGACGCGCTCATCCGAGCTCGCGCTTCGTCAGGCGCGTCAAGTTCAGGCCGTACTCGCCGAACGCGGGGTCGAGTCGGAGCTCAAGACCTACAAGACCACGGGCGACAAACGACTCGACGAACCACTCGCGGCGATCGGCGCGAAAGGGTTATTCACGAAGGAGCTCGAGACCGACCTCGCGCATGGGAAGGTCGACTGCTGCGTGCATTCTCTAAAGGACCTCCCGACAGAGATGCCGCCGGGGCTGGCGATCGTCGCATTGCTCGAGCGTGAAGATCCGCGAGATGTCCTGATTGTGAACGGCATCGTCGGCGCGAGCACGCTCAACGACATGCCGGCGGGTTCGCGAATTGGGACTTCGAGCCTGCGTCGGCGGTCGCAGCTCTTGGCAACGCGACCCGATCTCGAGGTCGTCGATTTGCGTGGCAACGTCCCGACGAGAATCAAAAAGGTCGACCAAGGGCTGGTGCATGGGGCGATCCTCGCTGCCGCGGGGCTCCATCGGCTTGGCGTGTCGCAGCAGATCACGGCGTATCTCGACGCGCCGGCGTGGTTGCCGGCAGCCGGGCAGGGTGCGATCGCGATCCAAGTCCGCGACGACGACCAAGCGTCACGCGATATCTTCGCCCCGCTCGGCCATGAGGAAACTATGATAAACGTCGAGGCCGAGCGTGCGTTCCTCGCGGCGTTAGAGGGTGGGTGTCAGGTGCCGATCGGCGCCCTCGCGACAACGAAAGGCTCGCGCCGCGTGCTCTATGGTTTCATCGGCGATCTCTCGGGGAAGCGGCTCGTGCGCGGCGACATCGAGCTCGATGTCGGCAAACCGCAGCTCAGTGGCGTGCGTCTCGCGAACGAGCTTCGCTCGCGCGGGGCGAGCGACATCCTCGAAGGCTTGCGTCGCGCGGAGCACGTGCCGTCGCCACAGCCCGAGTAGCGAAACAGCAGGCACCGCCTCGCCGATCTCAGCGAACCATGAACGAGTGCGACGCGATCGGTAGAATGGAGCCGAAGACTCCAACGGCGTATGATGAACGGCTCGATTGCGTGCGGCGGTGAACATGTATGCGCGCATCGATCGCGCTTCTGGAAAGCGTGCGCGGTCGACCCAAAGGACAAAGAACAGTTCCTGAACGATTTCTTCGGCGATGCCTTGGGATCACCGTGTCCCCGGATGTTTGCGAGTGCCAACTCGAGATCAGGCTTGCGCGAAGGAGCGAGAGGGTCGTATGTTCGTGTTAACCAAACGGTCAAACACAATGGTTAAACCAACTGGCCGAAAGAAAGCGGCGCCCGCCCTACGGCAAGACGCCGACACTGAACAGCGGATCATGGACGCCGCGCACCGCGTGTTCATCCGGCGCGGAACAGCAGGGGCGCGCATGCAGGAAATCGCCGACGAAGCGGGCGTGAACAAAGCGCTGCTGCACTACTACTTCCGCAGCAAGGATCGTCTCGCGGACGCCGTCTTTCAGCGCGTCGCGCGCGGTATCTTCGGGCGCCTCAGCGAGGCGGCCGGCTCAGACATGGAGCTCGACGACAAAGTCCGGCAGATCATTGCGATCTATCTCGAGCAATTGTCGAAGACGCCGTACGTGCCGGGCTACGTCATCAGCGAGCTGAATCAGCATCCGGAACGCGCGCGCCAATTCTTCGACGCCGTTCGGCCAGCCGGAGACGGCGCGGCTGTGCCGCCGTTTCTCGCGAAAGTCGCGTCGCAGATCAAGGCGAAAGTTCGGGCAGGAACGATGCGACCGATCGCGCCGCAGCAGTTCATCGCGAATCTCGTTTCGCTCTGCGTCTTTCCGTTCGCCGCGCGGCCGATGCTCGAAGCGATTCTCGGGCTCGACGAGCGCGCGTTCAAGGAGTTCATCGCCGAGCGAAAGGCGGGGCTCGCGGATTTCTTCTTGAGTGGGTTGCGGCCATGAGAGCGTTCCTACTCGTTGTGCTCACGGCCGGCACGGCGGCCGCACAAACCGGCGACTCGCTGCGTCTGCGTGATGCGACCACCGCCGCGCTGAACGCTGATCCGCGCCAACGTCAGATCGCGTTGAACGCGTCGGCGAGCGAGCTTCGCATCAAGAGCATCCTCGCGACGCGGTTGCCGCAAATTACCGGCAACGGACAGGCGCAATATCAGTCGACGGTTACGAAGATCGCGGTTCCGATTCCCGGCATCGCGATTCCATCGCCGACCCGCGACACCTACGACGCGCACGTCAACGCGCAGGAGTCGATCTTCGATCCGACCGTCTCGTCGAAGCAATTGCTCGAGCGCGCGCAACTCGCTGAAACGCAAGCGGGCGTGCGAACGACCGTCTTCACTCGACGCCAAGAGGTGAACGACGCATTCTTCGCCGCCGCGACGCTCGAGCAGCGCATCGCTGAGATCAACGCGGCGATTGCAGGTCTCGAGGGTCGACTGAAGGAAGCCGCCACTCGATTCCGCGAAGGCGCCGCGTTGCCCAGCGACACAGCCGTCGTCGCCGCGACGCTTCTGCAGCGACGGCAGGATCTCTACCAAGCCCGAGCCGATCACTCGGCCGCACTCGCGCGCTTGTCCGATCTCATCGGTCGTTCGATTTCCGCGACAACGCCAACCGCGATCCCCGATCTCGACGCGGCCGTCGCACAGACGCTCGCGCGTCTCGATGCGGTGAAGAGTCGGCCGGAATATGGACAGTTCAGCGCGACGCGCGAGCGTCTCTCCAAGCAAGAAGCGCTTGACGCAGCGCAGGACAAGCCGCGCGTCTCCGCGTTTGGTCGCGTCGGATATGGGCGGCCGGGGCTCAACATGCTCAGCTCGAGCTTCGACGCGTATTGGCTTGCCGGCGTGCAGGTCCAGTGGTCGCCATGGAACTGGGGCACGACGGATCGCGACAGACAAGCGCTCGAGATTCAACGCGAGATCGTGTCGACGAACGAAGCGTCGTTCACCGAGTCGCTGCGTCGCGGAATTCAGCAGTCGATCGCGACGATCGCAGGGCTCGACAGCTCGCTTGTGCTCGACGACCAGATCGTCGCGCTGCGGGAACGCATCGAGGGCGAAACGCGCGTGAAGCTGAACGAAGGCGTCGTGACGTCGGCGGAATACACAGACCGCAGCACAGATCTGCTCAATGCGCGACTCACGCGAATCCAGCACCGAGTCCAGCGCGCCCAAGCGCAAGCCAATTTACTCACGGTCATCGGCGTGGAGGTTCCAGAATGAAAATCTCAAGCGGTTTCGTCGCCGGTGTTCTGCTCCTTGCCGGCTGCAGGAAGGCGACGCCTCCCGACGCATACGGCAATGTCGAGGCGACGGAGGTCGTGGTCGGCGCGCAGGCGAATGGACAGCTCGAGTCGTTCACGCCTGCCGAGGGAAACACGATTGCGTCCGGTGAGACGGTCGCGGTCGTCGATACGTCCGGGCTCGTGCTGCAATTGGACCAGCTGGAAGCGCAGCGAGGCGTCAGCGGCTCACGCGTCAACGAAGTGCGCAAGCAGATCGGCGTCTTGGAGACTCAACAGGCCGTCGCTCAGCGGACATACGATCGCACGAAGCGGTTGTTCGACCAACAGGCGGCAACGGCGCAGCAACTCGATGCGGCCGATCGCGATCTTCGCACGCTGAACGCTCAGATAGAGCAGGCGAAGGCGCAGCGACAGACCGCTACCGTCGACGTGTCGTCGAGCGACGCGCGCGTTGCGCAGATCCGTGATCAAATCAGAAAGAGCAAAGTGGCGAATCCGGTGTCGGGCACCGTGCTCACGACGTTCGTGAAGGCTGGGGAGTTCGTCCAGACCGGGCAGCCGCTGTACAAGATCGCGAACCTCGATACGCTCGAGCTCCGCGCGTACATCTCGGAGCCGCAGCTTGCCGGCGTGAAGGTTGGCCAGCAGGTGCAGATATCGATCGACACGGGAACGAAAGCCCGTCGCACGCTGTCGGGAACGGTCTCGTGGATCTCATCCCAGGCGGAGTTCACCCCTACTCCAATCGAAACGCGCGACGAGCGCACGAATCTCGTCTACGCAATCAAAGTTCGCGTTCCCAACACGAACCGCGTGTTGAAGATCGGTATGCCAGCCGACGTCCAACTGACGACCGTCACGGCATCGCGATGACCACCGGAGATCACGCGGTCGTCGTCGAGCACCTCGTGAAGTCGTACGAAGACGCGAAAGCGCTCGACGACGTCTCGGTCGATATCAAGGCCGGTGAGCTCTTCGGCTTCATCGGACCGGACGGTGCGGGCAAGACGACGCTGTTTCGCATTCTCGTAACGCTGATCGTGCCCGACTCTGGAGCCGCGAAAGTACTCGGCCGCGATGTCGTGAAGGATCTCTGGGATTTGCGAAAGCGAATCGGCTACATGCCTGGCAAGTTCTCGCTCTATCCCGATCTCAGCGTCGAAGAGAACATTCGCTTCTTCGCGTCGGTGTTCGGTACGACGCTCGAGCGCGAGTACGAGCAGATCGCGCCGATCTACGAACAGCTCGAGCCGTTCAAGGCACGTCGTGCGGCTGCGTTGTCTGGCGGAATGAAACAGAAGCTCGCCCTCTGCTGCGCGCTGGTCCATCGACCGGAGATCCTCTTTCTCGACGAGCCCACGACAGGCGTCGACGCCGTGTCGCGCCGCGAATTCTGGGATCTGCTCGCTCGAATCAAGACGAATCTCACAATCGTCGTTTCGACGCCGTACATGGACGAAGCCAATCGCTGCGATCGAGTGGCCTTGATGCAGCGAGGCAGGATTCTGGCCGTCGACACGCCTGACGCAATTACAAAGTCTTTCGACCGTCCACTCATCGCGATCACGACGCCGGAGCGTTTTCGCACGCTTCAGCTGCTGCGAAAGTACGAAAACACCGAAGCGATCTATCCGTTTGGTGAAGTGATGCACTTCACCGATAAGCGGGTGGATGCGTCGCCCGACACCATTGCTCGCGATGTGACTGGCTACCTCCGCGCGAATGGCGTAGATGGCGCGACCGCCGAGAAGACCGATCCAACAATAGAAGACGCGTTCATCGCGCGAATGGGTGCGCCCGAGGGCGAAGAACAGCGAGGTGCGGCATGACCGATCTCGCGATCGACGCCCGCGAGCTGAGTCGAAGGTTCGGCGTATTCACAGCGGTCGACCACATCACCTTCGACGTGAAAGTCGGAGAAGTCTTCGGCTTTCTCGGCGCAAACGGAGCCGGGAAGACGACGGCGATTCGCATGCTCACCGGATTGCTCGCACCGAGTGGCGGCCAAGCGACCGTCGCCGGATTCGACATCGCGCGGCAGGCGGAAGACGTCAAACTCAACATCGGCTACATGAGCCAGCGATTCTCGCTCTACGACGACTTGAGCGTCCGCGAGAACATCTGGCTGTACGGCGGCATCTACGGTCTCACTGATGCCGAGATCAGCGATCGAACCAAGGCGATGCTCGCGCGCCTCGGCCTCGAACACGCGGCGAACGATCTCGTGCGAGACATTCCCCTCGGATGGAAGCAGAAACTCGCGTTCTCCGTCGCGCTGCTGCATGAGCCGCAGATCGTCTTCCTCGACGAGCCGACGAGCGGCGTCGATCCGATCACGCGACGGCAGTTCTGGGAGCTGATCTACGAAGCGGCGCACGGCGGCACGACTGTCCTCGTGACGACGCATTACATGGACGAGGCCGAATATTGCGATCGGATCTCGATCATGGTGTCGGGGAAGATCGAAGCGATGGGGACGCCGGCCGAGCTCAAGAAGCAATTCGGCGTCAGTTCGATCGACGAACTCTTCGTTCGGCTCGCGCGTCCGACGGGCGAGAGTGCGGCCGCATGAACGCGCTGCGGGGGCTTCTGAAGAAGGAGACCTATCATATTCTGCGCGATCGACGCACGCTCGCCGTGCTGATCTTCATGCCGATCGTGCAGGTCGTGTTGTTCGGCTTTTCGATTCGGACGGACGTGCAGGACGTTCGTCTCGCGATCGTCGATCCGGTGCCCGACGCGACAACGTTGGCAATTCGCGCGAGGCTGAACGCGACGAACATGTTTCGAACAGTCGCCGTGTTGTCCTCGGATCGCGATCTCGATCCCCTCTTTCAGACGGATACTGCGCAAGTCGGCGTCGTGTTCGAACCGGGATTTGCCCAGCGGCTCGCGTCCGGCGACGATGCGCAAATTCTCATCATCACCGATGCGACAGAGCCGAACACGGGCTCGGCACGGCAGAGTTACGTCAGCGCGGTGATTCAGTCGTACGAGCGCGATCAAGGAGCACCGAAAGGCCGAGTACGAATCGAACCGCAAGTTCGAGCGCGGTTCAACCCGACGCGTGAGAGCGCAAACCTTTTTGTGCCCGGCCTCATGGCAACGGTGCTGACGATCATCTCAGCGCTGATGACCGCACTCTCGCTGACGCGCGAGAAAGAGACGGGCACGATGGAAGCGCTACTCGTCTCCCCACTCAAGCCGTGGCAGATCATCATCGGCAAGGTCGCGCCGTACCTCGTCATCGGGTTCGTCAGCGTCCTCGCGGTATTGCTGGAAGCGACGCTGATCTTCCACGTACCACTCAAGGGAAGCCTGGCGCTGCTGTTGTTCGAGGGGACGCTGTTCATCCTCGTCGCGCTCGCCCTCGGCATTCTTGTTTCGGCGAAGACGTCGTCGCAGCGCGTCGCGATGATGGGCGCGCTCATCGGAACGATGCTCCCGACGCAAATGCTTTCGGGTTTCATCTTCCCGATCGAGAGTATGCCCCGCGCGCTCCAGTGGGTATCGAACATCGTTCCCGCGAAGTGGTTCGTGCTGATTGCGCGCGGCATCATGCTCAAGGGGGTCGGTATCACGTATCTGTGGCGCGAGACGCTCATCCTTGGCGCGATGACGCTGGTGTTGCTCGTCGCGAGCTCGCGGTCGTTCAACGTGAGGCTGCAATGAAACGCCAAACTGGATTTCGCGCGTTCATTCGGCGAACACTCGTTTTGGCGCGCGCCGAGGTGCTGCACGTCGTCCGTGACAAGGCGACGCTCGTGCAGATCATCGTGATGCCGCTCGTCCAGCTGTTGTTGTTGTCGAACGTGGCGACCTTCGCGATCAAGCAATCACCGGTCTACGTGGTCGACTTCGATCGAAGCAGCACCTCCCGCGGGCTCGTGAGTCGCCTCGGCGCTTCTGGGTTGTTCAACATCGTCGGTCAATCCGAGTCGCCTGCCGCCGCGGATGACGCGATGCTCCGCGGCGACGTGACGCTCGTGCTCACGATCCCGCACGACTTCGAGGCGGCGTTGACGCGCGAGAACAGAGCACCGCTGCACATCGACGTGAACGCCGAGAAGGGCTCGGCGGCGGGGATCGTTCAGTCGTACGTCGCGCAGATTCTCGAGTCGTACTCGACCGAGATTGCCGCGGATCGCGGCCTGATGGCGGGGAAGAGAGTCGGGAAGATCGAGACCGTCACGCGCGGTCGATTCAATCCGACGCTCGACTATAAGCAGTACATGGTCCCGGGAATTCTCGTCGCGCTCGTGACGATGATCGGCACGCTGCTCACCGCGCAGAACATTGCGCGCGAGAAGGAGATGGGGACGCTCGAGCAGCTCAACGTCACGCCGATCACGAAAGCGCAGTTCATCACTGCGAAGTTGCTTCCGTTTTGGGTGCTTGCGCTGCTCGATCTCGGGCTCGGGCTGATCGTCGCACACTTCGTGTTCAGCGTGCCGGTTCGAGGAAGTCTCATTTTACTGTTTGGATCGGCGGGGGTGTATCTCGTCGTCGCGCTCTCGATCGGTCTTTGGATATCGACGCTCGTCGAGACGCAGCAGCAGGCGATGTTCGTCTCGTTCTTCATTCTGATGATCTATCTGTTGATGAGCGGTCTCTTCACGCCCGTCGACAGCATGCCGCGATGGGTGCAGTTGCTGTCGGAGCTGAACCCCGTTCGCCATTTCGTGACGATCGCGCGAGACATCTTGATGAAGGGGTCGGGGCTGGCGGAGATCGCGCGACCGCTCGGCATTCTCGCGGTTTACGGGGCGCTCGTGCTCGCGCTTTCGATCCGTCAGTACAGCAAACGGACGGCGTAGGGAATCTGACGGTCACGCCGCCCGATTGGGGCGCGGCGTAAGTTTCGACCATGTCTTCGTTCCCCCAATACCGGCCCCGGCGCCTTCGCCGGACCGCCGCGCTTCGCAATCTGGTCCGCGAAACCTGGCTCAACCCATCGCAGCTCGTTCTTCCGCTCTTCGTTCGCTCGGGCGAGCGAATCCGGAACTCAATCGATGCAATGCCGGGCGTCGATCAAACGTCCGTCGACGAGCTTTTGAAGGACGCAATCGAAGCCGCCGAGCTTGGCGTTGGCGGCGTGCTCCTCTTCGGCATCCCGGACCACAAGGACGCCACTGGATCAGAGGCTTGGAACGACCACGGCCCCGTCCAAAACGCGGTGCGCGCGCTCAAGAAGGAAGTCCCGCAGCTCGTCGTCATCACCGACGTCTGCCTCTGCGAATACACCGACCACGGCCACTGCGGCGTGATTCGTCCCGGCGACAAGGACGGCGTCGTCGTGAACGACGCGACCCTCGAGCTTCTCGCGCGCGAAGCGGTTTCGCATGCGCGTGCCGGAGCCGATATCGTCGCGCCGAGCGACATGATGGACGGCCGCGTCGCCGCGATTCGTGACGCGCTCGACGAAGATCGTTTCGCCGACACACCGATCCTGAGCTACGCGGCGAAGTTCGCCGGTCCATTCTACGGACCATTTCGCGATGCCGCCGAGTCGACGCCGCAGTTCGGTGATCGCCGGAGCTATCAGATGGATTCGGCGAACTCTGACGAAGCGATTCGCGAAGTCATGCTCGACATCGAAGAGGGCGCGGACATGGTCATGGTGAAGCCAGCCGGGCCGTTTCTTGACATCATTCGTCGCGTCAAGGTCGAGACGGGTTATCCCGTCGCCGCGTACCAGGTGAGCGGCGAGTACGCTATGATTCACGCGGCAGCCGACCGCGGATGGATCGATCGCGAGCGCGTCATGATGGACTCGCTCCTCGGCATACGGCGCGCGGGCGCCGACGTCATCATCACGTATTTCGCGCGCGACGCCGCGCGACTGCTTCGATCGGAGTCATAATGAAGTACCGTACTTTCCCCGGCACATCGATCTCGGTCAGCGAGGTCGGCTTCGGCACCTGGACCATCTCGACCGGTTGGTGGGGCGAGAAGTCCGACGACGACGCAGTCGCGATGCTGCGCAGTGCGCTCGACGACCACGGCGTCACGTTCTTCGATGCGGCAGACGCGTACGGCAACGGCCGTTCAGAGAAACAACTCGCCGATGCGTTTCGGGGTCGCCGCAGCGAGGTCGTTCTCGCGACGAAGGTCGGCTACGACATCTACAATGAAGAAGCGCAGAAGGCTCGCCGCGGGCAGAACGAGCTGCCGATGCGGACAGACCCGGCGTTCATTCGCTTCGCGGTCGACAAGTGCCTCGAGCGTCTCGAGACCGACTACATCGACGTCCTGCAGCTCCACAACGCGAAGATGGAGCACGTTCGCGACGCCGAGTTGTGGGATACGATGCGCGCGCTGCAGAAGGAAGGAAAGATTCGTGCGTGGGGCGCCGCGTTCGGTCCGGCGATTGGTTGGCTGTACGAGGCCGTCGAGCTCGTGGAGCGCGAGCCGGATATCAACACGATTCAGATGATCTGGAACGTGCTCGAGCAGCATCCAGGCACGCCGATGCTCGATGCGGCGAAAGCGCACGCACCGAACTGCTGCTTCAACATCCGCGTGACGCACGCGTCGGGAATGCTCGAAGGGAAATACACCGAGGAAACGGTGTTTCCGGCGAACGATCACCGGCGTCATCGCCCGCGCTCGTGGCTCGTGAACGGCGTTCAGAAAGTTCGAACGCTCGATTTCCTCACGCGCGACATGACGCTCGGCCAGGCGGCGCTCAAGTGGCTGCTCGCTGAGCCACGGGTCGTTACGACCCTTCCGAACATTTACGACAACGAACAGCTCACTGAGTTCGCCGACGCGAGCGACAAGCCGGCCTTGAGCGACGAGCAAATGCAGCGAGTGGCTGATCTCAACGCAACGAACTTCGGGGTGACCGAAGACCCGATGTCTTATAAAGGAACCATGACACGAGACGCAGCGTCCTCACACGCGGGGACGAACGCGTGATCAATCTCTGGCGCGACCTGCCTCCCGGTCGCACGCCGCCGGAAGAGGTCACGGCGGTGATTGAAATTCCGTTCGGAAGCCGGAACAAATACGAGCTCGACAAGTCGACCGGTTTGATGAAGCTCGACCGGGTGCTCTACTCGGCCGTTCACTATCCGGGCGACTATGGCTTCATCCCGCGGACGTTACACGAAGATGGCGATCCGCTCGACGTCCTCGTGATGGTAAAGGAACAAACCTTTCCAGGTTGCATGATTGACGTCAGGCCGATCGGCGTCCTTCGTATGCTCGACCGCGGTGAGCCGGACGATAAGATCCTCGCGGTCCCCTTGCACGACCCGTATTACGAGGAGTTCTTCGACATCGCCGACATTCCTCGGCACGTGTTGAAGGAAGTCGAATACTTCTTCTCGACGTACAAGGATCTGGAAGGGAAGCGGGTTCAGATCAAAGGGTGGGAGAAGAGCGAGTTTGGCATGCGCGTGATCACGGATTCGATCGCGCGCTACAACGCGACGTACATGCGCGAGGGTCCGTAGTCCCGAGCGTCGATATTCCTCTCTTTCAAAAACGAGGGTTAGACAATGCTCATGCCACGACGTCGTGCTTCACTCGCCGCCGCGGCGCTGGCGGTGTTTGCCAGCGCCTGCTCGACGGATTCGCTGATTACGAGCCTCAAGACGCCGGGCGCCGCGTCGGAAAATCAGTCGGCTGGACGCGGTGTGTTCCAGCGCTACACGGCGATTGGCACCAGCGTCAGCATGGGCGTGCAGTCGGCGGGCGTGAATGACTCGCTCCAAGCGACGTCGTGGCCGGCGCAGCTCGCCGCGATGGGCGGTCGAGTCCTGGCACAGCCGCTGATCTCGAAACCAGGGTGTCGTGCGCCGATCGCATTCCCCCTCGCCAGCGGTTTGCGTATCAGCGGAGAACCGGCGCTCGCTCCGAACGCCGCGCTGGCGTGCTCGCCGCTCGACGCGGGCGTCCAGCTTCCGGTCGACAACGTCGCGATCAACGGTGCGCTGACCCGAGACGCGTTGCTCACGACACCTGAGCTGTCGACCGACCCGCTGTATAGCCGGGTGCTCCAGCCGCAGCATACGCAGGTCTCGACCATGATGGAGAACAATCCGAAGCTCGTCTCGGTCGAACTCGGGGCGAACGAGATTCTCGGCGCACAGACCGGTATCGCGATCCCGGCGATCAACGGCTCGATTTTCCCGCCGCAGTTGTGGGCGCCCCTCTACGATCAGGTCCTCGACGCCGTCGGCGCGACGACGAAGATGGCGGTTCTCGTCGGTCTTCCGTCGAACATCACGAATCTTCCCGCCCTCCGTCCGGGGAATGATCTCTGGCTGGACAGACTCGAGTTCCTCGGCGTCAACATCGCTATCGCCCCGGACTGCAACGGAAGCACGAATCAGATTTTCCTTCCGCTCGCGATCGGAACCGCGCTGGCGCAGGCGAGAGTTCACGTCGGTCCGCTTTCGTTCAGCTGCGCTGGCTCTCTCAATCCGACGGTAGCGGACTTCATTCTGACGCCGTCCGAAGTCGCGATCGTGAATGGAGTCATCGCTCAGATGAACGCGCACATCCAGTCGGAGGCAGCCGACCGCGGATATGCGTACTTCTCGCTCGGCGCGCTGTACGATCAGCCTGGCCTTAAGCCGCCGTTCAGTCTGAGCGTGCTGCTTGGCTCGCCGGTTCCGTTTGGCCCGCTCTTCTCGCTGGACGGCGTCCATCCGAGCGCGCTCGGCTCATCGGTGATCGCATCCGCCGCGGCGCACGCGCTCAACACCACGTACAAGTTCGGAATTCCAGAGTAACCCCCTCGTCATCCGAGCCCAGCGAGGGATCGCTATGAGCGCCGAGTCGTCCCCAGCGCAGCGAGGGATCGATTTCTGTGCAAGGCAGTGAACAGCCTTAGTGAAAGCGATCCCTCGCTGCGCTGGGGATGACTCCGGAGTTCGATAGGATGACTCGACGACGCTAATCGTCGTCGTCGATGAAAGGCTCCTCGAGTCGCCGCACGACGACGTTCACGTCCGCCATCAACGCGTAGCCGGTGAGTCGAATCACCGGCATCTCCGGAGTCGCCGGCGAGTCACCAGGGAGAACTTCACTCGCCCGACTGCTCACGTTCGCCATCACGGCATGCGTCTCGTTGATGACGCGAACGTTGGGCGGCACGACGAGCTTGCACGACGACATTACCGCACGAATCCGGACGTCGATCACAGCGCCTGGCATCGCTGCGTGCGTGAAGTCGAGCTTCGTGTCCGACATGATCGCGACAACATCGAGCTTCTGAGGAACGAGCCACCGTCCCACGCGACGAGTCGAGCTCATGAACGCGAGGACTCGGCCGGCAATAGTCTGCCCGCTCGACGACGCGACCGTCGAACGCGATGACTGCTTCGCGATCGCCATGTCGGCCGGCAGCGTCATCGCCTTTCGCAGATCCTCCGTGATGTCCTCGAGCTCCGCGATGCTTCCTGCCTTGTAGACGCGCTCGATCCGGCGCTCGAGCTCCTCGAGCGTCAGATCGTCGTTCGCGAAGTGATTCGACAACTCATTGATCTTCGTTTCGCGAGCGCGAGACAGCGACGACAGTTGCGGAGTCGGATCGGGCATGCGTTCAAGATACTACTGAGGCTCAGCCAGTTGGGTCATCCTGAGGAGCCTAGCGGCGAGGGATCGCCTTCGGTCCGAGGCAGTTCAAGACTGCCTAGTGAAAGCGATCCCTCGTCGCCGCGCTCCTCGGGATGACTCTGCAAGACTACGGCGCGACAGCCCCGTGATCCGCCGGTTCCTCTGGTCGACGCAGGAAGAGTCTGTCGTACAAGAGCGCCGCGATCACTCCGCCGAGGATCGGTCCGATCCAGTACGCCGCCTGACCTTCGAAGAGGTGCGTCACGACCGCGGGACCAAAGGACCGAGCCGGATTCATCGATCCACCGGTCAGCGGACCGATTCCGAGGATCCCCGCGGTCACCGTGAGACCGATCGCAAAACCGCCGACCTTCGGTCCTTTCGGATCGACCGCCGTGCCGAACACGACGAAGACGAGGAAGAACGTCGCGATCGCCTCGAGAATGATCGCTTGCGTGAGCGAAATGCTCGATGAAATCGACTGCCCGCCGAGCTTCGTCACGGTGACGATGTTCTCGGGATAGAGCGCTTTGAGCATGTACGCCGCGACGATCGCGCCGGTGAACTGCGCGATCCAGTACACGACGGCCATCATCGGCTCGATGCGACGCGTCGCGAGAAAGCCCGCGGTGACCGCCGGGTTCAGATGTCCCGAGATGCGCATGGTCGCCGTCACCATCAGGGCGAGAATGAGTCCGTGCGCAAAGGCGATATTCACAACCGCGGCCTGCACCTGAAGCAGCGGGCTCGTGATGATCGCACCGCCGCCGATGAACACCAGCGCAAACGTGCCGATGAACTCGGCCGCGAAATGACGCCAAGCGTCTTTCATGAAGGGAGGGGTTAGAGACGACCTAAGATGCACGTCTCTGGGGATAGAGGGTACTGGGTCCCTCTAACCGGCGCGCTTCAGCACCAAGGCTGCATTGATTCCGCCAAACCCGAACGAGTTGCTGAGGATGTACTCGACGTTCTTGTCCCTTCCATCGCCCGGGATGTAGTCGAGATCGCACCCTTCACCCGGCTGATCGAAGTTCAATGTCGGCGGCAGCCAGCCTCGCTCGAGCGACAGCGCGCAGATCGCCGCCTCCATCGCGCCCGACGCGCCGAGCGCGTGGCCGTAGTACGCCTTCGTGCTCGAGACCGGGAGCTTCGCCGCGTGATCGCCGAAGACCGATCGAATCGCGCGCGTCTCCGTCGGGTCGTTCAGCGGCGTGCTGCTGCCATGAGCATTTACATATCCGATCTCGTGCGGGGCGACGTGCGCGTCTCGCAAAGCATTCTTCATGATGCGCGCCGCCTGCGTGCCGTCGGGAAGGGGCGCCGTCATGTGGTGCGCGTCGTTGCCGAACGCGTAGCCGACGATCTCGGCGTAGATGTGCGCGCCGCGCGCCTTCGCGCGCTCGTATTCCTCGAGAACGAGAACGGCACCGCCTTCGCCCATGACGAACCCGTCGCGATTGCGGTCGAACGGACGCGACGCGTGCTTCGGATCATCGTTTCGCGTGGACATCGCGCGAATGATCGCGAACGCGCCGAAGCAGAGTTGATTGAGCGGCGACTCCGCCCCGCCGCAGAGCATCACATCCGCATAGTTGTCGCGAATCTGACGAAAGCCTTCGCCGATTCCCATCGTGCCCGACGCGCAGCTCATCGCGTTCGTGCTGTTCGGCCCCTGCACGCCGAACTCGATCGCGACGTTGCAGCTCGCCGCGCCACCGAAGACGTTCGTCGCCAGCGTCGCCGAGACCGAGCGAATGCCCTCGTTCTTGAAGACGAGGAACTGCTCTTCCGCATACCCGACGCCGCCAAGCGCCGTGCCCATCATCGAGCCGACGCGCTCGCGATCTTCGGTCTCGAGCTTGAGCTCCGCATCCTCGATCGCGAGGCGCGTCGTTGCGAGCACGAAGTGGCCGAAGCGATCGAGTTTCTTCGCACGCCGAGTTTCCATGAAATCAGTCGGCTCGAAGTCGATCTCGGCGGCGATGCGACTCTTGAAGATCGACGCGTCGAAGCGCGACACTTCTCGCACGGCGGATTTGCGTGCGCGCAGTCCGTTCCAGAGTGCTTCGCGTGTAATGCCAATCGGCGTCACGGCACCGATGCCCGTGATCGCCACTCGTCGACGGTCAGCCACTCGAAACCTCGATGCGTGATGCGTCTGTCGCCCTAGATTCGGCGGCGTGCGCGAGCCCAGCAAGGGTCCGCGACGCAATTCCATGCACGAACACCGGCCCAATCACGCCGCGTGCCGCTACGTCACCAATCAGCGGCCACCGCGGACCGTTCCACACGTGAACGATTCGCACGAGCGTTCCATCCTTCGACGGGCTGAACGTCCATTCAACGTCCATTCCTTTGGTCACACCCTGCACATGTCGAAAACGAATTGACGCCGGCTGGGGCGAGCCCGGCCGCGTAATGCTCATCTCCGACGTCCAAAACGTCGGCCATGCTATAGCACCGAAGTCGCGGTTTGCCGACATCTCGACCAATCCGCCACCATCGGAACGGCGCTCCTGAAAGCGGACGTAGCGATAGTGCGAGAGATGTGCCGTCCACCGCTCGACGTCCGCCGCGAGATCGAAGATGATCGCGAGCGGCGCCGTCGTCCGGTGCTCGTCGACTGTCGTCATGCGACCATCGGTCGGCATCGGTCCAAGCACAAACGGATCTTTCATCGCGGCGCCCAGCGCGCGGTCAACCGCCATCCAAGCCTCCGGCTCACAACCGGCGTGTTTCCCGTCGCCGATCGCACCACTGTTTGCAATTCGCTCGATGTAAATCCTCTCAACACCGATACGACTCCATCGTGACGCGTGACGTGATGAAATCTCATTGGAAACGACACGAGCCAGAACCCAGCCGCCGCGATCCAGCTCCTTCGAAGGTCGCTGACGATCACCGCCACTCGCGCGACACGATTCATCTCTCGAATCAGACGCTCCGCGTCCTCGAACTCGAAGTGATGCAGCACCTGCGAGCACATGACGACGTCGATGCTCGCGTCTCGAAAGGGTAGCGCGAGCGCGTCGGCGCAGACACCGTGCGTCATCCGGCGCCGCGCCGCGACTAGCAATGATCGCGCCTCGTCGACACCGATCGCTACCACCTTCTCTCGCATCTCCCGCATCACTTCTGCCGGAATGTCGCCGAGCCCTGTCCCAACATCGAGCAACGTCGCGCGATTCTCGTGTCTGATCACCGCTCGAAGCTCGCTCATCGCCGCGCGCAACCCGCCGAGCCAGCGGTTCGACCGCGTGACGTCGGTAATCGAGCGCTCTCTGATCGCCGGGTCGATCGCTGGGTCGTCGAGTATCTCGATCCCTCGTCGTCGCTGCGGCGTCAGCACAACGCGCCTACCGCTCGAGCTGCGCGTAACCGCCGCGGTAGTAGAGCAGCGGCCGCCCCTGTCGCGGCTCGGCGCGTTCGACTTCCGCGATGAATATCGTGTGGTCGCCCGCGTCGAGATGCTGTTTGACGCCGCACTCGAGATGCGCCAACGCATCGTCGATCAGCACGACGCCGCTGTCTCCTCGGCTATACGCGATGCCGTCGAATCGGCCGGTGTCCGGGTCGGTCGCGAAGCGGCGCGAGTAGGCCTCTTGTTCGGATGAGAGAACGCTGATGCCAAATCTAGGATGATCGAGGAGAAGGTCATGCATCGACGCGCTGTGATCGATGCAGATCAAAATCTGCGGCGGCTCGAGGCTGACTGACGCAAACGCGCTGACGGTCATCCCGTGATCGACGCCCGCGTCGTCGCGCGCGGTGACGATCGAGACGCCCGAAGCGAATCGCCCGAGGACGCTGCGAAAAGTATCAGAATCGATCATTTGCAAAGAAAATTCCGAGGCGCCCTTCTTCCGTGTCATCCCGAGGAGCGAAGCAACGAGGGATCGCTCTCCAGCCAAGGCCGTTGAACCGCCGCGCCGAGAAAGCGATCCCTCGCTTCGCTCGGGATGACGCTAGAGTCCAAATACTCTCCAAACATACCCCACTCGAATCACCTCGCGCGCCGGAACGAAGTCTCCCGTAACGCCGATGAGCAGATCCGCGAGATCCTTCCGCGCCGAGAGCGACTTCGCCGCGCGATTGATGAGCGGCACCGTGCCGACGACCGCGCCGATGACCTTCTCGACGATCCACTTTCCTCCGAACTCCTTCCTCCTCGCTCGATCGTACTCTCGGAACACATCGTCGACGTCTCGCTCCGACGTCAGTGTGAGGGCCGACCGCACCGTCGATGCGAGCATCTCTCCACCGCGAAGCGCTGAATAGATCCCCTCGCCGGTAAACGGATCGAAGAAATCCGCGGCGTCTCCGACGAGCGCCGCCCCAGGCGCCCATGCGCGTCTCGTGTGCGACGCAAACGGGCCCGTCGCAACCACGGGCGTTGCCCGCTCGGCATTCTTGAAGCGCGGCGCCAGATGCGTTTTCGACATCAGCCATCGATGGAGAAATCCGGCGCGATCTCCGGAGATCTCGGCCGAACGCGACGCCGGAATGACCAAGGCGACGGTCGTGAGTCCATTGCCGACGTCCGCGATTCCGACGTAACCATCTCGCTCGACATGCATCTCGCCGTGCTCGCCGACGTCTCCCACCCTTTCGTAATGCGTCACCAAGGCGAGCCGACGCGGCCAACGCTGCGTCTGCGCGAGTCCGAGCCGCTTCGCAATCACCGATCGAAGTCCGTCCGCGCCGATCACGATCGGCGCGCGACTCTCACCGCGTTCTCCATTCACTAAAGTCTGAACCCCGACGACTCGATCGCTATTCCCGCGAATGACGTCTGTCACGCGAATTCCCTCGACGACATCCGCGCCGACAGCACGAGCGCGATCGAGCAGAATCGCATCGAGCGTCTCGCGTCGAACAGAGAGCCCACGGTCTCGAAATCCACGAAACCCGTGTCCGGCGACGAAGTCGCCTTTGATGACTCGCCCATTCGGCGCTCGGACATGAATTCCGGCGAGCGCCGCGGCACCCGTCTCCTCGATGCGCTCGAGCGCGCCCATGTCCGCGAGAATGCGCGACGCCTCGGGACTCAAATACTCGGCGCACGGCTTCGGCCGGGGAAAGCGAGCCCGGTCGACGACACGAACACGAACGCCGTCGCGCGCGAGCGCAAACGCCAGCGATGCACCAGCTGGTCCTCCGCCCACGATGAGAACGTCTACATTCGCCATTCGACGACCTATCCGACGAGCAACGCCGACAGGATTCCCCCTGCGGCGCTGCTGAGAAAGTTCACGACATCGTTGTCGAGCCACGCCAAGC